>Ga0209633_10000095_pt1:0-35000 | contig 102000 bp, 75 predicted proteins | sample Cruoilmetagenom1_FD_187290 | JGI IMG/M metagenome (GOLD analysis project Ga0209633, IMG submission 187290) | Oil polluted marine microbial communities from Coal Oil Point, Santa Barbara, California, USA - Sample 1 (SPAdes) (version 2) | ecosystem: Environmental > Aquatic > Marine > Oil... | reverse complement strand
AGGCGTTTGTTCCGCTGGTTTCAAAACCACACAATTTCCAGCAGCCAGGGCAGGCGCCAGCTTCCATGCAGCCATCAGAATGGGGAAATTCCACGGAATGATCTGACCCACTACCCCGAGGGGTTCATGAATTTCCATGGATACTGTCTGCGCATCGAGATCGGCCACTTCTCCAGCATCGGCGCGAATCACACTGCCGAAATAACGAAAGTGATCCGCAGCCAGTGGAATATCCGCCATTATGGATTCCCGCACCGGCTTGCCATTATCCCAGGTTTCTGCCACAGCCAGCTTTTCCAGGTTTTCTTCGATACGATCTGCGATCCTGAACAACAGATTGCTTCGTTCTTTCACCGAAGTTTTGGACCAAGTCTGCGCGGCTTTCCAGGCTGCTTTGACCGCCATATCGATATCTCTGCTGTTGGACTGGGGTACCTGCGCAATAATTTTTCCGTCCACAGGAGAGATATCATCAAAATAACTGCCATCAACGGGTGCAACCCATTCTCCGCCAATATAATTCTCATATTGTCGCTTGAATACAGGCTTTTCATAAATCATTTCTTGCTCCCTGGTTTTTTCTGACTAATTTGATGCGACAGCACTCTGGAGTCCTGATTTTTATTGAATCTTCAAGAAACCCCTGGATTAATTCTAGACGAACCTCTAGATTAATTCTGAACGAAGGTGATGGTGGTTCCTCAGGTTCAGATTCGAGACGCAAATCGTGCATAATAGCAGGGCTATTGCGAAGATAGTCAACAATGAAACCGGGCCAGCAGGGACGCAAAATGCCAGTTCATGAATGGATCAGAGGTTCCCAAGATCAGAACCCAACATCAGGTTCACAGGCTCACTTCAAATAAATGAGCTGGATCTCCAGGGGTTGGGTGGTATCCCCAGGCGAAAACGCTGCCGGCGCAAAGCGGGGAGCAAAATGAGGAATATAATTATTCGACATGCCCACACCTTCTTTCGGCCCCAACGGCCCTCGCCACGGCAGGACATTGATATCAAGCCGTCCGTTATCATTTTCATCATGAATCGCCTGGATCGCGTAAAGCCGATCCAGGTTCAATCCATTGAAGCGGATTTCCAGCATTATATCTTGCGGAGCAAGTTTCTTGATGGCGCGGGCCTGCGATAAATCAGGCCAACGCGCAGGGGAATCAAACAAGGCGATGATCAGGTGCCCGCCGCGTTGATGGTCTATCCGGGAAATAACAACATCCAGAGATGCGTCAGCAAGCTCCTGGGCCGAGGCATCTCCAACAGCCAAGGATAAACCAAGCAAAACCGCCATGAGAGAGCCTGCGCTTGCTGTCCGCATAGCTATTCGAGACCTTGCTCCAGATCCAGAACCAACGACTTCAAACGCTCCAGGTCTTCGGCGCTGGCTTCCCAGTAGCCGCGTTGCTCAGCTTCTACCATACGTTCGGCGATATTAAGTGTCGCATACTGGTTGTTTTCTGTCAGGCGCTGACGCATTTCGTCGTCAAACATAAAAGTCTGGACCGTTTCCTCAAAGATCCAGTTATCCACTTTGCCCGTGGTAGACTGCAAACCCAACAGATTTTCTACCCGTTCGGCAACTTTCTGAGCCCCATGAAAATCATGCGCGAGCATGCCATCGATCCAGGCCGGATTTAGCGTTCGGGTACGGCTCGCCCGGCCAATCACCTTATCGACATCTTCCACCTCGAGATTCGCGTCCGTGGAATCAACGATCCACTGCTCTGGCACCTCGCCTCGATTCTCACGCACACTATTGGCCAGTCCGCCGAAAAACTCGTAGTAGTGGTTCAGATCCGTAACCTCATATTCGGAGCTGTCCCGTTCCTGAGTCACCAGTTCGATAGTGCTGGAAAGATTCTTGAAAACTTCTGAAGCAGGATTGGTCTCACCAGCCCAGGCAGCGGTGTTTTCCGCCCAATAGGCATGGCACATATCTTGATCATAGGCATCTGCCAGTTCGCTTTCCTCCCGCCAGTTACCATCTTGTACCCTGTCTGCCACCGAATTTCCGTATTCACTGGAAGAAGGACCAAAAATACGAGCGCCCGCAATTTCCCCCTGTTGCTCTCTCATAGCCAGGTAATGCTTGCGGACAAAATTTTGCTCAATCGGCTCATCAGCCTCGGCCGCCAGTTTTACCGCTCGATTGAGCAATTCGATCTGAGGGCGGAACAAATCGCGAAAAATGCCGCAAATAGTGATCAACACATCGATTCGCGGGCGCCCCATCTCCTCCAGCGGGATCAACTGAAGATCCTTGAACCAGGGATTGTTGACCTTGCTGATCACCTTCACGCCAAGCCAGGAAAGGATCTGGGCAATAGTATCGCCGCCGGTCTTGACGGTTTCAAAACCCCATAATACAGTGCCAATGGTTTCGGGATAGCTGCCATGAGAAGCCTTGTAACGCTCCAGCACCTCTTGAGCCATGACTTGCCCCACACTTTGAGCCGTTGTGCCGGGAATAAGTCTGGGATCGAACTCATAAATATTGCGCCCCATGGGATAGACGCTACTGTTACGTTGAGGGTCGCCGCCCACATTTGGGAGCACATAGCCGCCATTCAATGCATTCAGCAGCCCTCCACTTTCATCGGAACCGGAAATCTGCTGGCACAGGGATTGGGCGAACTGGCGGGTTGATTTGGGCAGCGCCTCACGCTCTCCGCCAATAAAACGGGTGATTTGATCGCGAGCCTGCAGATCCACTTCCTCAGCCAGTATTACGTCTTCTCTCAGATCTTCAGCCTGACGACCGCGATTCTCAGCCAGTATACCGTGTAGAGAAGGCGTTTCCCGCCCCAGCCGCAGCACATTGACAAGATATTCCATCAGGTCTTCATCGCTCTTTCGACGATCAATCACATGCAGTCCTTTGGGAATGAGGCGACGCTTCATGCGATAGAGTTCAAGCTCCAGGCTCGACAAGTTCTCAAAGCTTAAATTGGCTTCCTCGGCTTTCTGGGCGATGGCTTGTTCAATGACAGACCTGATCCCGGTATTCATATTCCGCCTATATTCTCCGAGCAAGTCCTCCAGTTCCACATAGGTACCATAGAGCCCAGAGACGATCATCACCGGTGAATCATGGGAAAGGGTCACCGCATAGCCCCGACGCTTGGCAATAGTGGCCTCCCCGGGATTGCCCGCCCAGTAGTAGTAAAGATGGGGCATGTGGCCAATCAGCACATCGGGGTAACAAGATTCAGAGAGGGGGATTTCCTTGCCCTTGGTGAACTCCATGGTTCCGTGCATCCCGAAATGAATCAGCGCATCAGCCAAAAATTCCTTCTCCAACCATTGGTAAAAGCACAAATATTGATGATGCGGCGGCATATCCCGATCATGATAGGAAGCTTCAAGGTCACCATCCACGCCTCGCGCTGGCTGGATCCCAATGAATACATTGCCCAGAAACACGCCGGGAACAAGGATTTCTCGATCTCGGGTCATGATTTTTCCGGGAGCAGAGCCCCAACAGCGGACCATTTCCTCCTGAATAGCTTCCGGCAACTCTGCCAACCATTGCTGATAACATTCAGTGCTGACCGTGATGAAAGAATCAGTCTGCGCAAACCGGGGCGAATTCGCGGCCCCAGCTTCCAGAATCCCAGCCAACACGCCTTGTTCGGGTTTTTCCACGGTATAACCTGCTGCCGCCAAACGATCGAGAAACAGCTCCAGGCTGGCGAAAGTATCGAGATAACCGGCTGACCCAAGGCTGGCTTCGCCGGGCGGATAATCGTAAAGAATGATGGCAACACGTTTGTCGGCATTCGCTTTTCTGCGCAACTGCACCCAGGACAAGGCACGCTCACCGATTTTTGCTATCCGCTCGGGGATTGCCTGATATTCCTTAATGCTGGCGCTGAGTTCGTTAACATTGCTTCCGCGCACCGGCCCACCAATCACGATGGGTTCGATGCACCCATCCAACTCGGGCAATACAGCGGCTACGACAACCTCCAGCGGATTGATTTTGCTACCCGCGCGCCATTGGGCTATCTCGGTGCTATACAGCCAGAACCCCGACAAAACAGGTACATCAAGCTGCTGAAGCAAAGCATGGGTCGGCTCGGATGGGCCGCCCATAGGACCGCCGTTAAGACGGAAAAAGTGCATATTGATCAAAACATCAATTACCGGCTTGCCATCGTGGATAAAAAAGGAGCGGATGGCGTCCAGAATACACTCCACTTTACTGGTGACCGGAACGATATTGGCCCGACCAGCCATTTGATCAATCAGTTCACGCACCAATGGCTCGCAGTCCTGCTCATGCATGCCGCCGTAAAACAGCACCCCTATCGTGGGCTTGGCCGGATCAAAGGGGACACTGCGGCGAAAATCGTCCCATGAAGCAAATGACCCGTGATCCGGCCACCACAGCGCATACCTGGGCTGAACTATGGGCTCAGGAACCGATTTGATCCGCAGCCCCCCATAGGCGCGGCCCAGAGACAGCAACATGTTCTTGAGGTTTTCCACTCCAGACTCAGTGTAATATTGGCCTGCCAACACCCAGTTGCGCATGTCTTTCAGTTTCCAGAACGGCAACACACGACCCATCAGCTTGGTGATTTCTCCCGCGACTTTCAGCTTGGAAAAGGTGTTGATATCAACCTTCATATCGCCCCTGAAAATATCGGCGCCGTTAAAAGATCCCATGCGGGTCAAGGCGAATATTTCCACACTGCCGATAGGGAAAACAACGATCGTAGCTTCGGATTGGGAAAAAAATCGGGACATATATTCCGTTATCCGGGTTTGACCGCGCACGTCCACGAGGATAATATCGCTACTCTGAATCGCCTGTTCGATTTCACCCAGAGAAAGCCGACCTCGATCCAGATCGTCGAGGTACAATTTGCGCACGGCGATGATTTCCCCGTACTCGGACTTGATTTCACGGATCGCCTGAAGCAGTTCCCAGGTATTGTCCAAGGTTGTCAGCATCAAAAATTTTACCATTGCGCGATCTCCTCCAAATAGACATGATTGCCTTCGGCTGCTGTCGTCAACTGTTTAAGATAACCCAGGTCCTGGATGCGTTTACCGGTGTTGATAGCCACCAGGTCGATACCCTTGTCGCGAATCTGCTCACCCAGCCAAATAAGATCTTCGTTCAGGGAGTCCTTGATGGTGATATTTCCGCGCCCATCAGATATCAACACAATGCGGGCATATTGATGGGCGTCTCGTTGTTGCTCAATTACCTGCAAAGCGGATTGGATCCCCTGGGAGAGGGGTGTTTTGCCACTGGTTGGCAATTCACGCAGGCTCGCTTCGGCAAGCTCCACATTTGACGTGGGCGGCAACACCACGGGCGCATCCTCTCCGCGAAAAGCTATCAAAGCCACCTCGTCGCGCCTCTGATAGGCCGATTGCAGCAATTGCAAAATAGCTCCTTTGGCCAGTTCCATACGAGTCTGAGCCCCCATGGATGCGGAAGTATCCAGGCAGAAAACATAAAGCATGCCACTTTTGCTCACGCGAATCTTTTTCATCAAATGCCCGGTAGCCACAAGCACGGGGCCGCCACTCGCATCGCGGGCGGCGCGGCGCAAGCTGGCATCGACCGCCACATCCCCGGAACCATCCCAGGGACGCGCCTGCACATATTTGCCCCGCTCTGCGGGCCGTGGTTGCGGGTTGCGTCCACCCCGCTCAGGATTGCGATCCTTCCCCTGGGCCAACTCGGCCAGACGTACAGAAGGATTGATATCAAAAACTTGTTCGGGTTGTGGCGCGCTCTCCCCGCTCATCGTTTCTTGCAGCGTCTGCTGGAGTTCCTGTTTGGATCCGACTTTCTCAAACGGTTTGCGCCGCATGCGATGGGGCAGAGCCAGTTCCATGGCCTTGCGCACATCATTTTCTTCAACTTCGCCGCGCCCATCAAATGCCGCCAACGCTCTCGCAGCCTTGGCGATTACGATATCGGCCCGCAGCGTCTCAACACCGAGACGCACACAGGTTTGCGCAATCAGTGCCAGGGCTCTCTCTGGCAAGTCAACGGCATCTACAATGTCGCGCGCATTGGTGATACTTTGGCGCAGTGCATCCTGGGATTCGATGTAGTTCCCGGCAAAGGCATCGGGATTGCGATCAAATGCCTCGCGACGCCGCACCACCTCCATGCGCTCAGCGGGATCGTTTAAACCCTTCACCTCCACGCACAGACCAAATCGGTCCAGAAGCTGGGGACGGGGCTCACCCTCTTCCGGATTCATGGTGCCGACCAGGATAAAGCGTGAGGGATGTGACAGAGAGATACCTTCGCGTTCGATGACGTTGACACCCAGAGCGGCAGCATCGAGCAACACATTAGCCACATGATCATCCAGAAGATTCACCTCATCGATATACAGGATATTGCGATGAGCCGCAGCCAAAAGTCCCGGCTGCACCGCCAGCCCCTCTCCCTTAAGGGCGCGTTGAATATCCAGAGTGCCCACGACACGATCTTCGGTTGCGGAAACCGGCAAGTCCACCACGGTCATCTTTTTATAAAATGGCGCAACAGGCGCCACATCATCATGCTGTTGGCATGCTTTGCATAAAGCAAGCTTCTGGTTCGGCATGCAGTTAAACGGACAGCCCTGGATCGTTTCAAAACTCGGCAGCAGTTGCGACAAAGCCTGCGCGGCGGTGGACTTGGCTGTGCCTTTTTCACCCCGGATAAGCACGCCGCTGATGCGAGGTTCGATGGCATTGAGGATCAACGCCAATTTCATGTCCTCCTGACCCACGATAGAGGTGAAGGGAGGGATCATGCGCTCGACAGACATATATTGCTCCTGATTAGGTTGGCGAAGATCGACCCGATTAAGAAACCTCTGATTAAGTCATGAACTCGGTTCTTGCGTCCCTACTGATCCAGCTTCATCGTTATAAATCTCCGCAATAGCCCTGCTAACCTGCGCGATTTACGCCTCGAATCTGAACATGGAGAACACAATCTCCTTCGTCCAGACTTGATTCAGAGGCTCCTTAGGCGAAAGGAACTACATGGTTGATTCCATAAAATCAACTCTATTTGCGCCTCCTTGATGCCTTGCCATCCGGACGATCCCGCCATGGGATTATGATCTTCTGGATATGAGAATTTACCAGGTCGCCTTGAACGAGATCTGGACATTACGACCGGGTTGCGCCAACCTGTCGGAAACATCCCCCGCGAACACTATCACCGGAAAACTGGTGTAATATTTATCCGTCAGATTTTTCACGCCAAGGCGCAGATCCGCTGTTTTCATGCCTTTGAACAAGCCAAATCGGCTCATATCCATTCCGGCCTGCAAATTATAGGTAGTAAACCCGGCAGTAAGCCCGGCAGTTTTCCCGTCAGAGGCCCAATGATTGGGTATGCGGTCCTGATTGTCATAGATACTGGCGGTAAACTCGCTCCAAAAAGGCGGCATCCATTCAAACCTGCCGTAGTCCTCATAGCGCAAACCCAATTCAGCGCCCAAAGGCGGGATTGCCTCTATAGGATCACCTTCCTTTTCGTCTTCACCCCGGGTATAGGCCAGCTTCATGAAAGTTGACCAAAAATCCGTCATGGCGTAATCCAGATTTAACTCAGCGCCCAACAACTCCGCTTCCCCCAGATTGAGAAACGTAATCTTGCCCCCGGGGATCGTTCCGAAAAGAATCAAATCATCCACCTTGTTACGAAATATGGAAATATCTCCCGTCAAACGCGAAGAAGCAAACTTGGCCCCCACTTCCACGTTGAAGGATTCTTCAGGCTCCAGATCAGGATTGCCAACCATGATTAATCCTCCCGCTCCAGCTCCATAGTAATAACGCTCCTTGAGCGTAGGCATGCGGAACGCCGTTCCCATATTAGCGGTCAGGCTCACAGACGGGGCGAGGCGATAGACCAGACCGAGAGCGGCGGTAATCGCGTCATCGTTGTTATCGACATCTGGCGATTTGGGCGTATCCGGATTATTTTCTGTCTGAAAATATTCATAGCGCCCGCCGATGAAGGCGCTGAATTTTTCTGTTACGGCAATTTCATCCTGGACATAAAATCCCGCAGACTCCAGGGTTCCATTCAAGGGATCCGCTGCCGTAGGAAGCCAGAAAACAGGCACCAGATCGTACAAAATTACATCGGTGACAGTGTTGCTGGGACCATAGGCTTTATCTCGGAAGATATCCAAACCGCTGGTGATAAAATGACGCGATCCGACCCGGCTCATTTCTTGCATGTTCAATCCAATGGTCTCAATCGCCATGCCGATTTCGGCCCGCGGAATAATGTTCACCGGATGGGTAGGGAGGTCGGGTTCAATATCGGTGTACATATGCACCTGATGATCTATTCGGTTCATGTAGATCGAAGCTTTCAATTGCTGCATCCACGGAAACGGATCCTCTGCCGTGTAGCCAATAGAGAACTTTTGCCTTTCCACGGACGGCTGCGTGATGGTAGTAACTGACAGAGCTGGAATCTTGACATTATCGACGATAATGGCCGGCAGACCATCGATGGGAATCGCTGCTTTCGGGTCGTACGCCGCAAAAGGGGGTGTTTTGACATCCTCGGCCAAGCTATATTGCCATGCCAGGCGCAGACTTTCCTTTGCCGAAAGCGCATAATTGAGATCCAGGCTGATTGCTGAATCCTCAAAACTGCTGTGGGGCAATTCACCCACGGGGGTGTCAAGATTTTCAGCGTTGCGCCAGCTCACCCCAAGATTAAACGCCATCCTTTCCCCGCCCGCATTCAAACCGGCGCTGACTTTCGACATCTGGTTGACGCTATCAAAACCCACGCTGGCTCGTTTTTCGAAATAGGGTTCTTCGCGAATCCTGGCTTTTTTAGTGATCAGATTAACCACGCCACCGACAGCCGCCGAACCATACAATACTGAGGAAGGCCCGCGGACAACCTCGATACGCTCGACTTGCTCGATATCAATAGCGGAAAGTTCAGCGCCGCCGTAAGTCGCCCCAACATGAGAATTGTAACGTTCGCCATCAATGAGAATCAGAACACGATCCCCGTACAGACCGCGGATACGGGCCTTTCCGTTCCATGGCGTGCCCTCAGGGCCGATATCTATATTGGCTTCGTGGCTGAGCAAATCACCGATATTGCGCGCGCCCGAACGCAGAATCGCTTGCTGGTCGATCACAGTAACCGGGACGGGATTATCAAGAACACCCATCTCATAGCGAGTACCTGTGACCACCATTTCTTCGAATTCAACCGGGTCGTCTTTCGCAGCAGCTTGAGCTTCCGGAGCTGCCTCGTTCCCTTCTGGATCAACCGTTGGTGGCGCAACCATCTTTTGTATTTCATCCTTCGGCGTTTCATCGGCATGCGCCGGGTCCGAAGAACCCATACTATCATCAACAGCTTGAGCTTCCGGAGCTGCCTCGTTCCCTTCTGGATCAACCGTTGGTGGCGCAACCATCTTTTGTATTTCATCCTTCGGCGTTTCATCGGCATGCGCCGGACCCGAAGGGCCTATACTATCATCGGCCTCTGTATCACTTGAGGTAACATCCGGATTTATGGGCTCAGACGCCGGGGTTAAATGCGCGTCAGACTCCTGCCCGATCGCTTCTTCCGCATGCGCCGCATAGCTTACATTCGCCACACAGAACGCCAGCGTCAAAATATTAAACTTATTCATCGAAAACATCTCTATTCTCATCCCCCTTCCAAGGCGCATATCCTTATTAGAATTAAGCATATAGTTTGCTTATTGAATATTAAGGGATAATAAGAAATTAATAAATGCGGCAAACTGTCGCACCTGTGCATATTTTAGGCTATGAGCCGCAACGCGAAAGGAAGGGCGTAAAATTCCAGCAAAAACGCAAAGGCGCAGTCCAGCCTGAAACCGACTGAACTTTGGTTAAAACTTGCAGGACGAATCACTCCCCGCGATAATGATATTTTCAAAGATTGATCTATACAGGTTGTATGATGCCCAATCAACGCCGCTTGAAAGTTGCGATCGGCGCCATCCTGCTGGCACTGCTCATAACATCCGGAGCTGAAACAAGAGATCCCGCCACGTCATCGCCATCGGTGGTCTCTTTTTCACCTGCTGGATATATCAAAAATCCGGTTCAAGTCAAGGCGGTTTTTGCCACCCCGATGGTAGCTTTAGGAAATTTCAGGGCTGAAGATCCGTTTCATATCAAATGCCGGAAGGCAGGCAAGGGACGCTGGATCGACCCCGAAATATGGGTCTATGATTTTGAGCAAGCCCTTTCCGGCGGCGTGATATGCCGGTTTTCCCTCAAAAACAGTCTAGCCGATCTGGCCGGTCAGCCTGTACAAGGCCGGGGTCCATACGAATTCAATACTGGCGGCCCCTCTGTAACCAGTATTTTGCCCGCGGCTGGCCATTCCTTTATTGATGAAGAACAGGTTTTCATCCTCACACTCGATGCGCCCGCCCACATCGAGAGCATTCTCGAACATGTTTACTGTTCCGTGGAAGGATTGGCTGAACCTGTTGGCATTCAGCAAGTACCTGAGACCATCGCGGCGCCCATTCTGGAAGAACTCAAATTATCCCCCACCGAAAAAAACCAGCGATTTGCACTGCGCTGCCGCCAGCGCCTGCCTAATGAGGCACGTGTGCAATTGGTCTGGGATCAGGCCATTCAGGGCTCAAGCGGCATGAAAAACCTGGAGCGCCAGACTTTTGCTTACCGCGTACGCAAAGCATTCTTTGCCAATGTGAATTGCTGGCGACCCCAGCCTTACGCCCCATGTGAACCCGGTCATAACGTCCAGATATATTTTTCCGCGCCGCTATCCGTTGCACAGGCTGAAGCCATCCGGCTTGTTGCTGCAGATGGCAAGGTAAAAATACCTGTGATCCCTCGGGGTCGGCCGGATTTTATTTCTTCCGTTTACTTGCAAGCGCCTTTTTCCGCACAGCGGCGCTGGCAATTGACCCTACCCAAAACATTAGAGGATGAAAGCGGGCGCAAACTGGCTAATGCCCTGCGTTTCCCCATGACCATCGCTTTTGGCCCCTTTGCCCCCGTTGCCGATTTTGACAGCGATTTCGGCATCATCGAAGCCTATAACAACGTCAAGCCACAGATATCTGTTCGCATCGGGCAGCAGGGAGAGAAGATTCAAGGACATCGTTTAACCTTCCTGGATCCGGCATCGACGTCACCTGACAATGATGACACAAGCATGCTGACGTGGATCAAGGCGATGGAATCATCCTCCCTGAATGCGCCCTTGATCAGCAAATCGACCGACGCCAGCCCATTCAGCATGGCGCTGCCACAAAACCATGAGACCAGCCGCAATCTGAGCATTCCTCTGCCCGGGAAAGGCTTGCATCTTCTCGAGCTGAAAACCATGGCCAGCGACCAGCGTTCCAGCTTATATCCCCGCACCATGGCATTGGTGACCGATCTGGCTGCCCATGTGAAATTCAACCACGACACCATAGCGGTTCTCGTAACGCATTTGCATGATGCCACGGTGGCTGCCAATGCACGAATCAGCGTCCGGGATTGCGCAGGAGCATCCATTGCTCAGGGACACACCAACGCTCAGGGATTGTTTTCAGCCAGCCACATAGCCCAGGTATCCAAGGCAACCAATGATTGTCCAGAGCCATGGCGAAACGGTCTGTTTGTGATCGCCCGCCTGGGAGATGACGCCACCTTTACCCATACTTCCTGGGATGAAGGGGTCGAAACCTGGCGCTATTCCATACCCGTATTGCATGGCGATCCAGATTCAAGCACCGCCCATACCATTTTGGGCCGCTCTCTTGTGCGGGCAGGAGAAACGCTCCACATGGCGCATGTGATACGCAAACGCAGCGATTCAGGACTGACATGGGTTCCTCGCCCACGATTGCCCGATACGATGCACATTATTCATATCGGCAGCGGAACGGAATATCAGCAGCCGCTTGAATGGAACACGCGCGGATTCAGTGAAAGCACTTTCAACATTCCAGAAGATGCACATATGGGTCGTTATCGCATCGATCTTTTACGTAAAAAAGACAGCGATCTTTTCCCCATAACAGATGATGATAGTGAATATGGCAGCGGACGCTTTCAAGTGGAAGCTTTCAAGGTTCCGGTGCTTACAGGCGCACTGCAGACCACCAGGGATTTTGTCGTAAGCCCGGAACCACTGGCTCTTGACATGATATTGCGTTATCTGGCGGGTGGTCCGGCCGCGGATTATGAAGTCGAGATTCACACTCAAATATCTCAGGCGTTCATACGCTTTCCTGATTACCCGGATTTTCGCTTCGCCAGATCACCGATGAAAACCGGCATAATCGCTTCTGGCGAAGGATATAAAACCTACCCAGGCCCCGGACCTTTCACCATCAAACTTGATGCAGCAGGCGCTGCCCGGCAAACCCTTGAACCCATGCCGCCCTCCGAGGTTCCGCTTGATATTCTGACCGAAATGGAATTTCAGGATCCCAACGGAGAGCGCCAGACTTTATCCCAAACCATAACACGCTGGTCTTCCGCTGTGGTTTTAGGCATCAAAACCGATCACTGGATGCTGAACCAGGACAAGATCTCTTTCAGCGTCATTGCCGTCGATCCTTCTGGTCAGCCCATGGAGGGGATCCGCGTCAAGGCCGACTGGTTCAAACGCTCCTGGAACAGCGTGCGCAAACGTCTGATCGGCGGTTTTTACAATTATGAGTCGTGGCAGGAAGTCCTGGCAACAGGAGCCGCTTGCGAAGGGTTAACCGATTCTCTGGGACTTTTGCACTGCGAAATCAAGGCGCCACAAAGCGGAAATCTCATTTTGCAGGCCAGCGCGCAGGACAAGCGGGAACGCCCGGCTTTCACCCACACTGCATTATGGGTGACTGGCGCAGATGGGCCATCATGGTTTGAAGTGGACGACAGCAACCGCATGGAGGTCATTCCTGAAAAAGACGAATATGAGCCTGGAGAAGTCGCCCATCTTCAAGTCAAAATGCCTTTCAGAAAAGCCACCGCATGGGTGAGCATCGAGCGCGCCGGAATCATGGAAAGCAAAGTGATTGCATTGACGAATCAAAATCCGGTCATCGACATCCCCATCGAATCAATGCATGCGCCCAATATATTCGTTTCTGTGCTTGCGCTGCGTGGGCGGATTGGGGATCAACATGCAATATCCGGGGGACAGGCTGTGGCCCGGATCGATCTGGGCAAACCGGCCTTTCGCTTCGGTATTACTGAAATCAAGGTCGGACGACGCGAGCATCGCCTGGCGGTAGATGTAAGCACCGATCGTTCCTCTTATCATGTGCGGGATCGCGCCAAAGTAGATATCCGCGTCGCCCCGGAAACAAAGGAAACCTTGCCCGAAAACGCCGCAGTAACGCTGGTGGTGGTAGATGTCGGCTTGCTTGAACTGGCACCCAATCTGTCATGGGATTTGCTGGAGCATATGCTTTCCCCTTATGGCTATGGCATCCATCTGGCGACGCCACAACTGCATGTGGTGGGGCAGCGCAGCCATGAACGCAAGGCTGAGCCTGCCGGCGGTGGTGGTGGCAACGGCGGCATAACCCGCGAGCTATTCGATACGCTCGTGACGTGGCGAGCAAACGTGCCCTTGGATGATCAAGGCAAAGCCAGCATCGAAGTGCCGCTCAATGACAGTCTGAGCCGTCTTGCCGTCGTCGCGATCGCCCGCGCTGGCACCGATCAATTCGGCGTCGGCAAGGTTGAATTCACCACAACTCAACCAATGATGCTGTTTTCCGGCTTGCCGGATCTGGTACGCACTGGTGATCGCTGGCTGGCAGATTTCACTGTGCGCAATGGATCCAGTCAGATCCACAAAGTCACCATCACAGCGACCATGAAACCCGAAGGCGAAGCCCTGTTCGATGCCCTGTCCCTCTCGCCACAAAATATCACCCTGGAGCCTGGTCATGCGCAGGAGATCCATTGGGAAGCCAGGGTTCCAGCCAAGGCCTCAAGCCTAAAATGGCATGTACGAGTCGCTGATGATAGCGGCAACGAACTCGACGCTATTGAGGATTCCGTTCAAGTGATCGATCCAAATCCGGCGCGCACTATCGCCGCAAATATGCTACAGATTAATCCCAAAAGCAGCCTCAAGGTTCAGGGTAGCAAGGATCTTGGTGAAAAGAGCGCTTACCGCATCAAACTGCAAGCCTCTCTGACAGGCGATCTCGAAGGGGTGCGGCGCAAAATGGAAGCGTATCCCTTTTCATGTCTGGAACAGCAGGTTTCCATCGCCATTGCATTACAGGATGGACAACGCTGGCAGCATATCATGCACACACTGCCGACGTATCTTGATCGCAATGGTCTGGCCAGCTATTTCCCGAACGCCGAAGCGCAGGGAAGTGAAGTGCTCACGGCATACCTGTTGAAAATCGCCGATGCCGCGCTATTTCCCATCCCTCAGGCTCAAAGGCGCAAAATGGAAATCGCTCTGGCCCAGTTCATTGAAGGGAATCTGTGGCGTGAATCGGTCATATCCGCGCCTGATCTGACCTTACGCAAGCTGTCAGCTCTGGCCGCACTCAGCACCTCAGATCTGGCCAGCGCCGAGATGAGCGAAACCCTGCTGATCGAACCTCGATTCTGGCCCACTTCAGCACTGCTGGACTGGATCATGGTGCTGCATAATATCGAGAGCTTTCCCGAACGGGATTCATTATCCCATGAGGCGTGGGAAATCGTTTTCAATCGCATGACGCTCGATGATCGGACCCTGCGCTTTGCCACAGAAAGTGCGGATCAACTGTGGTGGCTGATGGAAAATGGCGATAATAATGCGGCGAGGGTCGTAAAAAGCCTGATCGAGCGCCAGGATTCTCAGCAGAACAGGACGACCCGCGCTCTGTTTGGTTTGCTCAACCGTCGTCAGCAGGGTGCCTGGAGTACGACCACAGCCAACGCCTGGGCAATCAGCGCCCTGCAGGCGTTCGGACAACGCTACGAATCTCAGCCTCCGACCGACTCCAACGACTTTCCCGCAACAAAAGACCATTGGAATCCGGTGGCAGGCACTACCCGTGTCACTATCAACCATCAGAGCCGCGCACTGAATTGGAAGCACGCACCCGAAGGGGTGGGCTGGAAATTTGCGCCGCAACGTGAACCTGGAGTCATCACATTCTCGCACACAGGCGTCGGTTCCCCATGGGCGGAAGTGCTGGTACTGGGAAACCCGGTTTTGCCTGAAAAGCCATCACATGGCTACCGCATCACCAAACACATGGGAAGTGCCGGGAAGGGTGTTGTCGCTGACTTGAAACGGGGCATGGTGGTGCAGGTTCGTCTGAATATCCATGCCAATGCCGATATGGCTTATGTCGCCATCATCGATCCCATTCCCGCCGGAGCACGCATCCTCGGCAGCGGACTGAGCCGGGATTCCCGCATTCAGAACCGACAGCTTGAAGATCATACCAGCAATGACACTCGGAACACCTGGATCCGGCCTATGTATGAAGAACGCCGCAGCGATGCCTTTGTTGCCTATTACCGATTTATTCCGAGCGGAGATTTCAGCGTTGAATATGCCATGCGTCTGAATCAGGCAGGTGATTTTCAGTTGCCTCCAAGCCGGGTGGAAGCGTTATATGCGCCGGAAATTTATGGAGAATGGCCCAATAAAACCCTGCACGTAACGCCGTGAGATACACGCAGCCGTGGATCGTGGCTGCCGCCATTTCAGCAGTTGGCATACCGACCTTTTGCTGTCTGGCATGGTGGCTGCTCACAGTACCCGATATTCCTTCCTTCGATGATCTGCATCAAAACACCACGCCCTCAGATGCGCTTTTGCTTGATCGCCATGGTTTACCATTGGCCTACCAACGCATCCAAATGGATCATCGGCGCCTGGAATGGCTCTCTCTGACGGATATTTCTCCGCATATGGCGCAGGCACTGACCGCTGCGGAAGACCAGCGTTTTTATCGCCATCATGGGGTTGACTGGTTCGCGGTTGGCGGTGCCCTGCGTGAATGGGTCAACACGGGTCGGTTGCGCGGCGCCAGCACTTTAACCATGCAGCTCGCATCTTTGGTGGATGATTCGATCAAGCCAGCACACAAACGCCGCTCGTTCAGGCAGAAATGGCGTCAGATGCGCCTGGCCCTGGCATATGAACGCCAATGGAGTAAAGCCCAGATCCTGGAAGCTTATATGAACCAGGTGCCTTTTCGCGGCGAACTTGAAGGCATCACTGCCGCCGCCTATGGTTTGTTCGACAAACATCCTTCCGCGCTTACGCTGGATGAAGCCTGGCTTCTGGCTAGTGCCATTGCTCAGCCCGGAGCCAGCGCCGCCAGACTTCACAAGAAAGCCTGCCGCATGGCACGCAAACATACGCAGGGTATCGCTTCCAAACCGTGCGATCTGCCCCCGTTTCCTGATGTGCAACAGCTGGTGGCGCCCGTATGGCACGCAGCCGCCGCGCGCGCATGGATCCGCCCGGATGACATCCTGCTGAGCTCGACCCTGGATCGTGATCTGCAAACCATGGCCGAGCGCGCCCTGCATGAACAATTGCTGGCTTTGCGCGCCAATCAGGTCAACGATGGCGCAGTCGTGGTGCTGGACAACTCCACAGGCGATATTCTGGCCTATGTGGGCGGATCAGGGGAATTGTCGCCTTCTCCTTTCATTGATGCCATTCGAGCGCCGCGACAACCCGGATCGACATTAAAACCGTTTCTCTATGAACTGGCGCTTGAGCAACGGTTATTAACTGCGGCTTCCTTACTCAAAGACGCGCCTGTTGCACTTCAAACTTCTAAAGGAACCTATGCGCCTTCCGATTATGAAAGCCACTACCATGGGCTGGTCACCCTACGCACAGCGCTGGCCGGTTCACTCAATATTCCTGCAGTACGTACCATCGATCTGGTTGGCATACCGATTTTCGCCAACCGCCTTCAATCACTCCGACTCAACGCACTTCAACGGCCGGCGCTTTATTATGGTCATGCCCTGGCATTAGGCTCAGGTGAAGTCAATCTGCTCGAATTAACCAATGCCTACCGGAGCCTGGCCAACCATGGCGACTGGAGCCCCACCCGTCATCGCTTAGACGATCCTGTGTTCAGCCCGGAGTCGGTTATGGATGAAAACGCGGTTTTTATTATTACCGATATTTTATCCGACCGCAGCGCCCGCGCTATCACTTTTGGACTGGAAAACCCGCTTTCCACATCATCGTTTTCGGCGGTGAAAACCGGCACCAGCCAGGGCATGCGCGATAACTGGTGTATAGGGTATTCGGATCGCTATAGTGTTGGCGTTTGGGTTGGAAATCTGAATGGAGAACCCATGCGGCATGTCTCTGGCATCAGCGGCGCTGCGCCGGTGTGGCGCAGCATTATGAATGCCCTGCACAAACACCAGGCCAGTCAAGCCCCCTATCCGCCAAACCATGTCGAGAGGATACAAACGAATGACAAGGACGCCAAAAACCAGGGGGAGTGGTTTATTTCAGGCACAGCGCCCATCCCCATGCAGACAAGATCCGACGCACAAATCATACGGATCGAATCACCCGTTCATGGCAGTATTTTCGCCTGGGATCCGGAAATCGACCCTCAATACCAGCGTCTGATGCTGCGCGCCAGCGGCTGTATGCAAAAGTGCGAATGGCGAATCAACGAGCGTCCTTTCGCCTCAGGGGCGAAAGTCGTATGGAAGATTAGCCGTGGAGAACATCGCATTGATTTGTATGGACCTGGACACAAACTTGTGGATACTTCATGGGTCATAGTGAAATAGCACTGCTTGATATGATAATATCTCACCTTAGCCCGGCGAAAATCGCCGCATAAGCCCTGATGCGTACACCAGGATCGGGGCTGGCAAAAACATCATGCGAAACCGCCAGCCAGTCGGCGCCCTGGGTGATCGTCCGTGGGGCATGATCAAGCTTAATGCCACCGATCGCAACGATCGGGCAATCAAAACGCCGCCTGGCATCTCTTAACAGGCTTAGCGGAGCAGGCGGTGCTTCTGGCTTGGTCTGAGAAGGAAACAGAGCGCCAAAGGCAAGGTAATCCGCCCCTTGAGCGGCACAATCGCGCGCCCGGATTAAATCGGCATAGCAGCTCGCGCCAATGATAAAATGTTCTCCTGATCGTTGCCGCGCTGCGGCGATACTGCAATCGCTGCGTCCCAGATGCACCCCATGGGCATCCACTTCTAAAGCCAGCCCGACATCATCATTGATGATCAGCAGGGTATCATAACCGAGGCACAGATTTCTTAACCTGAGAGCATGTTCCCGTCGTTGATCCGGAGAGGCGGTTTTGTCCCGATACTGCAACATGGGTATGCCGGCGCCAAGAACTTGTTCCATAATGCTGAACCAGCCTGCCTCTCCACCGGCGCGGCAGGGTGGTGTCAACAGATACAAACCGCCTTGAGCCAGACGCTCATGGGCTGAAACAGCATGACGCATCAGGTTCCTTCCTTAACATCAACCCTTTCGCGGCCACATCACAGCTCAGAAGGATGCGTACCTGTTGAATTTCGCACCACCGGATATCTTCCACAAGCCGTTCATCATTATCCAGGTCGTGATAGAATCCCAGGTCGGGTTTCTTAACGATGATCAAGAATTTCCTTCAGGAACATGACTTCCATCAAAACTTCCATCGGGAATCCCCCACGATCACCCCGATCATCGATCAGAAGACTTTCTATAAAAGCCATATCACCTCTTTGCCCCCAACGTTGGCACAGAATCGGCGTCAGGTGAGGATGGCGCTGCTCGAGTTCACACCTGAATTCTTCTTCCCCGGATGGCAATTCGTCAACCTTCTCATTCTTAGCCGACTCGGGGGAATGACAGGCGATTTGCGCACATTGCCACAGGAACACCAGTTCCTCGGCGCTGCTGACACTCATGCGGGGGCGGCCTGGATGAGCGCTCTGAAGAATAAGCCTTTCCAGAAAAGCAATGGTTTCCCCCTGCCCCCACTTGAGTTCGAGGGACAGCAGCAGTTCGGGGAAAATATCTTCGATCCCATTTTCCATGCCATGGGCATGCCGCCATGTCGCAAAAGCCGGTGATTCGGTCAAACCAAAATGCTGGGCATATTGCTGGGCCAGTGTTGCGAATTCCTGGTTTTTATCCATCTGATAATAAAGATCAAGCAGGATAATCCAGCAATCCTCCAGACGCTCTTGACCATTGCATCGTTGCAAATGACGTTCAAGAATTCCAGCAGCTCTTTCCGGCGCATTCGCGGCCACCGCATAGTAAGCCAAACGAACCGCTTTTCGTCCATCTGCACTCTTCGCCGGGAAACTCGGCGTTTTGAACTTTTCAGAATTTGGCATGGATCAGCCTCCCGCAAACCAACATCAATATCTATGGGACCTCTGATTCATTCTGAACGAGGGTGATTGTGCTCCTTATGTTCAGATTCGAGGCGCTTATCGACCGTAATAGCAGACTATTGCGAAGATTGTCAACGATGAAACCGAGCATAAGGAATCGCAAGAGTCGAGTTCATGAATCGATCCCAAGTTTCCCCATACTCTACTTGTAAAAACCTGTTCTGTACACGCCTGTGATTGTTACAGCATTGGAGAAATGTCAAAGCGACCTTCATTAAGAACGTTCATTGAACAAACCGGCGAGCATTGTAAAACATCTGCATCCATGGCCCTTCTTCTCCCCAGCCCGAAGGGTGCCAGGAGTGATTGGCCGTGCGGATTAATCTTTCGGGATGTGGCATCATGGCGATAATACGACCATCCCCATTACAGATACCCGCAATACCATCCTGTGAACCATTGGGGTTGTCCGGGTAATGCTGGGTCACTTCTCCGCGCGCATTCACATAACGCAATGCAATCGGCGCATGCTCGCGCTGCCGCGCATCACCGGAAAATTCAGCCCTACCCTCTCCATGCGAAACAATCACCGGAAGGCGCGCACCTTCCATCCCCTGCAATAGCGGAGATTGCGCAGAGCAAACTTCTGTCAGAACCAAACGCGACTCAAATCGACGCGAACGATTGGACCGGAATTCGGGCCAGGCTTCCGCGCCCGGGATAAGCGGGGCAAGATGAGCCAAAACCTGACAACCATTACAAACACCCAGCACGAAGTGCGCCTGATCTCGAAAAAAAGCTTCCATCGCCGAGCGCAACGGCTCATGATGGAGAATTCTCACCGCCCATCCCCGCCCGGCACCCAACACATCACCAAAAGAAAAACCGCCGCACAGCGCCAAGCCACAAAAAGACTTGATCTGCTCAGGATTTTCAAATAAATGCTGCATCGGCATGTCGATGGGTTCAAAACCAGCTTTGCTGAAAGCCGCCGCCATCTCCATATGACCATGGGTGCCCTGCTCCCGAACAATAGCAATCTTCGGCCGACACCCTACAATCGCAGGCACAATCTCAAACGGCACATGAGCCGCGGACAGACCATTATCGCCAGAGTCCAGCAGTGCATCAAACTCTTCCCGGGCGCATATCGGATCATCGCGCAGGCTTTTTATCCGGTAGCTTGTTTCACCCCACAATCGCTGCCAGTGTATGCGATCTCCCTTGAGCACGCAGTGATTACCGTGATAAAAACGCATAGGATGATGCTCGGCATAGACCTTGCCCAGAATATGAGTGATCGTTCCCAAACCTCGATCCTCGCATATGGAGAGGATTTTGAGCAGATCCTTTTCACGCACCTGTATGACAGCGCCGAGTTCCTCACAAAACAGTGCCCGTGCCGGAACCGGATGCAATGCGGTAATATTCACATGAAAGCCCGCACGTGCGGCGAATGCCATTTCACATAAAGTAATGTACAAACCGCCATCGCTTCGATCATGGTATGCAAGAATATGCTCGCGTGCCTTCAACTCTTGCATCAGATAAAAAAAATCGGCTAGCAACTGCGGCTTATCCACATCCGGAGAGACCTGCTCCCAACTTCCCTGACATTGCGCCAGCGCGGATCCACCCATGCGGCATTGACCCGCGCCGAGATCGATCAGCAATAAGACGCTCGGGCCCTCATCCAGATTCAGAACGGGCGTCAGTGCCGGACGAACGTCTTCCACTGGGGCGAATGCGCTGACCACCACCGTCACAGGAGACCCCACGTGGCGTTTGAAACACCCTTCGTTCCACTCGGCGCTCATGGACAAAGAGTCCTTCCCCACAGGAATACATAGCCCCAGAACCGGGCAAAGTTCCTCTGCCATAGCCTGAACCGCTTCAAACAGGGCATACTTCTGTTCATCGGCGCCAAAATCCGCCATCCAGTTAGCCGAAAGTCTGATATCTTTCAAAGAGGCTACAGGTGCAGCGCTTATATTGGTGATCGCTTCGCCTACAGCCATCCTTGCGGAAGCGGCAGGGGATAATATCGCAATGGCCGGACGCTCACCCATCGCCGCTGCTTCACCTTCCCAGCCCTGGAAATCAGCCAGCGTCAGCGCCATATCCGCCACCGGAATCTGCCACGGCCCAACCATGGGATCCCGCACCACCAACCCGCCCACACTCCTATCGCATATCGTAATCAAAAACGCCTTGCTGGCCACCGCAGGAAAACGCAATAACTGCTCGGCCGCCTCCATCAGCGCCACCGGCTCCAATGGCGCGCCAGGTAAAAAACGGTGCTGATCTACTGAAACACAGGGGGGCGGCAAAGGTTTCAGCAACGCTTCCATAGGCCAGTCTGCGATCATGCAATCCGGGCTGTCAGCGCTTTGCGTAATCAACAAACGCCCGTGCCCGTTGAACCTCCCGATCAGCGCCAAAGGACAACTTTCCCGGGCAGACAGACGCTGCAATTCGGAGAAGCTGGATTCAGAGATCGCCAATACATAACGCTCCTGCGCTTCATTACACCAAATCTCCAGCGCCGACATCCCTGTCTCGGCCACAGGAATGGCGTCAAGATAAACATCCGCACCCAGACCCTTGATCCCGATCAATTCCGGAACCGCATTGGAAAGCCCCCCGGCGCCGACATCATGGATAGAGATGATCGGGTTGTTTCCGGCAATGCATGCTTCGACAACTTCCTGAACGCGGCGCTGCATTTCAGGATTGCCCCGCTGGACGGAGGCATAATCCAGTGATTGCGTATCTTCCGAACTTGAGCGCGAAGAAGCCGCGCTTCCACCCAAACCAATGCGCATCCCAGGCCCGCCCAGCACGACGATCAGATCACCCGGTTGCGGATTTTCCTTGATAGGCCATCTCGCATCCAGACTTCCCCACCCGCCGGCGAGCATCAGTGGTTTTCGGTAACCAAAAACATGACCCTGGTGCTCTCCTTCCATCGTGCGAAAAAAGCCCAGCAGGGTGGGTCTGCCGTACTCATTGGCAAAACGGGCAGCGCCGAGCGGCGCCTGGAGCATGATTTCCAGAGATGTGGCCAGATGCGTCGGCTGAGCCAGAAATGGATTACATTCCCAAGGAAGATGCCATTCCGGTATCTGTAAATGGGAAACCATATAACCGCACAATCCAGCTTTGCTGCGCCCCCCGCGTCCGGTCGCAACTTCATCACGAATTTCACCGCCGACCCCTGTGGCTGCCCCCGGGTAGGGAGAAACGCCCGTGGGGTGGTTATGGGTTTCGACTTTGATCGACATATCCTGCCTGACATTCAAAGACATGTAAGCCCCGTCCAAACGTTGCCATTGCTGACGAGCAAAGGCAGACAGAACCGCGCTGTTATCCGAATAGGCGCTAACGACTCCTTCGGGATGGCAGGCATAAGTATGGCGTATCATATCGAATAGTGTTTTTGGCTGGGATGTTCCATCGATTTTCCATTGGGAATTGAAAATCTTATGGCGGCAATGTTCCGAGTGAATCTGGGCGAACATCATCAGCTCGATATCGGTCGGATCCCGCTCCAGTGGCTGGAAATAATCAAGCAGATATTGCAGTTCGGCGGCATTCAAGCCCAATCCCAACTCGGAATTGGCTTGTTCCAGCGCTGTTTTCCCGTCGGCTAACATGGGAATGGACCGAATCAGTCGGGCAGGCTCGGGGTCGAAAAAAAAATCTGTTAACGCCTCATCTTCAGCGATAACGGTTTCCAGCATACGGTCGTAGTAATGGACTTGATACACCTTGCCCTCATCCTGGGCTTCGAGGTCAATCGTTGGGACCTTGATTAAACGCGCTCTTTCAAGGCGGTGCAGATGAATCAACCCACACTGTCGCCCAAGATCGGTCGCACAACTCGACCAAGGGCTTATGGTTCCCTGGCGTGGGGCGATCAATAAGGTTTTCTGATCGTGATCGCATAGGAAGGAAGTCGTTAGCGGCGCCGGCAAAAGGTTCGCAACGATTTCACTTTCGGTTTCCGTGGGAAGCTCATCCCATAACAGAAAAAAAACCTCCCACTGCCTGACTATTCCCGGCGAATGAGTCGAACCAAGCAGGCCCTGCGCTTGAGCAGCGGGATTTTCGAAAGGCAGTTCCGGACCAACCACCACCCATAACCACCGATTTTCAGGCAAAACACCCGAAAAATAAATCCGGCAGCCGAACAAGGTTTCCAATCCATTGACGCCAATGGATCCACCCTTTGCGGTCATGATCCGTTTTGATCTCGACCGGACGTTCCCGGTGTATTGGGGAAATAGCTGATCACGTTGCCCGGGCTGTTTTCGATCTCGCTTATTTTTACCGCACCTTTTTTATCCACTTCATCAATACGCACCACTGCATGCATGGGAATAAAAGTCCGCTTGACATCGGCGAATTCGGAACGCAGCTTTTCTTCGGATGGATCGACCACCACCGTAGAACTCTCCCCGAAAACCAGTTCCTCGAGTTCAACGAAACCATAGAGAAATTCCTGCTTTATACTGCGGGCAAATATCTCATAGATTTTTCCCTGATTGACGAAAATGATCTTGAATAAGGTTTTATCGATCACTGTTTCTCTCGCATCTCATGGTTAGGGAACCTTTAGATTAATTCCGGACGAAGGTGGGTGTGGTTCCCTATGTTCAGATTTGAGGCGCTTATCGACTGTCATAGCAAAGCTATTGCGAAACGTTACAACGATGAAACTGAACATAAGGGACCCAAAATACGAGTTCATGACTTAATCAGAAGTTCCTTAGATAAACACTTCTATATTTCTCGCAATCAAAGTCAATGGGCACGCGGGACTTTACCACCACCCTGTTCGTTTTTCTGTTTTTTAGTCGCAGGAAGGATATCGCTCTGCACTTCCGCAGGAGTAACTCCATGTTCCAGGGCCAGCGGCAGTATCTCGTCAATCCAGCGCACAGAGCGTATCTCCATCTCTTCGCGCACGGATAGGGGGATATCCACCAGATCCTTGATATTATCCTCAGGGATCAGAACCAACCTGATGCCAGCGCGATGCGCCGCCAGCAATTTTTCCTTCAACCCGCCGATAGGGAGCACTTCGCCACGCAAAGTGATTTCTCCGGTCATAGCGGTATCAGCACGCGCCGGATTGTTCATCAAGGCAGACACCAGCGCAGTACATACCGCAGCGCCGGCACTTGGACCATCCTTGGGTATGGCGCCTTCCGGAATATGAACGTGCAGATCGAAATTCTGATAAAAATCATCGGCAATAGCCAAGCTCTTCGCTCGACTGCGCACCACCGTCAATGCGGCCTGAATGGATTCCTGCATGACATCGCCAAGTGTGCCGGTATGCGATAATTTTCCTTTACCCGGCATGACAACCGCTTCGATATTGAGCAGTTCCCCGCCCACCTCAGTCCAGGCCAAGCCTGTCACCTGACCAATGCGATTTTCTTCCTCAGCGATGCCATAGCGAAATTGGGGCGGCCCAAGGAAATCCGATACTTGATCGAGACTCCCCACGGTGACTTCCTCTTCTTTCAATGTTCCTGTCACCGACCGGTAAGTAATTTTGCGGCATATCTTCGCCAACTGGCGCTCAAGGCTGCGAACACCCGCCTCCCGCGTATATTGTCGCACCATAATCTGAAGCGCCTCACCGCTCATATGTACTGCGTTTTCATCGAGCCCGTTTTTTTCACATTGTTTGGGCAGCAGATACTGTTGCGCAATCGCTGTTTTTTCCTCTTCCGTATAGCCGGAAAGGCGCACCACTTCCATACGATCAAGCAAGGGAGCCGGAATATCCAGCGTATTGGCAGTGCAGACAAACATGACCTCGGAAAGATCAAAGTCCACTTCAAGGTAATGGTCACTGAAACTGGCATTATGCTCGGCATCAAGGACTTCAAGTAAAGCTGAGGCAGGGTCGCCTCTGAAATCCATGGCCATCTTGTCCACTTCATCAAGCAAAAAAAGGGGATTGCGTGTTCCAGCCTTGGTCAAGTTCTGGAGGATTTTGCCCGGCATCGAGCCGATATAGGTGCGCCGATGTCCACGAATTTCCGCCTCATCATGCACCCCGCCTAAAGCCATGCGCACAAATTTGCGGTTGACCGACCTGGCAATGCTTTTACCCAGAGATGTCTTCCCGACACCCGGGGGGCCAACCAGGCAAAGGACAGGACCATTCAAACGGCGGACTTTTTGTTGTACCGCCAGATATTCGAGTATGCGCTCCTTGATTTTATCCAGACCGTAATGCTCCGCATCAAGCACTTCGTGGGCAAACCCGATATCCCGGCGTATGCGGCTGCGCTTACGCCAGGGCAAGGATAAAAGCGTATCAAGATAATTTCTCACCACGGTAGCTTCGGCGGACATCGGAGACATCATGCGCAATTTGTTGAGCTCGGCTTCCGCCTTCTCACGGGCTTCATGCGTCATGCCGGCATGCTCTATGCGATCAGCCAGTTCATCCAGGTCACTGGGCACATCATCGAGTTCGCTGATTTCTTTTTGAATGGCTTTCATCTGCTCATTCAAATAGTATTCGCGCTGACTCTTTTCCATCTGCTGTTTGACCCGACCGCGAATGCGTTTCTCAAGTTGAAGCAGATCGATTTCTGTCTCCAGCATCGTCATAATGTGTTCAAGACGCTGAATAACGCTCAAATCTTCCAGAATCCTCTGCTTTTCGTCCACCTTGAGAGGCAAATGTGCCGCAATGGTATCCGCAAGACGGCTGGCCTGGTCGATCCCGGAGAGCGAATTGAGCACTTCATCGGGAATCTTTGGGTTCAGCTTGATGTATTGCTCACATAGGGAAAGAATCGAACGTTTCAAAACACGATTTTCCCGTTCACCGGGTTCATCGCCATCTTCCAGCACAAGGGCATCGCACATTAAAAATCCTGCCTCATCGGATAGATTTTCCAGGCGCACGCGCTTGATGCCCTCAACAAGCACCTTGACAGTTCCATCAGGCAATTTGAGCAATTGCAAAATATTGGCGATGGTTCCCACTTCATACAGTTCATCGATATCCGGATCATCGATTTCGGCTTTTTTCTGCGCTACCAGCAATATTTCCTTGCCATCATTCCCGGTAATGTAATCAAGGGCCTGAATGGATTTCTCCCGACCAACAAAAAGCGGGATCACCATTTGCGGGTAAACTACCACATCACGCAGCGGCAATAACGCCAAATGCTCATAAGCATCAGGAATGATAGGTTCATCTTCCATTTAATACTCCTTGAATGCACATATCTACAATAGGGGATACTCTGATTTTCTGTCTTATACGTAACAATGCATTCATCAAAATTTCTATTTAAATTCCGGGAAGAAAACACGCCCCTGATTCAAGAAGCGGACAGCCCTGAAACAAACCCTCTACCTCCCTGCCCGGCGCTGAAAAGGGGAACCCAAAACTTAACTGACCGATGACAGCGCAGACCACATAGTCGCGCATAACTGTACAAGAAATCAGTCAGACGGCAGCGCCCTGGAATCCTTGCCGTCAAAGATAATATAGGGCTCACCCGTACCACTCAACGCCTTTTCATCCACGACCACTTTAGCCACGTTTTCAAGTGATGGCAGTTCGTACATGATATTCAGCAGGCCTTTCTCAAGGATTGTACGCAGACCGCGCGCGCCAGTTTTTCTTTCCATGGCTTTACGAGCCGCGAAATGCAATGCATCCTCACGGAATTCGATTTCCACCCCTTCCATACTAAACAACCGGGAATATTGTTTGACCAAGGCATTCCGCGGCTCTTGCAATATACGGATCAGAGCTTCTTCATCAAGTTCCTCAAGTACCGCGACCACGGGCAGGCGCCCCACAAATTCAGGAATCAGCCCGTATCGAATCAGATCTTCGGGCTCAACATTGAAAAGCATGTCAGTAAATTGAACCTCATCAGAATCGCGCTTGATCTCCGCCATAAAACCGATTCCGGTTTTCTCCGTACGCTCGCGGATAACTTTCTCAAGTCCCGAGAAAGCGCCGCCGCAAATAAACAGAATATGCCGGGTATCGACCTGGAGAAACTCCTGCTGCGGGTGTTTGCGCCCACCTTGGGGCGGCACCGAAGCCGTTGTACCTTCGATTAGTTTGAGCAACGCCTGCTGAACACCTTCTCCCGAAACATCCCGTGTAATGGAAGGATTTTCGGATTTTCTGGATATTTTGTCGATCTCATCAATATAAACGATCCCGGACTGGGCTTTTTCGACATCATATTCGCATTTCTGCAACAGCTTCTGAATGATATTTTCCACATCTTCGCCTACGTAACCGGCTTCGGTCAGGGTTGTGGCATCAGCAATGGTAAAAGGAACTTTCAAGATGCGGGCCAGTGTTTCGGCGAGCAGGGTTTTACCCGATCCAGTTGGTCCGATCAGCAGAATGTTACTTTTGGAAACTTCAGCGCCTTCGCCCTGTTTTTCTATCTGCAACCTTTTGTAATGGTTGTAAACCGCGACCGACAGAGTCTTTTTTGCCTGGTCCTGCCCTATCACATAATCGTCAAGAATTTCCTTGATTTCCAAGGGTTTCGGCAGTGACAAGACTTCCTTGTCCGGGGTTTCCTGTAATTCTTCGCGAATAATATCGTTGCACAAATCAACGCATTCATCACAGATGAACACGGAAGGACCCGCGATCAGCTTGCGCACTTCATGCTGACTTTTTCCACAGAAGGAACAATACAGTATCTTGTTGTTGCCGCCAGTGTTTTTCCCTCGGATTGTATCGCTCATGATGCAGCCCTCAATAATACCCTGTTACAAGTTTTCAAATCGAAAAAGCTTTCCATATCCTGCGGTTGAAAGATAAAAGCCGGAACAACGCTGGAGATCACATCAAGCCTTCTTGCTCAGGTCGGCTTTTCTCTTATCCATCACAGCATCAATAATGCCATAAGCCCGAGCATCTTCAGCGGTCATGAAACGATCGCGATCCGTATCTTTCTCTATTTCTTCCATCGTACGACCCGTATGCACAGCCATTATTTCATTCAACCGGTCCCTGATCTGGAGTATTTCGCGGGCATGGATATCGATGTCCGCCGCCTGACCCTGAAATCCGCCCAAAGGCTGGTGAATCATGATCCGGGAATGGGTAAGGCAGTAACGTTTACCCTTGGCGCCCCCTGCCAGAAGAACGGCGCCCATGCTTGCCGCCTGCCCGACGCAGATGGTACTAACGTCCGGCTTGATGAATTGCATGGTGTCATAGATGGCCAGCCCAGACGTCACCACCCCGCCGGGGCTATTTATATAAAGGTAAATATCTTTTTCAGGATTCTCTGATTCCAGATAAAGGAGCTGGGCAACGATCAGATTGGCGCCGATATCTTCGATCTGACCCACGACAAACACCACCCGCTCTTTGAGCAGTCGGGAATAAATATCAAAAGCCCTCTCGCCTCGGGCTGTCTGTTCCACCACCATGGGCACAAGCTGTGCCCGGATATCAGATAAATCTTCGCGCATAGTTCTAAATTCCTCTACGGAGTCGCGTGCAGCCAGGCTGGGTATTGAGTCATTAAACCATTAATCATTTTGTGCAGATGCCATCGAGCAAATTTCTGTGTACGTCACCGTTCTATCCGTTTGCGGAATCTCTTCCAATAAAGTATTAAGAACGGATTGTTGCAAGAGATCTTTTTCCATCTCCTTTTGAATTTGAGGGTTCTTTTGTAATATTTCAATGCCCTGCTCGGGTTCTCCCAAACTTTGGATCCATTGCTGCATAGCAGCATTCAACTGCTGCTGTTCGACTTCGATGTTCAGACTGCGTGCTATCTCATCACATAGCAAGGCCCATGCCACAAGCCGTCGCGCCTCAGATTCAAACACGCTCAGCGGCAATTCAGGAAGACGGTCGCGATTTTGCCCCATGCGCCTAAGAGCATTTTCCCGCATGAAAGCACATTGTTGGTCCACCAGAGCGGGCGGAAGGCCAAAGGCATTGGACTCCAGAAGTTTGCCGACCAATTGTTCTCTCAACAAACCATCGACCATTTGTCGGCTTTGCTGTTCCATGGAAAGACGAACTGCCTTCCTGAGAGAATCCATCTGTCCATCTTCGATCCCGAGAGAACGGATAAAATTTTCATCCGCAGGCGCAATCACTTTCCGCTGCACTTCATGAACGCTCATGGCCACATCAGCCAATTGACCGCGCACCTCTTCGGCAGGATATTCAGCGGGGAAATGCACGGCAACAGTACGTTGCTCGCCTGCAGATGCGCCCACAAGACCTTGTTCGAAATCCGGCAGATAACTCCCGGAGCCTATGATAACCTGGACTCCTTCACCACGGTTGCCGCTAAAGCCTTCATCGACGCCGACGACTTTGGCTTCAAAATCCAATACCACCAGATCACCCTCTTGAGCCGCCCCTTCCACCACTGCCCATTTGGCGGCGCGTTCACTCAAACGCTGGATTTCCTCGTCCACATCCTCATCATTTAATTCTACTGTCAAACGTTCGAGATGCAAGTTGTTAACACCTGCGAATTCTATATCCGGCATGGCTTCAAAAGTAACATTGTAGGTAACATCTTCATCCGGAGCGCCTGAATCCGGATCGATCGCCCGAACAGCAGCCGGCTTGAGATCGCCACTCTCCACAGCATCCACCCAACTGCTCTGAAGTAGATCCTGCATAACCTCCTGACGAACCTGCGACCCATGTCGCTGATCTATGAGAGAAACAGGCACCTTGCCCGGACGGAAGCCCTTGATCTTGGTAGAGCGTGCCAATTCTCGCAGCCGTGAATCCACTTCAGATTTAATACGGGAAGCCGGAATATGCAGCTTGATCTGGCGTTCAAAAATATTTTGTTCCTGATCGGCAGGCGGGTTTGGTTCGTTCATAATGACTTTTCCATGATCGCTGGTTTGAAATAATAGATGGATGGTGCGAAAGGAGAGACTCGAACTCTCACGGGATACCCCACTGGAACCTAAATCCAGCGCGTCTACCAATTCCGCCACTCTCGCGAACCGTTTGAAAGATAATTACTAAGGAAGGGTCATATGGCGACCATTGAGCCTGAATTTGTGGATCTCGAATATCCCGGATACGCCCTCCGTAAGCGAAATCATCGACATCAGGCAACAACCAGACCAAACACCGGGCGCTCTCCAGGATAAAGCAATCCTCCGCTATTATACAACATTTGGAATCTGTTGACTTCGGGAAACCTGGTCCAATATGAAATGAGCATAAGGAGCCTGTTTTTAACGAAGAGCAACAACCTGCCAGAGCGTCACCTGCGCAAACCTGTACCCCTGTGAATCAGCCAACATGCCCAGGCAAAAAAACCCGCGCTTGCCACTAACAGTATACCAAACCCGATCGCAACCGAGACATCCCTCATATCCGTAAACGCGTAACGCATGGCGTTGATCATATAGAGTATCGGATTAAAAACAGACAACTGACGCCATGGTTCGGGTAAAATAGCAACAGGATAAAAAATACCGCCCAGATAGGTCAATGGGGTCAGAATAAACGTAGGTACGATGGACGTATCATCAAAACTTTTGGCATAAATCCCATTAATCAACCCCGCCAGGGAAAACACCGTGCATGTCAACAACAATACCGCAACCGCCATCACAGGATGCGCCACAGAAAGATCAGTAAAAAACCACGCTACAAACATCACCGCGACCGAAACACATATACCACGCACCACCCCTCCTGAGACATAGCCCAGCACCAGAACAGTGGTGGGGATGGGCGCAACCAGGAGTTCCTCGATATATCCCTGAAATTTAGCACTGAAAAATGAAGAAACCACATTAGCGTAGGCATTGGTCATGACCGACATCAACAACAGGCCGGGCGCGATGTAATCCACATACGATACATTAGCGCTGTATTGCAAGCGCGAGCCGACCAACTGGCCGAATACCACGAGATACAGTGCCATGGTCATCGCAGGCGGCACAATAGTTTGCAACCAGATACGGGCAAACCGATGGACTTCCTTGCCCATGATGGCATAAAAAGCAATGGCGTTCCGGTGCAAATTGTCTAACATGAGGTGAAAACAACAAGCATAGGATTTATTGGATTCCCGAGCGCAATCGTCCGACAAAAAAGGCTTCAAGCCGACTGCTCTTATTGCGCATGCTACTGACTTTAACGCCCTGGGCTAACAGCTGACTGAACACTTCACTCAATGTCTGCCCTACAGGGACACTGATTTCCAGGGTGACAGGATCAATCATCTCAATCGTGCAGCCGGTGATACTGGGGAAAACGATGGGTTGTTGTTCCAGATAAAGTAGAAAACTCTCCGACTGCATGCGTCGCAAGGCAACCTGCAAGGAACTGTCTTCCACAATTTTTCCTTCATCAAGGATAGCCAGGCGATTACACAAAAACTCGGCTTCCTCAAGATAATGGGTCGTTAATATGATGGTTGTGCCTGAGCGATTGAGTTCCTGTAAAAACGCCCACATGCCACGGCGGATTTCAATATCGACACCGGCGGTGGGTTCATCGAGAATAAGCAGCTTGGGTTCGTGCACCAGTGCCCGTGCAATCATCAGGCGCCGCCTCATGCCCCCGGAAAGATTTCGAGTAATTTGATGGCGTTTATCCGTTAAATGCAATTCCTCAAGCAGGCTTTGGGCCCTGCGCCGCGTTTGCACAGAACTCAGACCAAAGTAGCCACCCTGATGAAGCAATACCGATTCAACCTTTTCAAACTGGTTCAGGTTGATTTCTTGTGGAACCACACCGACATAGCGTTTAACGTGATTGGGATGTCGATCCATATCGACGCCGCAAACCAACACTCTGCCGCTGGTTTTACGCACCAGTGCGCTGATAATACCGATTATGGTGGATTTTCCAGCACCATTAGGCCCGAGAAGCGCGCAGAATTCGCCAGCAGCCACTTCCAGGTCAATAGCATCAAGCGCTGTAAAATTGTCATAGTTTTTCCGAACCTTTTCCAGTTTGAGCGCTGGAATTCCTGGCTGTTCCATCATCGATCAGGACCCATCTTCCCAGCCGGGGAAAGGCGGTTTCTCATACAGGTGGGGCGGATTGCCATCATAAATCTGAGAGCGGCGTCTTTCCAGGTAAGCGTCACGCACAAAAAGATAGGGATCGATCTGTTCTTCCAGTAGCTTTTCCGTCCCCAGGAGTCCGGCGCGCAATCTGATCACATCCAGTATTGCCAGACCAATCCATGCGTCATCCATGTCGATATATACGACCGGATTAGTGAAGCCGTCGCCCACCCGCCCGATCGTGTGCCTGATGGAGCTTGGCCCAAGGAAAGGCAGCACCAGATACCATCCAGAACCGATTTTCCATCGGGCCAGAGTCTGTCCCAGATCTTCGTCATGCTGCGGCAATCCCCATAAGGTAGCAGGATCAAACAACCCGCCCATACCGATGGTAGAATTGCCCGTAAAACGGATTATATCCTGCCCTGTTGCCACAACCTTACCTTGCAGGGCATTATTCATAATAGTCACCGGCATGTGCAGATTGGTGAAAAAATGATACACCGAGGCGCGCACCGGAGAAGGCATTATATTCTTATAGCCCCGAGCAACCGGTTTAAGCACATAACGATCCATCTGTTCATTGAATCGGTAGACCGGGCGATTGAGCCATTCCAGCGGATCCTTTGTCTCATCCCCGAATTCCGGCTGCGCCCGGACATCGGAAACTGCAAAAAAACAGCCTATTAAAAAAACAAGACTTATAGCTCTGGCGTTGTTGATTACCTGTTGCATATCATGCTGGTTCCCAGGCAATGAATCATGAGGCTCGTCATTTGCCTGCTATTTGTTCGTTTTCAACCCAAGTGGAATTTATAGACTACTTGATAAAGATACTATAATGGCTATGCTAACATATTACATGATTGAGTGATCGCAAAATAGTTTTCTTAAAGGCTCGCTACAGGAGGCGAATCATGGATGACGCTGTACTGGATTCCCTGCTTGATCCCAAAAACATTGCTCAACTATGGACAGGAAAAACCCGCCATTTTCGAGCCGTCCGGGTATTTTACCAGTTGGACAATGATTATCGATCGATCAGAGATCAATTGCGTGGCCAACCCTATGAGGTTAAACGCTCCAGTTTGAAAGCGCTGCATCGCAAACACGCACCGCGGCTGGCGCAATTATGCCGCGAAAATGGAGCCACATGGGTGAAATTCGCCCAGGTCCTGAGTGCCCGGCCGGATCTTTTGCCGCATGAGTATATTGAAGCGCTGACCCCACTACAAAACGAGGCCAAGCCGGTGGCTTTTTCAAAACTCATTCCGACTATTGAGACAGAATTGGGCCCCCAATGGCTGGAATTGGTTGCCGACATAGAACAGAGCCCGATAGCGACCGCTTCCATTGGTCAGGTGCACAAAATAAGGTTGCGTGATGGGCGCGAAGTTGCATTGAAGGTGCAGCTGCCCCAGGTTAAACGCCTGTTCAAGCAGGATTTCGTCATGTTCAGACTGTTGGCGAACACCTTCGCTTCCCGCTTCAAACAACTCGATCTGATACAGGTCATCGACGAGCTTCTGAAATTAACAGCTCAGGAGCTTGATTTTACCCGCGAGGCAGCTAACATCCGCGCATTTGAAAAACTCCCCCACCCGGCCCGTATCAAGACACCGACGCTGATACCTGAAATGTGCAGCGCACGCACCTTGTGCACCGAATGGATCCCCGGGGAAAGGCTGACAGATTTTCTCTCCGCCCATCCGGACGAAGCCACAGATGTGCTAAATATCATGATGGAAAGCTATATGCAGCAAATTGTGCAATTTGGCGTCTATCATGCCGACCCACATCCGGGTAACTTTATTATCAATGAGCAGCGTGATGTTTACATCCTTGATTTTGGCGCTATGGCAACACTATCCAATGAAGAACGTCAACACTACTCCGCGCTTCTTATGGCCATCCTCAGCGGTCAAACAGATGATCTGGGGCGCTTACTGAAAGAAGCCGGTTTCAGTGGCGCCGACCCTGAGTTGCTTGATGGACTGGGCGCGAGCTTAAAACGCAGCGGTCGTGGCGGCGGTAGACCGAGCCTGCAGATGTCCAAACGCATGCAAGAACTCATGGAAAAGTTACGGGAAAATCGCATCGTTATACCAGATTCTTTTGTTCCCTTGAGCCGGGTTCTCATCACGCTCAGCGGCTTCATGCAAAGCTATGGCGTGAAATTTCGCTGGTTCAGCGGAAAATCTTGAGATCAGTTCCGATCGTATTGAAATGGAGAGACGAGAGAATATCCAAAAAAACCATACAGTCTGGACACCAAAAGACGCGTTATCGTGGACTGGTCAAAAACACAGCGCAACGGCATATGCTATTTGCGTTAGGAAATCTTTACATGGCGAGGCGAAAATTGATAACCTCGCAGGCTTTGGCGGTCATGCGTCAATTTGGATCAAAAAACGGCCTTTTCGATGTGCTGGAAATTTTTTGGATTTGACAACAAATTGTCAGGAAAAACGGGGCTTGCCCAGAGGTTCCTTAAGGGACAAATAAAGCCGGAGCCGACTCCTAAACTCGACTTAATGACGAAAAGTTGCGTGACACTGCGTGCAATAACCCAGCGTCGTGTTCAATGCTTCCAGGGACTTCTGCAT
>Ga0209633_10000094_pt1 | contig 103690 bp, 116 predicted proteins | sample Cruoilmetagenom1_FD_187290 | JGI IMG/M metagenome (GOLD analysis project Ga0209633, IMG submission 187290) | Oil polluted marine microbial communities from Coal Oil Point, Santa Barbara, California, USA - Sample 1 (SPAdes) (version 2) | ecosystem: Environmental > Aquatic > Marine > Oil seeps ... | reverse complement strand
AGTTATTTCAAAGATTTCCAGAGATTAAGGCAAAACTTTGGAACGGTAAGCTTTGGACTAGTGGATTTTATGCAAACACAGTCGGACAATACTCAAACGAGGAGGTAATCAGAGCATATGTAAAAAATCAAGGAATAGAGAAAGAATATATAAAAGTACACTCAGATCAACTAACATTGTTTTGATACCTCGATGGCTCTGCCTCGGGGTAGTTCATTAAAATTTAATAAAATTTAAAAAGATTCTACTACGCTCGACCTGACAATAGATTTAAATAACTGATTATCCATGAAAATAAAAGTAACATTATATCGAACTCACGTTAAAGTATTAAAATTCACTGGTAAAATGGAATTTTATAGTGGGATATTTACTTTGTGTCATTTGAATAGTAAAAGCAGAATCTGCTAAAAATACCAATTGTCCTTGTTTATCTTTGGCTAAATAACGCTGTTTAACACGCTTAAAATCTTTAAATTCTTCATTTTTTTCGTCTTCGGGTTCCACCCAACAAGCTTTATGAACAGGTAAATTTTCGTAGGTACATTTAGCACCATATTCGTGTTCTAATCGATATTGTATTACTTCGTATTGTAGAGCTCCTACTGTACCAATTACTTTTCTACCGTTTATATCTAAGGTAAATAATTGCGCAACTCCTTCGTCCATTAACTGATCTAAACCTTTGTAAAGTTGTTTAGATTTTAATGGGTCGGCATTATTTACAAATCTAAAATGTTCTGGTGAAAAACTAGGAATACCTTTAAAGTTTAAAATTTCATTTTCCGTTAAGGTATCTCCAATTTTAAAGTTCCCTGAATCTTGTACGCCAACAATATCACCAGGAAAAGATTCTTCCACAATTTGTTTTTTTTCAGCAAAAAAGGCATTCGGACTTGAGAATTTCATTTTTTTGTTAAGTCGAACATGCAGATAAGGAGCATTTCTTTTAAAAGTTCCAGAAACAATTTTTATAAATGCTAATCGGTTTCTATGATTGGGATCCATATTTGCATGAATTTTAAATACAAATCCAGTAAGTTTCTCTTCTTTAGAATCTACTAATCGTACATCCGACATTTTAGGTTGAGGAAAAGGTGCAATTTCAATAAAACAATCTAACAATTCTTTTACCCCAAAATTATTTAAGGCTGACCCAAAAAACACAGGCTGTAAATTTCCTTTTAAATATTCGCTTTTATTAAATTTAGGATAAACTTCAGTAACTAATTCTAATTCTTCACGTAACGTACTTGCTGCGTTTTTTCCAACAATTTCATCTAATTCTGGCGTAGCAATGTCTGTAAATTCAATTCCTGTTGAAACGGTTTGTTTGTTATCTCCTGAAAATAGATTTATTTTCTTTTCGTATATGTTATAAATTCCTTTAAAATCATAACCCATTCCTATTGGAAAACTTAACGGAGTTACTCGTAAACCCAATTTTTGTTCCACTTCATCTAATAAATCAAAAGCATCTTTACCTTCACGGTCTAATTTATTGATAAAAACAATCATAGGAATTTTACGCATTCTACAAACTTCAACCAATTTTTCTGTTTGTTCCTCCACACCTTTGGCAACATCAATAACCACAATTACACTGTCTACCGCAGTTAGAGTTCTAAAAGTATCTTCAGCAAAATCTTTATGCCCAGGAGTGTCTAAAATATTGATTTTCTTATCTTTATAAATAAACGCTAATACCGAAGTTGCAACCGAAATACCCCGTTGGCGTTCAATTTCCATAAAATCGGAAGTAGCTCCTTTTTTTATTTTATTATTTTTTACCGCTCCAGCTTCTTGAATTGCACCACCAAACAACAGCAACTTTTCAGTTAATGTAGTTTTACCAGCATCGGGATGCGAAATAATTCCAAAAGTTCGTCTGCGTTCTATTTCTTCTAAAAAAGTCATGTACAAAATTTGAGGTGCAAATATATGGTATTCTTATTAAAATATTTAATGATTAAATAATTCAAGTAAGAAGTTTTTTTCAATTTTTGAATCTTTCAATTTTGAATTTTCTTTTTTGTAAATTTGTAGCAATACCATAAAACATGAAAGAAGAACAAGTAATTTTAGTAAATGAAAAAGATGAACAAATTGGTTTAATGCCCAAAATGGAAGCTCATGAAAAAGCCATATTACACAGAGCTTTTTCAGTATTTATTTTTAATGATAAAAATGAATTGTTATTACAACAACGTGCAAAGGATAAATATCATTCTCCTTTATTATGGACTAATACCTGTTGCAGTCATCAACGAAATGGAGAAACCAATATAGAAGCTGGTAAAAGACGATTGCAAGAAGAAATGGGTTTTGTTTGTGAGTTAGAAGAAGTTACTTCATTTATCTATAAAGCACCTTTTGATAATGGTTTAACCGAGCATGAATTAGATCATATTTTGATAGGAAATTACAGTGAAAATCCTTTTATCAATAGGGATGAGGTGGAAGATTTTAAATGGATGTTGTTAGATGATGTTAAAAAAGACATTACACTTAAACCAGAAAATTATACCGAATGGTTTAAAATTATATTTGCTAAATATTATAGTTTTTTAAATACCTAAAAAAGTTATGAAAGTTACCGTTAACAGAAAAGCACATTTTAATGCAGCACATAGATTATATAATGCCGATTGGACGGATGCCAGAAATGCAACCGTATTTGGGAAATGTGCCAATCCAAATTATCACGGACATAATTACGAATTAATAGTTTCCGTTAAGGGTGAAATTCATCCTGAAACTGGTTTTGTTATGGATATGAAAGTATTAAAAAAGTTAATTGAAACTGAAATAGAAGAAAAATTTGATCATAAAAATTTGAATGAAGAAGTACCTGTTTTTAAAACCTTAAACCCAACAGCTGAAAATATTGCCGTTGTTATTTGGGACAAATTGCGTAGTAAAATTGATGAAAAATTAGAGCTTTCAATTACATTGTATGAAACTCCACGAAATTTTGTTACTTACAATGGCTCATAAAAAATCGTCATTCAAAAAGTGAATTTGAATGACGATAAATATATTTATAATAAAATTTTTTAGCTTTCTTTCTTTTTGCAAGTACTTATTCCTAAAGGAAGGTAAAGAGGACAAAAACTTACTAAACTGGTTAGTACAAAAATAACAGCAAAAACTAATAAAACAATACCAAGTGTACCTGAAATAATATTTTGCCAATATAAAACAGCAATTACGATAGCAACTAAAATTCTGATAATTTTATCAGCTGAACCCATATTTTTTTTCATTTTTAAAATTTTAAGGTTAATAATTATTTAAAAGTATCAATTTTTTTAAAAACAACTATTCTTTTTTATTTTTATTTAGTTCATCTTGTAATTTTCGCATAACTTTTTGTTCGCGTTCTAAAGCTTTTATTCGATGCTCATTATACTCCTCTTCTAACTCTTTTAAAGCTTCTTTTGTATGTTGTGTAATGCTATTACTTTGTTTAAATTTAGATATAAAAAAGACAAGTAATAAGGCTAGCGCACCAATTACAAAAAATAAAATGGATTTAAATGTGGCTTTTTTTACTTGCATTCCTAAAAAAGAAATGCTTTGTTTTTCAATAGTTAAAGTTTCAATATTTTGATTGGAATTTTTGATACTAGCTTGTAAATTATTAATACTAGCTTTTTGAGCATTAATGGTTTTATAATTTGTTACTATTTCTTTTTGAGATTTGGCAAGGGAGTCTTCTACATTTCTTTTTAATTTTTGTAACCAATTATATTGAACTACTTTATAATTTTGATACCTATTTGATTTGTTTATTAAATAGTCAAATTGATTTTTTACAGAACCTGTATCGATAAATTTTTTGTTAATCTGGCTAAATCCATTCCAAGAAATTAGCACCATGGCAATTAATAAAGTTAGCTGTTTTTTCATAAGTAAAATTAGTTTGATTTAGTAACGATTTATGTAGTTACTTATTGCACTTTTTTATTCCTATAATTTCAAGCCCAATTTTTTGAGTTTTCATTAAGTGTTTTCAATATAGTAATTTTCTAATTCTTTCAAATGAATTTGTTTGGTTTTGTTATCTAAAAATGAATATTGAAACGAATTTTTTGCCAATTCATAGATATCACTTTTAGTTAAATTTAATGCTTTTTGAATTTCAATAAAATTCTGATTTACTTGTCCGCCAAAATAGGCAGGATCATCAGAATTAATGGTAACTTTTAAACCTAAATCCATCATTTTTTTTAAAGGATGATCTTTTAAATCAGAAACCACTTGTAATGCAGTATTGGAAAGCGGACAAACGGTTAACGCTAAATCTCTTTTTTTAATTTCTTCAATTAAATTTTCATCTTGCAAAGCGTTGTTTCCGTGGTCAATTCGTTTAATTTTTAATATATCGAGAGCTTCCCATACATAATCCGCATTACCTTCTTCACCGGCATGAGCAACAGGAATATAACCTTCTTTAATAGAGGCTTCATAAACATTTTTAAATTTTGTAGGCGGATTGCCTTTTTCAGAAGAATCTAATCCAACAGCAGCAATTTTATCTTTAAAAGGAATAGATTGTTCTAACGTTTTAAACGCATCTTCTTCACTTAAATGGCGTAAATAACTCATTATTAATAAAGACGAAACTCCTAATTTTTCTTTAGCATCTTCACAGGCTTTTGAAATTCCAGTAATTACAGTTTCAAAAGAAACACCACGTTCTGTATGCGTTTGAGGATCAAACATAATTTCGGTATGACAAATATTTTGATCAGCGCATTTTTGTAAATAGCTATAGGTTAAATCGTAAAAATCTTGTTCGGTTATTAAAACGCTGGCACCTTGATAATAAATATCTAAAAAATCTTGTAAACAACTAAATTTATAAGCCTTTTCAATTTCTTCTACGGAATTATAAGGAATGCTAATTTTATTTCGGTTGGCTATTTTAAACATTAAAGCTGGTTCAAAAGAGCCTTCAATATGTAAATGTAATTCAGCCTTTGGTAAATTTTCAATAAATGCTTTCATTTAATTCTATGTTTTTTTTAATGGAAGTAATTAGCTATAAAGTTTTTTACTTTAAAATCAATTTAATGTGCAAAATTACTGATTAAATATTTTTATTAGATATTTGTTTAAAAATAAATTATGAAAAAAATGAAAATATTAATTATTATAATAATTGTTATAGGAATTATTATTTTTAAAAATGAAGATAAGGATATGAAAAAAGTTGAAGTTGGTGATGTTATACCAGCAATTAATTTAAAAGATGAAAACGGAGTTGAAGTGAATATTAATACTATAAAAAAACCATTAATACTCTATTTTTATCCGAAAGATGAAACTCCGGGGTGCATAAAAGAAGCTTGCAAATTTAGAGATGAGTTTGAAAGTTTTGTGAATTTGGGTGTTCAAGTTTTTGGAATAAGTGGAGATGCTCCATCTTCACATAAAAAATTTAAAGAAAAATATCATTTGCCTTTTACCTTATTGTCTGATACTAAAAATGAAGTTCGTAAAAATTTTGGAGTTCCCAATAGTTTGCTTTTTTTACCGGGTAGAGTTACGTATGTTGTGGATAAAAATGGAATAGTAACTTATATGTTTAACAGTCAGTTTGGTGCTGAAAAACACATTGAAAAGGCATTGAAGTTTTTAAGAAAAAATAGAACTGCTATTAAATAATAACAGTTCTATAACATAATTTTCAAAATTTGTCAAAAGGTTTTTTAATTTTTTTTAATTGTAGTTTAACTACTATTTTACAAATTATAGACTTCCTCCCTTTATTTTCCTCATTTACTAAAGCCAATAAATTTTATAAATTAAACGCTCTTTTTGTAAAGAACTAAATTTAGTTGCGTCTATACTTCAAAATAATATTTAATTTTAATTACTAATTTTATGAAAAATTTCAAAAAAACCTCATTGTTAACTGGCTCATTAGTAGCTGGTGTTTTACTTTCAACTTCTAACGTTGATGCAACTAATAATTTAACATTTGATTATTTGGGTACAGGAGCAACGGTTCGTACACAATTATTATCTAATGGTGTGGTTAATGTTTTAACTTCAATTACAGATGGTTTAAAATCTATCGAAGGTAAATGTGGCGACAAAAAGGCCGAAGCAAAATCCAAAGATGCTAAATGCGGAGAAGGAAAATGTGGTGATAAAAAATCGGACACTATAAAAAAATCAGAAGCCAAATCAAAAGATGCAAAATGTGGTGAAGGAAAATGCGGTGACAAAAAAGCAGCTAAAAAGGCCGAAGCAAAATCCAAAGATGCAAAATGTGGAGAAGGTAAATGTGGTGGTAAATAGTCATTAATTTATAGTATATGGTTGATTAAAAGAATTTTAATCAACCATATTATAAGTTTAAAAAAATATTATATGGTAGGTATAGGATATCGAAAAGATTTTACTGAAGAATTTTCTGAAAGCACATTAAATCCAGCATTTATCGAAGTAGCACCTGAAAATTGGATAAATGTCGGTGGTTATTACAAAAAAATGTTTGATAAAGTTTTAGAAAAGTATCCACTTTTTGTACACGGGTTATCACTTTCCGTTGGAAGCCCAGAAGGAATTGATGTAGCGTTTGTAAAGCAAGTAAAACAGTTTTTAGACCAAAATAAAGCTGTGGAATATTCTGAACATTTAAGTTTTTCTAAATGTGAAAATGCTCATCTTTTTGATTTATTACCAATTCCATTTACTGAAGATGCTGTAAAAAATGTTTCTAAAAATATTCGACAAGTTCAAGATATTTTAGAGCGTAAAATAGCCATTGAAATTGTTAGCTATTACTCACCAATTGCTCCCGAAATTAGTGAAATTGATTTTATAAATCACATAGTTTCTGAAGCCGATTGTAATTTGTTATTAGATGTAAATAATGTATATGTAAACGGCTTTAATCATCATTATAATCCTAAAGAATTTATCCCACAATTAGATTTATCCAAGGTGAAATATATCCACATGGCAGGGCATACCAAAGTTGCATCAGATTTAATTATTGATACCCATGGCGAAAATATTATTGATCCTGTATATGATTTGTTTCAATTCACTATGGAGTTGATAAATAGAGATGTTCCTGTTTTGCTAGAACGCGATTTTAATATTCCTGAATTGCAGGTTTTGCAACAAGAAATGAATAGACTTCAAACTATAAAATCTAATGCTCTTAAACAACATAAGCATGCAATCATCACCTAAAACTTTTCAATATCAAACTGATTTTGCAAATTATTGTAAAACAGGCGATTACATTTCGATTCCTGGTGTTAATGAAAAAAACATCAAGCATTACCGTAGGCTTGTTTTTAATAATATTTACGATAGTATTTCATCGGCATATCCTATTACAAAAAAGTTATTTGGAAAAAAGAGGTGGAAAAAAGTAGTTCATCAATTTTTTAGTTCACAAAAAATTAAAAGCGCTCAAATTTGGTATATGCCAAAAGAATTTAAGGATTATGTAATTAGTAACGAAAAAGATTTACTTAACAAATATGTTTTTTTAGCAGATTTATTACAGTTTGAATGGCTTGAAATAGAAGTGTTTATGATGCCCGATGAAGCCGTAGAATTTCTTACAGATTCAAACTTATACTATATTAATCCAGAAATAAGGATAATAGGAGTGAAGTATCCAATTCATTTAAAAAAAGCTAAAAATATTACGAAACATGATCAAGGAGATTATTTTATTTCATTACACAGAAACAAAGAAACTGGAGCTGTAGAATTTACAAATTTGTCCATTCCTTTTGTGGATGTTTTAGAAAATTTAATTGAAAAACCTTTAGTAGAAAAATCTATTTTAAATATTTTACAAAAATATGTGGATGAAACTACTGCAAAAAATGCTTTTTATCAATTTGAACAAATAGCTATTATTAACCAATTATTATATAAAAAATGAAAAAATTAATAACATTCAATCAAAATTTAGGTAAAAAATTAAGTAAATTAAATGATTTACCACTGTTGCTTTTCCGATTAGTATTAGCCTTTGGATTTTACGGACCAGCCATGATGAAATTAAAAAATATGAATGGTATTATTTCTTGGTTTACGGACATGGGAATGCCAATGCCAACTTTAAATGCTTATATGGCAGCTATAACAGAAACTACTGGAGTGATATTTTTATTACTAGGATTTTCAACTCGTATTATTTCAGTTCCGTTAATTATTGTAATGCTAGTTGCCATTAAAACGGTTCATTTAGCACACGGTTTTGAATCGGGCAATAACGGATTTGAAATTCCATTATACTATATTTTAATGTTATTTGCTTTGTTAGTTTATGGTCCAGGAAAATTCAGCTTAGATTATTTACTTAATAAAAAAGTTAATTAGGCATTAGTGTTTTAGCTTAATACTTTTTGAAATACTTAAAATGAATTAATTTTTATGTTATTGCGTTAAAATCTCTTAAATTTGCATTATATTAAAAATAAAAATTATGGCGAGTATTAGAATTTTAAAAAAGGATATTAATTACGTATTAGGTGATATTATTGAAGAATGTTACACTTGGGAATTGTTAAATCCTAAGGCGGATACCAAAAAAAGTGAAGCAATTATTGAGGAAGCAATTATTGCCTTTGATGTGTTAATTGATAAAATTAATTCAAAAAACATAGATAAGAAAAAAGAACATTTTAAAAAAATAGAAGCTGAATTAGAAGATACAGCAAACAAATTGATTAGTAAAGTAAATAAACTTTAAAAATCTTAAATTAATAATTGTTTTTTGTTCATTTTTTTATTAAATTTATACAATATTAAATAATAATATCACGTTCTTAATTTACCAACTTAAACTTCTAAATTTATGGCAAGAGCAATGTTTGAGTACACTAAAGTTGTACTCCAAAAGGTTAGCTTTAATAAAGATTTATTTAAAAAAGAATTGGAAAAAGCAATTAACCGATTGCTACCTTATGAACTAAAAGAATTGTATTTTTGGCTAAAAGAATTTACACTAAATAAACCCAATTTACAGCCTTATTTAGCAATAGTAAAAAATTAAAAAAAAAGGAGCTTATAGCTCCTTTTTTTTATGTAACGGGCTTATTATTTTTACATCATTAAAGGCTATTACACCTCTAACAATACTATCAACTACACTTTTTAAGGTGTCAATTAAATGTATTTTTAATTGCGATTTATCGTAAATTATACTTACCTCCCTAGCAGGAACAGGATTGTTAAAAGTTCGAAGGTTTTTTTTGTCGCTTTCAGTTAAATCTAAAGTTTGCAAATAAGGTAATAATGTCATTCCTAAACCTTCTTTAGAAAGTTTTATTAAAGTATCAAAACTACCGCTTTGTATTTGAAAATTTTGTGAATTAATTTTATTAGCGTTACATAAATTCAAAATATTCTCTTTAAAACAATGACCATCTTCTAGCAGTAAAATATCATTAATGTCTAAATCATCTACATTTAAATGGACTTGTTTAAATAATCGATGTTCTTCTGGTACAAAACCAACAAAAGGCTCGTAATAAACTACCTTTTCTTTGATGTTATCATTTTCTAATGGAGTAGCTGCAATACCAACATCAATATGGCCATCTTCTAATTTCTTAATAATTTCTTCAGTAGTTAATTCTTCAATTTTTAAATTAACTTTTGGATATTTTTTAATAAATGTTTTTAAAAACAGAGGTAATAAGGTTGGCATAATGGTAGGTATTATACCTAATTTAAAATCACCACCAATATATCCTTTTTGCTGTTCTACAATGTCTGAAATTCTATTGCTTTCATCGACAATAATTTTAGCTTGTTCAACTATTTTTTTGCCAATTTCAGTAAGTTGAATAGGTTTTTTACTTCTATTAAAAACTTTAGTATCTAATTCATCTTCTAATTTTTGAATTTGCATACTTAAAGTTGGTTGCGTAACAAAGCAGTGTTCACTTGCAACGGTAAAATTTCTATGTTCAGCTACTGCCAAAACATATTTTAATTGTGTAATAGTCATAACTATAAATATTTTAGATAAAGATATTGAAACTATCAATAATAATTATGTTTATTTATATATTTTTTTAAAGAAATTTGTGTAAGAAATAAATAGATATAAACAATTAAAATTTAGAAATATGAAAACAACATCGATTGGGTTAAATGTTAAAGAAGCGGATAAATTAATAGTTAGTTTAAATGAATTATTAGCCAATTTTCAGGTATATTATCAAAGTTTAAGAGGTTTACACTGGAATATTAAAGGGAAATCTTTTTTTGAACTACACGTTAAGTTTGAAGAATTTTATACAGATTCTCAAGAAAAGGTAGATTTAATTGCTGAGCGAATTTTAACCTTAGGAGGAACTCCATTGCATACATTTAAAGATTATACAAGCTTATCGGAAGTTAAGGTAGGTAAAAACATCGCAGATGATGTAACTTCTGTAAAATTAATTGTAGATTCTTTGGCTAAATTACTAAAATTTGAACGTGCTATTTTAGAACAATCAGATAAGGTAAATGATGAAGGTACAAATGCTATGATGAGTGATTTTATTGCAGAACAAGAAAAAACAGTTTGGATGTTAAATGCTTGGCTGAATTAAAGAAATATTGCAATTCCCAAAAAATAAGTGTATTTACTTTTTTTATTATTAACTATAATTCTAAAAGAAAATACACTTAATTTGCATTTAATAATTCTTAAAATACTAAATGAGAACATTAACTAAGGAATTACAAGCAAGTATAACTCCAAAAGATGCCCACAAAATTTTAGTTGAAGGTAATCAACGATTTGTGCGAAATTTAAAAGCACAACGAAATTTAAAAGAACAAGTTTTTGCAACTAGTGAGGGACAATTCCCCTTTGCTGTTATTTTGAGCTGTATTGATTCACGAGTTCCTGCTGAGTTAGTTTTTGATCAAGGTATTGGAGATGTATTCAGCGTTAGAGTTGCTGGAAATATAATTAATGAAGATGTATTGGGTTCTATGGAATATGCATGTAAAGTTGTAGGTTCAAAAATTGTAGTGGTTATGGGGCATTCAAACTGTGGTGCTGTTACTGCAGCTTGTAATCATTATGAGTTAGGTAATGTTACATCTTTACTTAATAAAATTAAACCTTCAGTACTAAAAGTTAGTAAAGGAAAAGAAAAATTAACTTTACCTGAAATTGAAAAAGTAGGTCTTTTAAATGTAACTTATGCCATCGAAAGAATTAGAAAGGAGAGCCCTATTTTATCTTCCTTAGAAAAAAAAGGGGATATTGAAATAGTTGGCGCAATGTACAGTGTTGAAACTGGAAAAGTAACTTTTTTAAATAACTAATTGAAATTAATACATTTGCCAAAATTCTCTCTTTTTATTTAAAGCATCTTCTCTGCGTTTATAATCTTCAGCTGGTGTTACTTTTAGCATGGAAGGATCTTGTTCAATTTCAAATTCAATTCTTTTTATAATATCATTAACCGTTTCATTTTCATAATCAATATCCATAGGTTTTTTAATAACCATAGATTGTAAAATATTACGTTTTTTTATCATTAAACCCTTTTTATCGAAAGACCTTCTAAATCCATCAATTACAATAGGTATTACTGTTGGTTTATAGGTCTTAATAATATGAGCAGTACCTCTTCTAATTGGATTAAAAGGTTTAGTAGTTCCTTGAGGGAAGGTAATAACCCAACCATCATTTAATGCTTTTCCAATATTACTAATATCCGACATTTTTACTTGTCTGTTTACATTTTTACCATCGCTTCTCCAAGTTCTATCAATAGAAACAGAACCAGCATAAGCAAATATTTTTGGTAATAAGCCTGATTTCATGGTTTCTTTTGCAGCAACAAAATAAATGTTAAGCTTTGGATTCCATATATATCCAATGTTTTTTAATGAATCTATTCTGCCTTTTAATGATGCGTTAAAAACGTGCATCATAGCTGCTACATCAGCAAAATAGGTTTGATGATTTGAGATAAATAAAACATTAGTTGTCGGTAAATTTCTTATAATTTCAGATCCTTCTATTTGAAGTTTATTAAATCGGCGATATCTACCATGAGATATTACACCAAAAATTCTAATAAGCCATTTTTTTAAAAATAATATATGTCCAAAAGGATTCCTTTTAAATATTGGCATGTGGTTGGTTTAATTTGAATGAGGTACAAATTTACTAAAAAATACTTTAAATATTTTTTAATAATTCCCTAATTTCACTTAACATCATAGCAGTAGCTCCCCAAACCACAGTTTTGTTTAATATAAAACATGGTACTTCCATTTTTGTGTTATAAGAGGTAGTAACATTGGTGATGGTTATACAAGAATCGGATAATAATTCTGTTAATTTTACCTTTATAATTTTTGCCACTTCATGATTTAATTTAAAAGTTGGCGAATTTGTTAAAACCCCCATAAAAGGAGTAACTAAAAAATTACTTGGTGGAATGTACACATTAGTTAATTGTTTAAAAACAGTAATTTCTGAAGACTTAATACCTATTTCTTCGTTAGTTTCTCGTATAGCTGTATTTTTAAGGTTCTCATCGGTAATTTCAAATTTACCTCCAGGAAAACTTATTTGGGAAGAATGCGTACCATTGTAATTTGCTCGTAAGGTCAAAATAAATGCGGTTTCTCCGTTTTTATCTGGATAAAATAACACTAAAACAGCAGATTTTTTTGCGTTTTCATCTATAGCCAATGCTTTAAAAAAATGTTTCCTAGATGCTGGAGCAAGTTTAAATTGTGCTTCTAATCCACCTAATTTTCTTGTTGAATACTCATCAATTTTATTTTTAAAATTATTAAAATCCATTACATCTGTTGGGTATAAAAATTATAATCTTTAATAATGGTATCAATAAAATCAACCGCTCTTAAATCTGTTTTTATATCAGTAAGTGCTATAACTTTTTCTTTTAATGCGTTTATGGCTTTAGAATTTCTTTTTTTTAAGGCAACAGTATATAACGATTTAATAGTTTGTATATCTTTATCACTAAGTAGCGTAACTTGAGGAAAAGTTGGTTTATATTCTTCATTAATATCAACATTTAAGGTGTCATTAATAGTTATTCGTTTTTTTTCTGAAATAACCGTAGTGTTTGCAGCTAAATCGCCCAAACGTTGCCCTTTTCCATTTAATAAAATGGTTAATAATGCCACCGACCCTGATGTTAAGCTAATATCAATTAAACGTAGCATCCATCTAATTAAATAACTACCAAAAGTTGGCTTTGATCCATCAATTTTAGTAACCCTAATACGTAAAAAATATTTTCCCGGACTTTGTCCATTCATTAAAACTTCAAATAGTAAATTGTAGAAAAACACAGGTAAACTTAGTAATACATACACAATTATTAATGATTTTGAAGGTTTATAACCTAAACTATTTAATACTAAAAAAACAAGGATATAATATCCTGCAATTATAAATATATCAATAATAAATGCCAAAATGCGATCACTTACTGGAGCAACATTTTGTTTAATTCTGATATTTTGAGCAGTTTCTATTTGAAAATTATTCATTTTAAGTGCGTAACTTTTTGGCGGATAACTTTTGATTTTTTACATTCGTTTACCAAAATGATTAATTAATATTTTAATGTTAATCAATAACAAAAATATAAAAAATGCGTGAAGCATCGTTTGTAAAAAAAAATAAAAAAAAATGGCTATTGTTTGAAGATGTTTTAGACAAAAAAACAACGATTTCACCCAATAAACTTTCCGACTTATATATTGAAATTACAGAGGATTTAAGTTATGCAAAAACCTTTTATCCAACTAGTAACACGGAAATTTATTTAAATAGTATTGCAGCAAAATCACATTTAAAAATTTATAAAACAAAAAAAGAAAATAAAAACAGATTAATTTCTTTTTTTAAAACGGAATTTCCTTTAGAATTTGCAAATTATCATAAGCCTTTATTTATTGCATTTGCAACCTTTTTATTTTTTGTGATTATTGGAGCATATTCAGCATCGCAAGATGCTTCTTTTGTTCGCCTAATTTTGGGAGATAATTATGTAAATGCAACCTTGTCTAATATTGAAAAAGGAGATCCTATGGCAATTTATAACAGTATGGGTGAAGCCACTTCATTTTTAATGATTACCATTAATAATATCAAAGTAGCTATGATGGCTTTTATATTTGGAATGTTATTTTCAATTGGCACTTTATTTATAATGATGCGTAATGGAATAATGTTGGGCTCATTTGCTTATTTCTTTTATGAAAAGGGATTACTTTGGGAATCATCCAGAACCATTTGGTTACACGGAACCATAGAAATCTCCGTAATAATTATTGCTGGATGTGCAGGGTTGGTGTTAGGTAACGGCTTGCTTTTTCCGGACACTTACACAAGATTAGCTTCTTTTAAAAGAAGCTTTAAGGCTGGGCTAAAAATTATGGTAAGTACCATACCATTTTTTATAATTGCTGGTTTTATAGAAGGTTTTGTTACTAGACATACTGAAATGCCGGACTTTTTAGCCATTTTAATTATTGTATTATCATTTATTCTAATAGTTTACTATTATATTTTATACCCTATAAAACTAACCAAACAACAAAATAATGGAAAATTATAATTTTATTGAATTTAAAAAAGAACGCGATTTAGGTGCTATTATCTCTGATACTTTTGCATTTATTCGTCAAAACTGGAAGGACTATTTTATAACCATATTAAAATTAGTAGGTCCTGTACTTTTAATGACGTTGGCGGTTTTAGTATTTTATTTGTTAGCGATGTCAGATATTTTTAATAAATCGGCTTTGGATAGTAATCCAGGTGGTGTGTTTTCTAAATTACTTTCTTGGGTTTTTGCTTTAATTTTTGTGTATGTTATGTTATATTCTTTACTTTCTATGACTTCTTTATTTTTCATAAAATCATATATTGATACCAAAGGAAAACCTGATTTTTATAAGATAAAAGAACAAGTCTATAAAAATGTATGGAAATTTTTAGGATTAGGATTTTTAGTAACTGTTGTAACTGTATTAGGTATGGTTTCTTGTTACCTGCCAGGTATATATTTAGCTACAGTATTATCTTTAGCAACATCCATATTAGTTTTTGAAGAACGCAGTGTTGGAGATTCTTTTTCACATTCATTCACTTTAATTAAAGGCGAGTGGTGGAATACTTTTGGGGTTTTAATTGTAGTTTGGTTATTAATTGGACTTCTAGGACAAGTTTTTTCAATACCTACAATCATTTATCAGTTTGTAAAAATGGGAACTGTTATGGGAGATAACGATCCAACCAAAATTTTTGAAGTATTTAAAGATCCTATTTATTTAGCATTAAATATAGGTTCGTATGTATTTCAATTTATGCTGTACTCAATTCCATTAATATCTACTGTTTTTATTTATTTCGATTTAAATGAACAAAAAAATTTAACAGGTACTTTTGAAAAAATTGATAATTTAGGTAACAACAATTAATTTATAAATAATGTTAAATAAATTCATTTTTTATAGTTTGTTTCTTTTTGTGCTAACTGCTTTTTCACAACAAAAAGAAGGGATTATTAAAATTGATACCATTAAAATAACACCTAAAAAATTTGAAACTAAAAGTTTAGAAAAATATAAAACCAATAAAGAATTTGACTATATTGATGAGGTTTCAAAACAAGAACCTACTTTTTTAGAAAGAGTTTTAAACTGGTTAGCCCGACAGTTTTTACGATTTTTAGAATGGCTTTTTAGAGTTAAATATGCTAAAGGAATATTAGCAACTATATTAACTGCTTTGCCTTATGTTGTTGCAGCAATTGTTTTATTTTTATTAATTAAGTTTTTTGTGAAAACAAAAATTAAATCGGCAATTTCATTAACTAAAAATAATTCAATTATAAATTTCATAGAAGATGAAAAATTGCTTCAAAATGCAGATTTAGAAGTTTATATACAAAAAGCTATTGATGATAAAGATTATCGTTTGGCAGTGCGCTTTTTGTACTTAAAAATCTTAAAACAATTAACTAATAAAAAGCTGGTGGTTTGGGAAATACAGAAAACAAATGAAGATTATACTAACGAAATAATAGAAAAACAATTAAAAAAATCTTTCGAAAATATTACACGTCTTTACGATTTTGTTTGGTATGGAAACTTCCAAATAAATAAAGTGCAGTTTAATAGTATAAATCTTGATTTTGAAGCTGCACATAACTTAATTAATATGCAAAAAAATGGATAAACTATCTAAAACATATCTGGTAGCTTTTATCTTGTTAATTTTAGGTTTTATTTATTTAGAAAGCACTAAAAAAAAACCAATTAATTGGTTCCCAAGTTATGTGGCAAAACATAAATTACCATACGGTACCTATATTTTAAAAAATCAGATTCAACAATTATTTCCATCTACCGAAATTAAAAACAGTTATCAACCTCCATTTTTATATTTAAAAGATACCACCTTAACCGGAACCTATTTTTTTGTAGATGAAGCAATTAATTTTGGAAAGGATGAGTTTGGTAGATTAATGAATTTTGTTGATAGGGGAAATGATGTTTTTATAGCAACACATGGAATAAATATTGACACGCTGGGATTTAAAACCAAAAGACTGGTTAGTAAAGATTTAGATGAAAAAGTGTTTTTTAAATTTAAAAACAAAGCATTTAACAATAAAGAATTTTCATTTGACAGAAAATTTAACAATCAAGTATTTACTAAAATAGATACTTTAAATACTACTGTTTTAGGCATTACAGGGTATGTAAATAAACTAAATAAACGTACCGAAGAGGGAATTAATTTTGTGAGATACAAATATGGAAAAGGCAATTTCTATTTTTATACTTTTCCTGAAGTTTTTACAAATTATATAATTTTAAAATCGGAAAATACGCAACAAACGGCTAATGTGTTGTCCTATATTCGAAATGATGTTCCTATAATTTGGGATTCGTATTATAAAACAGGAAAAATAAGAATTACTTCGCCTATTCATTATTTATTAAGTTCAAAATCACTTAAATATGCTTATTATGTTATGCTTTTAGGAGTGTTATTCTTTGTTATTTTTAAAGGAAAAAGAACGCAACGCAGTATTCCTATAATAACACCTTTAAAAAATCAGACTTTAGCATTTACACGAACCATTGCTAATATGTATTTTGAAAAGGAAGATCATAAAAATATAGCTGAGCAAAAAATAAACTACTTTTTTGATTATATCCGTAATACGTTTCACATACAAACTACGAATTTAAATGAAGAATTTTATAAAAAAGTAGCCAGTAGAAGTGGAAATTCTTTTGAATTTGTCGAAAAAACATTCTTAAAATGCGATAGTATCCATCTTAAAAATACCATTTCAAAAGAAGAATTAATAGCATTAAATAAAAGTATTGAAAAATTTAAAAATAATAACTCTTATGGAAAATAATGATGTGAATTTTAATAATAGAATTGATTTAGAAGGTTTAAAACAAGCAGTCAAAAATATTAAATCGGAATTAGGTAAAATAATTATTGGTCAGGAAAACTTTATAGATTTATTACTGATATCATTATTGGCCGATGGTCATGTACTTATTGAAGGCGTTCCAGGAGTTGCAAAAACCATTACAGCAAAGTTATTAGCAAAAACTATAGAAACCGGTTTTAGTAGAATTCAATTTACGCCAGATTTAATGCCGAGCGATGTACTTGGAACTTCAGTTTTAAATATGAAAACTTCAAACTTTGAATTCAAAAAAGGTCCAATTTTTTCTAATTTAGTGTTAATTGATGAAATAAATCGTGCTCCTGCAAAAACACAAGCCGCATTATTTGAAGTTATGGAAGAGCGTCAAATTACTATGGATGGAATTAGGTATAAAATGAATCCACCTTTTATGGTTTTAGCGACACAAAACCCAATAGAACATGAAGGAACTTATGCTTTACCTGAAGCTCAATTAGATCGTTTTTTATTTAAAATAGCAGTTGGTTATCCAAATGAAAGCGAAGAAGTTCTTATTTTAAAAACGCATCAAAATAGAAAAGGAGTATTGCCTCAAACAACTATCTCAACAATAATTAAGGAAGCTGAACTTAAAAAATATAAAGCACTTATTTTTGAGATTATAGTGGAAGAAAAGTTAATGAATTATATTGCTCAATTAATTATAAAAACTCGAAATCATCCTCACTTATATTTAGGAGGTTCTCCAAGAGCAAGCATTGCAGTTTTAAATGCTGCTAAAGCTGTTGCTGCAATTAATGGAAGAGATTTTGTAATTCCAGAAGATATTAAAAAAGTAATAGTTCCAGTATTAAGGCATCGACTTATTTTAACTCCGGAACGCGAAATGGAAGGACTTACCACCGATAAAGTAATTGAAATGATTGTTCAATCCGTTGAAATACCAAGGTAAGTTTGAACGTTGAAAGTATAAATACTAAAGGTTAAAGGTGAAAAAGTTTTTGTTAAAATTTAAAGAAAGTAAATGTTGTTACACTGAGCTTGTCGAAGTGTTTTCATTAATAAAAACTAAATAATTTTCATGTGAAAATTGAATTGATTTAAAATGAATATTCTTAAAAAATTATACTTGCACGAGCGTTTTTTTAATTACCTAAGTATTATTGTAATTGCATTTTTATTGTCGTTTTGGTTTTCCATATTTTACAGTATTGCTTGGTTTATGGTAATTGTTTTGAGTGTTATATTTTTAATGGATATTTATCTTCTATTTAAAATAAAAAACGGTATACAGGCTAACCGAATACTTGGAAATAAGTTTTCAAATTCCGATGAAAATAAAGTCCCGATTTCAATTAAAAATAATTACAATTTTACTATCGAAATAAAAATAATTGATGAATTGCCAGTACAATTTCAGAAAAGAGATTTTCTTCAAATGGCTAATATAAAAGCTTTGGGCAATTACAATTTTGAATATAAGGTAACTCCTTTTGAACGAGGAGAATACTTTTTTGGAAACCTTAATATTTATGTATCTTCCTTTTTTAACATGGTATCAAAGCGTTATAAATTTCAGCAAAATTATAAAGTTGCAGTATATCCATCTTATTTACAAATGCGGAAATATGAATTTTTAGCTATGAGTAACCGTTTAACTGAATTTGGTTTAAAAAAAATTAGAAGAATTGGGCATACTTTAGAGTTTGAGCAAATTAAAAATTATGTTAATGGAGATGATGTTAGAACCATAAATTGGAAAGCAACGGCTAAAAAAGCACAATTAATGGTTAATCAGTTTCAAGATGAAAAGTCACAACCAATATATTCTATTATTGATGTTGGTAGAGTTATGAAAATGCCTTTTGAAGGGTTGAAATTATTAGACTATGCTATAAATGCTACGCTTGCTTTTTCAAATATTGCCATTAAAAAAAATGATAAAGCCGGATTAATTACTTTTGCCAAAAAGGTAAATTCTATAGTTGCTGCAAGTAATAAAAAAACACATGTAAATACCATAAATGAAGCACTTTATAATATAGATACTAATTTTATGGATGCTGATTTTGGGTATTTATATGCTGTAATTAAAAGAACTGTTAAACAACGAAGTTTAATTATGTTATATACTAATTTTGAGCATATATCTTCATTAAAAAGACAATTGACTTATTTGCAAGCAATTTCAAAACATCATTTATTAGTAGTTGTTTTTTTTGAAAATACAGAAATACAAAATTTATTAAATGAAAATGCAGAGGATTTACAAACTATTTACCATAAAACCATTGCTGAGAAATTTGATTATGAAAAGAAACTAATTGTAAAAGAATTAGAGCGTAGAGGTATATATGCTATCCTTACTAAACCTAAAAACTTAACTTTAAATGTAATTAATAAATACTTAGAATTTAAATCTAAAGGATTTATTTAAGCTTATATTTTACGGCCAAAGCTGCACCAATTATACCGGCATTATTTTCTGCTTGAGCAGGAACAATTTTAGTTTCAATATTAATTTGCTTCTCCAATTTATCCAACTTTTTACTTGCCCCACCACCAACAATAAATAAATCAGGCGATAGTAGTGAATTTATATGTTCAAAATATTCATTTAAACGTTTTCCCCATTGTTTTTTGCTTAAGTCATCTCTTTTACGTGCTGCATCAGAAGCATATTTTTCAAAAATTTCTCCATTTTTATATAAAACGTGCCCTAATTCAGAATTAGGCAATAATTTTCCATCTAAAAAAATTCCTGAACCAATACCGGTACCAATAGTAATCATAATAACTACGCCATTTACATTTTTACCAGCACCAAAATTTATTTCTGCTAAACCTGCAGCATCTGCATCATTCACAATAAAAAAATCATTTCCAGTTTCTTTTTCAAAAAGAAGATCTACTTGAGTACCTTTCCATTTTTTATGTAAATTACCTCCTGTTAAACATTTGCCATGTTGTAAAGGAGTAGGGAATCCACATCCAACAGCACCTTTCCAATTAAAATGGTTTACTAATTCTTTTATAGATTTTGCTACATTTTCAGGAGTGGCAGGTTTAGGTGTTAAAATTCTATACCTTTCTGAAGTTAATTCGCCAGTAGCTACATTTACTAATGCACCTTTTATGCCGCTACCTCCAACATCAATTCCTAATATTTCCATTTGATCTATTTATAAAAATTTTAAATTTAAATTCTTTCTTCTAGCCATTTTTTAAAATCGAAAAAGTTTGGAGAAGAAACTCCATGACCAACAGGATAGGTTTTAAAAGTTGTTTTAACTCCTAAATTTTGTAAAAAACTAGGTGCTTTTTCTGCCCAACTTATTGGTATTACTTGATCTACATTTCCGTGTGATATAAAAAAATCTAATAAATGATAATCTTTAGCCTTTAAATTTTCTGGTAAAAGTTTTTCATTGATATAACCGCTTATAGCAATAACCTTTTGCATTTTTTCAGGATAATTTAAAGCAATAGCATAACTTAAAATAGCACCTTGACTAAATCCGAGTAAAATTGTATTGGTAGGTTTTATCTTATATAAATGTTGTAATTCTTCAATAAAAATGGCAATTTTTTCACGTGATTTAATAGCTTCTGGAATATCTGAATAATTGCCTTTTGAACTGTCAAAATTAATGGTGTACCAAGCGTAACTGTTAAATCCTAATTCTAAAGGAGCTTGGGCACTTACAATTAACAAATTTTCATCTAACTCTTGTGCAAATGAAAATAAATCTTGCTCATTACTTCCATAACCGTGTAATAATAGTAGAAGAGTTGTATTTTCAGAATATTTTTTTGGTTCTTTTATGATGTATTTTAAAGATAATTCTTTCATTTAATAAATAAAATGGTGTCTAAATAGTTTCTGTTAGTATAATTAAGCAACTCCTTTAAACCAATCCTGAAATAAATCACCTATAAATGGTATTTTTTTATCCTCCCCTTGTAATACTCCAATAAACCCAATTATCCATAAAACAAACAATAGAAAATTGATAGTTCCATATATCCAATAGCCAGTATATCTAGTAATAATAAAGGCATTAGCCAATGAGAATAATGATAACCCAATCATTTGTCGGATATGAAATGCTGCAAACGCATTTTTTTTGTCCTTATTTAGAATATAAGCAATTAATGTTCCAATCCAAGTTAGATAACTTATAATTGCAATTGTTTTTCCTTCGTTTACTGTTTGATTTTCCATAAGTTAAATTGTTTAGTTAATTTCTGATTTATTATTTGCAATAACTCCATAAACTTTCCCTTTCAATTTTTTATTTAAAAATACGGAATTTTTTGAAGTAGCTGAAATATATTTTTCAGTAAATACAAATTCTGCCTCTGGATTAAATAAAGTGATATTTGCTTTGTTTCCAATAGAAATTGGAGAGATAGGAATATTAAATATTTTTAAAGGATTTGTAGTTAAACATTTTACAATAGTATCTATTTCCAAAATTGAATTAACTGCTCCAAAAAAACTTTCTAATCCAATAGTTCCAAATTTTGCCTTTTCGTATTCCAGTTTTTTATGTTCAATATCTATTGGGTTATGGTCGCTGGTAATAACATCAATAACACCATCTTTTAAACCTTTAATTAGTGCTTTGGTATCTTTTAAAGTTCGTAACGGAGGTAAAACTTTAGTGTTTGCATTAAAACTACCTATTTCATCATCGGTTAATACTAAGTGATGCACAGCAACACTGCAAGTAACTTGTAATCCTTTATTTTTTGCTTCTTTAATTAATTTTACAGCGTTTTTGGTTGAAATTGTTGGAATGTGTAATTTACCGCCAGTGTATTTTAAAATATATAAATCACGAGCAATTTGTAATTCTTCAGCTAAAGCAGGAATTCCTTTAAGCCCAAATTTTGTGCTGTTTTTCTCTTCATTTACAAGTCCATTTAAGGCAATGGAATTATCTTGCGGAAAACTTAGCACCAGCCCATCAAAATTTTGGGCATAAAGTAATCCTATTTTCAATAAATTTGCATTTGATATTGATTTATTATAATCTCCAAAAGCAATAGCTCCAGAGTTTTGCATATCAAACAATTCGGCTAAATCTTTCCCTTCAGAATTTTTTGTAAAAGCACCAATAGGATATAATTGCGTAGTGGTTTTAGCCGCTTTATTTTTTAAAAATTCAATGGCAGCCTTGCTATCCGTAACAGGATTTGTATTTGGATTAACCGCAACTGTAGTAAATCCGCTTTTTGTTGCTGTTTCTAATCCGTTTTGTATGGTTTCTCGTTCTTCAAAACCAGGCTCTCCAAAGCAAACGCTGGTATCAAACCAACCTTGTGAAATATGTAAATTTTCTAAAATTATTTCTTTGCAATTAGCGGGCTTTTTTATAGCCGTAGCTATTTGAGTAATAGTACCATTTTCAATTAATACATCCTTTTTTTGATGATGAAATTTGCTAGTTTCATCAATAATGGTAGCCGATTTTAAGAGTAAATTCATAGTTTAAAATATTTTAATAACCATATTTCTAAAAGCAAAAATAGCATAGCTAAGGCTAAAAACCATTTAAAAAGAGATTTGATTTTTTGTTCGCTAGCAATTTTTTCAAAAACTTCGGATATGGAGTTTGCTATGGTTACGTTTTTTTGATTGTTAAATGTTTTTTTTAAATCCATATATTCCAAATTACTTTCATTTCGGTTATAATTAAAAGCAAGTGTTGTTATTATTTTATTTTGAGCAATTACTTGGTAAAATCCACTTTTTTTAATTTGATTCTGAAAAGTTAAATGTACTTTATTTTGAGAACTTGTTTGAGGTGGAATAAAACGATGTTTGGTGTTTTTAATGGTCAAAACTTCATCGTTAGGTAGTTTGTAATTTATGTCAATACTGCTGTTGGAGTTTATGGTATGAAAATTTTTAAAAGTGTTAAATTGTTGTGTAGCCATATTGTAAAATACAGGAACAATTAAGGGCGATTGTGTAAAATTAGTAATATTGTTTTGCAATGGTGAAGTAAACCAATAAACATACCCATTTTTATGTTTAGTAGAGGATGTAAAAGGGGTGTTAGTATTTAATTTTAAAATAGGTACAGCATTATTCAACGTAGTTTTATAAACAATTTTAGTTTTAGGATATTCAAAATTCTTTATTTTTCTTTCAAAAACTTTTTTAAACAAAGGGTGTTGAAAATTTATAGTAGTTATAAGTCGTTCTTTTTCAATTTTTTCTTGAATTCTTCCAAAATTAAAGAATTTTAATAAAGCATTGTACGAGCTAATTTTTGCATTTGCAGATGGAATTATAATTAAAACGCCTCCTTTTGTAACGTATTCATCTAAAACAGTTAATAAATCATTAGTAATTTCATCTAGTTCGCTAAGTATAATTACCTGTTGATTTTGGAGTTGATTATAATCTAAATTATTTAAAGAATAATTATGATAATTAAATTCAGAATTGGAATAAATTTTGGTTAAAAAAGAAGCATTATTTCCAATACTTAATACATTTAATTTTTTAGGTTTATTTATCGTAAAATAAAATGTATTGTCAAAAGAAATGGCATCACTATTAATAGTTAGTTTTCCAAAAAAGTTATTGGTATTAGGAATTGAAAATTGTATATTTTTAACCTTGGAATTATTAAATTTACATGTTGCCTTACCAGATAAGATTGCATTATTAAAAAGGGAGACTGCAATTTTTTCTGAAGATTTTTCGGTGCTTTTAATAACTACATTTAGTAAAATTTCATCAATAGTTTTATTTATAACATATACTGAATCAATATAAAAATTACGATTACTTTTAGGAAGTGTTTTTAGTAAGACATTTGTACTGTTTACATTTGTAAAATTAAGTTTATTTTTAAAATTAATATTTTGAAAATCAGATATTAAAATATTTTTATCTAAAGTTTTAGATTTATTATTGTTTTGTGAATTTAATTGCAATAAAATAGTGCTTAAAAATTGTTTTTTTTGGGAATAATCAAGTTTTAGTAGTGTAGTTTTTAAATTTTTTGAATCTAAATTTAAATATTTTTTTGTATTGGTAAACAAGCTAAATTTTTCTTTAGAAAACTCCGTGGCTTTAATTATTTTTTGAACATTATTTTTTAATAATGCACCACTTTTACTTTCGGCTTGCATACTAAATGAATTATCCACATAAATATTGGTCTTCAATTTTTTATTGGAAGTTTTATTTGGCCAAAACGGTTGTGCAAATGCAATAATTAAATTGGTAAAAATGAGTAAACGAGTTAGTAATAAAATCCATTTTTTTAATTGTTCACTTTTACGAGTTTGATTTTGAATATTTTTAAGAAACTGAACGTTAGTAAAAGCTTCTTTTTTATAACGTTGAAAGTTGAATAAATGAATAACTATCGGAATGATAAGGAGGAAAAGTGCGAATAAAATTTCCGGATGCTTAAATTGCATTATTCTAAAAGTTTTTCAAAGATATAAAAATTAGAGATTATTATGCAAAATAGTTTTTTAAAATACCTAAAGCATAGTTACTTGCAATAGTATGAGAAAACTTTGAAAAATCTATATTGGCATTGTCGTTAGCCTTGTCCGAAATAATGCGAATTATAGAAAATGGAATATTGTATTCATAACAAACTTGTGCTACCGCAGCGCCTTCCATTTCAACACAAGTTGCTGTTGGTATTTGTTTGTTTAGTTTTTTAATTTTTTTAACGCTAGAAATAAATTGATCGCCACTAGCAATATCTCCAAAAATCACTTTTGGTTTGGTGATATTAAAAAGTTGGGCATCTTCTTTGGGTACATATTTACTGTAATTTTGTATAAACTGGTTTGTTGCTTCTAAAAGTTGTTTTGCATTGCTGGTTTCTAAATATTTCTTTTTAAGGATTGGTATTTCTAATTTTTCATAAAAAGGACTTGCATTTAAGTCGTGTTGAAATAAATTTTTACCAATAACTACATCGCCAATATTTAAGCTGTCAATAATACCACCAGCAACACCAGTAAAAATTATTTCATTTACATCAAAATCATTTATAAGTTGTGTTGTTGTTACTGCTGATGCTACTTTTCCCCATCGTGAAAAAACTAATATTACTTTCTGGTTATATAAAGTACCAGTGTAATAGGTCCTCATTCCTTTAACTGTAGTTGCAACGTTTTGTAGTTGATGCAGTAAGGCTTGAATTTCCTCTTGCATTGCGCTTATAATCCCAATCATAATACACTAATTAATGATTTTTCCATCCTTCATTTCTAATTTTCTATCCGCCATTTCAGCTAATTCTGGATTATGTGTTACAATAACAAAAGTTTGATTGAATTTTTTACGAAGTTCAAAAAAGAGTTCGTGAAGTTGTTTTGCTGAAGCCGAATCTAAATTTCCGCTAGGTTCATCGGCAAAAATAACATCAGGATTGTTAATTAAAGCTCTTGCAACAGCAACGCGCTGTTGTTCTCCTCCAGATAATTCATTGGGTTTATGATTTATTCTGTTGGAAAGACCTAAAAAGTCAAGTAGCTCTATAGCTTGATTTTCCGCTTGTTTTTTAGTTTTATTAGCTATAAAAGCAGGAATGCAAACGTTTTCTAATGCAGTAAATTCTGGCAATAATTGATGAAATTGAAAAATAAAACCAATATGTTTATTTCTAAATTCAGAAAGAATTTTATCTTTAATATTCAGTACGTTTTTATTGCTTATTATAATCTCGGAATTTTTGTTTTTACTGGGTTTATCTAAAGTACCTAAAAGTTGTAGTAACGTAGTTTTTCCTGCTCCTGATGGACCAACAATAGCAACTATTTCTCCTTTTTTAATAGCTAAATTAATTCCTTTTAAGACTTCTAATTCTCCGTAAAATTTATGTAGGTTTTTTGCTGTAATCATTTTAAAAAATAATACGGTGAAAATACGGAATTAAATTAAAACTACAACCAACGTTTTAAGTTGTTATAATCTAAATAATAAATAAATTTTATAGAAAAAATATTAGTTTTCGGTTGTTTGAATAAATTGTTTAAATTTTGATTGAAATTTAATTGTGATAAATTATCGGAATTAAATATAGAGTTACGATATAATGCTACTAATTGACTTCCAGGAGCAAATTCCCAAGCATAGCTCAAATCTAAATTCCAAATATTGTAATTTATGTCGTTATTCTGGTTATAATTACTTGAGTTTAATGTGCCGTATTGATTCAACTTATAAAACTTATTATAGTGGATTGGAGACCAATAATGCCTAAATGTGAGTGCTAAAGAAGATTTTGTTGAAAAACTTAATTTACCTGAAATGGAATTGATAACTGTTTTAACATCTCGGTTTCCAAATATAATACTACTATTATCTAAATTTTCAACCCATCCTTTTTTGTTAAATTCTCTGGTGTAATTTAAACTATAAATAACTTGTAATTTATCATTAAATCGGTAACGTGGTGAAATATTTAATTCTAAATACCTGTTAGTAGAAACATATTTAATTGCAGCTACAGATTGAATATCTATTGCGAATTTTTTACGATAATCAGTAGAAATCCAGGGGAATAAAGCAATATACCCAGTTTGTTTAAAATACCTTCCTTCAACTCGTGGTTCATAAAAATCATAACGATCTCCAAAAAAAGTTTCTATTCCACCACCAAATGCAAAACGGTTTTTAGTAACAAATGAAGAATGGAGTTCAATATTGTGCTCAGAAAATTTATTTGGTTCATTCTGATATTTTCGAGTACTGCCAATATTGATATAAATATGATTAAAATGTTTGGTAGGTTCAAAAATTCGATAAGAAATTTCAGCATAATAGTTAGCGTAGTTATTAAAATTTTGATATCCTAGATCGTTAATATCAAATTTTTTATTGCTCATCCAATGCCCAATTTCATATTGAAATTTTCCAGATATTTTTTTTAAAAATAGAGTAGCTGCATAGCCCGTTTTTTTTTCGACATCTTTAATAGAACTCAGCTTAATATCACCATATATACCAAATTTATTTTTTTTGTCAGAAACATCAACTAGTAGGGCGGAAACATTGGCATCTCTAAAACTGCCATTTCTTAAAACGCTGGTGTTTACAAAACTTATGGATGAGTTTTTGTTAAATTGTTGATCTAAAACTAATACATTATAGTTAGCCAAAGGTTCAGTAACTACAGTTCTAATTTTATCAGTCACAACATTTTTAACTTTTGCTGAAGTACGCTCGGTAATTGCATTAAAAAAACCAATTCCTAATCCTTTTGAGGTTCTGCCAGAAACTTTTATAGCGTTAAGCATGTTTACTTTTGAAGGATTGTCAATTATTTCTTCATCAGCAGCTAAATTTTCTTCAACTGCATTATAATTTGTTGGAGTGTCTCCAATTCTTCTTGAATAAAATAAATTACCTTTATTAAAAAGTGCTGTTCCTTCTGTAAAAAAAGCACGTTTTTCTGAGTATTGTTGTTCAAACGGACCTAAGTTAAGTACTTGGTCATCAAAAGCAGTTTGACCAAAATCTGGAATTAGGACTGCATCTAAAGTAAAACTTTCATTAATGCCATATTTTAAATCCATTCCAACACTAGTTTTAGTTTCAGAATTTCCATCAATATTAGTGTTTGTTGCCGATGCATATGGAGAAAAACTTAAGCGGGTTGGAGGTGTAATATTTTGAATTCCAGTTAGTTTTCCACTGTATTGCGTAAAAGAACCTACTTTTTTATCAACGTAATTCCATACGTATTGCTCATCTAATTTATTAATTTTTCTACTAAAGTTAATTCCCCAAGTTTTAGAGTTAGCATTGTTAAAGCGTAATGCAGAATAAGGAATCTTCATTTCAACCGTCCAGCTGTCATTATTTAATTTCACAGCACTTTTCCAAACGGCGTTCCAACTAAAATCTTCTCCATCTGAAGATAATTTTGCATCTGCTTGGTTTCCAGTACTCATTACAATAAATTCGGTATCATTTTGCCCATCGTTTTCCGGATTAATAGTTACCGCAAAAAAATCAGTTATGCCAAAATCATCTCTAGTAGTAAATTGCATAGGAATTTCTTTTGGCTTATTATCGTACATTGTGGCTCCAATATATATAGCTTCATTATCGTAGGCAATTTTTACAATCGTTTTTTTATTACTTCTTTCAGGATCTCCATCACCGGGTCTTAACATTACAAAATCTTTTGCAGATTGTGCTTTCTGCCAAAAATCTTCATTTAAAATTCCATCAATAGTTGGTTTTTTTTCTATTTTTAAAGCATTCACAGATTTTGGTATCTGTTGTGCTTTTGCAAAAGTAAAAACAGCAATAAAAAAAATAGCTAAGTAATATTTCATCGTTAAGATTATGGTACAGTTTTCAATATTCAAAAATATTTAACTACAATTCGATATAGTCTTAAATAAATGTTAATAAAATGGATTTTTTATTATTTTTTATATAACTAAATTGAAAAAAACTTTTTTATTATTCAAATAGAAACTTTGATAAAATTAGTACATTTGTGCATATTTAATAAAACCGTTATTTCTAATGAATTTACACGAATATCAAGGAAAAGAATTACTAAGTAGTTTTGGTGTAAGAATACAAAGAGGTATTGTTGCCGATAATCATAAAAAAGCGGTGGAAGCTGCAAAACAATTAAATACTGAAACAGGAACCGAGTGGTGGGTTGTCAAAGCCCAAGTTCACGCTGGTGGCCGTGGTAAAGGTGGAGGAGTTAAACTTGCTAAAAGTTTACAAGAAGTAGATACTATTTCAGAAAATATGATTGGAATGATGTTGAAAACACCTCAAACTCCACCTCAAGGTAAAAAAGTAAATCAAGTATTAATTGCTGAAGATGTTTATTATCCCGGTGAATCTGAAACTGAAGAATATTATATGTCTGTTTTATTAAACAGAGCTACGGGTAGAAATATGGTCATGTATTCTACAGAAGGAGGAATGAATATTGAAGAAGTTGCAGATAAAACACCTCATTTAATTTTTACAGAAGAAATCGATCCTATGTTAGGATTATTACCATTTCAAGCTAGAAAAATAGCATTTAATTTAGGATTATCTGGTTCTGCTTTAAAAGAGATGATAAAATTTGTTACTTCATTATATACAGCTTTTGTAAAGTCGGATGCTTCATTATTTGAAATAAATCCTGTTTTAAAAACATCGGATAATAAAATTTTAGCAGTAGATTCTAAAGTGGTTTTAGATAATAGTGCTTTGTATCGTCATAAAGATTTAGCAGAATTACGTGATTTACGCGAAGAAAATGCTATTGAAGTTGAAGCTAATGCCGCAGGATTAAATTATGTTGATTTAGATGGAAATGTTGGATGTATGGTTAACGGAGCAGGGCTGGCAATGAGTACGATGGATTTAATTAAACAATCTGGCGGTGAACCAGCTAACTTTTTAGATGTTGGTGGTACTGCAGATGCCAAACGTGTTGAAATTGCATTCAGAATTATTTTAAAAGAACCAAATGTAAAAGCAATTTTAGTAAATATTTTTGGTGGAATTGTACGTTGCGATAGAGTTGCACAAGGCGTAATAGATGCTTATAAAAATATGGGTGATGCAATTAAAGTTCCAATTATTGTACGTTTACAAGGAACCAATGCCATTGAGGCTAAAGAATTAATTGATGCAAGTGGTTTAGATGTAATTTCGGCAACAGAATTTCAAGAAGCTGCTGATAAAGTGCATGAAGTACTTTCTTAAACTTTCATAAATATTAAAAACAAAAAAGCCGATGATAATTCATCGGCTTTTTTTAAGTGTTTTTTTACTTTTTAAATATCTTCAAAATTTACATCTGTAAAACTCTCCGTGTTTGTAGTTGCAGTCTCTTCACCATCAACCTCTGAAGGTCTTTTAAAATCTTTTTGATGGCGTTCAGAGATAACTTCTTCTCCTTTTTCTTCTAGAATATAATCAGTTGCGGCTTTAAGCATCTCATTAAATTCAGAAAAATCTTCTTTGTATAAATAAATTTTGTGTTTTTTGTAATGGAAAGAACCATCATCATGTGTGAATTTTTTACTTTCTGTAATGGTTAAGTAATAATCTTCTGCTTTTGTTGCTCTTACATCAAAAAAGTAAGTTCTTCTTCCTGCTCTTAGAACCTGAGAAAATATTTCTTCTTGTTCCAAATGATCTTTTTCGTTCATATTTAACTTTCTAAATTATTAATCTTTTTATTAGATTTATTCACAAATCTATAAAATTATTTTGCTAATTACACAATTTTTAAATTTCTTTTTCTAAAAGTTGTTGTTCAAACAAAGTTTTATAATAACCATTAGTGTTAACCAATTCATTATGTGAGCCTTGCTGTATTATTTTGCCATTATCAAGCACAATAATTTTATCTGCATTTTTAACCGATGAAATTCTGTGACTTATAATTATAGTAGTTTTATGCTTACTAACTTTATATAAATTGTTTAAGATAATTTCTTCGGTTTCTGTATCTACTGCAGAAAGACAATCATCAAAAATTAAAATTTTAGGATTCTTTATAATAGCTCTTGCAATAGAAATACGTTGCTTTTGTCCACCGGAGAGGGTTACGCCTCGTTCCCCAACGTAAGTATTATATCCTTCATTAAATGCAATTATATTTTTATGAATATAAGCATCTTTTGCGGCTTGCTCAATCTCTTTATCGGTGGCATTTTCATTTCCAAATTTTATATTGTTTTTTATAGTATCTGAAAACAAAAAAGCTTCTTGAGGAACAAATCCAATACTTTGGCGTAAATCATTTAAGTTTACATTTTCAATATTTGAATCATCTATTAAAATTTCTCCAGAGGTAACATCGTATAATCGAGCAATTAAATTAATTATCGTAGTTTTTCCGGAACCAGTATTTCCTAAAATGGCTAATGTTTTTCCGCTTTCAATTTTGAAACTTACATTTTTTAAAGCAGTTATGACAGTATCGTCGTAAGTGAAAGAAACATTTTTAAATTCAATATTTCCATTAAAATTTGAATGTAATAAGGATTTATTTTGAATTTCAGGTTTTTGATTTAAAAATTCATTTATTCGTTTTTGTGAAGCTTCGGCTTGTTGGATTATTGAGGTAACCCATCCTACAACAGCTACTGGCCACGTTAGCATATTTACATACATTATAAACTCTGCAATTACACCTAATGAGATAGAACCTTCAATATAACGCAAACCACCAACATATATAACCAAAACATTACTTAAGCCAATAAGTAAAATCATTAAAGGGAAAAATAAAGCCTGTGCTTTATAAAAATTTATGTTTTTTTCTTTAGCTACATTTGCTAAATTACTAAAATTAAGCATTGCACTTTGTTCAATTCCGTAGGACTTTATAATGCTTATTCCCGAAAAAGTTTCTTGTGCATTAGCAGTTAATTTTGATAAATATTGTTGTATTAAAGTGCTTCTTTTATTAATGACTCTACTTAAAACATAAATGGAAATGGATAATATAGGCAATGGTAATAGCGTATAATTAGTTAAAACGGTATCTATTTGATACATTTTTATAATAGCTACAATAAATAGCACCAACATATTTATGGAATACATAATTGCAGGGCCAAAATACATACGAACTTTAGTAACATCTTCACTAATCCGATTCATTAAATCGCCAGTTCTGTTCTTTTTGTAAAAATTAAGCGATAGGCTTTGGTATTGTTGATAAATTTCGTTTTTTAAATCGAATTCAATTAAACGAGACATTACAATAATAGTTTGTCGCATTAAAAAGGTAAAAAAACCTGAAAGAAGTGCGGCGCCAATAATTAATAATATGTTTGTTAACAATTCTGATTTTACATCTGCTAAATTGGTTACCAAACCGTTTTTATAATCTCCCGCAACATTGATAGATTCTCTAATAATTTGAGGAATCTGAAGCGCTAAAAATTTAGAAGCTATAGTTATAATAATACCTAATAATAATCGATATTTATATTTTAAAAAGTATTTATTTAAATATTGTAAGGCCTTCATAAAAATTAAAAAACATTCCTTTTTTAAAAGTACGAATATACAGTTTTTAAAACTTTACACTGACGTTTTAGGAAAATTAAAAATGCAATTAAAAATGATAAAACAAAATCTGTTTATTAAAAATAATATAGTATTTTTGCGCAAAATTAACGATTAAAATTGTAAAGTTCTTTCTATGATTAATAGGCGCCATATTAGAGTTAAAGTAATGCAATCTGTATATGCAATATTACAATCTAAAAGTGATAATTTAGATATTGAAGAAAAATTCTTGTTGACCAGTATTGATAAAATGTACGATTTATATGTGGTGTTGCTTCAATTGTTAGTGGAAGTCAAGAACAAAGAAATTAATCATATTAATATTGCAAAAAAGAAATATTTAGCAACTAAGGAAGAATTAAACCCATCCACAAAATTTATTGATAATCAGGTATTTAAATTATTAGAGGAAAGCAGTTCTTTAAATCAGTATGTTGCTGCTAATAAATTGAATTTCTGGAAATTAGACTCGGAATATACCGCAGAAATTTGGAATAAAACTAAAAAAAGCACTTTATATCAAAATTATATAAACTCAAAAGAATCTTCATTTAAAGAAGATAAAGAATTTGTTGTGGAGATGTTTAAAGAATTTATAGCTCCAAATGACAAACTAGCAGATTATTTTGAAGATAAAAATATAACTTGGGTAGATGATATTCCGTTTGTAAATACTTGGTTAGTGAAGTCTTTATCACAATTAAAACCAACTAAACCATTTTTGTTAAAGGATTTATACAAAGATGACGATGATAAAAAATTCGTTTTAGATTTATTTAGAAAAGTAGTATTAAATCATACTGAATTTGAAAAAGATGTTATAGATAAAACTCCAAACTGGGATACCGAACGAATTGCTGAAATTGATATGATTTTAATAAAAATGGCAATTTCAGAGTTTTTAAAATTTCCATCTATACCAGCAAGAGTAACCATTAATGAATATATTGAAATTTCAAAAGATTATTCTACTGAAAAAAGCAGTTACTTTATTAATGGTGTTTTAGACAAAATTTTAAAAGATTTTACAGAAACAAAAAGAATAAAAAAAATAGGCAGAGGATTATTATAATTTAATACTTTTACAAAAATTTTTAAATCATGAAAAAAATAACAATAATTTTAACTATTTTAGTTAGCTTGGTAGTATTGTCTTGCAAAGATAATGCTGCTGCAAAAGTTAAATCAACCAATATTGAAACTGCAAAAGCACGTGATGCTAAAATGAATGCGGGAATGCCTGTAATTGCATTTGATAAAAAAGCATACGAATTTGGCACCATCAATGAAGGTGATAAAATAGATGGTTCATTTACGATTTATAATAAAGGCAAAGCAGATTTAGTAATTACAGGAGCAAGAGCTTCTTGTGGTTGCACAGTTCCTTCTTGGCCAAAAGATGCAATTAAACCGGGAGATTCAGCAAAATTAAATTTTGTATTTAATTCAAGAGGCAAACATGGCAAACAAAACAAATCCATAACTTTAAGAACCAATACAGAAAACGTTACCGAAATAATAAGAGTTACAGGTAATGTAACTCCAAAAAACAATAAAAATTAAATATAAAATTATGTATAACACTATATTTTTACAAGCTTCAGGAGGTAGTTCATTAACAAGTATGTTACCATTTTTATTAATGTTTGTGGTCATTTACTTTTTTATGATTAGACCTCAAATGAAACGTCAAAAAAATGAGAAAAAATTTCAATCTGCTTTAGCTAAAGGGAATAAAGTAATTACCACAAGTGGTATTCATGGTAAAATTGTGGATATTGTAGCTAGTGATAACACCGTTATTGTTGAAACAGGTGCCGGAAAAATCAAATTTGAACGATCTTCAATTTCTATGGAGTTAAGTAAAAAATATTTAACTCCAAAAGATAAAAAATAAGAAGAATTACTTCTAAAAAAAAGTGAGCCCAATGGCTCACTTTTTTTGTATATTTAGGATTTATTTTATGAAATGAAATCTAACGCAAAATCACCAGGTTTTTCAAACGCTACAAAACGTAAAATTAAAGAGTTTGTTATTTTTTTAGTATTAACTTCAATTATTTGGTTATTAATGGAGTTGTCTAAAACATATACAAGTACTGCTGTTTTTAGGATAAATTATGAAAATTTACCAGCTAATAAGTTAATTCAAAATAAACCGGTAGCGGCTGTAGAAGTAGCTTTAAAAGCACCAGGTTTTTCGCTGTTAAGATACAAAATTTGGGATAACACTGTTAATTTAAGTTTGGCAAACTTACGTAAAACTAAATCCAATTATATATTATTACCAAATTTGCAAATAGCATATTTAAATTCTCAATTGCCTAATGAAACTGAAGTAGTTAGAGTTTTAACCGATACAATTTCATTAGATTTAGGAGTTAATAAAACAAAGAAGGTAATAGTATCTCCTTCTATTGATTTAAATTTTAAATTAGGATTTGGCTTAACAAATCCATTAAAAATAATCCCTGATTCTGTACTAATTACTGGTCCGGATAAATATATAGATTCTATTAAGAAAATAGAAATGATACCAATTAAATTAAATGGTATTAATAAAAATATTAGCATTACAACAAATTTAAAATTACCATTAAAAAGTGAACATATTATAATGAGCACTAAAAAAGTGAAAATTACTGGTGAAGTAGATAAGTTTACTGAAGGAAGTTTTACAATTCCTGTAACTATAATTAATAAGCCCAAAAATGTAGTAGTTAACACCTTACCAAATGAGGTGCAAGTTGTTTTTCAATCTGGATTAACCAATTATCCTAAAATTAATAGCAAAAGTGTTTTGGTAGTTTATGATTATAATCAATATAAAAAAGACACGTTAATACAGTTTTTAACTCCAATTATTAAACAAAAAAGTGATTTAATAACTTCACTTAAAATAAATCCAAGTCAAATAGAATTTTTTATTCAAAAATGAAAATAATTGGTTTAACAGGTGGAATAGGAAGCGGTAAAAGTACGGTTTTGCAGTTTTTTAAAGAATTTGGTGCTATACCTTATATTGCTGATGTAGAAGCCAAAAAACTAATGAATTCTGATGAGGAATTAAAATTTCAAATAACAAAACTATTTGGCAATAAAGTTTACAAAAATGATACTGTTGATAGAAAATACTTAGCGAATATTGTTTTTAACAATGCTTCAAAATTAAAAAAGCTAAATAAATTAGTACATCCAAAAGTACAACAACACTTTAAAAATTTTGTAAAAAACAGTAAGCAAGGCATTATTATTTATGAATCTGCAATTTTATTTGAAAGTGGCGGTAATAAGCTTTGTGATTATGTAATTACCGTATTTACAGATTATAAAACTAAAATTAAAAGGCTCAAATTCCGTGATGGTTCTTCGGAGGATGAAATTAAAGCAAGAATGCAACACCAATTAAATGATAATTATAAAATAGCAAATGCAAATTTTGTTATAAAAAACAATCAATTAGAAAACACAAAATACCAAGTTTCAACAATTTATAAAATTGTACAAAAAATAGATGTTGAATAAGCATTATTTTAATAATATGTTAAATTATTAAATTTTTGTTAATTTTAACAAAAAAGGCGGCTAATAATTGTTAAAAGTTTAATTTTGAATAATGGGAAAAAGAGTATTTTTACTCATCACAATTTTAATGAGTATTGCTTTAATAGGCATTATTTCGGTTCAAGTTTTTTGGATTAAAAATACCATTCAAATAACCAATACGCAATTTACTTCTAATGTGAAATTTGCATTAGCAAAAGTTTCGGAGGAAATAAAAAGCCGTGAGTTTTCTGAGTTTTATAATAAATTAAACAGTTTATACCAACAAGGTGAAAAGTTAAAAGATTCTGATGTTCGTAATTTTATTTATGAAAAAATTGATACTACAAACAATGAAAAGTTTACCTATTCACAAAGTATAATTGAAGCTAATTATAAAATACCAACCGAGTTCTTTGACAATGATTCTATAAATTTTAAAGAAATATTTAGTAAAGAGAAGGTAGTTGTGGTTAAAAACCAAACGATGGATGATAATTTAAAAACATCCAATCCACCACAAGAAAGTTATGTTAAATTAAGTAGATTTAAAAGTGCTGAAAAAGCCTACTTAGAACGATATTTTGATATAATTACTCACAAATTACCAATTAATAAACGGGTAAGCAATAGAGAATTAACCAATAGACTTACTCAAGAGCTAGAAAAAAGAGGAATAAACACCAAATTTAAATATGGTATTTATAGTAATGGTTTAGCTACTCAAGTTAAATCGGGTTACTTTAGAAAAGAAGAAGGTAAAAGTTATAAAGTACCAATGTTTACTGACGCAGAAGGTAATAGTAATTATCAATTATATGTAACTTTTCCTGAAAAGAAAAATTTCATTTTAGCTTCGATATCTAAAATATTAATTTTATCTGTTTTTTTTATTTTAATTATCATTTTAGCTTTTGTAACTGCTTTATATCAATTGGTTAAGCAAAAACAAATTTCAGAAATAAAAACGGATTTTATTAATAATATGACACATGAATTCAAAACACCAATAGCAACTATAAATTTAGCCTTAGATGCTATAAAAAATCCTAAAATAATAAATGATAATGAAAAGGTTATTAAATATGTAAAAATGATTCGTGATGAAAATAAACGAATGCATGCTCAAGTTGAAAACGTTTTAAGGATATCTAAATTAGAGAAAAATCAATTAGATGTAAGTAAGGAAAAAGTAGAGGTTCATGATTTATTAAAAGAAGCAGTAACTCATGTAAATTTGCTTATAAAAAATAGTGGAGGTTATATTAAATTGAATTTGAACGCACATGCCACAGAAGTTTTAGCAAATCCGTTTCATTTAGAAAGTATAATAGTAAATATGTTAGATAATGCTATAAAATATTCTAATGAAGCACCAAAAATTACCATCAGCACAGAAAACTCCCCAAAAAATTTGATTATAAAAATTGCTGACAAAGGAATTGGAATGAATAAAAGTATTCAAAAAAATATATTTAAAAAATTCTATAGAGAAGAAAGGGGAAATATACATAATGTTAAAGGACATGGTTTAGGACTTGCATATGTTAAAAAAATAGTAGAAATTCATCAAGGAGAAATTTATGTAGAAAGTGAAAAAGGAAAAGGAAGCACTTTTTTTGTTAAATTACCTTTGATATAAAAATTAAAATATGGAGAATAAAAGAATTTTATTAGTAGAAGACGATCCGAATTTTGGTACCGTTTTAAAAGATTATCTAGCTTTAAACGATTATAATGTTACCTTGGCTAAGGATGGGTTAGAAGGTTTAATAATGTTTAAAAATGATGATTACGACTTATGCATTTTAGATGTAATGATGCCTAGAAAAGATGGATTTTCATTAGCGCAAGATATACGCACCACCAATACTGAAATACCAATCATCTTTTTAACTGCTAAAACCATGAAAGAAGATGTTTTAAAAGGATATCAAGTTGGTGCAGATGATTATCTTAATAAACCTTTTGATTCGGAAGTATTATTGTACAAAATAAAAGCTATTTTACAACGTAAGGAAACAGAAGAGAGTAAAGAAGAAGAAACTTTTGAATTTGAAATAGGTAAATTTCATTTTAATTCAAAATTACGTCATTTATCTTTTGATGGAGGTGATGTATTAAAACTCTCTCCAAAAGAAAGTAAGTTGTTAAAAATGCTTACACAACATAAAAACGATTTAATGCCACGTGAACTTGCTTTAACAAAAATTTGGCGAGATGATAATTATTTTACTTCTAGAAGTATGGATGTATATATTGCCAAACTTCGTAAGTATTTAAAACCAGATAATAATGTAGAAATACTAAATATTCATGGGGAAGGATTTAGGTTAATTGAGAAAAGTTAGACTAAAAAAGACCTGCTTTTGCAGGTTTTTTTAATGGATTTTATTATAAATTTGGGTAAATAGAATATATGACGGAATTAATTAAAATATATGAAGAAAATCCTAATGAACAAGCCATTGATAAGGTAGTTGCTATATTAAAAAAGGGCGGACTCATTATTTACCCAACAGATACGGTTTATGGAGTTGGTTGCGATATTACCAATGCAAAAGCTATGGAAAAAGTAGCTAAAATAAAGGGTGTAAAACTTAATAAAGCCAATTTTTCATTTATTTGCAATAATTTAAGTAACCTTTCTGATTATGTTAAACAAATTGATACACCAACCTATAAAATTCTAAAAAAAGCATTACCAGGTCCATTTACATTTGTGTTGCCCGGAAATACAAATTTGCCAAAATCGTTTAAAAATAAAAAAACAGTTGGAATTCGTATTCCTAATAACAATATAATAAGAGCATTAGTAGAAAAATTAGGAAATCCAATAGTTTCCACTTCCATTTATGATGAAGATGATTTAATTGAATATACTACCGATCCAGAGTTGATTTATGAAAAATGGCAAAATAAAGTAGCTATTGTTATTGATGGTGGTTTCGGCGGAAATATTCCATCTACTGTAATTGATTTATCTGATGGAAAATTTGAGATAATACGAGAAGGTAAAGGTGATGCTACTTCTTTATAAAATTGCGAAACGTTTTCTTTTTTAAAATAAAATATTTCCAAATTGAATTAGTGACTAAATAATAATCGTTTCTTTGGTTAAATTCATTTCTTTTTCTTCGCATTTTAGCGAGGTTTTTATAAAAACTGAAATGTGCTTTAAAAATGGCAAAAGTATGTTTTGGTTTGAATTCAATCATAAATTTAATTCCAGCTACACCATCTAATATTAATCGCATAAAAATAATTGGGAATAAGGATTTTTTTGGTAAATTTTTAACTAAAGAAAACAAACTATTTCTAAAATTTAAAAAAGTTTTTTTCGGATTTGTTTCTTTTAACGTAGCTCCACCAACATGATAAACAGTAGACAAACCAACATATTTAATAATTTTTTTATTGTTTTGAACTCTCCAGCATAAATCAATTTCCTCTTGATGCGCAAAATAGTCTTCATCAAATCCATTAAGTTCAAAAAAGACTTTAGAACGAATAAAAAAACAAGCCCCTGATGCCCAAAAAATTTCTTTTACATCATTAAATTGCGCAGTATCTATTTCAATATGATTAAAAATTCTTCCTCTACAAAAAGGATATCCATATTTATCTATAAAACCACCTGCAGCTCCTGCATATTCAAACTTCAGTTTATTTTTGTAATCCAAAATTTTTGGCTGAATAATTACGGTATCATTTTCATTTTCAAAAACAGAAAGGATAGGTTGTAGCCAGTTTTCAGTTACTTCAACATCAGAATTTAATAAACAAAAAATATCTGCATTTATATGTTGTAAAGCTTCATTATAGCCCTTTGCAAATCCGCTATTTTGTTTATTTCTAATTAGTTGTATGGTTGGGTAATTTTTTTCTAAAAATGCTACGGAATCGTCAGTTGAAGCATTATCAGCCACAAATATTTTGGTGTTTGGTAAGTTGCTGTATTCTAAAACAGAAGGGAGAAATTTTTCTAATAAATATTTTCCGTTCCAGTTTAATATTACGATTGCTGTTTTCAATAGTGTTTATTATTTTGAATAAATTATATTTTGTTTTTTTAAGACAAATTTTGAAATAAGTAAATAGCCAAAATTTACTAAAACTATAATAAATGTAATAATTGCAAATATCCATTTTAAGGAAGTAAAAATAGATGTTAAATTGCAAAGAGTATCAAGTTTTACAGGATATTTTGTTAGCATTACAATTATTCCGGTATTTTCTAAAATATCAAAAAAACTGATTAATAACGGAGTTAAAATCAAAAAATTTAACCTTTTTATCTTATTTAATTTAAGTAAGAAAATTATAATAAAAGCATAGGTGAAACCGTAAATAATAGCATACGGAATATCTACAAATAGTTCCGATAATTTATAAGCATTTCTTCCTTCTTTACCTAAATTTTCAAACAATGTATAGGCAATAGCTGTTGTATATGAAAATTTGATATCTAAAATAGATTTTATAGCAATTTTTGTACTTAAAAATAGTTCGGAAAATTTTGGTAATAAAAGAACATTGAAAATAATAATTAAAAATATTCCAATTAATATGTTTTTTTTTGAAGTGTATTTATTTAAAAAGTGGTACAGTAAATTCACTTAGTTAGTTTTAGTAAAGGTTTTACTTATTATTTTCCAATTATCAGTTACTTTTAATAGCGTTAAATAATCTGTGTAAGATGATTTTGGATAGCTAAATTTAGTTTTAAAATTAGCAATATTCCCAGTTATATCCCCACTTAAAATTTGAGTTGTTGCTTCTTGTTTTCCATCGGTTTTAACTTTATTTAAATAGGCTTCAAGAGGAATTATTAATTCAGAATTGTTTATACTTGTGAATAATTTTGCATCTACTGAAAATGCACTTTGTAATTGTGTTAAATTTGCATTTTTTCTTCCTTCAAAATAATTGGTAATTGTTTTTTCAACTTCCAAAAATTCATTTTTTTTACTCAAAAAAGCGCGTAATATTTTATTGTATGCCTTAGAAGCATTTATATAAGGAAAATGTCCTTCATTATGAAAAGTATAAACAGTTGCATTTGGATACAGTTCTTTAATTTTTGTTCGTAATTCAGGCTGAATAAGAGGATCGTTATCCGATTCAATTATTAATTTAGGAATTCGTTTAATTTTATAGGAATTCGGATTTGCTGTAAATGGATCAACAACTACATAATACCTATTTATAAATTGTTTTTTACTAAACGGTAAACTGGGTAAAAAAGCCTTTAATAATTTTGAATTTTTTGCAGCTGGTATTAGTTCATTATTCAATTTTTTTTCACCTAGTTTTGAAATTAATAGTTCTGGCAAATAAGGTATTACCTTACTTTTTGTAGCATTTTCTTTGGCTATTAAGGTGTTAGGAGGAAATGTATTACCAAAAACTGCTTTTTCAATTCTATCAGGAATTATGTTTACCAAATATTGTGTTATATAACCACCCATAGAAGTTCCAACAGCATAAAACTTCTTAACTTTTTCTTTTTCTAGAATTTTTAAAATTCCGTTAGAAGCCTTTTCTAAAGTGTTTATGTTTTCGGGTAAAGTATAACTTATAACTTTGTAATCTTTTTTAAAAGCTGTTATTTGTTGCCACCATAAATCGTAAGCACCACCCATTCCGTGTAAAAAAAGAATAGTTTTAGTTCCGTTTCCACCAGAATAATAATGCCATTTAACTCCATCCACTATAATTTCTTTGGTTGGTGTAGCTTGTAATTCTTTTAAACTTTTAGAATAAACATCATTAGTATTATATATTTTGAAAAAATTAGCTTGTGGAGCAGGAATTAAATAAATGACGATTAGAATTAAAACGATTACCAATAAACTTATTTTAAAATACATATGTTTCATAGTTTAAGAATTATAATTAGGAATGTTTTCTAGAAAAATATAAGTTTCTTTTATTTTATCCATCTTACAATAATAATGCTCTAATCCGTTGGTAACTAACAAATATTTAGCATTTAATTTTAAATTATATCTAGCAATTTGATCAAAAGTGTTTTGATTTATTTTTACAGATGGGGCTTTGCATTCTACAATAATATCAGGCAATCCGTTGGTATTAAAAACTAAAATATCGGTTCGTTTTGTTAAATTATTCAGAATTAATTTTTTCTCAACAGCAATTAATGAAATAGGATATTTTTTTTCTTCCATTAAATAGTGAATAATGTGTTGTCTAACCCATTCTTCTGGAGTTAAAACCACATATTTTTTTCTAATAATATCAAAAATAACATAGTTATTTTCGCTACTTTTGATTTTGAATGTATATGTGGGCAAATTCAACGGTTGCATATAACAAAAATGCTAATTTTTTTTTATAAATGAGTGACGTTACTAAAATAGTTTCTGATATTAAAAACAGAAATATTAAGCCAGTTTATTTTTTAATGGGTGAAGAACCTTATTATATTGATAAAATTTCAGAATATATTGAAAATAATGTGCTTAAAGAGGAAGAAAAAGGATTTAATCAAATGGTTTTATATGGAAGAGATGTTACCATAAGTGATATTATTGATAATGCCAAACGATTTCCGATGATGGCGGAATATCAGGTAGTTATTATTAAAGAAGCACAAGATCTTTTTAAAACAATTGACGAGTTAGTTAGTTATGTTGAAAATCCTTCACCTTCAACCGTTTTGGTACTTTGCTATAAATACAAAACCCTTGATAAACGAAAAAAAATATATAAAAGCCTTCAAAAAAATGGGATTATTTTTGACAGCAAAAAACTGTATGAAAATCAAGTATTAGATTGGATTAGAAAGGTTTTATCGGGTAAAAACTTAAAAATAGAGCCAAAAGCAGCAATAATGTTGGTTGAATTTTTAGGAACTCATTTAAGTAAAATTAGTAATGAACTTTCTAAACTAGCAGTTGTTTTACCAAAAGAAGCTACGATTACGCCAAAAGATATAGAAGAAAACATTGGTATAAGCAAAGATTTTAACAATTTTGAATTACGAAAGGCCATAGGAAACAGAGATGTATTGAAAGCCAATAGAATTATTAATTATTTTGGACAAAATCAAAAAAATAATAATATTGTTGTTACCGTTTCTTTATTAAATAGTTTTTTTACCCAACTTTTAATTTATCATAGTTTAAAAGATAAGTCGAGTAATAATGTAGCTAAAGTATTAGGGATTAGACCATATTTTGTTTCGGATTATAAAATAGCGGCTAAAAATTATCCCATAAGAAAAGTTTCTACCGTTATAGGTTTAATTAGAGAAGCAGATGTAAAAAGTAAAGGAGTTGGGGCAAATGGGTTACCTGCAATTGAAATTCTGAAAGAATTAATTTTTAAGATTATTCATTAGTTGTTTAAAGTAATTCTATGTTCTCTATTCGCAATCTCCCATGCCGTATAAAATATTAATTTAGCTCGTTTTGCTAATAAATCGTAATTAATTTTATCGGGTGTATCTGTTATTTTATGATAATCTTTATGAGTTCCATTAAAATAAAAGATAATAGGAATGTTATTTTTAGCAAAATTATAATGATCAGAACGGTAGTAAAAACGATTTGGATCATTTTCATCATTAAAAGTATAATCTAGATTTAAATGAATAAATTTATTATTAATTTCTTCACTTAATATGTGTAATTCCTCGCTAAGTTTATCCGAACCTATTGAATAGATATAATTAGTATTGTTTGTGTGTACATCATCAACTCTTCCAATCATATCAATATTTAAATCTGTTACTGTTTTATCTAAAGGGAAAATAGGAAATTCTGTATAATATTTTGAGCCCAACAATCCTTTTTCTTCCCCAGTAACATGTAAAAATAAAATAGAACGTTTAGGTCCATTTCCTTCATTAACTGCTTTTTGAAATGCTTCTGCTATTTCTAAAATGGCAACAGTTCCTGAACCATCATCATCGGCACCATAATAAATATCTCCATCTGGCTTTCCTAAATGATCATAATGTGCTGATATTATTACTATTTCATCTGGTTTTTCCTTTCCTTTAATAAAAGCAACAACATTTTCAGATGGGTTTAAGTCTGGTCTTAAATGTGAAGTTGGTATGGATTGAAAATAATCTTCGCCTCCATAGGGTGATGCTATTTTATGGTTTATATAAAACGTTTTTAGGTATTTCGCAGCTAATTTTTGTCCAATTTCACCAGTTTCTCTTCCTTCAAATTCATCCGAAGCAAATTGATAAAGAAGCGTTTTTAGATCATTAGAATTTATAGTATTAGCATAGTTTGTTGCAGTAGCATTAGTAACTAAAACTTCATTAAATGATTGTTCCGTTATATGGGTATTACTACCACAACTTATTAAAATAAAAATCCATAAATTTAGTAGTATTTTTTTCATAATTAACAGGTTAACAATTTCAAATATATCAAAAAAATAAATTAGCTATTTAAAATGGTAAATTGTTTTAATTTTTTATTAAAATGAATTAAATCGGATGTAAATAACTTATTTAATTGGTTATTTTCGATTAAATCGTTGGTTTTTCCAGTAATGAATTCTTGTGGAGTCATTAGCCATAATTCATCGGATAATTGTAACGCTAAATTAATTTCATGAGTTGAAATTATTATTGTTTTTCCAAAATTTGCAGCTAATTTTTTTAATAATGTAAATGTTTCAATGGTATGATGAATGTCCAAATGAGCAGTAGGTTCATCTAAAATTATAATATTTGTATTTTGAGCTAAAGATCTGGCAATTAATACTTTTTGTAGTTGACCATCACTTAATTGATAATACTTAGCATGCATTAAATGTTTGGTGTTTGTCTGCTCTAATGCATTTTCAATAATTTCTATATCCTTAGTGTTTAATTGCCCAACCCAATTGGTATATGGTTGTCTGCCAAGAGCAACCAATTCAAAAACAGACAAACTACTTTCTGGTAATTTTTCTGTTAAAACTACACTTAATTGTTTTGATAAATTATGATTGGTAATTTCATTTAGGTTAATCGTATTTATAAAAATAGAGCCATTTAAAGCAGGTTGAACTTTAGTTAAAGTTCGTAATAAAGTAGATTTTCCAATGCCATTTTCGCCCAATAAACAAACCAAATTACTTTTATCCAATTCAATATTTAAGTTAGACGCAATGATTTTTGAGCTCTTTTTTGAAGCGTAACCAATACTTAAATCAGTTGTTTTTACAATATGTTTTTGGTTATTTTTCAATGCTAGTAAATTTTTCTTTTTCGTATTAATAACCAAATAATAATAGGTGCGCCAAATAACGAAGTTATAGCATTTATAGGCAAGGTGTATTCACTGTTTGGTAATTGCGCTATGCTATCACAAATTAACATAATAATTGCACCGCTAATAGCAACTGCCGGAATTAATGTTTTATGATTTGATGTTTTAAATAGTAATTTGGTTAAATGTGGTACAGCTAAGCCAATAAATGCAATTGGTCCAGAAAAAGCAGTAATTACGCCCGTTAATAAACTAGTAGAAATTAGGGTTGTATTTCTGGTAAGTTTAATATTTACCCCCATACTTTTGGCATAATTTTCACCCAATAATAAACTGTTTAAAGGTTTAATTATAAAAACAACCAATAATAAACCTATTAAAAATATAACCAAAAATGTAATAATTTCATGCCAAGTTAAATTACCTAAACTACCAAAACTCCAAAATAAATATTGTTGTAATTGACTTGCACTGCTAAAATAGGCAAGAACACTTATTACCGCAGCGGTCAAGCTTCCAAACATTAAACCAATAATTAAAATGGACATGGTGTTTCTAACTTTAATAGCGGCTAATAAAACCGCAGACAAAACCAAAAAGGCGCCTAAACTTGCAGCAATTGCTAATCCCCAATTGGTATAGGCAAATGCCGTAATGTTGATACCAATAAAAGAGGCTCCTAAAATTAAAATGGCAACTCCTAAACTTGCACCAGAACTAATTCCCAATACAAAAGGCCCGGCTAACGGATTTCTAAACAAAGTTTGCATTAATAATCCACTTATTGATAATCCCGACCCTACCAAAATAGCAGTAATAGCCTTTGGTAATCGGAAATTAAGTATTATGGTTTTCCAAGCTTCGTTATTAGTATTTTCATTTAATAAAGCAAGAATTATTTGTTTAAAAGGAATAAAAACAGATCCTAAACTTATATTTAAAATAAAAATTAAAACTAGAGAAATTGCTAGAATGATAAATGTTTTATGATATGATTTTATTGGGTAAATCAAGTATTGGTCTTTAAAAATTTAATTAACTTTTTTATTGCTTTTCCTCTATGGCTGATGTTCCCTTTTTCGTTTAAACTCATTTCTGCAAAAGATTTTTTATATCCAGAAGGTTTAAAAATAGGATCATATCCAAATCCACTTTCGCCTTGTTTTTCATTTAAGATAGTTCCTTGACAGATGCCTTCAAAAAGATATTGTTTTTCATTTAAATTTAAAGCGACTACTGTTCTAAATTGTGCTTTTCTATTTTTTTTATTTTTAAGATTATTGAGCAGTTTATGAATATTATTTTCCGAGTTGTTGTCCTCACCAGCATATCTTGCCGAATAAACCCCAGGCTCGTTATTTAGCACTTCAACTTCTAAACCTGTATCATCAGCAAAACAATTGTATCCAAATTTTTTTGTAATGTAATCAGCTTTTAAAATAGCATTGCCCTGTAAGGTGTTTTCGGTTTCAGGAATATCATCAAAACAATTAATTTCCTTTAAACTAATTATATGATATTCAGGAAGTAATTGTTTAACTTCTATTAATTTATGCTGATTATTTGTGGCAAATACTAAGTTTTTTTTATTCATGATGATAGGGTTCATTTTTTAAAATAGTAAATGCTCTATATAATTGTTCAATTACAAATAAACGAATCATTTGGTGTGAAAAAGTCATCTTTGATAGCGACAATTTACCCGCAGATTTTTTATAAACGGCTTCTGAAAATCCATAAGGTCCACCAATAACCAACACTAATTGTTTAACAGCAGCATTCATTTTTTTTTGAAGATAATTTGCAAATTCAACAGATCTCATTTCTTTTCCTTTTTCATCTAACAACAGTAAAACATCTATTGCAGATAATTTTTTTAATATCAATGCTCCTTCTTTTTCTTTTTGTTGAGTTTGACTTAAATTTTTAACATTTTTTATATCCGGAATAATTTCTAATTCAAAATTAATATAATGTTTTAACCTTTTTTGATAGCTTTCAATTAAGGATATTAAATTTTTATCGTCTGTTTTTCCAATAGCCAATAATTTAATTTTCATTTGGTAAATATAAAAAGAATTAAAGAGGTTTTTTTTGAAAATAAAAAAGTTATTTTTGTTTTAAAATAGTAGTTTATATGATATCTGAAAAACAGTTTGAAAAAGAGCTTGATATAATTATTAAAAATGCCATTCGCGAAGATATTGGTGAAGGCGATTATAGTTCATTGGCTTGTATCCCTGATACTGCAATGGGTAAAGCAAAATTATTAGTAAAGGAATCAGGCATAATTGCGGGTGTTGCATTTGCAAAAATGATTTTTAACTATGTTGATGAAAATTTAAAAGTGGAAACATTTATAGAAGATGGAGCACATGTTGAAATTGGCGACATCGTTTTTTATGTTTCAGGGAGTTCTTTATCTATTTTAAAGTCGGAAAGATTAGTATTGAACGCCATGCAACGTATGAGTGCTATAGCCACAAAAACCAACCAATTTGCTAAAATTTTACAAGGAACAAATACTAAAATTTTAGATACACGTAAAACTACACCTGGAATAAGAGCTATAGAAAAATGGGCGGTAAAAATTGGAGGTGGAGAAAATCATAGATTTGCATTGTATGATATGATTATGCTAAAAGATAATCATATTGATTTTGCTGGAGGAATTACACCTGCAATTACTAAAACTAAAAAGTTTTTAGCTGAAAATAATTTAGATTTAAAAATTATTGTGGAAGCAAGAAATTTGGAAGAAATTGAAGAGATTTTAAAAAATGAAGGTATTTATCGAATATTAATTGATAATTTTAACTTTGAAGATACAAAAAAGGCAGTTGCATTAATTGGTCATACATGTTATACAGAATCTTCAGGCGGAATTACTTTAGAAACTGCTAAAGAATATGCTAATTGTGGAGTAGATTTTATATCCTCAGGTGCATTAACACATTCCGTTTATAATATGGATTTAAGTTTAAAAGCAGTGCATGAGTAAACCTGTAGAAGATAATTTGAATAAAATTCCAATACTAAATTGGATTGTTAAATTAGGCAAAAGTATTAAAATACCTGGTTTACGTGGTATGTCGTTATATGACGTTATAGAAATGTATGTTTTAGGAATTGTAAAAGGTGCATTAACCTCAAGAGCAGGTGGAATTTCTTTTAGTTTCTTTATGGCTTTATTCCCATTTTTGTTATTTATTCTTACCTTAATTCCTTATGTCCCTATTGATGGTTTTCAACAGGATTTTTTATTTATGATTGAACAATTATTGCCTCCAAATACTGCAAGTTCGGTGCAAGAAGTTATTGCTGATATTGCAAACAATAGGTATGGAGGCTTACTTTCTTTTGGATTTATAGCTTCTGTTTTTTTGATGACCAATGGTGTAAATGCTATTTTAGGCGGATTTGAATATTCTTATCACATAACCGAAATGCGCAATATTCTTCGTCAATATTTTATTGCTATGGGTATAGCCATTTTATTATCTTTTATTTTAGTCATTACAGTTGCTGTAACTCTTTATTTTGAAATTGGAATTAATGATTTGAAGGCTCATGGTTGGTTAGAAGATGATGTTTTTTGGATTGAGAAAGGACGATTTTTGTTATTTGTGATATTGTTGTTTGCTTCCGTTTCCGTGTTGTACAAATATGGAACAAAGGAAGTTAAACAATTTTCATTTTTTACACCCGGAGCTATTTTAACTACATTGCTAACCTTGCTAAATTTTAAACTTTTTGCTATTTATGTTTTAAAATTTGCAACCTATAACAAATTATATGGTTCTATCGGAACGTTGCTAGTGCTAATGCTATTTGTTTGGCTAAATTCAATCATTTTATTATTAGGTTTTGAGCTAAATGCGAGTATTAATAGTTTAAAAAAGAAACATTTAAAATTCAACAATTCATGAAAGTAATTGCAATGATTCCGGCTCGTTTTGAAGCGAGCAGATTTCCAGGTAAATTGATGAAAGATTTGGCAGGAAAATCAGTTATTTTAAGAACGTATGAAGCGGTTAAAAACTCAAATTTATTTGAAGATGTGTATGTGATAACAGATAGTGATATCATCTTTAATGAAATTGTCACTAATAATGGAAAAGCCATAAAAAGCAAAAAAGAACATGAATCGGGTAGTGATAGAATTGCAGAAGCTATTGAAAATTTAGATGTGGATATTGTTATTAATGTACAAGGCGATGAGCCATTTACCCAAACAGAGCCGCTTTCAAAATTAATAGAAGTATTTAAAGAGGATAAAAATGAAGAAATTGACATTACTTCATTAATGATTAAAATGAAGGATAAAAATGAGATAAACAATCCAAATAATGTTAAAGTAGTTACGAATAATCAAAATTTTGCAATGTATTTTTCGCGTTCACCAATTCCTTATCCACGAGAAAAATCTAAAGCGGTTTACTACAAACATATAGGTATTTATGCTTTTAGAAAAGAAGCGCTATTAAAATTCACACAATTGCCAATAAATAACTTGGAAGCTGCTGAAAAGTTAGAAAACCTACGATTTTTAGCAAATGGATTAAAAGTAAAAATGGTAGAAACAAATCATATAACCATTGGCATTGATACTCCCGAAGATTTAGAAAAAGCAAATGCTATTTTTAAAAATAAAAAGCTTTTGTAAATCAATACTTCAAAAGCTTTATTTAGTTTTATTTATTTTAGATATTTGCAACTTAATAACTAAGAATGGCACAAAAACCTAGCATACCAAAAGGAACACGTGATTTTTCACCTACGGAAGTTGCAAAACGAAATTATATTTTTACAACTATTCAACAAGTTTTTGAAACCTATGGTTTTCAACCTATCGAAACACCATCTTTTGAAAATTATGATACTTTAATGGGGAAATATGGTGAAGAAGGTGATAGATTAATATTCAAAATATTAAATTCTGGTGATTATTTAAGTAAGGTTGATGAATCGCTTTTGATGTCAAAAAATAGTGTAAAAACAACTTCTAAAATTTCAGAAAAAGCATTACGTTATGATTTAACAGTGCCATTTGCAAGGTACGTTGTACAACATCAAAACGACATAGTTTTTCCTTTTAAACGTTATCAAATGCAACCAGTTTGGCGTGCAGACAGACCCCAAAAAGGTAGATTTAGAGAGTTTTATCAATGCGATGCGGATGTAGTTGGTAGTAAAAGTTTATGGCAAGAAGTTGAATTTGTACAACTATATGATGCCGTATTTAGTAAGTTAAAGTTAAAGGGAACGACTATTAAACTTAATAATAGAAAAATTTTAGCTGGTTTTGCTGAAATTATTGGTGAAAAAGATAAATTGATTGATTTTACAGTTGCTTTAGATAAGTTGGATAAAATTGGTTCTGAAGGAGTTACAAATGAGTTATTAGCACGAGGAATTTCAACTAAAGCCATAGAAAAATTACAACCTTTGTATAATTTTAAAGGTAACAATCAAGAAAAATTAAATCAGTTACATTTAATGTTGACGGATTCTGAAGAAGGTTTAAAAGGTGTTGAAGAATTAAGATTTGTTGTAAATAACATAGAATTGTTAGGATTACAATCAGCAAATTTAGAGTTGGACGTTACCTTAGCGCGAGGGTTAAATTATTATACTGGAGCAATTTATGAAGTTTCTGCACCTAAAAATGTTAATATGGGCTCAATTGGTGGAGGAGGAAGATATGATGATTTAACAGGTATTTTCGGATTAAAAGATATGAGTGGTGTTGGTATTTCATTTGGATTAGACCGTATCTATTTGGTATTAGAAGAGTTGGATTTATTTAATCAGGTTGAATTGCCAAAACCTAAAGTTTTGTTTCTTAATCTGGGAGAAAAGGAAGCTGCTTTTTGTATGAGTGCATTAATTGAGCTACGAAAACATCAAATAAAATCAGAATTATATCCTGATGAAGCAAAAATGAAAAAACAACTAAACTATGCTAATAGAAGAGAAATTAAGTTTGTAGTTATTGTTGGATCTACTGAAATTGAAACAAATAAATTTACACTAAAAAATATGCAAACCGGACAACAGCAACTTTGTAACTTGCAAGAATTGGTTAATATTGCTACTCCAATTTAAATATTGTTGTAAATTTGCACTTTAATTAAATAATTATGTTTGAAGGTAAAAAAGGGATGATAAATAGTATAGATGATATTGGCGACAACCACGTTGGTTCTTCTGCAAAAACACCTTTAAGAGATGATGCTTTTGTTTTATCAGATAAAGAAAAAATAGCTAAAATTAAAATAAATGTTAAAGAAATCTTAGACACTCTAGGGCTGGATTTAAATGACGATAGCTTAAAAGGAACTCCAAAAAGAGTTGCCGAAGCCTATGTAAAAGAAATTTTTGGAGGGTTAAACCCTGCAAATAAACCAAAATTATCTACTTTTGAAAATAATTATAAGTATGGTGAAATGTTGGTAGAAAAAAACATTGTGGTTTATTCTACCTGTGAACATCATTTATTACCAATTGTAGGAAGAGCTCATGTGGCTTATATTTCTAATGGTAAAGTTATAGGTTTATCAAAAATGAACAGAATTGTCGATTATTATGCAAAACGTCCTCAAGTGCAAGAACGTTTAACAATGCAAGTTGTGCAAGCATTACAAGAAGCTATGGGAACTGAAGATGTAGCTTGTGTAATAGATGCTAAACATTTATGTGTTAATTCTCGTGGAATTCGTGATATTGAAAGTAGTACAGTAACTTCAGAATTTGGAGGTAAATTTAAAGAAAAAGAAATAAGACGAGAATTCTTAGATTATATTAAAATGGATACCGATTTTGAATAGCTTATTTAAAAAATAAACTGAGAAGAGGCTGTCTGAAAAGCCTTTCAACTGTCATTTTGAGCGCAGTCGAAAAATTTTATTTTCTTAATTATCAGTAATTTGATTAATATGAGATTCTTCATTTTCATTCAGAATGACACTTTTCAGACAGCCTCTTTTTTATTATAAATATTGTTTATTCCTTTTCAACTAACTTTTTGGATAAGTTAAAACCTATAAATAATCCTAATCCAGCCATTAAAAATATAGAACCTGTATAGCCAACTTCTTCTTGAATTATAGTATAAGCATCTATAATTGAGCCTATAAAAACACCTGCGCCAATACCCATAAGTAACACAGAAATATTTAATATTAATATTTTCCAAATAGGTACTGAAGATTTTTTTTGAGCTTTAGCACTAAAAAAGATACTAGCGTCAGCCCCTTTTTCAATTAAAGCCAATCTTTCTTTGTTTCTTGTTGAATAGTGTAAATAAAAAATTCCAAAAATAATTATAAATAAAGCGATAAATACTGGTCCAGGTCCCATCATAATATAAAATTTTAAGTTTCTAATTTGTTTCATTTGGTATGACGAGTATTGTTTTGATTTGGTTACAAAAAATATTGATTAATTTTTTTGCAGTAACTTGTAACCATAGGTTAATTAAAAGCGTCATACCATAGAATGGACAACCAACCAGATGAATACTATATATTACAAACCTTAAATGGAAATTTGAATTCATTTGCCTTTCTTGTAGAAAGGTACAAACATATGGTGTTTACATTAACCATTAAAATTGTTAAAAACAGGGAAGAAGCAGAAGAAATATCGCAAGATGTTTTTGTGAAAGCTTATGAAAATTTAGCTAGTTTTAAAGGAGATTCTAAATTTTCTACTTGGATTTATAAGATTGCATATTACGCAAGTTTAGATGCTATAAAACGTAATAAAAGACAAATAAATTCTGAAAATTTGGATACAATTAATGAAATTGATTTTGAAAATATGCAAGATGCTTTACAATATATGCATAATAAAGAGCGAAAAAAAATAATTAATGATGCACTTTTAAAATTATCAGAAGAAGAAAGCATAATTTTAACTCTGTTTTATTTTGAAGAATTATCTATAAAAGAAATTTCAAAAGTTGTAAATTTATCTATAGATAATATTAAAATCAAACTATTTAGATCTAGAAAAAAACTTGCATCAATTTTAAAAAATGTAATTGAACCACGAACTATTAATTTGAGATGAAAACGAATAAAAATATAGAAAATTTAGCTAAGTATATTATTAAAGAATCCAGTATTGAAGAACCTTCTGCTGATTTTGTGGATAAGGTTATGAATAAAATTAGTTTAGTAAGTAAACCAGTTTCTGAGCTTACATACAAACCATTAATTTCTAAATTAGGGTGGTTTCTAATTTCTTTTATTTTTGTATTACTTAGTATTTATCTATTAACTAAAAATTTTAAACAATCAAGTTTATTTTCAAACTTTAATTTTTCTTTTTTTAATAATTTAAGTTTAATTCATATTTTTAAGAATATTAATATACCAAGTACATTTACATTTGTATTTGTGTTTTTTACAGTATTGGTATTATTTCAATTGTTAATAATAAAGAAATATTTTGAAAAAAAGATTTTTTAAAATTATTCCTAATTTATAGTTTGAATCTTGAATTATTTTGATGTGTTTTAATAGCTCTTTTTGCTAATATAACTCCTATAAATAACGAAACGAATGCTCCAATTGAAACGCCTGGTATAAAATTTATAAATAAGAAAAAGTCATAAGCACCATGAAAAATAACGGCTAAACTTAGTCCAATTAAATTCCATTTAACTTTATGTTTAGAAAATTTTGCAATTCCCATAAAATATCCCATAATAATAGCAAATACTGCATGAGCTGGAACAGCAGTAATCGCTCTAAGTAACGCGACATTAAATCCGCCTTCAAATATATATAAAATATTTTCAGTAAAGGCAAAACCCATAGAAACCATTACTGCATATATTATTCCATCAAAAGGCTCATTAAATGCTTTTTTTGGCTGAGCATAATACCTAACAATAACATATTTGCTAAATTCTTCCACAATTCCTACCATAAAAAATGCTTTTAAAAACTGATGAAAAATATTTAACTTATCAGGATGTGGTAGTAAAGCATCATATAAAAAGTATAAAATAGTACTTGTTAAAATACTTACAATAGCACCAAATAAAAAATTATAAAAGAGCAATAATTTAGGTTCTTTTTCAAATTTATCTTTTATATAAATGTATACAATTACTGTAAATACTGGTGCAATAGCTGTAAAAAGTAAGGTCATAATTGTGTTTTCTATTGTGGGGCTAATAAATTAAAAGGATAGTATGGTAAATTTCTAAATACCCAAAAAACTAGGATTATAATTAAAAGTATCCAGGGTGTTTTTGGGTGATAAATATAGTTGTATAAATTTTTATGAAAAACGGTATTTAATAAACTTACCATTAAATGATATATTAAAATAAGTAATCCTAGAATGTAAAGTGAATTTTGCCTCAACACTCCTAAAGCATGTAAATGTAATAATTCATGTGTTGCTCTTTGACTGCCACAACCAGGACAATAAAAACCTGTAGTAGCGTATAAAGGACATTTAGGAAAATAACTTACATTAGATGGGTTTATATAAAAATATAGTAATGCAACTACTAAACCAAGTAATAACAACCCTATATATTTTAATCTCATTTAATACCTGTTTAATAATTGCTTAAACCAAATATCGCTAATCCACCGAGCGCAAAAACAAAAACAATGTATGTGATTAGAACAATTCCTCCTGCTACCAATCCCCAAATCATCCAACTTTTAGCCATTTTAGAAGAGGCTAGAGCTCCTTCGTAATCGCCTGCTGCAAATTTGGAATTTACTTGGCTTGCAAATACAATACCTACAATTCCAAGTGGTAAACAACAAAAAATGGTTACTAGTATAGACTCAGCTAAATAATTTTTTGGAAGTTTTTGATCCATTTTTCCTGAGTTTTAAACTTAGATTAAATCTAATGAAAAAAAATTAAATAAAAGAATCAATTTTTTTGAACAAAAAATAAGTTTCAGCAGCAATTTGAAGATTTAATGCTGCGTATTTTTCTGATTGATATAAAGTAGCATCAAAAGTAGTTGGATTTGGATATTCTAAATGGAATGTTTTCAGGGAATTTTGAATATAAGAAGAAATATCTATTGGATTTTCACAAACCATGATTGTAATATATGGTGAAATATTTGCTGGGTTATAAATTGATTTTGAGAAAACTAAACTTATTTCGTTAAAATTTTTAGAACTAGCTATGTAACTGGAATTTTGATGAAAAAAATCAAGTAATTGAAATTTAAATCCTAGTTTTTGAAGCGATTTAATAGTGTTTTTATGAACTGAGCTAACTGTAATACCTCCTGAAAAAGAATGTATAGCTTGTAAATTAAAATATTGAATGGCAAATGCACTCCATACTTGTAATAATTGACTAATTCTACTGTTATTTTCATCTATAAAATTTAGATAAACAGGAGGTTTTTTTTTCAATTGTTCCGAAATAAAATTTGAGATTGCTATAAGTAATTCTTGGCGTTGTTGTGATATACTGTATTTGGTTATAGCATTTTTAAAAAATGAAGATGTGTTCTTATGAACAATTTGTAACATTATAAATTCTTTTATAGCAAAAATATTAGTTTAACTTTGCTTAAACATGTTTAAAAAATTAAAATAAGGTTAACAAAATGAAGTTTAAAGTAAATGATAAAGTGGCGGTTATTGATGACCTTATACAAGGCAAAGTTATTGCAGTTTCTAAAAATGACATTCAGGTTGAAACTTCCGATGGATTTATATTTAATTTTTTGCCCTCAGAATTAGTGGTAATTAAAGAAAGCCAGAAAGAATTATCCAAATTTAGCGATATTTCTAATGAACATTTAATAGAAAAAATAGCAGTAACTTCAAAAAAGAATCAGCCAAAATTTAAAAGCACTCAAAAACCAGATAAATTACCACCAATGGAAGTTGATTTACATATTCAAAATTTAACTTCAACCATAAGAGGATTAGATAATTATGATATGCTTACTATTCAAATTGAAACGGCTAAACGAAAACTAGAATTTGCCATTCAAAATAGAATTCCTAAAGTGGTTTTTATTCACGGAGTAGGTGAAGGAGTTTTAAAATCGGAATTAGAATTTTTATTTAAAAAATATCCTGTAGAATGGTACGAAGCTTCTTTTAAAAAATACGGTTTAGGCGCAACGGAAGTTTATATTTATCAAAATCCTAAATAATTAATTGGTTATTTTTAAGATTCCAAAATTAAACGTTTCAAAAAACACTTTTTGGTCGCCATCTTTAAATAATAAATTGTTGATAGTTATATTATAATCATAACCAGTTATAATATCGTTTTCTTTTACGGAAGTTGTTGTAATGGTAACTTCTCCGTCAATTGCATTTAATTCTTTTAAAACATTTGGGTTAGCTGGAGGAATGGTTTGACAAAAATAATTTGTACCGATTGGACTATCAAAAATTCTGTAATTAACGGGCATAAGGTTTGATATTGGGTAGGTTTTAGTTTGTACAGTAGTGTTAATTTCATTGAGGGATAAAACTAAAGTTAGTACTTCGGTTTTTTTGGTATTAGTTCTATATAAAACATATTCTCCACAATGATTTACAGTTTCTGTAAAGTTAAAACTTGGCACTTGAAAATTGCCGTCATTACACGAATTTAAAACTAGTGCTAAAAGTAAAATTACTATTTTTCTCATTCTTCAAAAATAAGAAAAGAAAATCATATATTTTAAGTAATTTTGCTACCCATGAAAATCATTTATTTAGACAATGCCGCAACAACACCAATGCTACCAGAAGTGATTGAAAGTATTACAAATGCTATGAAAAGCACCTATGGTAATCCTTCTTCTACACATCAAATTGGACGTAAATCAAGAGCTTTAGTTGAAAATGCTAGAAAAAGTATAGCTAACTTATTAAAAGCTTCTTCCAGTGAATTATTTTTTACGGCTGGTGGTAGTGAAGCAGATAATTTAATTTTACATAATGCAGTTACTAATTTAGGAGTAAAAACTATCATTTCATCTAAAATTGAACATCATGCCATTATTCACACTATCAAACATTTAAAAACGAACTATAATATCGATGTTAAATGGGTTAATTTAATGTCAAATGGAGCAATTGATTACCATCATTTAGAACAGTTATTGGAAAACACTTCGTCTAAAACCTTAGTCAGTTTAATGTATATAAATAATGAAATTGGGAATTTGTTAGATTTGAAAAAAGTATCGAATTTATGTATTAAAAATAATGCTTTATTTCATTCAGATACTGTTCAAGGAATTGGACATTTTGATATAGATATTACTAAAACTCCGATAGATTTTTTTACAGCCAGTGCTCATAAATTTCATGGACCAAAAGGAGTTGGTTTTGCCTATATTAAAAAAGGATTTGGTATTCAACCAATTTTGTTTGGCGGAGAACAAGAAAAAGGAGCAAGAGCAGGTACCGAAAACATTCATAGTATTTTTGGTATGCAAAAAGCATTGGAAATTGCTTGTAATAATTTAATTGAAGAAACTGCTTATATACTAACTATTAAAAATTATTTTATTAATAGTTTAAAATCTAATTTTGAGGATATTAAATTTAATGGATTATCAGAAAGTGAAACAGAAAGTAGTTACATTATTTTAAATGTGCGTTTTTCAAAAGCATATCCAATGTTGTTATTTAATTTAGATTTAAAAGGTATTGCTGTATCTGGTGGAAGTGCTTGCCAAAGCGGTAGTTCTATAGGTTCACATGTTTTAAATGAAATTTTAGATCAAAAAGAAGCAATAAAAACATCTGCCCGATTTTCATTTAGTAAATTAACCACCATAGCTGATATTGATTATGTAATTTCAGCTTTAAAAAATTTGATAAAGTAATGTTGAATTACCCATTAAAATTTAAACCCATTTTAAAACAAAAAATTTGGGGAGGAAATAAGTTAGTTGATATATTAAATAAAGTATCAATCGATAAAAATATTGGTGAGAGCTGGGAAATATCAGATGTTGATAATAATATTTCTGTGGTAGCCAATGGTAAATTAGAAGGAAAAACCTTAAAAGATATTGTAAAAGAACATAAAGCTGATTTGGTTGGAAATAAAAATTATCAGGTTTTTAAAGATAAATTTCCTTTATTAATTAAGTTTATTGATGCTGCACAAGATTTATCCGTTCAAGTACATCCTAATAATGAGTTAGCCAAAAAACGTCATAATTCTTTTGGGAAAACTGAAATGTGGTACATTATGGAGGCAGAAGAAAACTCGAATTTAGTATTGGGCTTTTCCAAAGAAATTTCACCTAAGCAATATAAAGAGCTATTAAAGGAAAAAGCGATTATTTCGGTTTTAAATTTCAAAAAAATAAAAAAGGGAGATGCTTTTTTTATTGAACCCGGAACTGTGCATGCAATTGGGGCTGGAGTAGTTTTAGCAGAAATTCAACAAACATCAGATATTACCTATAGAATTTACGATTGGGATAGAGTAGATACTCAAGGAAAATCTAGAGAGTTGCATACCGATTTGGCAATAGAAGCCATAAATTTTTCTACAGAAATTAATGCAAATAGAAACTATAGTAGTTCTTTAAATGAATTGAATGCTATGGTAACTTGTCCGTATTTTAAAACTAATTTTATTCCTGTTAAAGGAGAAAAAGTACTGGATTATAAAGAAATAGATTCGTTTGTTATTTTTATGTGTGTAGAAGGTGCTGCAACCATTTCTATTTTTAATAATTCAGAAACAATAACCTATGGAGAAACTATTTTAATTCCGGCTAATGCAAATTCAGTAACTATAAATTCAGGTAATTGTAAGTTATTAGAAGTTACGGTTTAAATAATATTAACTTCCATATCTAAATTAATAAGGAATTTACTCTTTACTGTTTGCTGAATTTCTTTTGCTAAATTATAGATTTCTTCTCCAGTAGCATTTCCATAATTTACCAATACTAAAGCTTGTTTTTCGTGCACACCAGCATTACCAAAGCGTTTACCTTTAAATCCCGCTTGCTCAATTAACCAACCTGCAGGAATTTTTATGTTGTTTTCTGAAACTATGTAATGTGGAATATTTGGGTAATTTTCTTTTAATTTATTAAATAACTCTTTATCTATTATTGGATTTTTAAAAAAACTACCGCTATTACCAATTTCTGCTGGATTAGGTAATTTGTCTTTTCTAATAGCAATAACTGCGTTAGAAATATCTTTAATACTTGGGTTAGTAATGTTTTTTAAATGGTTTTTTATGGAACCGTAAGAAATGTGGATATTATGATTTTGCTTGGTTAATTTAAAAGTTACATTGATAATTATAAATCTTCCTTTAAGTTTATTTTTAAAAACCGAATTTCGATATCCAAAATTACATTCCTCTTTTGTGAATACCTTTGTTTTTCCAGTAGCAATTTCCAATGCTTCTAATTGACAAAAAGTATCTTTAATTTCCACTCCATAAGCCCCAATATTTTGAATTGGAGAGGTACCAACATTACCGGGAATAAATGATAAATTTTCTAATCCACCATAATTTTGGGAAATACACCAAAGGACAAATTCGTGCCAATTTTCACCTGCTTCTGCAGTAACAAATACATTCTCCTTTTCGGTATCGTTTACAATAATACCTTTTAAATTTAAATAAATTACTAGTTTATCTATAGGTTTAGTAAGCAGCATATTACTTCCACCACCTAGTAAAAAAATATTTTTTTCATAAGTAATAATCTTTTTTAAATCGGGTAGCGAAGTAACTTCAACAAATTGATTTGCAATTACATCAATACCAAAAGTATTGTAGTTTTTTAAAGATATATTTTTTTGAATTTTCAATTAAAGTGAATTATAAGTTCTAATAGCCGCTCTCAAAATATCAACCGACCTTATTAAATCTTCATTTTTTAAAACATAAGCAATTCTAACTTGTTTTGTTCCATATCCTGGGGTTGAATAAAAACCAGCAGCTGGTGCAACCATAACGGTTTCATTATTTAAGTTAAAATCTTCTAATAACCATTTTGCAAATTTATCCGTATTATCCACAGGAAGTTCAGCAACACAATAAAAAGCACCTTTTGGCGTACCAACTTTTACACCTTCAATTTTTTTAAGTTCACGGATTAAAGTATCTCTTCTGCTTTTATATTCATCATTTACTTCTTTAAAATAAGAAGAAGGCGTTTCTAAAGCAGCTTCACTTGCAATTTGGGCAAAAGTTGGCGGACTTAAACGCGCTTGTGCAAATTTTAGAGCAGTACTTATAACTTCTTTATTTTTAGAAACTAAACATCCAATTCTTGCGCCACACATACTATAGCGTTTTGAAACCGAGTCAACTATAATGGCGTTGTTTTCTAATCCAAAATTATGTAAAACGGATTGATGTTGCATATTATCATATACAAATTCTCTGTAAACTTCATCAGAAATTAAAAACAAATCGTGTTTTTTAACAATAACTGCTAATTTATCAATTTCTTCTTTGGAATATAAGTATCCGGTTGGATTACCTGGATTACAGATTAATATTCCTTTAGTTTTAGGAGTAATCAATTTTTCAAATTCTTCAATTGGAGGCAATGCAAAATTGTTTTCAATTTTTGAAATTACCGGAACAATTTTTACCCCAGAAGAAGTTGCAAATCCATTATAATTTGCATAAAAAGGTTCAGGAATTATAATTTCATCTCCAGAGTCGGTAATACTACCCATTGCAAAAAGTAATGCCTCAGAGCCGCCGGTAGTTACAATAATTTCATCAGCAGCTACATCAATTTGATGTTTTTGATAATAGTTTGCGATTTTAGATCTATATTCTTCAGAACCTTCAGATCTGCTGTATGCTAATACTTTAACCGTATTATTTTTTACCGCTTCTAAAGCAACTTCCGGTGTTTTTATATCTGGTTGTCCAATATTTAAGTGAAAAACTTTTATTCCTTTCTTTTTTGCATTTTCTGCATAAGGCACCAATTTTCTAATTGGTGATTCAGGCATGTTTTTCCCTTTTAATGAAATAGAAGGCATATTTTTTTATTTTAAAAATCTATACTGCAAAATTGCGAAAATAAATCCAATTTCATTTAACTATTAGTCAATTATTAAAGGTTAAAATTATATTAAAAATTATGTTTGTAGGCATTGTTTTTGTAGTTTAACAAAAATGATTTAAAATGTTTTTATTGAATACAAAATCTAAATATCTAATTTTTGTAGTTTGGTTACTTTTATTTAAAGTAGTTGCTATTTCTCAAACATCCTTTAGGTTTGTTTCTGAAGCTAAAAAACAGACTATTCCTTTTAAACTTATTAGTAATTTAATTGTTATTCCAATTGAAGTAAACAATAAAAAATTAAATTTTATTTTAGATTCAGGCGTAGGAACCACTATTTTATTTAATATTCAAGAGAAAGATTCTGTTAAGTTACTTAATATTAAAAAAATTAAATTAAAAGGTTTAGGAAGTGAAGAACCCGTAGATGCTATTTTATCAACAAAAAACAAATTTAAAATTAAAGATGTAGTTAGTGGTAACCAAAAACTTTATGTTGTTTTTAATGATTTTTTTGATCTTTCTTCAAAATTAGGAACTACAATTCATGGCATTATTGGCTATAATTTATTAAAAGATTTTTTAATTAAAATAAATTACAGAACTAAAAAAATAACGTTTTATAATCCAGAGAAAAAGAATTTTAATGGATGTAAAAAATGTACCAAATTTAATTTGAAATTTTATAAATTAAAACCTTATATAACTGCTGGAGTTAAGCTAAATTCCGATAATTCTAAAATTTCCTATGTGAAACTTTTAATAGATTCTGGTGGAAGTGATGCTATATGGTTGTTTGAAAATACACATCCTGACATTAAGCCTCCAACAAATTATTTTAATGATTATTTAGGCGAAGGACTTAGTGGGGCAATTCAAGGAAAAAGATCAAAAATAGTAGCTTTAGTATTAGGTAATTTTGAATTAAAAAAGCCTACAGTTTCTTTCCCTGATTCCATATCTATAGTTCACGCACTTCAATTTAAAGAACGTAATGGTAGTTTAGGAGGTAATATTTTAAAGCGTTTTACGGTATATTTCGATTATAAGAATAGTAAACTTTATCTAAAAAAGAATAGCTCGTTTAATGATCCTTTTCGGTATAATATGAGTGGAATTGAGTTGGCTTATAATGGAAAATTATTGGTAAAAGAAGATAATGCTAGTACATTCTATGTTGAAGATAAAAATACATCCCCAAGTAGCTTTAATATTAATCATAGTTATAAATATACCTTTAAACCATCATATATAATTCATAGAGTAAATAAAGATTCACCCGCTTTTGAAGTAGGTATTTTGCCAGGAGATATTCTAATAAAAATTGATGGAAAATTTTCGTATAATTATAAATTAGAAGAAATTGTTGAAAAATTTTATCAAAAGGAAAATACAACTATTAGGGTAGTGGTTGAACGAAATGGACAGGATTATTTATTTCAATTTAAATTAAAAAGTAGATTAAAATAAAAGGCTGTCTGAAAAATCTTTCAACTGTCATTTTGAGCGCAGTCGAAAAATCTCATTTTATCTAATTATCAGTAATTTGATTATTATGAGATTCTTCATTTTCATTCAGAATGACAATTTTCAGACAGCCTTTTTTTGTATATATTTCTTATATTTTAATTTGCAGACAATGCAGATTTTTTCTTAACTACTGCAGATTCTGGTTTTATAACAATTCCTTTAATTCTAAGCACTTTAACCTTTTCTGAAGCATTTGAAAAAATGGTAATAGATTTTGAAAATCCACCTGGTCTATTAGTAGCATATTTAACTCCAATTTTACCAGTTTTCCCAGGCATAATTGGTTCTGTTGGTTTAGTTGGAACTGTACACCCACAACTAGATTTAATATTTGAAATTACTAAAGGTGATTTTCCTACATTGGTAAAGTTAAACTCACGAACACCATTGGCATTCAAATCTACTTTTCCATAATCAATCACTTCTTTTTCAAATTTAAAAACCGGAGCATTAGAATCAGCTGGGGCTTTTACTTCTTGTTTTTCTTGAGCATTCATCGTAAAACCGATAAATGCAATCATTACGAATACTAATTTTTTCATTTTATTTTTAAATTTAAAGTGTAAAGTTAGTTATTTTTTTATCCTAACAAAATATTTTAAGTTTATCTAATAATTGTACATTTGCCAATTGTATTACAAATATCAGACCAAAAATGAGTTTAGATTCAAAATATAATCCTCAAGAAACCGAAACCAAGTGGTATAATTACTGGATGAAAAACAACTATTTTCATTCAACTCCTAATGATAAAAAACCATATACTATTGTAATTCCACCACCAAATGTAACTGGTGTTTTGCATATGGGGCATATGTTAAATAATACCATTCAAGATGTGTTGATTAGACGAGCAAGGTTAAAAGGATTTAATGCATGTTGGGTTCCTGGTACAGACCATGCTTCTATTGCAACGGAGGCAAAAGTTGTTGCTAAACTAAAAGAAGAAGGTATTGAAAAAACCGATTTAACCCGTGAAGATTTTTTGAAACATGCTTGGGATTGGACGCATAAACATGGAGGAATTATACTAGAGCAGCTTAAAAAATTAGGAGCTTCTTGCGATTGGGAACGTACTAAATTTACTATGGATGAAACCATGAGTGAATCTGTTAACAAAGTATTTATCAATTTATATAATAAAGGATTGATTTACAGAGGTTACAGAATGGTGAATTGGGATCCTTCAGCTAAAACTACCTTGTCTGATGAAGAGGTTATTTACGAAGAAAAACCAGGAAATTTATATTATGTAAATTATAAAATAGAAAATAGTATTGATGTTTTAACAATTGCCACTACACGACCTGAAACTATTTTAGGAGACTCGGCAATTTGTATAAACCCTAATGATGAACGTTTTACACATTTAAAAGGTAAAAAAGCAATCGTACCCATCGCAAATAGGGCAATTCCAATAATTGAAGATGAATATGTGGATGTTGAATTTGGTACAGGCTGTTTAAAAGTGACTCCGGCTCACGATCCAAATGATAAGGTATTAGGTGAAAAACACAATTTAGAAGTTATTGATATTTTTAATGATGATGCTACGTTAAATTCTTTTGGATTGCATTATCAAGGTAAAGATAGATTTGTGGTTAGAAAAGAAATCACAAAAGAGTTAGAGATAATTGGTGCTTTAGTAAAAGTTGAACCTTATATGCATAAAGTTGGAATTTCTGAAAGAACCAAAGTTGTTATTGAACCAAAAATTTCAGCACAATGGTTTTTAAAAATGGAAGACTTAGTAAAACCAGCTTTAAAAGCCGTTTTAGAAGATGAAGAAATTAAATTTTTCCCGAAACATTATAATAATACTTATCGTCATTGGTTAGAAAATATTAGAGATTGGAATATTTCTCGTCAACTTTGGTGGGGACACCAAATACCGGCTTATTTTTATGGAGATGGTGTAAACGATTTTGTAGTTGCTAATTCTAAAGAAGAAGCCGCTAAATTAGCTACTGAAAAATTAGAAAAAGCAGTTTCAATAGAAAATATAAAACAGGATCCAGATGCTTTAGATACTTGGTTTTCATCTTGGTTGTGGCCAATTTCAGTTTTTGATGGAATTAATCATCCAAATAATGAAGAAATTGAATATTACTATCCAACCAACGATTTGGTAACTGGTCCTGATATTATTTTCTTTTGGGTGGCTCGTATGATTTTTGCAGGTTATGAGTTTAGAAATGAAAAACCATTTAGCAATGTGTATTTCACTGGGATTGTTCGCGATAGTAAACGAAGAAAAATGTCGAAATCGTTAGGTAATTCACCTGATCCAATCAAATTAATGGAAAAATACGGAGCAGATGGAGTTAGAGTTGGAATGCTTTTGAGTTCTGCTGCAGGGAACGATTTATTATTTGAAGAAGAATTATGTGCTCAAGGACGTAATTTCTCGAATAAAATTTGGAACTCTTATCGATTAATAAAAGGGTGGGAGGTAGCTGATATTCCACAATCTAAAAGTGCAAAAATTGCTATTGAATGGTATAAAGCCAAGTTTCAAAAAGTGCAAAAGGAAGTAGAAAGTTCTTTTGAGCAATACCGAATCAGTGAAGCTTTGATGAGTATTTATAAACTTATTTGGGAAGATTTTTCTTCTTGGTTTTTAGAAATGGTGAAACCAGCATACCTGCAACCAATAGATTCAAAAACATATAATGCTGTAATTGATTTACTCGAAAATAATTTAAAAGTTTTACATCCATTTATGCCATTTATTTCGGAAGAAATTTGGCAAAATATTGAAGTTAGAAAACCAAATGAAGCCCTAATTATTTCAAATTATCCAGAATTATCATCAATTGATGAAACTTTAGTAAATGAGTTTAGTTTTGCATCAGAAGTTATTTCTGAAATTAGAGCAATCAGAAAAGATAAAAATATTAGCTTTAAAGATCAAATAGAAGTTTTTGTTTTAAATAATGAAAATGTTAGCCAAAATTTTGATGCTATTATTGAAAAAATGGGAAATCTTTCGACTTTTGAAACGGTTTCTGAAAAAATAGAAGGAGCATTGAGTTTTAGAGTAAAATCTAACGAATATTTTATTCCGTTAAATATTGCTATTAATGTAGAAGAAGAAAAGATAAAATTAATTGAAGAATTAAAATATACTGAAGGATTTTTAGTGTCTGTTCAAAAAAAATTAAGTAATGAACGGTTTGTAAATAATGCACCAGAACAAGTTATTTTTAATGAACGAAAGAAAGAGGCAGATGCTTTAGCTAAAATAGAAACGTTAAAAGCTAGTTTAAGAAATTTATAAAAAAGCACTTTGCTATGGCTGGCAATTGTGTTTAGAAAAGAGGTGATACTTTTTTAGTACCATCTCTTTTTGTTTATATCGTTTTAAGAGTTGTTTTTAGACCTTTATAATTAATTAACGTGAGTTCAAAAATCGAGGTAAAACAATGGTTTATCGGCTAAATTACTATTCAACCTCACCTCGAGCGCAGTCGAGAGGTCAAGGTTTCACAAAAATTTAAAAAGGTCTCGACTGCGCCCGATCTGACAGTAGATTTAAATAGCTAATTATCAATAATAATAAAAGCAAAGTTATATAGAACTCACATTAATTAAAAAGCTGTTAAACAATAATTTAAGTGTTTTCAACTTACCTGTTCTCCATTTTTTAAATTTTTAGAGCTTGCTTGTAATAGTACAATTTCGTTTTTAGAATTTGCCACACCAAGAACCAAACATTCACTAAAAAAATTTGCAATTTGCTTTTTCTTAAAATTCACATTTGCAACAATTTGTTTATGTAATAAATCTTGTTTAGAGTATAAATCCGTAATTTGAGCACTCGATTTTTTAATACCTAAATTCCCATAATCAATGGTTAATATATAGGCAGGTTTTCTGGCTTGTGGAAAATCTTCAATGGCAATTATAGTTCCAATTCTAAAATCAACTTTACTAAAATCTTCAAAAGTTATTTCTTGTTTCATTTTTAATTATCGTGTACAATAAATTCAGTTCTTCTATTTAAAGCATGTTCGACCTGGGTGCATTTTACACCATTTGTACATTTATTTATTATTTCGGTTTCTCCATAACCTTTGCCAAATACACGATTTGGATCTATACCTTTTGCAATAATATAATTAATAGTAGATTTTGCTCTTTTATTAGAAAGTTTCATATTATAATCATCTGGAGCACGGCTATCTGTATGTGATTTAATTTCTAAGCGAATATTTGGATATTTATTTAAAATATTAACCACTCTGTTTAACTCAATAGCAGCATCTTTTCTAATGTTTGATTTGTCCAAATCAAAATAAATTGGTTTGGTATTTATCATTTTCTGTTTTCTAACAATAACAAATTCAGTATTAGGTTGTAAGAATAACATACGATTCAATATTTTTCTATCTGTAGTATTTGTTATAATACTTACAACATCATTGTCATAATTTTTTTGAGTAGCAACTATTCTATATTGAGTAGAACATTTACCATTATAACTGAATTTTGCTTCTGAATCTAATTTTAAGGAATCTAATAATGAAGTATCTTTAAATAATTTTACAGTAGCATTTGGTAATAATTCTTTCGTTTTTTTGTTTAAAACTTGACCAGTAATTAGTTGGTTACAGCTTAGAGGAGCTAGTAACAACGTTCTAGCAATACTAATTTTATTTACTTCTGTTGTTTTAAAATTGAATTCTGTAGGGATAAATCCTTTTTTAGATGCTTTTACAGTATAATTTTCACCACAATCTAAATCAAATTGATATTTATATCCTTTTCGTATGAATTGTTTATCAATAAATAAATTGTTTTTATAAATAGATACCTCAACAGAATCTAACATTTTTTTAGTTAATTTATTAAAAAGTAACCCTGAAATTAGTTGATTACAAGCTAATCTACTTAAATTAATGGTTTTATTAATCTTAGAATTAGATTCACTGCTAAAATCAATAATAGCATCTTCATAATTATGTTTAGATGCAGTTATAGAATAACTTTGGTTACATTCTAATTTAAATTTGAAAGGATTTGCAATAGTGTTGATTTGTTTTGCAATTAATTTGTTGTTTTTAAATAAAGTTACTTGAACTGAATCTAACGATGTTCTAGTTTTTTCATCTATGAAATTTGCGGTTATAAACGAATTACAAATAACATTTTTTGGTTTAAATGCGTAAATATCTACATCGCCTTTACCACTTTCACGACTTGAAGTAAAAAAACCTGAATTAGAAGTCTTATTTATTACAAAGGCAAAATCATCCGCCTTTGAATTTATAGGAGAGGGTAGATCTGTAGGTTCTTCATATTTTCCATTTTTAAATTCACTTTTATATATATCTAATCCCCCTTTTCCTTTATGCCCAAAAGATGAAAAATATAAGTTATTATCCGTATCCTCATAAGGAAACATTTCATGTTTTTCAGTATTAATTTTTGGACCTAAATTTCTTGGCCAGCCAATAGCACCATTTTTGTAAATTGTGGATACGTACAAATCGAGCCCCCCATAACCACCTTCCATATTACTGGAAAAGAATAATTTAGTACCATCTTTACTAACTGCAGGGTTTCTAATAGAATAATTTTTACTATTAAATGGCATTGGAGTTACATTACTCAATTTATAGTTTTTATCAATATTTGCTCTAAATAAATATAAAGGTTTTCTATCGTTCATATCTTTTCTAAGAATATCACCATAATAATTATTCCAAATAAAATATATAGTTTTTAAGTCTGGAGAAAAAGTAACATCACATTCAAAAAACTTATTATAAACTTCTTTTGAGAAAGTATTAGTTTCTATGATGTCGCCTTTATCCGTAATTTTACCTTCATATAACTCTAAAAATAATTGTCTGTTATTTTTTCTTCTATTTTTTAAGAAAGGTTTATCATTTGATGTTTTTTTAGAGGAAGCATATAAAATGGTATTATCTTTTAAATAGGTAACTCCTAATTCAGCATATTTTGAATTTATGGAGGTATTAAATATTTCGTAGTTTAATTGTTGTGCAATTAAGCTAACACTAAAAAATAAAAATAACAGCAATAAATTTATTTTTACTTTCATACAGTAGTTCTTTTTATTAATAGTTTTTCAAAAACCCAAGCAGGACCGATTAATAAAAATTGTAAATCTTTATAAAAGGATGGTTTTTTACCTTCTAATTTATGGCCATAAAACTGACCAATCCAAGCAACTACAAATAAAATTATGGAAGTAGGTAATAAGGGAACCAATTCTCCTAAAAAATAATTACCAACTAAACAAACTATTGAAAAAGTTAGCATTTTAACAAATATATTAAAGGATAATCGAATATAAAATAGCAGTAGAATAAGCAGAATTAAGGCAGCCCAATTTTCAATAAAAGGGTTATGAATATTTAAGGTAGAGGAAATTGCTGTTGAATTGATACTCATAAACAACCCCACAATGCTAAAAAATATTATTGGCACACAAATAAAATGAATTTGTTGGTTCGTTTTATTTTGATGACTTTCGGCATATTCATCAAACCATTGGTTTAGTGATTTCATTTAGTGTAGGTTAAATATTTTTGAATGTATAATATTACAAAAAATCTATTGAAATTAATAGTAAAATTTCAGTAGATTTTTAAATTGTATTTTATAAGTAAGTGTAGTAGATTAACTTGCGCAACAACTTAATTTAGCTACATCTTTTCCAAAAGTTATTGCTGCTAATTTTATACTTTCACCTAAAGTTAAATAAGGATAAAAACTTTCCGCTAAATCTTTTACCGTTATCCCATATTTTATTACCATACTTAATTGATGAATTAATTCACCTCCTTCAGGAGCAATAACACGTGAACCAATCAACTTGTCGGTTTCTATATTACGAATTAATTTTACAAAACCTCTGGTATCTTGCGCTGCTAATGCTCTTGGAACATGAGTTAAATTTAGCTTGCTGACATCAAAAGGAATTCCTTCTTTTTTAGCTTCATTTTCATCCATACCTGCTCCAGCTATTTGTGGATCGGTAAATACTACCCATGGTAAAGAACTATAATCTAACGTTTTGTTATCGCCTGTAAAAGCATTGGTTACTGCCGTATTACCTTCGGCAGCAGCAGTGTAAACAAAAGCAGGCGTGTTAGCAACATCGCCAGCACCATAAATGTTATTTAGGTTTGTTTCCATTTTTTCATTGACAACAATATGACCGCTTTTAGTTTGCTTTAAATTAATATTTTCTAAACCTAATTTTGAGGTATTGGGTTTTGTTCCTGTAGCGACTAAAATATGTCCTTTTTCAGTTAATTGTGTGGTAGAACCATTTGGGCATTTGCAATGGATAATAGTATTTGCACCAGATTTTTCAAATTTAAAGGCTCTAAAATTTGGAAGAATTTCTATGCCTTCATTTTTAAATTGTTCCTCTAAAACATCTATTATATCGCTTGTTTGGCTACGTAATGGTCTGTCTGTAAATTCAATAATGCGAACTTTTACTCCCAATCTACTATAAGCCTGAGCTATTTCTAAACCAATATATCCTGCGCCCATAATGGTTAAACTTTCTGGTTTTTCTTCTAAATCAAATAACGATACATTAGTTAAATAGCCAACTTCGTTTAGACCTTCAATGTTTGGAATATTTGTAGTAGCTCCAGTTGCTATAATGAATTTTATAGCAGTGTACGTATTTTTTTTATCCACAATAATGGTTTTGTCATCAACAAATTCTGCCCAACCTTTTAGCATGGTTAGGTAATTGAAGTCGCTAACCACATCCATATATTTTTTTTGTTGAAGTGAAGCAACTAATGCTTTTTTGTCTTTTATAACCTGTTTAAAATCAATTGTTACACCTTTAGGCTTTACACCTTTAAAATTAGAATGTGTAGCGTGATAAGCTGTTTCGGCAGCACGGATTAAATTTTTGGAAGGAACGCAGCCTACGTTAACACAAGTACCACCAAAATCTAAACCTGCATTTACCATTAAAGTGGTTAAACCTAAACTTTCTGCTTTTATAGCTGCCGAAAATGCAGATGAACCACCACCAATAATTATTAAATCGAAATGATTATTGTTAGAATTATTTTCATTTATAACTTTATAATGTCCAGATTTTTCTATTTCTTTAATAATACTATCCTTTGAAATAATATTCTCATCAAAGGTGAAGTTACCTTGTCCTTTTTTATAATTTACCTCATTTTGATTGATGCCATTTAGCGAGGCTACATTTTTCTGAATTCCGCTGGCACAGCCATCACAGGTCATACCTTTAATTTTCAGTTTTATTGTTTTTAGAGTACCCATAATTATTTGTTATTTTATTTATGAATGAGTTTCTTTAGTGGTTACTGTGTCCTGAACATGCATTTAACAAATCCTCTACTTTTGGTAAGTTATCTTTAGAAATATATTTTTTGCTTAAATTATTTATTACCATCATTTTTTGACGATATACTTTGGTATCTGCTAATTCGTCTATGGATTTAAAATTCAAGAAAAAATCATAAAATACATTTATAATATCTTTTGTTAAATCGATTTTCTGTTGCCTGTTTAAACGGGTTTTACTATTAAAAACAGACACTAACTGTTCTGCAATAATTTTGGCTTCTTTTTTACTTAATTGATTAACATCTTTACCTTTATACCAAGCATTTGGAATATTAAAATCGGAATAGTTACTTAAAGATTCATTATCATTTAACTTTATTGTTTCTATTTGATATTTAATAAAAATGTTCTCTACAACTTTTTGTTGTTGTTTTTTTGAAATTTCAGGTTTACAAACTATGCCAATAATAGTTCCATCTTTTTTTAGCCAGGCTTCTTTAATTTCAGGCTGTTTTTCTAATTCTAATAGCATTGGTTTAGAGCGGCTTCCGCAACCAATGTTTGTCGCAGTATTACAAACAAAAGAAACTTTATAAAAACTAATATTTTGGAATTTTAACATTTGTTAAATTATTATTTTAATTATTTTTATCCACAATTTTATATCCTGTACTATTTATTGCATCTTTTACCTCTTGTTCCGAAGATTTTGAAGTATCAAATTCAACATGAACAGAACCTGTTTTATAGTCAGCTTTGGCGTTTAAATATCCTGGTATTTGTGCTAATGTATGTTCAATATGTAAATTGCAACTTTCACAAGACATTCCTTTTACTTGAAAAATTAAATTATTTACAGAATTACTTTTAGCTAATTTGGCTTTGGCTTTATTTTCTGGATAAAATACATCAGCGTAATAAGGAAATGCCAACATCACCAAAGCAAAAATACTTATCAAACCTAAAAATAGTTTTGATTTTATAAACTTTGGCTTTTCATCCGTTTCACAATTGCAATCGATATCTTTTTTTGGTTTAAGTTGTTGATACCACGCAAAACCTAAAACTAAAATGGTAATAGCTATTAAGTAAGGTCTAAAAGGTTCCATCCAGCTAAATGATGAAGCCATACCGCTTGTACCAGCAATTAATGCTAAAACTGGGGTAATACAACAAAGTGAAGCACTTACGGCAGTTAGTAGTCCTAAGCCTAAAAGTCCTTTTGATTTTTCGTCTGAATTTTGATTTTTCATGAGGTAATATTTTAAATAGTTACAGAAATTTCATCGGATACTAGCTCTAGAATATGGTTAACGATTGATTTTTTAGTTGGAGAAATAGAATAATAAATAGTTTGTTTATCTCTAAAGGTTTCCACAATACCAACATCTTTTAATTTTCGTAAATGTTGAGAAATGGCAGGAACGCTCATTTGTAATATATCGGCTAGGTCACAAACACAAAATTGGTCTTGATTGATTAGCCAGACTAATTTAAATCGTACGCCGTTACCAATTAAACCAACAGTGTTACTTAGCTGATTAAATTCAGGAGCATTATCATTTAAAAGATGTTCGTATTGTTCAATTTTATATTGATCTTTCTTTTCACGTATACAAGAAATAGCTTTCATAATAGTTATAATTTGAAGCAAACATATAAATATATTATTATTTAAGCAAATACTTAAATACATTTAACAATAATTTATGAAATAGGATAGAAGCTGAAATATAATGTTTCATAATTTGTCTATTCAACCGCTGAAGTGAATTATATCAAATATAAATAGGTTTCGACTGCGCTCAACCTGACACTAACAAAGTAAATTACAAAATTCGTGCTATGAAACTATCGACTAATTTCTAAATAATAATTTATAAAGCTATAAAATAATGTTTTAGGAACCTATTTTTTTTCTAACCGTTTAATATTTCTTTTAGCTCTTTGATTGCCAGAATCTAACAATAAAGATTTTTTATAATTAGTAATAGCATTTATAGTATCGCCACTTTTCATATAAGCTTCAGCTAAACTGTCATAAACATTAGAACTATTTGGGTATAATGCTACGTTAATACGGAAAAGTTGAATTGCTTTTTCAAAGTTTTTATTACGTAATTCTTTGTATCCAAAAGAATTAAAATTCCTTTCTTTTATAGCACTGTCTAAAGAATCCTTTTTTTGAATGGCTAAATATGCTTGTACAGCTTTATTATAGTTGCCTTCTTTTAAATATTCACTTGGAATTTTTTCAGCATCCTCCAATTTTCGATAATTAAACACTATAGTTTTATCTCTTTCTTTTGGAACTAATACGATGTATTCTTTTCCATCAGCAGGATTAGTTAAAAACTGAATTTTTTCATTCATTTCTTTAACAAAAAAAGTATTTTCACTTATTTTAAGAGGTTTAATTGTTGTTGCACCTCTCCATTTTAAGAATAAAATATTTTCTTTAAAATAAACATCAATTAATTCATCGGAATTATACAAATAACGTCCAGTAGTTTTTTGAATGAAAGATTCACTATTTTTTGAGTTATTACAGCTAATAATGAGGAAAATAACCATAAGTAAAAAAATACTTTTTAATTTCATAATACCAAGTCCATAATAAGTAAAAATAAAAAAAATCGTCTAAACTATTAGTTTTTAGACGATTTTAAATGGTATTTGTTACTAAATTATTTTACACCCATTAATTCAACATCAAAAACTAAAATAGCATCTGGAGGAATAACACCACCAGCACCTTGGCTACCATAAGCTAAATTTGATGGAATTATAAATCTGGCTTTATCACCAACTTTTAATAACTGAATTCCTTCATCCCAACCAGAAATTACTTGTCCAACTCCTAAAGTAAAATCTATGGGTTGTTTACGAGTATATGAAGAATCAAAAACTTGTCCGTTATCTAATTGACCTTTATAATGCACAGAAACTGTACTTCCTTTTGTTGCTTTTTTACCGTTACCTTCTTGAATTATTTTATAACGTAAACCACTTTCGGTTTCATTATACCCTTCAGATAATTTATTTAATGCTTCTTGTTGTGCTTTTTTTGCTTCCGTTTCTCTTTTTTCTCGTGCTCCTTCAAAAACTCTAAAAGCTTCAACTGCATTAAAATTATCAGCTGCATCACCAACTCTAATAATTTCAATAGATTCAATTAAATCGTCTTGAGCAATAGCATTTACAACATCTAATCCTTCAACAACTTTACCAAAAACGGTATGTTTATTATCTAACCAAGGTGTTGCCACATGGGTAATGAAAAATTGACTCCCGTTTGATGCAGGTCCAGAGTTTGCCATAGATAAAATGCCAGGTTCACTATGCTTTAAATCTGGATGAAATTCGTCATCAAAATTGTACCCAGGCGAACCTGTTCCTGTTCCTAATGGGCAGCCTCCTTGAATCATAAAATCAGGAATTACTCTGTGAAATTTTAATCCATCATAATAAGGCGTTCCTTGTGGTTTTGCAGTGTTTTCTATATTTCCTTCTGCTAAGGCAACAAAATTACCTACTGTTCCAGGTGTTTTTCCTAACTCTAAGTTTACTAAAATTTTCCCTTTTGAGGTATTAAATTTTGCGTATAATCCGTTATTCATTTTCTATATTTTTTTAAGAATAGCAAAGATACATACTTAAATTTAATTGCTAAAAAAAATCCGCAATTAGCGGATTAAATATCTTTTATATTTATAACTTAATCAACACTAGCAACAATTTCAGTTTGTGCATGTGTTGGAGATTGTATTTGCGTTGCATCACTAGTTAAACCACAACCTTTTTTTGTTGATTTACAAGCGCTAAATAATAGTAATAGAACTACTACTTTTAAGAAGTTGAAAATATAATTTTTCATTTGATTAGTTTTTTAAAGATAACGAAAGTATTTTAGAAATATTTTATGAAATCAATTTATCTAAAGTGTATTTTATTAATTTTTCTACAGAACCTTTAGGATTTTCACTAAAAGTTCCATTTGCACGATTGGCAATAATACAATTCATAGAGCAGGCGTGATGCCCTAATAATTTTGATAAACCATAAATAACGGAAGTTTCCATTTCTAAATTAGTAATTTTTACACCATTAAATTCAAAGTTATCAATTTTATGATTTAGCTCTGGATCTTGAATAGGTAATCGTAAAACACGCCCTTGAGGTCCGTAAAAACCAATTGCAGTAGCAGTAACTCCTTTAAAAATAATATCGCTTTCTAGTTTAGCTTCTAATTCACTACTATTAGGTACAATATAAGGTCTTGCTTTTCTTGAGCTCCAATTGGTGTGTTTTATAAAAGCATCTTCAAAATTAGCATCTAAAATCTGTTCACAATTGTATGAATGTAAAACACCATCAAATCCTAAACCAAATTTTGCTAATACAAAGCTATCTACCGGAATATAATCCTGTAAAGAACCAGAAGTTCCTATCCGAACAATATTTAGTTTTGTTAATTCTTTTTTAATGCTTCTAGTTTCTAAATTAATATTTACTAAAGCATCTAACTCGTTCATTACAATATCAATATTATCTGGACCAATACCTGTAGATAATACCGTTATTCTTGTTCCTTTATAAGTTCCAGTTATAGTTTTAAATTCTCTTTTTTGAGTCTCGAACTCTATAGTATCAAAATGTTTAGCTACTTTTGGAACTCTATTTTGATCGCCTACAAAAATAATATTTGCAGCAATATTTTCTGGTTTTAGATTTAAGTGATACACACTTCCGTCTGGGTTCAGAATTAATTCTGATGATTTTATTGTACTCATAATTTAACCGCCTACGCGTTTTACATTATATCCTTCTTTGGTAAGGATTTCTATTATTTTATTTCTATAATTGCCTTGAATAATTATTTCATTATCTTTTACACTTCCACCAACTCCACATTTAGTTTTTAACATTTTTCCAAGAGTTTTTAAATCTTGTTCGCAGCCAACAAATCCAGTAATTACTGTAACCGTTTTACCACCTCTTCCTTTGTTTGAAAAATGTGCTTCTAAGTATTGATTTTTTGGTGTTAAAGTTTCAGGTTCTTCTTTCTTTTCCAATTCAAAATTAGCATTGGTAGAAAATACGAATCCACCTAAATCTTCAAGACTATTTAGTTTTTTTTTGCTCATTTTTTATTTAAAAAAACACCTTCAAAAATACAAAAACTATATTCAATAAACTTTCTTTTAGCTAAAAACTAACAAATATGTAAAAATTATTAATTAGTAGTTTATTAATGATAATAAAGTAAGTTAAAAAATTATTACATTAAACCAAGTTCACGCAATCTTTCATTTAAAAATTCACCAGCGGTAATATCATTGTATGCTTTAGGATGTTCATTGTCAATACATTCTACAAGACAATTTAAAGACATTTCACTAATTGGATGTGTAAAGAATGGAATAGAATAACGGGATTTATCCCAATCTTCTTTTGGTGGATTTACCACTCTGTGAATGGTAGAACGCAATTTATTATTAGTTAATCGTTCTAGCATATCACCAACATTTATTACTAATTGTTCTGGTAGTGCAGTAACTGCCACCCATTCTCCTTGTTTATTTTGAACTTCTAAACCTGAGGCTGAAGCACCCATTAATAAGGTTATTAAATTAATATCGCCGTGAGCAGCTGCCCTAACTGCTCCTTTTGGTTCACCAACAATTGGTGGATAATGAATAGGACGCAATATGCTGTTTCCATTAATTACGTATTTATCAAAGTATAATTCATCTAAGCCAATATATAATGCTAAAGCGCGCAAAACATATATTGCCGTTTTCTCTAACATTTTATAGGTCTCCATGCCTACTTTATTAAAATTTGGAATTTCATTAACGATAACGTTATTAGGATATGCAGATTTTAATTTATCATTACCAATTACTTCTTGTCCAAAGTGCCAAAACTCTTTTAAATCACCTTCTGTTTTTCCTTTGGCACTTTCTTTTCCAAAAGAAGTGTAGCCACGTTGTCCACCAATATCCTTTATTTCATAGTTTTGTTTTACATTATTTGGTAAAGCAAAAAATTGCTGAACTTCTTTATATAAGTTTTCGGATAATTCATCAATTAAAAAATGACCTCGTAAAGCTACAAAACCTATTTCTTCATAAGCTTCTCCTATTTCTTTTATAAATTTTAGTTTTCTTTTTTCATCTTTGGATAAAAAATCAGATAAATCTACAGAAGGTATATTTTTCATTTTTTTAATTATTAGTGAAATTTAAAATTATAAGAAATTATTTTTTCTTTTTAATAATAGGAATTAAGTAACTTAAGGTATAGTTAAAACTTACGCCAGAATTATTTAAAAATACTCTGTTAAATCCAGGGACATATAAATTTTTAAAGTTTTCAGGTTCTTTGGTTGAAATCATTTTATTAAAACTTACACTAGTTCCTAAATATAAATTTTTAAAAGTTTCTACTTTCATGCCAAAAACAAAAGCATACCATTGAGCAGTTAATCCGCTGAATTTTGTGTTAGGATTTATTTGAGGAGTATTAAAATAAGTTCCGTTGCTATTTGGAGTGTAATTATTTAGCGTTTGACTAAAAAAACTAATTCCATAACGTAAGCCTACATAAATTTCGTTACGCATTCCAATCCAGTTTTTATAAGCATTATAGTTAAAGCCAACTTTTATATAGGAACCTTTTGTGGTGAAATTAATATAATCTTCGTTAGTAGTTTTGGTGACATTACCAATTTCTGCAGCAAGGTAATAGTTATTTAAAATACGAATATCACTAACCATTTCTATCCCTTTATTTTGGGTATCAAAAAAAGTAATGATTGGTTTACTAACATCAATACCAATTCTAATTCCGTACAACTCTTGTCTTTTAATGGTATCTGTACTTTGTTGAGCATAACATTGTACGCCAAACCAACTACTAATGATAAATACTAATATGTGCAGCTTTTTCATCTGAAATTGTTGGGTTATTAATAGTTATACTTTTAATCCAGTTATTAGTATTATTGCTTATTTGTAGGTTGTCAAAAATAGTTTTATAACCACAAGAACGAGATACAAAAACATCACTTCTTGTATAGCTGAATTCTAAGGTATCCTTAACTGAATTATTTTCAATGATATATCTGGTGGAATTTTCTGATAAATTTAAAGGAATAGCAATAGAATCTGTTATAACTCCTTTATATGCACTAAGTACATTCTTATTTATTGCCCAAACTGAATCCAATGCTACTTTTTTTAATTCAGTATGAAGAGTATCATTGTAAAACCGAATAATTAAGTTTGGCGTAATAGCATCAATACAGATATCATCTTTTTCACAACCTAAAAAAGTGATGATTAAAATGACAAAAATTACTAACTGTTTTTTCATTTAATTTATTTTAAAGCTAATAAAACAACATTTTCAACATGATGCGTTTGTGGAAACATGTCAACGGCTTGCGTTTTTACAATAGCATAATGTTCTTTTATTAAAGCTAAATCTCTAGCTTGTGTTGCTGAATTACAACTAACATACACAATGCGTTTAGGTAAAATATCTAATATTTTTGCAACTACATTTTTATGCATTCCATCTCTTGGTGGATCTGTTATAATTACATCAGGGTTACCATGTTTAGTAATAAAAGCATCATTAAAAACAGTTTTCATATCACCCGCAAAAAATTCAACGTTATTAATTTGATTTAATTGTGCGTTAATTTTTGCATCTTCAATAGCTTCGGGTACGGATTCAACGCCTATTACTTTTTTAGCATATTTAGCCACAAATTGAGCAATGGTACCTGTTCCAGTATATAAATCGTACACAATTTCATTGCCAGTTAAACCTGCAAAATCTCTTGTAATTTTATACAATTCATAGGCTTGTGTTGAATTAGTTTGGTAAAAAGACTTTGGACCGATTTTAAACTTTAAATCTTCCATTTCTTCAAAAATATGATCGCTACCTTTAAATAGGATGATGTTTTGATCATATAAAGTATCATTGCCTTTACCGTTTATTACATATTGTAAAGATGTAATTTCTGGAAATTTTTCAACCAAAGCATTAAGTAATCCTTCTCTTTTTTCTTTATTTTCTTTGAAAAACTGAATTACAACCATAATTTCTCCATTAGAAGAAATTCTAATCATAACAGTTCGTAAAAAACCACTTTGCTCTCTAGGATTAAAAAATGTCAGCCCATTTTCAATACCATAATTTTTAATAAAATTTCGAATAGCATTTGAAGGTTCTTCTTGTAAATGACAGGTTGAAATATCTAAAATTTTATCCCACATTCCAGCAATATGAAATCCGCAGGCATTTCTATTTTCAATTTCTTCTTCCGAATTTATTTCTTCTAACGTTAACCATCTACTATTGGAAAAAGAAAATTCCATTTTATTTCTGTAATAATATGTTTTTTTACAACCTAATATTGGAGTGATTTCAGGTAATTCTAAATGCCCAATTCGCACTAAGTTATTTATTACTTCATTTTGTTTATATTCCAATTGAAATTCATAGCTCATATGTTGCCATTTGCAACCTCCACAATTATCAAAATGATTACAAACAGGTTTTGTTCTTTTATCGGAATATTTATGAAATTTTATAGCTGTTCCTTCAAAATATGCTTTTCTTTTTTTTAAAGTTTTTATATCTACAACATCTCCAGGTACTGTATTTGTTAAGAAAATAACTCTTCCGTCAGGAGCCTTTGCTACAGTTTTACCACGAGCGCCAGCATCTACTACTGTAATATTTTCAAATATTTGTTGTGTTTTTTTTCTAGCCATGTTGCAAATGTACCATTTTAGCATAAAAAAAGCACCTCTAAAAAGAGATGCTTTGTCAATATTTTTTAAATTGTTATTTCACACTTCTAATGTAAGCAGCAAGTGCAGCCAATTCTTCGCCAGTTAAGTCTTTTACAAAACCATCTAAATTAGCTTTCATAATGGCAACCTGACCTGGATCGGTCTCTACAATAGGTTTAGATTCTTCTTTTAAAAATTTAACAATGTTTCCATTTTTTTCAGTGTAAACTCTGTTTATTTCTTTAATTGCTGGGCCAATAACTTTTACATCTGGTTGGTGACATGTAGCACATGTTTTTTCAGTAAATAATTTTTTACCAAGTTCAACATTACCAGCAACGGGATCTGTTGCTGTTTCTTTTACAGCTTCTACCGGATCTTTAACATCTTTTTTTACTTCTTCTTTCTTTTTTTCACCACAACTTGCAAAAATTAATGCAACTAAACTTAGAACTAATATTGATTTTTTCATTTTATTTTATTTAATTAGATTGTCGCAAATTTATTTAAAAAATAGATTATTATATAATATTGTTTATAAAAAAATAAAATTTAATAAATTAATGTCAAAAGCATTTATAACTCTTCATAATTTTAAAAAAATATAATCATGATTTTTTGTATTTTTGGAAACTCAGAGGATGATTTCTCTCCTATAAGAAGGAATTGATATTTTTCAATTTTTAAACTTTTTTTTATGATGGTTTCAGATAAAATTTCATCGCCACAAGCTATTGAATTAGAAAATAAATACGGTGCCCATAATTATCATCCACTTCCTGTAGTTTTAAATAGAGGAGAAGGTGTGTATGTTTGGGATGTAGAGGGTAAACAATATTACGATTTTTTATCAGCGTATTCAGCTGTTAATCAAGGACATTGTCATCCAAAAATAATAAATGCCTTAAAAGAACAAGCAGAAAAATTAACACTTACTTCGCGTGCTTTTTACAATGATGTTTTAGGAAAGTATGAACAATATGTTACTTCCTATTTTGGGTTTGACAAAATATTGCCAATGAATTCAGGTGCTGAAGCAGTTGAAACAGCTATTAAATTATGTAGAAAATACGGCTACGAAGTAAAAGGTATTTCTGAAAATAAAGCAGAAATAATTGTTTGTGAAAATAATTTTCATGGAAGAACAACCACTATAATTTCATTTTCTAATGATCCTGAAGCTCGTGAAAATTTTGGACCGTACACTGCAGGTTTTATTAAAATTGAATATGATAATTTAGAAGCTTTAGAAACTGCCTTAAAATCAAGTAAAAATATTGCAGGTTTCTTAGTAGAACCAATTCAAGGTGAAGCTGGAGTTTATGTTCCTTCTGATGGGTATTTGGCAAAAGCGAAAGCCTTATGTGAAAAGCATGGCGTTTTGTTTATTGCTGATGAAGTTCAAACTGGTATTGCCAGAACAGGGAAATTATTAGCTGTGCAATATGAAGATGTTGTTCCAGATATTTTAATTTTAGGCAAAGCATTAAGTGGAGGCGTTTATCCGGTTTCAGCGGTGTTAGCAAATGATGCTATTATGAATGTAATTAAACCTGGACAACATGGTTCTACCTTTGGAGGAAATCCGTTAGCTGCTGCAGTAGCAATTGCTGCATTAGAAGTAATTGAAGAAGAAAATTTAGCGGAGAATGCTTATAAATTAGGATTATTGTTTAGAAGCGAAATTCAAAAGTTAGTAGATTCTTCTAATTTATTAAAACAAGTAAGAGGCAAAGGATTATTAAATGCCATTATTATTAACGACTCTGAGGATAGTTCTACAGCTTGGGATATCTGTTTGAAATTACGGGATAATGGTTTGTTAGCCAAACCAACACACGGAAACATTATTCGTTTTGCACCACCATTGGTTATGAATGAAGAACAACTGTTAGATTGTGTTTCTATAATTAAGAAAACGTTTAACGAGTTTGAAAATTAAGCAGTATCTTATAAAATTACACACTTTATAGGATAGTGTTTAAAAAAAAAGAGATTGTCTGAAAAATCTTTCAATTGTCATTTTGAGCGCAGTCGAAAAATCTTATTTATCTAATTACCAGTGATTTGATTATTATGAGATTCTTCATTTTCATTCAGAATGACACTTTTCAGACAATCTCTTTTTTTATCTTGTTCTTTTACGTCTTGAAAAGTTATTTGGAGCTCCAGAATTTGATTCATTTCTAGATCGTTTTCTCCCAAAACTACTAAAATCTCCTTTTGGTTTACTATCTCTACTTCTTTTTCTATCACCTCCGCTTCTGTTGCTATTTCTTCTTCCACCGCTTCTTCCTGATCGTTTTTTCTCGGTAATTTCTACATTTACACTTCTACCTTCAAAATCAACATCGTTTTGTTTAAAAGTAGCAATGGTTTCATCTTGATAATTTTTATCTAGTTCAAAAAATGAAAACGTATCTAATATTTCAATTTGCCCAATTTCAATATTATTAGCAATTTTTTGGTCATTAATTAAACCTATTAATCTTGCTGGATTTAATTTATCTTTTCTTCCAATATTAATAAAGAAACGAGACATGTTTTCGTCATTTCGGCTTTTTCCTCTAGAGTCTCGACCACCTTGCATATGCTCGCTATCATTTAAGTCAGGAGCATTTTGATAATAGGTTAAAAAAGTGTTGAATTCTAAAGAAACAAACCGTTTAATTAATTCTTCACGATCTAATCCTTCTAATTTTTCATAAATAGATGGTAAAAAATCTTTGATTTCGGTTTCGTTAATATTAATATCTGTTACTTTATCAATTAATTTTAAAAGTTGATTTTGACAAATTTCTTTTCCTGTTGGAATAGGAGTGCTTATAAATTTTTTTCCAATTAATCTTTCAATTGGACGAAGTTTTCCTTTTTCTCTTTGAGTAACTATAGCAATTGAAATACCTTCTTTACCTGCACGACCAGTTCTACCACTTCTATGAGTATAGGATTCAATTTGATCGGGTAATTTATGATTTATTACGTGGGTTAAATCGGTAACATCTAAGCCTCTGGCGGCAACATCGGTAGCTACTAAAAGTTGCAAGTTCTTTTGACGGAATTTATTCATTACACTATCTCGTTGTGCTTGAGATAAATCTCCGTGAAGCGCATCAGCATTATAACCGTTTTTAATTAGTTTATCAGCAACTTCTTGTGTCTCTCTACGAGTTCTGCAAAAAACAATACTATAAATATTTGGATTTACATCTGCTATTCTTTTTAAGGCTGAGTATCTGTTTCTTTCTGAAACTACATAGTATTGGTGTGTTACTTTATCTGCTCCTTTATTTTTTTCGCCAGCACTTATTTCTACTGGTTTATACATGTAGTTTTTAGCAATACTTTCAACTTCTCTAGGAAATGTTGCAGAAAACAATAATGTTTGCTTTTCTTTTGGTGTAACAGCAAGAATTTTATCTAATTCATCTTTAAAGCCCATATTGAGCATTTCATCTGCTTCGTCTAAAACTAACCAATTTACATTGGATAATTTTAATTGCTTTCTATTAATTAAATCCACAGTTCTACCTGGTGTGCCAACTACAATGTGAACCCCTTTTTTAAGTTTTCTAATTTGCTCATCAATATTAGAGCCTCCGTAAACGGCTGCCACTCTAAAACCATCAATATGAGTTGAAAATTCAGCGATATTTTTAGCAATTTGTATTGCTAGCTCTCGTGTTGGTGATAAAATAATTGCTTGGGTGTTGTTGCTTTTAGTATCAATTTGTTCTAAAATTGGTAAACTAAATGCTGCAGTTTTTCCTGTACCTGTTTGAGCAAATGCTTTTAAATCATCTTTTGATGCTAAGACTTGAGGAATTGCTTTTGATTGAATTTCTGTAGGATTTTCGTATCCTAATTCGGTTAAGGCCTTAATAATGTTTTTATTAAGCCCTAGCTCTTTAAATGTCGACATTCTGTATATATTTGTGATCTACAGACGCCCATCTATAAACCGGTTAAAAAACGGGCAAAGGTACGTTTTAATTTGGTTTATTGGATGTTTTTTTAATTTAATTCTAATTTATTCAATTGAGTATTTAAATACTTGGAACCCAGGTAGGTAAATCCGTTAACAACCGTTCCATTTTTATTAACTATTATAGTACGTGGATAATTACTTGTTAAATATTGTTTTGCATAACTGTTGGGAGTTAGCATATATTGATAGTTAATATTCAACAATTTTAATTTAGGATCAGTAGTAATATCTTCATTAGTATTTTGAATATGGATACCTATAAATAAAACAGAAGGGTGTTTATTTTCTAAATACTTAATCCTACTAACTAAATAATCTGAAGACATAAATTCATCTGACCAAAAATAAATTACTGTGTTTTTATCTTTAATAATAGTGTCAATATTTTTAATTTCATTCGAATAGGTTTTTACTTTGAAATTGTTAAAAGGTTTATTGTTTTCAACGTATTTGCTATCGTGTACTAAATTAATTACTTGTAATCTATAAGATGGATTTGTACAATGTTCTAAAAAGATATCCAATGTTTTTTCATTGATGCTACAGGTTGATTCGCTTTTTAAAAAATCATTAACAATTATTCGTTTGAGTAAGGTATTTTTAAATTTTTCTAATTTAACATGAGTAACAATTTCGTTTAAAATTATATTTGTTAAATTTTTATCGGTTATTCCTTTATCTTGATAGCTTAAATTATATAAGTAACTAACCACATAATTTTGGTATGGATAAAATGAAACTAACGATGCTTCATTTAAATTAACTTTCTTCCTGTATTGATAAAAATCTGGTTTTATTATTGGAAAGTGGTTTTGATTATGCGCTTTTTTAAAATAATAAGGGTAAATTTCTTTTAAACTATATAGCGGGTAATAAATAGCGGTGTTGATTAATTTTTTAAAATTAGCACTTATTTTAACTTTTTCAAGGGATATAAAGTTTTTAAAAACCGCATCACGTTTTTTTGCTAAAGAATCAATTTTATGCTGAAAACCATTTTCGTTTAGGTTAAAATGGTGCCACATTGCTTTGTCATCTCTTTCATTTTGTAAAAATAAATTAATTAAAAATTCATTTTTGCTACTACCTTTACCACTAAACACTAAAGACTCATCAAAATTCCAAGTGTTTAATCTAACTAAAACACTATCTGAAGGTTGCAAGTAAACATATTGAAATTCTACGCCATGTTTAAAGGTGTATAAGCCTTCTTTTAAATGCTTGAATTTAGCAATAAACCGATTGTTTTTATTTAAATAAAGAGTATCCATAACCTTATCGTTCTTTAAAAACAAAACATACTTAGATTTTGGATTGATAATTTCCCCTCCAAAATAAGTATCAGTTTTAACCGATTGGTTTTGTTTAGAACAACCAAGGATTAAAATTAAAAATAAGGATGTTATTAAATACTTCATTTACATTTGAATTGAAACAAAAATACGTACTTGTTAATAGGCTTCTTGTTAAATAGATGTTAATTTAATTATAGGATTTATAATGCTTCAAAAATTAACATTTCTATAAAGTTTTATAATTCATTTAAATTATTACTTTTGCAAAACTTTTAAAAATATATACAAATACAACATAATATGCTATCAGTATCGAATTTATCTGTTCAATTTGGAAAACGAGTTTTGTTTGATGAAGTTAACATCAAATTTACAGTTGGTAATTGTTACGGAATAATTGGCGCCAATGGTTCTGGAAAATCAACCTTCTTAAAAATTATATCAGGAAAAATTGAGCCTACTTCTGGTCAGGTTCATTTAGATAAAGGAAAAAGAATGTCGGTTTTATCTCAAGATCACTTTGCTTTTGACGAATTCCAAATATTAGATACGGTAATGATGGGAAATCAAAAATTGTACAATTTAAAAAAGGAAATGGATGCTATTTATGCTAAAGAAGATTTTTCGGAAGAAGATGGTGTTAAGGCTGGAGAATTAGGTGTTGATTTTGAAGAAATGAATGGATGGAATGCCGAAAGTGATGCAGCAACCTTATTATCTTCTTTAGGAATAAAAGAAGAAATGCACTACAATTTAATGAGCGAATTAGATGGTAAATCTAAAGTACGTGTTTTATTGGCACAAGCTTTATTTGGAAATCCTGATGTGTTAATTATGGATGAGCCTACAAACGATTTAGATTTTGAAACTATTGGATGGCTTGAGAATTTTTTAGCCAATTACGATAATACAGTTATTGTGGTTTCGCATGACCGTCACTTTTTAGATGCAGTTTGTACGCATGTTTCCGATATAGATTTTGGAAAAATAAATCATTATTCAGGTAATTATTCCTTTTGGTATGAATCAAGTCAACTTGCTGCAAAACAACGTGCTCAACAAAACAAAAAAGCAGAGGATAAAAAGAAAGAATTAGAAGAATTTATTCGTCGTTTTTCGGCAAATGTTGCAAAATCAAAACAAGCAACTTCCAGAAAAAAAATGATTGAGCGTTTAAATGTGGATGATATTAAACCGTCAAGCAGAAGATATCCGGCAATTATTTTTGATAGAGAACGAGTTGCAGGTAATCAAATTTTAAATGTAGATAATTTATCTAAAAAAATAGGAAATGAAACTTTGTTTGCTAACATTCACTTTAATTTAAATAGAGGCGATAAAGTTGCTTTAATTTCAAAAAATTCTAAAGCAGTAACTTCTTTTTATGAAATTTTAAATGGGAATGATAAAGCAGATGGTGGCAAATTTAATTGGGGAGTTACCACAAATCAATCCTATTTACCATTAGATAATGCACAATTTTTTACAGATGCTAATTTAAATTTGGTAGATTGGTTACGTCAATATGCTAAAACAGAAGAAGAACGTGAAGAAGTTTATTTAAGAGGATTTTTAGGTAAAATGATTTTTAGTGGAGAAGAAGCATTAAAAAAATGTAATGTACTTTCTGGTGGTGAAAAAGTAAGATGTATGTTGTCTAGAATGATGATGATGAGAGCAAATGTGTTAATGTTAGATGAGCCAACAAACCATTTAGATTTAGAGTCTATTCAGGCATTTAATAATTCATTAAAAAACTTTAAAGGAACCGTTATTTTTTCAACGCATGACCATGCTTTTGCACAAACGGTTGCAAACAGAATTATTGAAATTACTCCAAAAGGTGTTATTGATAGATATACTACTTTTGATGAATATCTTAATGATACCAAAATAAAAGAATTACGCACTAAAATGTATGCTTAAATAAGAGTCAATTGGTTCTTTTTTAATTTATTGTCCTTGCATCATTCGGCGTCTTTTTCCTAATTCTTGTAGCATTTTTCTATTAAAATTCCGTTCCGATTTTTTTAATAACAATATTTTTTTCGCACTAATAATAGAAGACAGTTCTTTAACCATATTAATTTTAGCATCAGTTACTTGTTGTTCAATTTTCAAAGACTTAGCAATTAGTATTTTTGCCTGTTCGTTGGTAATATAATCTATACCTCCAGCTAAACGGATTTGTTTTTGAGTACTAATTTCTGAATCCATTTTTAATGCTTGAATTTTTTGGGTGTACAAGTTATAAACGGGCCAAAATTGTTCAGCTTCTTTAGGAGTTAAATTTAAGGCATTTGTTATGTACGATGTTTTTAATGCTTTAATTCGTTGTCGTTGCATTTGTTGTGCTTGAAGCAAATTAATGCCAAGTAAAAAAAGCACAAAAAGAGTAATTATTTTTTTCATTTTTAGTAAGTTATATTAGTTTTCATAGATAATATCTTCTAAATCTTCTTTTGATAAATATTTTTCAACTTCGGTATTTGTAATGGTGGAGTCATAAGATTCTTCTTCTAATTCACTTTCAGTATAAAGTGATGCAATACTTAAAATATCTATATCATTTTCTCCATCTTCAAAATAATTTTCAATAGAAGCTGTTGAAATATTATCTAATGTATAGGTTTTTGATGTAGTATTTAAATACATTAATAATAGGAGTGAAGCTGCTATTGCTATTGGCGCAACAATTTTTGTAATATATTTTAAATGGATAACTTTAGGTTTTCTTTCCGATTTTATTTTATTTAATACGTCATCTTCAACAGTAGCAAAATAATTATCTGGAATTGTATTTGTACTATTTTTTTGAATTGCTTCTGCTTTCAATTTTGTTAGCACAATATCTTCTAAGGAATTAAAATAATTATCTGGAACGTTAAAACCATTCTTTTTAGAAAATTTATCAGAAGATAATTTACTTAAAACAGCTTCTTCAACAGTGTTAAAATAATTCATAGGAACTTTAAAACCAGTATTTTTTACTTGGCTTTTGGTTACTTTAAAATTGCTATGTTTATTTTCTGTTTTCATTTAATTATTAGACTGTTTATTAAACAGTTGGTTTAATTTGATTTTATATAGGTTTCAATTTTTTTAACTGCATGATGATAAGAAGCTTTTAATGCACCAACAGAAGTGTCTAAAATTTCTGATATATCAGTATATTTCATTTCATCAAAATATTTCATGTTAAAAACCAATTGTTGTTTTTGTGGCAAAGTAACAATGGCTTTTTGTAATAATAACTGAATTTCATCACCCGTAAAAAAAGAATCATCTTCCAGATTTTCAGTCATTTTAAATTGCAATTCACAAAGGTCAACTTGTTGTTTTGATGCTTTTTTATTAATAAAAGTAATAGCTTCGTTAGTTGCAATACGATACATCCAAGAATAGAGTTTACTTTTTTGGTTAAAGGCATGGATGTTTTTAAAAACTTTTATAAACGTATTTTGCAACACGTCATCAGCATCATCATGTGACAATACAATTTTACGAATATGCCAATACAAGCGTTCTTTGTATAACGACATTAAATTTCTAAAGGCTTGCTCTTGTGTATCAGATTGTTTTAACTGAGCAACTAATAATTTTTCGTCTGTCACAGGTTAAATTTAGTTATTAGACGACTAAATTTAAAAAAGGTTTAATGATAAACAAAATAATTAATTAAGTTTTGTAAATTTTCTTCTGGAATAACCAAATAATCGTTCTTCTTTAATAATATCTGAAACTCCTTCAGGAAGCATTTTCTCCCATCTATTTTCACCATTAGCAATCATTTCAAGTACTTTACTTGAGAAAATATCTAGAATTTTAGGGTTGTAATCTATAATGTCAATAACTTTACCATTGTATTTAAAGAATTTGTATAATTCTTTCATACGTGGATGTACTTTTAAATTTTCACTTGTAGAAATTTCACCTGTTTCTTTATTTTTTAAAGGATATAGATATACTTTTAAATCTTTGAAAAATAGTTTACCAAAAGCTTCTAAAATACCACCGCTTAAATTTCTGTAGTATTTTTCATCAAATATTTGAATAAAATTAGGAACGCCCATAGCCAAACCAATTCTGTTTTTGGTATATTCAGAAAAATATTCAACCAATTTATAATATTCTTTATAATTAGTAATCATTACATGTTGCCCTAAAGAACACAATAATTCAGCACGTTCTAAAAAATCTCTTTCGTCAATTTCACCTTCAGCAATTAAATTTGTTAATGTAATTTCAAAAATAACTTTGGTATTTTCTTTGGTAACTTTTTTCTCTTGTAAAAACAATTTTTCAGCCTGCTGATACATATCCATATTTACTTTGGTAACAGGTCTAAAACTACCGCGTAATGCTAAAATATTTGCTTTGTACAATTGTTGTGCAGGTAATAAATTATTTCCATCAGGACCAAACATTACGGCATTTGTCATCTCGTTTTTAACGAGTAATAAACTCATTAATCGATTATCAATATATGAAAATCGTGGACCAGAAAAATTTATCATATCAATTTCTAGCTGATCATGATTAATATTATCATATAATGATTTTAATAATTTTTTAGGATTGTCGTTTAAATAGTAAGCTCCATAAATTAAATTCACACCTAATCTCCCTAACGTTTCTTGCTGTAATTTGGTGTCAGTTTCTTTAAAACGAGCATGTAAAATAATTTCGTTATATTCTTCTAATGGATCTAATTGAAATTTAAGTCCAACCCAACCATGACCTTTAAATTTTTTAGCAAAATCAATAGTTGCGACTGTATTTGCATAAGAAAAAAATATTTTGTTTGGATGGTTTTTTCGATGTAACCTGTCTTCTGCCAACTCCATTTCATAAGTAAGCATTTTTTTTAATCGATCTTGGGTAACGTATCTATTATCAGGCTCTACACCATAAATGGCATCCGAAAAATCTTTGTCATAAGCACTCATAGCTTTTGCAACGGTTCCAGATGCGCCACCTGCTCTAAAAAAATGACGAACTGTTTCTTGTCCGGCGCCTATTTCAGCAAAAGTTCCGTAAATATTTTTATTTAAATTTATTTTAAGTGCCTTGGCCTTGCTGGTAGGGATATTGTTAAATTCGATATCGCCTTTTAATTTTAGTGTCATTTTGATTTTTTAGTGCTGCAAAATTACGAAAACAACAACTAAAAAAAAAGAGAGTGAAAAATTACTTCACTCTCTTTTAAATATTTGTAATTAAGAATGTTACATATTTTTAAGTTCACTAACCAACTTAGTAATAACATCTTTTGCATCACCAAAGAGCATAGCGTTTTTAGGATTGTAAAACAATTCGTTTTCAATACCAGCATAACCTGGATTCATGCTTCGCTTATTGACTATAATTTGTTTGGCATCAGCAACTTCTAAGATCGGCATACCATAAATTGGGCTAGAAGGATCGTTATGAGCAGCAGGGTTTACAACATCATTTGCACCCACTACAAAAACAACATCAGTATTTTTAAATTCTGGATTTACGTCATCCATTTCAGCTAATTTATCGTATTCAACATTAGCTTCAGCCAAAAGCACATTCATATGACCTGGCATACGACCTGCTACTGGGTGAATGGCATATTTAACATCAACACCTTTGCTTTCTAAAAGTTGTTCTAATTCGTGTATAGCATGTTGAGCTTGTGCTACAGCTAAACCATAACCTGGAACAAAAATAACGCGTTGTGAGTAATTCATTAAAATAGCAGCATCACTAACAGTTGTTTTTTTGATATCACCTTTTTCAGATGAAGTACTAGCAGCATCACCAGTGTCTGCACTTCCAAAGGCACCAAAAATAACGCTTGTCAATGATCTGTTCATAGCCTTACACATAGCAACGGTTAATATTAATCCAGCAGAACCTACTAATATACCACCAACAATCATAACCATATTCCCGTATATTGCACCTGCAATAGCTGCAGAAATACCGGTTAATGAGTTTAAAAGTGAAATAACAACAGGCATATCTGCACCGCCAATTGGTATTACAAATAATACACCATAAACCATTGACGCTGCAAATAACGAATACAAAAATAATTGACTGTTTGAGCCTGTATAGACAACGTAAGTAGAAAATGCTATAATGCCTAAAATAACAAGATTATTAATAAGATTGTATTTAGGCAATCTGATAAGACTTTTCATACTGCCATCTAATTTTGCCCAAGCTATTAAACTACCAGAAAAAGTGATACTTCCTATAACTACGGCAGAAATTGTAATTGCTGTTTGGGTTGCATCTCCAATGTGATTGTTAAATTCAATCAATCCTATTAAAAGGGCACTGGCTCCACCAAAACCGTTGAATAACGAGACAAGTTCTGGCATTTTTGTCATCTTAACTTTAACAGCCATTAACCAACCAATTATGGTACCAATTAAAATGGCTACAAAAATTAAAATATAGATAAACGTAGGAACTTTAAATTCATGTAAAAATAAAGTACATATAATGGCTAATCCCATACCTGCTGCTGCAATTAGATTCCCTTTTCTAGCAGTTTCCGGATGACCTAAATATTTTAAACCAAAAATAAATGTGATTATTGAAATTAGATATATGATTTCTAAAACTATACTCATGATTTTTTCTTTTTAAACATTTCTAACATTCTGTTGGTAACCACAAAGCCACCAACTACATTTAACACTCCTAATATTACAGCTAAAAATCCTAAAGTTAATACAACATAATTAGTTGGATCTGCCTTTAACATAACTAAAATAGCACCCATAATTACAACACCACTCAAAGCATTTGCACCAGACATTAAAGGTGTGTGCAATACCGCAGGAATATTTTTTATAACCTCAACACCAATAAATATCGATAAAATAAGGATATAAATTATATCAAGATTTTCATTAATTAATTCTAATATTTTCATTTTATATAATTTTTATGATTTTCTAATTTCACCACTTTTAACGATAAGTGTATCATCAGTAATTTGATCTTCTAAATTCCATTCAAACTGAGAATCTTTTGTTAAGTGATTGATAAAGTTCAACATATTTTTAGCATATAAATCACTAGCATTTGTTGAAACACTTTCAGGAGCACTAGTAGTTCCAATAATTTTTACACCATGTTTAATAATTGTTTTATTCATTTTACTTAACTCACAGTTACCGCCTTGTGCAGCTGCTAAATCAATAATAACAGCACCATTTTTCATTTGTTCTACTTGTTCTTTGGTAATTAAAACAGGAGACCTTCTACCAGGAATCATTGCAGTAGTTATTACTAAATCTGCTTTAAATAACGACGTATTAACAGCTTCTTTTTGTCTTCGAGCATAATCTTCGGAAGCTTCTTTTGCATAGCCTCCTTCTGATTTTTCTCCAGTATTATCTACCGTAATAAATTTAGCTCCTAAAGATTCAGTTTGTTCCTTAGTTTCTAGTCTAATATCTGTTGCTTCAACTATAGCACCTAAACGTTTTGCAGTAGCAATTGCTTGTAAACCAGCAACTCCAACTCCATAAATTAATACTCTTGATGGCGTAATGGTTCCGGCGGCTGTCATCATTAATGGAAAAATTTTTGTCATTTCATAGGCTCCTAAAATAACAGCCTTATAGCCAGCTAAATTACTTTGTGAACTTAAAATATCCATATCCTGAGCCCTTGATATTCTAGGCATTGCATCCATTGAAAAAGCAGTTGCACCTCTTTCTGCAATAGCTTTTATTAGTTCTGGATTTGATTTATGGAACAACTGACTCATTAAAATATGATTTTGATCCACTAATTTCAAGTCTTCTTCCGTAAAAGGATTTATTTTCACTAAAATAGTTGCGTCTTTAAATACAACACCACGTTTTTCAACAATAGCACCAATTTTAGTATAATCAGAATTTTTAAAAGAAGATGAAGTTCCTGCATCTTCTTCTACAATAACTTCAAATCCTTTATCAATAAGCTGTTTTGAAATAGTTGGAGAAATTGAAACTCGTCTTTCGCCTTTTTGAGTTTCTTTTAATATGCCTATTTTCATATAGTTTCGGTTTTAATATTTGTTATAATTATAAAGTTTGCTCAAATTTAAATTAAAAAGTAAAATAAAAGAGGCTGTCTGAAAAGTGTCATTCTGAATGAAAATGAAGAATCTCATAATTATCAAATTACTAATAATTAGATAAATATGATTTTTCGACTGCGCTCAAAGTGACAGTTGAAAGATTTTTCAGATAGCCTCATGTACTTTAATTTTATAAAATATTTTAAAAATTCAACATACTATTAAAGAGCCTAAAAATTTGTTCAAAATTCTTTAATAGTAATAACATTTTCTATTTTAGTATTGTCCGTAAAAATACATATTTATAGATGGTTAAAAGTTGACATTAGTCAGATTTTAAGTTATTTTTGTCGAATTTACTGTTTTAATGAAAATTTTGTAATATATATTACAAAATAACAACTATTTTATTATAAAAATTTGATTTAAACTCATTGTTAAAGGACATAATTAATTATTCGTTGTTATTTTTGCAGTTGATATGAAAATTAAAATTACATTTTTAGGAACTGGAACTTCACAAGGAATTCCTGTAATTAATTGTAACAATCCTGTTTGTTTATCTGAAGATAAAAGGGATAAGCGTTTAAGAACTTCTATTATAGTGGAATGGGATGCATATAAGTATGTAATTGATTGTAGTCCTGATTTTAGATATCAAATGTTGCGTGCTAAAGTTAACAAAATTGATGGCATTCTATTTACTCACGAACATGCCGATCATACTTCGGGTTTAGATGATATAAGACCTTTTAGTTTTCAAATGGGTGCAGTTCCTGTTTATGCCCAAAAAAGGGTAATTGAAAATTTAACTAAACGTTTTGATTATATTTTTATTGATGCTAATAAATACCCGGGAGCACCAAGCATAATTGTTAATGAAATTAATAATGCACCTTTTTATCTTCAACATTTAAAAGTGATTCCTGTTGAAAGTTATCATCATGAAATATCGGTTTTAGGATTTCGTTTTGATAAGGTTGCATATTTAACAGATGTAAAAACAATAGCTAAAGAGGAATTAAAAAAATTAAAGGATTTGGAAATTCTCGTATTAAATGCTTTGCGAATTGAACCTCATAAAACACATCTAAATTTAGAAGAAGCTTTAGCGATTATTGAACAACTTCAGCCTAAAAAAGCCTATTTAACACACATTAGTCATTTAATGGGTTTTCATGCTGAAGTTGAAAAAAGTTTACCCAAAAATGTATTTTTAGCTTATGATGAATTGGTTGTTGAGATTTAAATTAACATTTGTTACCTACAATTATATTTTTTTGGAATAATCATAATAGGAATGTGAAGGTTATCTAGCAAATTAGATTCAACACTACTTGTAAAAAGTTTTTCAAAAAAATTATGGGTATGATGACCAATTATTATTAATTCAGCATCCCAATCCTCAGTTAATTTTATAATTTCAGGTAATGGCAACCCAATGGTTTCAAAATCAGTAATTTTAATTGTAGGATTGTTAATTTTTATTTTTTGAATAATTTTAATGGCTTTTTCTTTTTCATCATCTTCAATTTCAAAAGGCATAATACCTGCGGTAATATTACCTATTGAATACCTAACCACATAAATTATTTCTAAAGTGGCATGTACTTGTTTTGCTAATTTTATAGCACAATTTGCTGCATTTAAAGCAGATTCGCTACCATCTATGGCTACTAATATTTTAGAAATCATCATCGTATAACCTTAATTTATTTTTTAAGGTGGTTAATTCGTTATTTAAATATTCTACTTTTTTTAACAGATTAAAAGCAACGTCAATTCCTTGAATGTTTATATTTAAGTCTTGATGCATTCTAATCATTTTTTCTAAGTCAATAATAGTTTCAAGTGAAACACAAGACGTTTGTTTATACTTAATTATTTCAATTAAGCCTACCTCATGTAATTCATTAAAAAAAGAAATCTCAATTTGGTAATTAGCACAAAGCTCATTTATTGGTATAAATTCAGTTGTTTTCATGAATTTCTTAATTTTACAAGTTCCTTAAATAATGCTTTCTCTTTATCAGTTAAATTTGTTGGAGTTTTTAGTTGATAAGTTATAAATAAATCTCCAAACTGACCTTCTTTTTTGTAAACTGGAAAACCTTTCCCTTTTAATTTTATTTTAGTTCCATTTTTAGTTTCCGGTTTAATTTTAAGTTTTACTTTGCCTTCAAATACAGGGATAGTAATTTCTCCACCCAATATTGCTGTATATAAATCTAAAGGAATAGAAACATATAAATTATCATTATTTCTTCTAAATATAGAATGATTTAAAATGGTAAATTTAATGTGTAAATCTCCATTTGGGCCTCCGTTTACACCTTTACCACCGTGACCTTTAATTTTAATAATTTGTCCGTTTTTAACTCCTGCTGGTATGGTAAGCCTTATTTTTTTTCCATTAACCGTTATGGTTCGTTTATGAGTTTTGTAAACATCTTCTAAAGTAAATTGTAATTCAGCACTAAAATCCTGACCGCGAAATTTTAATGCGCTACTTCGGCTTCCTGCTCTTGAAGAAGCTCCACCAAACATAGATTCAAAAAAATCGGAATAATCCTGATCATGAAATCCTCTAGAACTTCTTTTAGTTCGGCTTTGTTGGTATTGCCTTTGCTGTTGTTCTGCTTTTTCATATGCTTCAGCGTGTTGCCAATCTTTACCATATTTATCGTATTTTTTTCTATTTTCCGGGTTGCTCAAAACTTCATTTGCTTCATTAATTTCCTTAAATTTTCGTTCGGCAACTTTGTCATCAGGATTTAAATCTGGATGTAGTTTTCTAGCAAGTTTTCGGTACGCTTTTTTAATATCTTTATCTGTAGCAGTTTTAGGTATTCCTAATATTTTATAATAATCTATAAAACTCATTTTATATTTGATTTTATACTCAAAGTTAGCGAAAAAGTTTTGAAAAATATAGGACTAATTTACAATATATTTAGGGCGCTGTAAACATTCCATGTTTTTTCAATGGACACAAATTTTCCCGTAATATCATTTAAATCACTACTAATATTAGCAAGTTTTTGATTTATAGGTAATTGATTTTCACATAATATTGATGGTGATTTTCCGAGCTCCAGAAAGTACTTACTAAATAGTTAAATTTATTTTGTTCATTGACCGAAAATTTATCGCCTAACATTCCTGCTGTTTTTTCCATAGATGGAATCCAAACCGATTTTTGAACTTCTTCAAAATGGTGTATTTTATTATCATTCGCTATGCAATCTGCAATTCTAAAAAAGTTTGAATTATAAATAGCCTCTATTATATTTTTTGATTCACCTTCCATATTCATCAAACTATTAAAATGCTTAATTTGAATGGATGAATATGAGGTAATTTGATGGTTATCTAAAAAAATAATATCGTGTAAATACTCCATAAAATACAATAAGCTTTCTTTATTTTCTCAGAAAACTATAATGCACGCTTCATTTGTATTTTTTAAATTCCAACCGCCAGTTTGGGCAATAAACCCGTTAGCTTTAGCCATTTTATTCCACTTTTCTTGAGCTATAGAAAATTGTTTTTTCTTTGAAGTAGGAACCTTGCAAACAATCCATTTAATATACATTTTACTCAATTTTAAAATTGATAACTGGCATAAAATCCGTAAGTATTATCATTATAAGATGGATAAAAGGATACATTTTTAACCTTTTTAAACGGATTAAAGCTCTTTAATGGTTGAAAATAATAGACTAAATTAGTAACTGCAATCCCTATACCAGCACCTACCAAAATATCTGATAAAAAGTGTTTATTGTTAAACATTCTAAAAGCCCCAACCGTAGTTGCAAAAGCATAGCCACTATATGCCAAAATAGGAGAGGAGTTATGAAATTCATGGTAAAGTACTGTTGCATTTGTGAAAGCAACGGTGGTATGACCAGACGGGAAGGAATCAGCTAGCCCATTTGGTCTTAATTTTTGATTAGATTTTTTAATTAGCTCTGTAATACCAACAGAAATTATATTAGAAATAAATAAATTTTTTCCTTGATCAAACCAATGATTTTTACTTTTAATACCAACCAAATCCGCTATGTAAATTTGTGCAATTGGAACAAAAGTTAAATAATTTTCAATGTTAGTTTTGTAATTATTTCCAACGCTATTACGAATATCTTTTTGAAACGTTTTTTCAAATTTACTTTTGTTAATAATTAAACCAACCCCAATAAGAGAAGCGGGTAGAACACTTTTTTTTAACAAGTTATGTTTCTTATTTTGGAGTGTGTCTTTTGGTTGCATTTGAGCATTTAATATGCCACTAGTAAGCAATAGCAGTAATAGTATTGATTTTATTTTATAAGCATTCATTTTTCTTGAGTACATTAATGTATTTAGTTTTAATGGGTATTTTTTAGTTTGGTGTCTTTATTTTTCTGCCTTTAAATTTTCTATATAAATATTCAAGTAATAAAGCACTTACAAAAATTATTATACTTATATAAAAAACCATTTTTTGAGTTTTCCATTGATATCTCATTAAAGCTGTAAAAACCATTAAAAGAATTAACAGATTAAAAATGATAATTATTTTATTTCCACCATATTGCTTACATAGCTTTATATGTGAAATTAAAACGAAAATATAAATAATGGTAAAAATGGTACTTGTAATAGTTGCAATTGCTGTTAAATTTAAAAATAGTGCAGCAAGAAGTCCTAAACCTGCTGTAAAATATAAACCTTCAGTAGATTTAAACCATTTTTTTCTTTCAAAAATTTCAGGTAATTCCCCATCTTTTGCTAATGAATATGCAATATTTGCACCTCCAAATAATGTGGCATTTAATGCGGATGCAATAGAAAATAAAGCGCCAATAGATATTAAGATAAAACCAAAGTTTCCTAAAAATGGTTTGGCAGCTATGGCAAGTGCATTTTCTTGTGCCTTAATAATATCAGATAGCGATAAATTCCCTAAGGTTACCAATGAAATTAAAATATAAATAACCATTACAAAAAAGATACTGATAAATATTGCTAAAGGAATATTCTTTTTCGGATTTTTTATGTTTTCCGAAGCATTTGTAATAAGTCCAAAACCCATATAGGATAGAAAAAAAATAATAGACCCATTCAGTAATCCATTAGTATGAGTATTATCAAATAAAGGCTGTGTAGCACTCCAATTAATTGTTATAAAACCTCCAAAAATAAAAATTAATAAAATGGAAAGTTTAGTAAGTACAATATAAAATTCTGCCTTACCAACGGCTTTACTTCCAAAAAAATTTAATCCAGTAAAAAATAGAATCACAACTGTTTCAACAATACCTATGGATAAAGTTGTTGATTTTAAGTGTATAAAAGGAATAAAGTAGCCTGCAAAGCCTTTAGCAAAGAGTGAAATAGAAATAACGTAGGTTAACCACATTAAAATACTTAATGCACCTGTAATAATATTATCTCCAATACCTTTTAGTATAAATGCTATAGGACCAGCGTTAGAAATTATTTTAGAACCGAGAATAGCATATGAATAAGCAACAACCAGAGCATATAACCCAGATAATAAAAATGCCTCAGGTAAATCTTCTCCTGAAATTTGAGCTCCTAATCCAAAAATTGAAAAAATACTGGCACCAATCATCGTGCCAACTGCCATGGAAATTACTTCTACAAGACTAAGTTTTTTGTTTTGTTTCATTATTATTTTTTTCTGATTTCTTATAAATATATTCAATTAAAAAAGAAACTATTATAATAGAAGCGGCTACTATAATGCCAATACGGTTTGATGAATATTGCTGGGTTATTAAAACAAACAAAGCTACTATACACAATAAAAAACCAATTAGCGGGATTATTTTATTACCATTTATGCTTGCTGATAATTTTAAACCAGCCAAATTAACCATAGCAAATATTAGTATAAATCCAACACTTCCAGTTGTAGAAATAGTTTCTAAATTTAAAGCATTAGTAACCACAAGTGTAACTATGGTAGTTAACAATAAACCAATAGGATGGTTCCATAATTTATAGGTAAATTGATGTGGTAATTCATCATCTTCTCCAATTTCATAATTTACCCTGCTTCCTCCTAATAATGATGCATTAATAGCTGAAAATGTTGAAATTAAAGCGGCAATAGTAATTATAATAAACCCAGGTTTTCCAAGCATAGGTTTTGCAGCTTCTGCTAATACGTAATCTTGTGCAGAAGCAATTTCTTTAAATGGTAAAGAACCAACAGTTATAATTGCAATTATAATATATAATAAAATTACAAAAATAACTGAAAAATAATATGCTTTTGGAATATTCTTTTCAGGATTTATTATATCTGGAGCTGCATTAGCAATTAATTCAAATCCTTCATAAGCTACAAAAATAACCATTCCACCAGTAATTAAGCTTATTGGAGTTTCCCAATTTTGAACCGATAATTGTGGAATATTAGGATTTCCAAATAATCCATAAACGCCAATAATAACAAATAAGAGCAATATTATTAATTTTATAAATACAGCATAAGCTTCAATAACACCAACCACTTTTACACTGTAATAATTAATTAAAGTAGCTACAATGATTATTAAACTAGCATAAATATGAAATTCTAGAGTATTATTAATGGGTAATTTAAATAAGTTTGGAGCATAAGAGCCAAAAGCAGAAGCATATAAGGATAACATTATTATATAACCTATCCAAAGCAGATTATTAATTCCTCCACTAAAAACAGATTTTCCAAAAGCCTGATTAATAAACTTAACTGTGCCACCTCTATCAGGTAAAGCAAGAGATAATTTTACATAGCTGTAAGAAGTGATTAATGCAATTATACCTGCAACTAAAAACGCAATTGGAGTACCACCTTTTGCTAAAGAAACGGCTAAACCTAAAACAGCAAAGATACCACCACCAACCATACCTCCAATTCCTATAGAGATTGCTTCTTTTAATTTTATTTGTTTATTCATTAAAATTTATTTTAAAATATGTTATTAAAAAATTTTGCAACTGCAAATGCTGCTATTGCTGCAACAAAACCTATAAAAGTAACTTTTAAGGCTCCTTTAATTGGAGGTTGACCTGTTACTTTGCTTTTTAAATATCCAAAAACAAATAAACTTAGCAACGTTAGAATTGCTGAGAATAAAAGTCCTTGAGTTGGAGTGGCTGTAAAAAAGTATGCGGAAAGGGGAATTAATCCACCAATAATATAAGAAATTCCAATATTTGCAGCGCTATTTCTAGCTCTATTTGCATCTGGTTTTTCTAGACCTAATTCATATTTCATCATAAAATCAACCCATTTATCTTTATCTTTTGCCATTTCATTGGCAATTAGTGTTTGGGTTTCTTCATTTAAACCATATGTTGCAAAAACTTCTTTTACTTCTTGTTTTTCTTTTTCTGGTATAGTTTCTACTTCATCATACTCTTTTTTTAATTCGGATTGATAATGTTCTTGTTCCGTTTTTCCAGCTAAAAATCCACCTAAGCCCATAGCAATACTACCTGCAACAATTTCGGCAATTCCTGCAGTAATTATTATGGTATTACTATCTACCGCACCACTTAAACCAGCAGCTAAGGCAAATGGTACTGTTAATCCATCCGACATTCCTATAACAATATCCGTTATAAAATCGGAGCTTTTTAAATGTTCTTCTTTATGATCCATAAAATGTTTTTGTAGTAAAATTTAGAAGTTCAATGTACAATTATTTATTTGAGATTTTATTTAAAGCTTTTTTAAACGACTCAATCAATACCTTGATGTCTTTTTTGGTGGTTGCCCATGAGCAAACACTAACCCGAATAACTTTTTTTCCTTTCCAAGTAGCGCCACCAACCCAGCAGGCTCTATCCTCCTGAATTTTTTGGATAGTTTCTTCTGTGGTTTTATCATTTTTACAGCTAACCAGTATCTGATTAAAAACAACGTCATTTTCTACTTTATAGCCTTCAATTTCACTAATTTCCTCAGCGAATTTGGTAGCTCTATCATGTAAACCAATTATCATTTCATCTATACCTGATTTGCCTAAATATTTCATAGTAGCCCATAATTCAACAATGCGTGATCTTCTAGACATTTCAGGAGTGTAAAACATACCATCTCTTTCTTCTCCTAAAATAATATAGCTTCCTGTTATATGTAAGGCAGAAACAATGGCTTCTTTATCTTCGCATAAAATAATACCGGAATCGTAAGGAGTATTTAACGTTTTATGACCATCTACAGCCCAAGAATTAGCTAAATTAATTCCATTAGTTAAATAATTTAATTTTTTGGAGGCAGCTGCCCACAAGCCGAAAGCACCATCTATATGTACCCAAGCATTTTTTTGTTGAGCAAGTGTGCAAATTTTTTCAAAATTGTCGAATGCACCACTATTTACATTTCCTGCTTGAAGGATGAGAATGGTTGTACTATCTAACTCAGGAATATCTTTCAGAATCATGCTCCCCTGTTCATCCACATTTACCCATTCAATATTGTTTTTACCGAAACCTAATAAAGAAATAGCTTTTAAAACCGTGGAATGGGCTTGCTTTCCTACCACTATTCTAATTTTTGGAGCGTTAAATAAACCATCTTCATTAACGTCCCAATTTAAACGTTTTAAAATGCGATATCTGGCAGCTGCCAAGCCAGCAAAAGTTGCGGCTGAAGTTCCACTTACAAACCCAGCAATAGTTCTTTTTGGTAAATCGAATAATTCAATTAACCATTTTTCAACCACAGTTTCTAATTTGGATGAAATTGGTGAAATAACCTGCATAGCAGTATTTTGATCCCAAAAAATAGCTAAATTTTTAGCTGCTAAGCCAGCTGGTACAACACTTCCATTTACAAAACCAAAATATCTTCCTCCAATTTGCGAAACGGTTGCAGGAGAACCATATTGATGTAGTAATTTTATAATTTCTGATGCGTTGGAGCTATTTACCGATAAGTTTTCTTCAAATATGGATAAATTGTCTAAGGCTTGCTCGGTAGGATAAACATTTCTGGTAAAGGCTTTATTTATATAATCATAACCATATTCTTGAGCCTCCTTAAATATTTTTTTAGATTGCATTTCTGCAAACATTTTTTCATGAATTTTGGTACTACTCATATTTACTCTTAAATTTTTATAAAAGTAATCAATTTTAATGTTGCATAAATATTGTAAAAATCACTAATCTTTAAAATATTTTTTTAATAAACTTTTTAATTTTGCTGATTTAATAGGCTTAGAAATAAAATCTTTGCAACCTCTGGACTTGCAATGAACAAATGGAGGACTCCTTGGTTAGATTATGATCCTAATATAAAAATAGAAATTACTGGAACAGACGGAACTGTTGGCGCAAAAAGTACTTGGGAGAGTGATAATGAAAATGTAGGGTCGGGGAGTCAAACCATAACAAAAATTGAAGCCCCAACCTTGTTGACAACCAATTTGAAATTCTACGAACCATTTGAAAGTGAAGCCCAAGGCTATTTAAAACTAAAATCGGAAGGTGAAAGTACCGTAGTAACATGGGGTTTTAAAAGTAAAATGCCTTATCCTTTTAACTTAATGAAATTAACTATGAATATGGAACAAGCAGTTGGAAAAGATTTTGGATTAGGGTTAAATAAACTAAAAAAACTTTGTGAAAATTAATAGGTTTTAACCATATATTAAAAAAATAAAATTACTTTTACTAAAGAAAGGTATTACATTATAAACCTAAAAAACAGATAAGATGGCAAAAGGACAAGATGCAAAAAAAGGTTAAAAAAGAGCCTCTTAAAACCGCAAAAGAAAAAAAAGCAGCTAAAAGAGATAAAAAACCGAAATACGAATAGTTTTTAATATAAATCAGTTTGAATTAAGTTGGGTATGAATTTGACGGACTGGTTAGGCTTTATTGGTGTTTTTCTAATTTTATTAGCCTATTTTTTAAACAGCTTTGAAATAGTAACTACCAAAAACTTGAATTTTATTTTATTGAACTTAATTGGTTCAGTTTTAGCTTGTTTAGCTTCGGTTTTATTAAACTATATTCCATTTATTTTATTAGAAGGTATTTGGGCATTAGTATCATTAATAGCTTTACTAAAACATTGTAAATTAGTTTAGCTGAGAATTTTAGAAGATTTGATATTCTTAATCATTTCAATTTATTAAAATAAAAACAGCCAATAAGATTTGGAATATTACTTTGTGTTCTTTTAATAGATTTTATTTTCCCCAATACAACAATTAAAGGATCAAGTCCAAAAGTTGTGGGATTTAAGATTTAAGCAAAAATAGTTGAAAGTCTAAAAAGGAAAAAGTCTATATTTTTCACACCTCTAAACTGTGCTCTAAAAGCTTTTATTTTAGCGTTAAAAGATTCT
>Ga0209633_10000093_pt1 | contig 103846 bp, 60 predicted proteins | sample Cruoilmetagenom1_FD_187290 | JGI IMG/M metagenome (GOLD analysis project Ga0209633, IMG submission 187290) | Oil polluted marine microbial communities from Coal Oil Point, Santa Barbara, California, USA - Sample 1 (SPAdes) (version 2) | ecosystem: Environmental > Aquatic > Marine > Oil seeps ... | reverse complement strand
CGGGAATCCGGCTTCAATTACATCAACATTGAGCTTTGATAATTGGTGAGCAATTTCTAATTTTTCAAATATATTTAAAGATGCTCCCGGCGATTGTTCGCCGTCCCTCAGGGTTGTATCAAATATGGATATTTTTTCTTTCACAATCACTACCTTATGGTTTAATGGCTATAATAAGAATACACCAATTGCCTCATCAGCAAATATTTTATCTATATTGCTTGAAATAATTTCAGTTAATTCTTCGGTTGTAACTATCTTACTATCAGATACAGCTATATCGGCAGTACGATATCCTTCTTCTAATGCTTGTTCAATTCCTTTTTCAATAATTTCTGCAGCCTTTGCCATGTTGAAAGAATGCTCGAACATCATTGCAGCTGAAGAAATTGCAGCAATTGGGTTTGCTTTATTCTGTCCAGCAATATCTGGGGCACTGCCATGAACAGGTTCATACAAAGTATATTTATTTCCAATACTAGCAGATGGCAACATTCCAAGGCTTCCTGTAATCATTCCAGAGATATCGCTTATAATATCTCCGAATATATTGGAAGTTAGAATTACATCAAACTGTTTCGGATCTCTCACAATCTGCATCGCAGCATTATCAACATACATATGATTAACTTCAATTTCAGGAAATCTTTCATGAACTTTTTCTACAATATTTCTCCAGAATTGCGAAACTTCCAATACATTTGCTTTATCTACTGAAGTGACAACTTTATCTCTTCTTGCAGCAATTTCGAATGCTTTTACTGCAATTCGTTCTACTTCTTCAGTAGAATATATCATAGTGTTCCAACCCTTATTATCATCAATGCCTCTAGGCTTGCCAAAATATATTCCACCGGTAAGCTCACGTAATACAATAAAATCGGTACCGTTAAGCACTTCTCGTTTTAGAGTAGAATTATCTAACATTGACGGATATATTTTTGCCGGTCTTATATTAGCAAATAACTGAAGTTCTTCCCTAAGTTTTAATAATGCGGCCTCAGGCTTTAAATGGTGTGCTAATTTTTCCCAATCAGGTCCACCTACAGCACCTAAAAAAACAGCATCAGCATTAAAACAGCCATTTAGTGTTTCTTCTACAAGAGGAGAACCATGTTTTTCATAACAACTACCTCCTATATCAAAACTATTATATTTAATATTTATATTAAATTTTGCAGAAACTTGATCAATAATTTTTACTGCTGCCTTAGTAACCTCAGGTCCAATACCATCACCAGGCAATAATGCAATATTATAATTCATTGCTTAATCCTCTTTCGTTTAATTTGGTTTTACGACCCACGACATCATTTTTCTCAGTTCATCTCCAACTTTTTCAATCGGATGATCTGTATTTTCTTTCCGAAGCTCTTTAAGTTTAGCTTGACCATCTTCATTATCCTTAATAAACTCTTGCGCAAAACTTCCATCTTGCACTTCGGATAATATTTTCCTCATTTCAGCCTTTGTATCTTCTGTAATTAATCTACTGCCTCTTGTCATTCCACCGTATTCTGCTGTGTCACTTACAGAATAATTCATTCTTGATAAACCACCCTCATAATAGAGGTCAACAATTAATTTCATTTCATGCATACATTCAAAATAAGCCAACTCAGGAGGATAACCAGCTTCGACTAAAACTTCAAAACCAGCTTTAATCAATTCAGCAGATCCCCCACATAAAACCGATTGCTCTCCAAATAAATCTGTTTCTGTTTCGTTTTTAAAATTTGTTTCTATTACACCGGCTCTCGCACCGCCGATCCCTTTAGCCCATGATAGCGCAAGTTGTAATGTATCACCAGAATAATCTTGGTGAACAGCGACCAAACAAGGGACACCATTTCCTTGAGAATAAGTTCTTCGCACTAAATGTCCAGGACCTTTAGGTGCAATCATCATAACATTTACATTTTCCGGAGGGACAATTGATTTATAGTGAATATTAAAACCATGCCCAAAAGCTAATGTATCACCTTCTGCCAAATTTGGTGCAATTTCATTTTCATACACTTCTTTTTGTGTTTGATCAGGTAATAAAACCATGATAACATTTGAGTTTTTTACAGCATCACTTACGTTCATAACTTTCAATCCGGCACTTTCCGCTTTCTGCCATGATTTACTTCCACTTTTTAAGCCTATGCAAACATCAAACCCGCTATCCTTAAGATTAAGTGAATGTGCATGCCCCTGACTGCCGTATCCCAATACTGCAATTTTCTTTTGTTTAAGAAGGTCGAGTGAAGCATCCTGATCATAATAAACTTTCATTATATCCCCATTTATTTTGTTTTATTTTTTATTTTTTTTTGCGCAATTTGCTCTCCTCTTTTTAAAGCCACTGTGCCTGACCTAGCAAGCTCTTTTATACCAAAAGGCATAAATACGTTTACTGCAGCTTCAATTTTTTCTGGAGGCCCGGTAATTTCTAGGGTAACAGTCCTATTATTTATATCAACAACATTACCTCTAAAAATATCACTTAAGTTTTTAATTTCCTCCAATGAGTTGTTTTCATAAGTCACCTTAATCAAAGCCAATTCACGTACAGTTTTAGCTTCGCGGGTTAGATCAACAACTTTTATAGTATCAATCAGCCTATTTAATTGCTTAGTAACCTGATCTAATATTTGATTATCACCAGAGGTAACTATTGTCATACGCGAGACTTCATCAATCTCCGTCTGTCCAATAGATATAGAATGAATATTAAATCCTTTGCCGCTAAACATTGTTGCAACTCTATCAAATGCACCAAAAGTATTTTCAACTAAAACTGAAATTGTTCTTTTCATTATTTATACCATTTTTTTTGGATTTAGTCGTTTAACAATAATATCACTAATTGATCCACCTGAAGGGACCATTGGAAATACCATATCTTCTTTAACAACTTTAAACTCAATTAAAGTTGGACCTTCATTATAATCCATAACTTCGTTCAATAAATCTTCAACCTTATTCGGATCATCAGTAGAATAAGATTTTACGCCAAGAGCCTCACCCAACTTTTTAAAATCTGGATTGCTTGCACCCAAGTCTGTAAAACTATATTTTTCATCATGATACAACTCTTGCCATTGTCTTACCATACCTAAAAAACTATTATTTATAATAATAAACTTAATCGGAAGTTTATGTGCAGCGGCTGTAATCAATTCCTGTACATTCATTTGAAAACCACCATCTCCACTTATAGATATAATAGGTCTTTTTTTCTCTGCAAATGCTGCACCTATTGAAGCAGGTAATGAAAATCCCATTGTCCCCAATCCACCACTTGTTAAATGCGAACGCGGGTGATTGAATTTATAGTATTGAGCTACCCACATTTGATGCTGACCTACATCCGTAGCAATTATTGCCTCACCTATTGTTTTATCAGATATTTTTTCAATTACATATTCAGTGCGAAGTTTACCATCTCCTTTTTCGTAGTCAAGGGGACATTCAGTTTTCCATTCCTCAATCTGTTTCCACCAATCATCTATTTCAGGTTTCTTTTCGATTTCAGCAGCTATTTCTGCAATAACATGTTTCACATCACCGACTATTGGTAAATCAACGAGAACATTTTTATCTATTGCCGTAGGATCAATATCAACATGTATTTTATACGAACCTTTAGAAAAGGTTTCCGTATTTCCGGTTACTCTATCATCAAAACGAGCACCTAAAGCTATAAGTAAATCACATTCATTAATTGCCATATTTGCCCAATATGTGCCATGCATTCCCAGCATTCCTAAGGATTGTTCATCAGTACCCGGAAAGGCCCCCAATCCTTGTAACGTCATAGTCACCGGAATGCCGGTTTCTTTTGCAAGTACATTTAATTCTTTATTTCCATCAGACATTATTACACCACCGCCAACATAAAGCAAGGGTTTCTTAGCTTTCTGAATAATTTTTGCAGCTTTTTTAATTTGATTGTGATGACCTACATATTGAGGTTTGTAACCTCTAATATTAATATCCGATGGGTATTCGAAAGTTGTAGACTGAGCAATAACATTTTTCGGTAGATCAACAACTACCGGTCCCGGTCTGCCACTGGTAGCAATAAAAAATGCTTTTTGTATAGTAGGGGCTAATTCTTCAATCGACCTAACAAGGAAATTATGCTTAGTAATTGGTCGGGTAATTCCAACAATATCTGCTTCCTGAAAAGCATCATTTCCTATTAAGTGAGTTGGAACCTGACCTGTAAACACTACAAGAGGATTCGAATCCATGTAAGCATCAGCAATACCTGTAACGGTATTTGTAGCACCTGGCCCTGAAGTAACAAGTACAACTCCTGGTTTTCCTGTCACAATCGAATACCCTTTTGCCATGTGCGTGGCGCCTTGTTCGTGTCTAACTAAAATGTGCTGAAGAAAATCGACATCATAAAGTTGTTCATAAATTTTTAGTGTAGCTCCGCCCGGATATCCAAAAATATATTCAACTTTTTCTTTTTTTAATGCTTCAAAAAATATTTCAGCTCCGGTAAGCACATTTTTAGATGTCCCCATTTTTTATCCCTTCCAAGTTATTGTTCAAATTTTTAATATTGCACCAGTATTGGCTGATGTTACTAGTTTTGCATATCTTCCTAAATAACCCCTTTTTATTTTGGGCTCAAATTCATCCAGATTATTAAATCTGCGTTCAATTTCTTCATCACTCAATTCGACTTCTAATTTTTTATTCGGAATATCGATACTTATTATGTCCCCTTCTTCAATTACGGCTATTGTACCTTTTTCCGCTGCCTCAGGAGAGACATGTCCAATACATGCTCCTCTCGTTCCTCCTGAAAACCTTCCATCGGTTATTAAAGCCACCTTGCTGCCTAAGCCCATGCCCATAATCGCACTAGTAGGAGCAAGCATTTCAGGCATTCCTGGTCCCCCCTTGGGACCTTCGTAGCGAATAACCACAACATCTCCGGCTTTCACTTTATGATTTTTTATACCCTCAAGTGCTTCATCTTGACTATTGAAAATAACAGCCGGACCTTTATGGACTAACATTTCTTGATCAACTGCAGCTGATTTTACTATTGCTCCATCCATAGCCAGATTACCAAATAATACTGCTAATCCGCCATTTTCAGAATACGGGTTTTCGATTTTTCGTATTACGTCTTCGTTATTTGTCTTTGAACTTGAGATATTTTCTCCAAGAGTTTTGCCTGTAACAGTTATGGCATCTGTCTCAATAAGATTTTCCTTTTTTGTCAACTCTTTTAAAATTGCTGAGATACCGCCTGCAGAATCTACATCCTCTATATGGATATCCGGTCTTGCCGGACTTACCTTACAAATGTTTGGAGTGATATTGGAAATATTATTTATTTCTTGCAAATCGAGATTAATTCCGGCTTCATTTGCAATTGCCAATGTATGAAGAATAGTATTTGTACTTCCTCCCATTGCTACATCCAGTGTAATGGCATTTTTTATCGATTTTTCGGTTACAATTTGGGAAGGTTTTATGTCTTCTTTTACAAGATTAAGAATTTGTTTGGATGCATTTTTTGCAAGTTCATTTCTTGCAGGATCAACTGCCAAAATAGTTCCGTTTCCAGGTAATGCAAAACCCAATGCTTCCATTAAACAATTCATTGAATTTGCTGTAAACATGCCTGAACATGACCCGCAAGTAGGACAACTTAAATCCTCTAATTCTTTTAATTGGTTTTCATTAATTTCGCCGGCTTGATATTTACCCACTCCTTCGAATACAGAAACCAAATCAGCTTTACTTCCATCCGATAATTTACCTGCTTTCATCGGACCCCCAGAAATAAAAATGGTTGGGATATCAACCCTAATTGCACCCATCAACATACCGGGTACAATCTTATCACAATTTGGGATACAAATTAAGCCATCCAATCTATGAGCCTCAGCAACAGTTTCTACGGAATCTGCAATCAACTCCCTACTGGCTAAAGAATATCTCATCCCAATATGCCCCATCGCAATTCCATCATCAACTCCGATAGTATTAAATTCGAACGGAACACCACCGGCTTCTCTAATTGAGTCTTTAATTATTTTTCCAAATGCTTGAAGATGGACATGACCCGGAATAAGGTCTATATAGGAATTACAAACACCGATAAAAGGTTTTTCAAAATCCGAATCATCTTTTATGGTACCCGTAGCTTTAAGCAAACTTCTATGAGGTGCTTTATCGTAGCCTTTCTTTATTGTATCAGATCTCACAAACTCCCCAAATTTTTATACCAATTTTATACTGATCTTGGTTCAGGTCAGTCCCGAAATCTTTTTTACTTAAATGTCTTTTAGTTGATTTGGAGATTGACCTGTTCTTTAGCCCTTAATAATAATAAGGCTGAGAATAAGGTTAATCCCAAGAAGAATAATTACGCTAATTGGTAGGTTAAATAAAATATTAAAAGTATTTACTTCTAACGCAAATGCTTTATTTTGTTTTGTTATATTTGTGTTCGTATAATTCATTTTGACTGGCGTAATAATATCAGTAATATTTTCTTTTGTCAAGTATAAAAATTCATATACATCATTTATTTTTACAAAAAACAAATTATTTTTAATAATTATTCATAATAAATAAAACATATACATTTCTTGAAATTAAAATAGGACTTAAGATGAGCTCAAAAGAGAATAAAGAATCCTGGAAATTTCCGCGCGAATTCTGGTTGGCTAATTTTATGGAGTTGTGTGAGCGAGCAGCATACTATGGTTTTTTCGTAGTACTAACATTATATCTTACAGATATAGTTGGTTTTAATGATAAGGCAACCGGCGTGGTTGCGGGAATATTTTTTGCTCTGCTATATTTATTTCCGCCTTTTGTAGGCGCAATAGGGGATAAAATCGGATTCAAGAATGGTTTAATTCTTGCTTTTACATTATTGACAATCGGTTATTTTTTCCTTGGGGTATTTCACTCGAAAGCATTAGTTATATTTTTCTTATTTGTTGTTTTACTTGGCGGCTCGTTTATTAAACCTCTAATTACCGGAACAGTTGCAAAAACTACAACAGATGCTAATAAAGCCCGCGGGTTCTCTTTATTTTATTGGATTGTCAATATAGGTGCTTTTGGAGGTAAAACAGTAGTCCCAAGTATTCGTCAAGGAATAGGACTTGAATATGTAAACTTTTTTTCCGCAGCTATGGCATTTATTGCTTTATTGTTCGCGATTTTTATTTTTAAAATTGATGAAAATAGAACTGAAAACGGTAAATCAATTAAAGAGGTTTTAAATGCTCTTAAAAAGATATTTGCTACTCCAAGATTAATAATACTAACCCTCATTGTAGCTGGATTTTGGATTATTCAACACCAACTATATGCAACGATGCCAAAATATGTAATAAGACTTCTTGGTGAGGAAGCTAAACCGGAATGGCTGGCAAATGTAAATCCACTTGTTGTGGTAATTTTTGTTGTATTAATTACACAGTTAACCAAAAAGTATAAAGCAGTATCCGTAATGTTAATAGGTATGATAATAATGCCGGTTTCTGCACTAGCTATGGCAATGAGTCAATCTTTAGAGAACATTACCGGCCCGGTAATAAGTATCCTCGGATTTTTTAGTATGCACCCATTAACAATAATGATGATAGTAGGAATTGGAATTCAGGGATTGGCAGAATGTTTTATTTCTCCAAGATTTTTAGAATTTTTTGCACTTCAGGCACCTGAGGGTGAAGAAGGTGTTTATATGGGATTCAGTCACCTGCATTCATTCTTTTCAGCTCTAATTGGTTTTATCATGTCAGGATTTCTTTTAGATACTTATTGTCCCGATCCAAAGACTTTGCCTGTTGGATTAACAGAGGTTGAGAGAGCGGCTTACTATGCTGATGCTCATATTTTATGGTATTACTTTGTTGTAATAGCTGCAGTAGCTGCTGTTGCATTGTTTATTTTTAGATACGTTACTAATAAAATGGATGAAAAGTCGGTTTAGATTTTAAAGCAATTGCAAATTGAGTTTTTTTATGAACTGAAAATTTTATCATTCCAGATTAACTTAATGATAAGTGTAATCTGTTTTTTTAAACCCAAACAAATTTCACAAAATTATAGGGATTAGTAATTTGAAGAGATGTTTTTCATATTAAAAAAAGTTGGTACAAGTATATTTAATTATCTTCGTTCTATTTTACTCAAACTTTTATTATTTGTTTGATCTAGATTCTATCTTCAATAATTTGACAAAAAATATGCCCTATTAAAATATGCATCTCTTGTATCCTAGGAGTATTCTTGGAAGGTATAATTAAATTAATATCTGAATGTTCTTTTAGTTTGCCTCCATCATTTCCTGACATACCGACTAAATTACACCCAAGTTCTTTCCCCTTTTTCATTCCTTCAAGAACATTTATACTGTTTCCCGAAGTTGAAATACCGATTATAGTATCCCCTTCATTTGCTAATGCTTCTACTTGCCTCGAGAATATATATTCGAAACCATAGTCATTACTTATAGCAGTTAGTGCCGATGTGTCTGTTGTTAGTGCTAATGCAGGTAACCCTCTTCTTTCCTTTTTGTAACGTCCGCTTAACTCTGCAGCAATATGTTGCGCATCAGCGGCACTACCACCATTACCAAATAGAATTATTTTTTTTTTATTATTAATAGTCTTTACTAATATTTCTCCAACTTCTTTGATTAAAGGTATTAAATTATTTTTAACTCTCTCAACAGTTCTTAAATGAGAATTAAATTCATTAATAATGATATTTTGCATTCGCACAGACCTTTTAAAAAGTAGATTTTGAAAAATAGTTAATAAAACTAAATATTGTCTATTTTATTCAATTACTCCAAATAATAACTCCGGGAAATAAGTTTGAAGAAAATAAACTACAATTGGTATTTCTATAAAATTTCGTTACACATTTTTTTAACAAGTTTTTCCAAATAATACTTTGGATTATTTAATGATTGAGTAATACTTGTATCATCTCCTACAACCGAATATAAATGGTCAAATTGTTTACTTAAAAATTTAATATCTGTTTCTTCAATTAAACCTGCAATTCCAATAACTTTTTTATTATGCTTTTTGGCAAGTTTCATAATTCCCCAGGGAACCTTGTTAAAACTTGTCTGCATATCCATTTTCCCTTCCCCGGTTATTACTAAATCACAATACTTTATTTTTTCTTCAATATCCAAAGAGTCTATAATAAAATTAATGCCATTTTCAATTCCAGCGTCCAGGAATACCATTAAGCCATATCCTAACCCGCCAGCAGCACCGGCCCCTGGAACATTTTTTATATCTTTTTCGAAATTTTCCTTAATAGTTCTTGATAAATTTCCGAGGCCATTCTCTAATTCAAATATCTGCTTTTTCGTTGCACCCTTTTGCGGACCATAAATTTGTGATGCACCATTTTTCCCAAGCAACGGATTTTTTACATCGCTTAATATTGTAAAACTAACATCATTTAAAATCGGATTAATAGCCGTTATATCTATCAAATCTATATCTGATAAAGTTGCTCCACAAGGTTTTAGAGTTTTGTGCTCATTATTTAGGAATTTAACACCTATAGCAGCAGCCATTCCTATTCCACCATCATTGGTAGCACTGCCTCCAATTCCGATTAATATTTTTTTTACCCCTTTTTTAATTGCATCAAGAATTAGTTCACCAGTTCCATAAGTTGAAGTTAATAACGGATTAAGTTCCTCAGTTTTTAATAAATTTATTCCAGATGCTTCAGCCATTTCTACAATTGCAGTTTTCCCATCATCAAAAATTCCATATTTTGCTTCAATCTTCCTTCCCAGTGGATCATGCACACTCACTTTTATAACTGAACCACCTAAGGTTTCAAGAAATGCTTCAACTGTTCCTTCTCCCCCATCAGCAATAGGGATAGCATGGATCTCACTTTCCGGAGAAATTGACTTAATTGTTTTTTTTACTATTTGGGAACATTCCTTGGAGGATAAAGTTCCTTTGAACGAATCTATAGCAAGTAAAATTTTATAGTTATTCATTTTATATAGTAATGCTAGGGGTATTATCTGTTAATAATTATTTACTTCGTGATTATAAATTCCCGTTAAATATAATCTAATAATTTCACCAATCTAATCTATCTTTCAAAGAAAATTTTACAATGGCTAATTTACTATATTTATTAAAAGAATAATTAACTAATTCTATAGTGGAGTTTCAATGTATATACCTGAACAAAATAGATACGATAAGATGAAATACGATTATTGCGGTAAAAGCGGCCTTAAGCTCCCAAAAATATCTTTAGGACTATGGCATAACTTCGGAGGTATTGATAATTTTGAAAACTCGCGAAATATGGTAAAACGTGCATTTGACCTTGGAATTACTCATTTCGATTTAGCAAATAATTATGGCCCCCCTCCCGGGTCTGCCGAGGAAACATTTGGACAAATATTAAAAAAAGACTTAGCCATTTACAGAGATGAATTAATAATTTCTACCAAGGCGGGATACGAAATGTGGCCGGGCCCATATGGTGATTTTGGTTCACGAAAATATTTAATTGCAAGTTTGGATCAGAGTTTAAAAAGAATGGGCCTAGATTATGTTGATATATTTTATCATCATAGACCGGATCCGGACTCACCTCTCGATGAAACCATAGGAGCGTTAGTAGATATAATCAAAAGTGGCAAAGCATTATATATCGGCATATCTTCTTATTCATCGGAAGATACACAAAAAGTTGAAAATCTGCTAAACTCAATTGGAAAACATTGTCTAATTCATCAACCAAAATACAATATGTTCACTCGGTGGATTGAAGACGGGTTGCTAGATGTTCTGAATAAAACCGGAATTGGGTCTATTGTTTTTTCACCTCTGGCCCAGGGGCTGTTAACTAATAAATATCTTAAAGGAATCCCGGAAAATTCCAGAGCTGCAAAGTCTACCGGATTTTTACAGGCTGATTCAATTACAAATGAAATAATTGGAAAAGTGTCCGCACTCAATAAAATTGCAAAAAATAGGGACCAAAAGCTATCACAAATGGCAATATCTTGGGTTCTAAGACATAAGGAAGTCACGTCTGCATTAATTGGAGCAAGTAATATTATTCAAATTGAGGAAGCCATAAAGTCTATTGAAAGTCAGGAATTTACTTCTGATGAACTAAATCAGATTGATAACATATTATCATCTGAAAACAAACCGGATCAATAACTGGCTTATTTTTAGCAAAAACTTATAAATTATTTTGATTTTTAGTTTATATTACTAATTAACTGCTGGACATCACATCTCGCCTAGATATTTTCATTACCATTCTTTTTAAGAATAATTTAAACTTAGAATTTTGTTACAGAGTGATCAAACTTATAGTTCGCAACTAAATCATCTATAACTGATTTACAAAATAAATTTCAAAGAATGCAAAATGAAACATATTAAAATACTCAAATATATCAATTCGAAAATTATAATTACCTCAGTACTAGTATTTGCTGTCGCAGTTATGTTAAGATGGTTTTTTAAAGAGGATATATTTGGTCAAACTCTTAAGATGTTAGCTATTTTAATTAGTTCATTTTACGCATGGCGTAATATCAATAATAAAAAATGGAATAATTATTCTAAAGGGATTTTAATTGGCCTGGCTACTTTTATGTTTGCATTACTAGTTTTAAAATCGATTGATGCTTCTCATTCTAATACAAGATGGGATTTCATGCCATTTTATGTGCATGGTTTAATTGGTATCAATAATTTGCCATTTTATGATCCTGCAAGTTTTGATATTGTTTTAGAAAATTTTAATTTATTAGGACCAGTTGATCAAGATATAGTTGTTGAAGTTTTTAATAATGGAATGCTATATCCACCAATAACAATGCTCTTTTTTTCATCGCTTGCTCTTTTCGAATATGAAACTTCACAAATTCTTTTAAGTGCACTAATTTTTATTTTTATTATTGCTTGTTCATATTCACTTTACCGTTTAATTTTTAAGGAAGAAAAATCAGTTTTCACGTTTCTATTCGTTTTCATTATAGTCGTTAAATTCCCCGGAACATTGGGAACAGTTGGATACCATCAGACAAATTTTTTCCTGCTTTTTTTCTTGATCCTCATGCTCTCAAGAATTGGTAAGCCAATATCAGGTATATTTCATGCAATGACAATATTTTTTAAACCAATTACCATTTTGCTGATTGTTCATACTTTTATTAACAAACGATGGAAAAATATTCTACTTTTCTCAGCAACAGGAGTATTTCTTGTTTCGATTACAGGATTAATCTGGGGATTTGAAAATATAATTGATTACTTCATATCTTCTCCAACAAGTAGATATTCAAAGGAACTTTATAAGCAACCAATCATTGATGGCTCTTTTTTACAAAAATTTAAGTGTCTATAACATTCAGCAAAATACGATTCATTACGTTTATTATGTAGTTTCTTTAACCATGGTAGCTATATCTATTTTTTGCTCAATAAAATTAGCAAAGAGAGATAAAATGTTATCCATTTTTCCTTTCTTACCTCTAATGATTATGCTTTACCCAAGTTCCATGAGACATTATATGGTATATCTACTTCCACTATTTATGTGGTTTATGAATACTAAAAACGCAGAAAAGTATTTTATGATACTGATCATCCCCACAGCATTCTTTTTGCAAATACAATTTTTTTATTCAAATCTGATTATTTGGTTGTTTTTTATATACTATGCATTCTTTGAAGAAAAAGTAGGAATACACTTATTCTTTTACAACAAAGTTGAAGAACGCATTACTTATTATTAATATATTTTGCGCTATCATCATTTACTCAAAGAAAATTTATAAACAGTGGTAGAATTATAAATTTCTCCTGGTTTTAAGATAGTAATTGGAAAATTTGGTCTATTAGGACTATCCGGGAAATGTTGACTTTCTAGACAAAAAGCATTTCTATGGTTATAAAAAACTTCATTTTTACCTATTAGGCTGTCATCTAAATGATTACCTGTATAAAATTGTAATCCAGGTTCTGTAGTAAAAACCTTAAGAATTCTCCCGCTTATTTCATCAATAGCTATGGCTGCCTCTTTTAGTTCATCTTTTTCACCATTCAGGATAAACGTATGATCGTAACCTATTGCATTCTTAAGTTGAACGTCATCAGAATAAATATCTTGGCCAATTTTTTTTAACGATGTGAAATCAAAAGGTGTTTCTTTAACTTCATAAATATCTCCAAACGGAATAGTATTTTTATTTACAGGAATAAATGATTCAGCATTGATTTTTATTTTGTGATCAAGAATCGAACTCTTTCCACCATCCCTTAAGTTAAAATACGCATGGTTAGTTAGATTGCAATGTGTAGTTTTATCTGTAGTTGCATTATATTCAATTATTATTTCATTCTCGTTGGTGAGAGTATAAATAACCTCAACATTTAAATCCCCAGGATATCCACCTTCTCCGTCCTTACTTAAATAAGTCAGAATTATTCCGCAATTACTAGTTTCATCAAATAACTGATAATCCCATAATACTTTACCAAATCCGATATTTCCGCCATGTAAATGATTTTCACCATCATTTATATCTAACTGGTAATTTTCACTATTAAGTGCGAATTTGCCGTTCTTTATTCTGTTGGCATATCTTCCAATTATTGCTCCAAAATAGGGGGGATTATTTATATAACTTTCAAAGTTATCGTATCCAAGAGTAACATCACCTAAAATACCATGCTTATCTTTTACAAGTATCTTTGTAATTATCCCGCCAAAATTAGTTATTGATACCTGCATATCATTATCATTTGTTAATGTTATTAGATATACTTCTTTATCACCGAATTTTCCGAATTCTTGTTCTACAATTTTCATCAGCTATCTTTATTTTTGGAATAAAAAATTATTTGCAACCAATAATATTAAACAAAAAGAACAATTAATTTTAACATAAGTTTTTTGATTCACCCCAAAAATATTATAAATTATTAAACTTATTATATATATAAACGTCGAATTATTGACAATTCTTATTAAATAAATGGAGGTTGATGCAGATGCCTAATTCCACTAAAATTTTTGTTATTCTAATTACATTTTTCGTTTCAAATTTACTAGCGAATGATGGTTCACCATTTGCCAGATATCCTGATTTAAACAGCGACGGGTCAAAAATATCCTTTTCATATCAAGGGGACTTGTGGACTGTTTCTTCAAATGGAGGGAAAGCCCAGAGATTAACAATCCATGAAGCCTATGATGGAGTTTCATTTTGGAGTCCCGATGACAAATCAATTGCTTTTTCAAGCAACAGATACGGGAATGATGATATTTATTTGATTTCATCTGATGGAGGAATACCTAAAAGAATTACTTACCACTCAGCAACAGATGTAATCAATGATTTTGCGACAGATTATGATTTACTATTTACAACTTCCAGAACATATAGACAAGTAGAATGGGGTCATGAATTTTCCAGAGTTTCATCAAAAGGCGGTACCCCCGAATTACTAATTGATGTTATTGGTGAAATGCCGGCGAAATCACCAGATGGCAGATTTATCGCTTTTGCAAAAGGCTGGGGCCGTGTTGTTCGAGAAGCTTATAGAGGTACCGCAAATAATGAAATTTGGGTTTATGATACACAAAAAAAATCCTACCATAAATTAACAGATTTCAATGGGCATGATAATTATCCGCGATGGGCAGATTCGAGAACAATATTTTACATTAGTGCCGAAAGTGGTACGTACAATCTTCACAAACTAAGTATTGATGATAATGCAAACATTGTTTCTAATTCAGAACAGATAACCAATTATACAGATGACGGAATAAGATATTTTAATATCAGTGGTAACGGTGAAAATATAATTTATGAAAGACAAACTAATATTTATTTATTGAATATAGCAGATAAGTCAACAAAAAAAGTTAATATTGACATTTCTTCCGATTATAGATTTGATCCGATAGTACAAAAAACTTACTCAGATAAATTGAATGGATACGAAGTTTCACCAAATGGGAAATATACTACCTTTGTTGTTAGGGGAGAAATATTTATAACTGAAAATGATAAAGAAAAAAGCCTGACTAAAAACTTATCAAATAATGCCTACCGTGATAAGCATCCCGCATGGTTAAATGATTCAACAATTATTTTCATTTCGGATAGGGATGGCCAGCAAGATCTTTATCTTGTAAAATCGGATGATTCAAAAGAAAGTAACCTCTTTAAAACTCTAAAATTAGAAATAAAAAGATTAACAAATACTCCGGAAGATGAATCATGGCCGGTAATTTCTCCTGATAAAAAAAATGTGGCGTATGAAATTGGCAGAGGTCAGCTTGTTGTAGCGGAAATAAATAAAGATGGGACTATGTCTAATCAAACCAATTTGCTGGATGGATGGGCAATACCAGGTAATGTTACTTGGAGCCCGGATAGCAAATGGTTAGCATATTCATTAGATGATCTAAATTTTAATCAAGAAATATTTATTCACCCGGTTGATAACCATATTCCGCCTGTAAATGTGAGTATGCATCCAAGGAGTGATTATTCTCCATCATGGAGTAAGGACGGCACTAAATTAGGATTTATTTCTGATAGAAGTAATAGCGGTTCTGACGTTTGGTTTGTATGGTTAAATAAAGAAGATTGGGAAAGGACAAAAAATGATTGGGAAGAATACGAAAAACCAAAGGAAGTAAAGAAAGACAAAAAAGATGATAAAAAAGGAAGTAAAGAAGAAGAAGTAAAACCAATAAAGGTTGATGTTGAAGATATTTTTGAAAGATTGACTCAAGTAACCTCCTTATCAGGGAATGAACGCTCAGTTCAATTTTCAGACGATGGTGAAAAAGTATATTTTACTTCAAAAGCTCCAACTAAAAAAGGAAGCGATCTATTCAGTATTAAATGGGATGGCAAAGATATTAAAGCATTAACTACAGATGGTGGTAATCCTATTAATGTAAAGTTGTCACCCGATGCGAAATATCTTTTTTATTCGCAAAAAGGAAAATTAAATAGAATTGGTTTAGGGAAAGATAAAAAAGAAGCATTGCCATTTTCAGCGAAAATGAATATAAATTTCCCAATTGAAAAGGGACAAAAATTTGAAGAGGGCTGGAGGGCATTGCGAGATGGATTTTATGATCCGAATTACCATGGCCAAAACTGGGATGAATTAAAAGCAAAATATAAACCATGGTGTATGGCAGCTTCTACTGATCAAGATTTCCGGGATACCTATAACTTAATGCTTGGGCAGCTCAATGCGAGTCATATGGGAATGAGAGGAATGAAGTTTCGTGAAGATTTGAATAAAGAAAAAACCGGTTTACTTGGTCTAAGAGCTCAATGGAAAGAGAAAGGATTGGAAATTAGTCATGTGATAAATAAATCCCCTGCAAGTAAGAAAAATAGTGAACTTAAGGTCGGGGATATTATAGAATCAGTAAACGGCCAAAAAATTACCAATACGACCAATCTTTACTCTTTATTGATTAATACTCCGGATGAAAAAGTTTTATTAAAAATTAATAGAAATGGAAATCCGACTGAAATTGTTATTAGACCTTCAAAATCGTTAAAAAGTCAATTATATGATGAATGGGTTGAGAATAACAGAAAAATAGTAAATAAATATTCGAATGGTAAATTAGGATATTTGCACATTGAAGCTATGGGATGGACAAGTTTTGAAAGATTTGAGCGTGAATTTGCAGCTCAAGCATATGGAAAAGATGGAATTGTTATAGATGTAAGATATAATGGCGGCGGATGGACAACCGATTATTTGATGACGGTTCTTAATTACAAGCAGCATGCTTATACTATTCCAAGAGGAGCTGCAAACAATCTTATTACTGAAAAAGAAAATTTTAGAAGTTACTATCCCTTAGGTGAGAGACTGCCATATTATGCATGGACAAAACCATCAATTGCCATATGTAATCAGAACAGCTATTCGAATGCTGAAATATTTTCCCACGCCTATAAAAATTTGGGCATTGGTAAGTTGGTTGGAGTTCCGACCTTTGGCGCGGTTATTTCAACGGGTGCGAGAATGTTAATTGACGGCTCCTATGTGAGAATGCCTTACAGAGGCTGGTTTGTTAAAGCCGACAACACAAATATGGATTTTGTACCGGCGGTTCCGGATATTATTGTGGAAAACGTACCAAATGAAAAAACTGGTGAAAATGATGCCCAGTTAAAACGAGCTGTTGATGAATTAATGAAGGATTTATAACCGATATTTCATACTGAACCTGCAATGGTTAGCAGGTTCAGTATAATTTAAAATCTACATCATGATTATATTTATCAGAAAAGAATCTACAAATCTCCTTGTATATAAACAGATAAAGGAATATTGCCTTCTCGATTGACAAATTCAGCATCAGGAACTTCAATTTTAAATTTATGATTGCCTTCCTCAATATTTCCCAAATCATAAATTCTAATAGGAATTTTATCCCCTGGGCACCAATTGTTCCATGAGGTCCACTCAGATTCTGTTCTTGGACCGGAACCATAGATACCATTTCCTTGAGTATTATATTGCCTATAAGGTTCACATGATTTACCACCTGGTTTATATGTATCAATCAGGTTCTCATCGAAATAAATTTTATGAGTTCTTCGATTATATTCTTCACCACCAGCATTAGCGCCATGATTAGAAGTTATTAAATACATTTTAACATTTTTTAGGGCCGAAGAAACATCTACGGTAAATGATCTTACAGTTTGTCCTGGAATATCAGAATTATTTGTATTATTTAGACTAGCGTATGTAGCAAATGGTAATATTTCTTGATTTGCTTTGTCAGTAGACTCTCCATTGGTATTAAATTTAACTGTCCCAAAAAAAACATCATTTCTGCCTGCACAACCCGGTACTTCGTTTTGAGCAGCATAAGGGACACCAAAAACACTGAATTCAATCCAAAAATCGTACTTACTAGAAATGTCAGGATCTTTTAAAAATTTCGCAATATTTGAAATATTAAAATAATATGGGACCTCATTAGGAAGTTTATTTTTATTCATAAAAGGTGTAATGAACCTTGCTATTTCAATTTGTTTAACTAAAAGATCGTTATGAAACGGATGTCCTTTTTTGGTTAAGCTTAAAAATACATTTCCAATTCTATCATAATTATCGCAAGCAGCTTCAATGATAATCTCTATCTCTAAAGTATCTCCAATGGCACCAAGTTCAGACTTAGTTAGTTTTGTAACATACCTACTATTTGAGATTCTTTGAATTCCGGATTGATGCTTTTCGGTAACTTTTTCAGCATAACCATCATAAAATAAAACTCTGTCAAATAATGTCATGTTAGGGGGTTCTTCTTCATCGGGAGTTGATTCAACTGAATTTTCCTTATTGCAGTTAATTAAAGTCAAACTCAATAATATTATAATAATGAAGTGAAATAATGAATTTTTCATAAAAACATTTTTCCTTATTATATGAACAAAAACGAATAATTTTTATGTGCAAAAATATATGCTTACACGTGTAAGTTAACTATTTTATATTTTAAAAAAGGCAAATTATTAAACATTTTACAATCTTGATAAGAGCGAAAGATCTTTTTAGATTCTTCACTCCGCCAGCCTGACGGCAGTCAGGTTCAGAATGACAAAACTGATACTAAATAAATTTAAAGCCCAATTATCAATTCAGTTGGGCTTTTCAATTATTCTATAAAGTTTTTATCAGAAATTATTCCTTAACACCTTCAAATGATAAAATCAGATAATCTTTAATCCCTTCAAAAAACTTATCTTCACTAGAAAATTCCACTATTTTACCATTTATTTTGGGAGAAATTTTCCAATAATCACCACTCGAATGAATTGAACGATGCATTCCATACATACCAAACAACTGAGTGTTTTTCTTTAATGAATCATCTTTACCTTTATTTATATCTACATGTTGCCCAACAGTTTTATAATCTATTTCTATCTTAATCTTTTCACCCATTTCCATTTTTACATTCTGCCCACGAAACCAAACTGAAGTATATTCACCATATAATTTTATGGCAGTTAAAAAACTTAATCTGAATGTATATGAGTTTTCATTTTTGTCTACTGGAATTACAATTAAACCAATCGTATAAAAAGATTCATCCTGTTTCTTATCGGATAATTTCGATGATTTATCAATAACATTCAAACTTTTTATTGGAATTTCAAATAGTCTTGCAAACATGTCAATTCCAACCGGACTAATTAACTTTTTATTAACGAGTTCATTTTTTATATTTTGTATAGGATATTCGCTTTTTTTACTAACAATCTTCTCTCTTAGCTCATCAACTCTTAAATGTTCAAGACCTATATTTAAATCATTCTTCCCTATTCCATTTTCAAATACTTCATTTGCTAAATATTCATAACTTTTATTCAGCCCGTCTATTCCAATGTTCTTTTCAAAAAATTCAAATATATCTACCCATACATCAGATTGATTCCCTTGAGCAAAAATAGAAGATTTAATAAGCATAACTAAACAAATTATTATCCATTTCATATATTATCCCTATTAGATTTGTTAAATGATATTGTCCTTAAACTTTTAATATATCGTAAATATTCTTGCTCTGAAGAATAAGTAGAATTTACTTGATTGCTATTTAGGTCATTTTGCAATTCTTTTTTTTCAACATTTTTAATTAGTTCGTTTCTTTCTAGAAATATTGTATCAACCTTATTATTATTTTCTTTGGATGTACCAACATTTGAGATACTGAAAAGGAAAAGCATAAAAAATATTATAGATGCAGCAGCAGAATAGTAGAATGCATACCTATAAAAATTGCTTTTTTTATTAGTTTCAGGTATTAAAGATTCAATTTTTGATGAAATAATTTTTCTACTGGCATTACTAATTAATAAATAATCAGTATAAAGATTACTGCAATCTTTACATGTAGCTAAATGACTAAATAATTCAACCTTCTTCTCTTCTGGAAGCTCTCCGTCTATCATTAAACTTATTTGTTCTTCATAGTGGTACATTACATTCCTCATTTCAAATAATTTCTTAATTTTTTTCTTACTCTAAATAATTTTACTTTTACATTATCAATCGAAGTTTCCAATATTTCGGACATTTCTTTATATGAATGTCCGGCATACTCTCGTAAATAAATTATTTCAGAATCTTCTTGATTTAGTCTTGAAATTGCATCTGATAAAGAAATTTTTTTATCCAAGTTTTCCATTTCGGAAATTTCAGATATTTCTTCTATACTAGTGTTGGCTTTATTATCGTCTCTTAATTTTCTATAACAATAATTTCTTGTAATTACTAATAACCAGGTTTTATCATTACAATCACCTCTAAAACTTTCAGATGATTTAATAAATTTTAGAAATACTTCCTGTCTGGCATCCTTTGCTTCTTCATAATTTTTTAATAAACTTAATGCATAATGGAAAACGTCATTAGAATATTTAATAAATATTTCTTCGGCATTTTTTTTCAGCAATCTGAACAATCCTCATTTTAGTCCTTTGAAAATAGACACAATTCTTACAATAATGTTACAACATTTTTTTTCTTTTTTATCAATTTTGAAATGATGTAACTTATAAGAAACATTTCATCACTTCTTTTCTTAAATTTATTTTTCAAAATTTTCGGAATAAAATCCCAATATTTATTCCCTTTTTGAAGAAAAAGTAACGACACTACTCAAAATTAAATTATTACAAATGGAGTTTTAATGAATGTTAGAAGAATATTTGTAGAAAAGAAAAGTGGATTTGATGTTGAGGCAAGGTCTTTATTCAAAGAAATTTCCGATCAATTGCAAATAAAAGAAGTTGAGAAAGTTAGAATCCTGTACCGCTACGATATTGAGGGTATTTCGGAGTCGATTTATCAAAAAGCTCGAACTACAATATTTTCCGAACCTCCTGTTGACAATGTTTATGATGAAGAAATTAATTTTGAATCAAATGATTACTATTTTGCAGTTGAATATCTTCCAGGACAATATGACCAAAGGGCAGATTCAGCAGCACAATGTATTCAGATTTTAACTCAAGCCGAACGACCAACTATAAAAAATGCAAAAGTAGTTGTCTTAACAGGAAGCATTAGTGAAACTGATATCCAAAAAGTTAAAGATTATATCATAAATCCGGTTGATTCCCATGTTGCACAAATAGATAAACCATCTACTCTTAAAGATGAATTACCAACTCCACCAAATGTTGAAATTATCTATCAATTTATTTCAAAAACTGACATAGAATTAGAGGCATTATTAAAAGAACTTGGCTTGGCAATGGATTTAAATGACTTAAAATTCTGCCAAGAATATTTTAAAGATGAAGAAAAAAGAAATCCTACTTTAACAGAATTAAGAATTTTAGATACTTATTGGTCGGATCATTGTAGACATACAACATTCTTAACAAAAATCAATGATGTGGAATTTGAAGAAGGTAAGATCACAAATAAAATAAAACAAGTATATGATGATTATTTAACAGTCAGAAAAAATGTTTATGGAGAAAGATTAAAAGAAAAAGATATATGCTTAATGGATATTGCAACTATTGCAATGAAAGATCTTAAAAAACAGGGCAAACTTGATGGTTTGGATTTGTCTGAAGAAATAAACGCATGCAGTGTTGAAGTGAAAGTAGATATTGATGGAGAAGAACAAGATTGGTTGGTAATGTTTAAGAATGAGACCCATAATCATCCTACAGAAATAGAGCCATTTGGGGGAGCAGCGACATGTTTAGGCGGAGCAATTCGTGATCCGCTTTCTGGTAGAGCTTATGTTTACCAAGCAATGAGAGTTACGGGAGCATCTGATCCTAGAATTCCAATTCAAGAAACACTTGAAGGGAAACTTCCACAAAGAAAAATTTCTACGGAAGCTGCTCATGGGTACAGTTCCTATGGCAATCAAATTGGATTATGTACCGGATTAGTTGATGAAATTTATCACCCAGGTTACGCAGCAAAAAGGATGGAAATTGGTGCTGTTATTGGTGCAGCTCCTAAATTTAACGTAGTGAGAGAAAGACCAGCTCATGACGACGTAGTTATATTACTAGGCGGTAAAACCGGACGTGACGGATGCGGTGGAGCTACCGGATCATCAAAAGCACATGACGAAGAATCAATAATTTCATGCGGAGCAGAAGTACAAAAAGGCAACGCACCTGAAGAACGTAAAATTCAAAGATTATTTAGAGATTCTAAAGTCACTAGAATGATAAAAAGATGCAACGATTTTGGTGCCGGTGGTGTTTCCGTTGCAATAGGTGAATTAGCAGATGGATTAGAAATTTATCTTGATCGAGTTCCAAAAAAATATGAAGGACTTGATGGAACCGAACTTGCTATTTCAGAATCCCAAGAACGAATGGCATGTGTTGTTTCAAAAGAGAATGAAGAAGCATTTAAAAATGCAGTTGCTAAAGAAAACTTAGAGGCTACAACCGTTGCGATTGTAACAGATAATCCAAGAATGAAAATGTTTTGGAGAGATTCGACCATTGTTGATATTTCAAGAAAATTTTTAGATAGCAACGGGGCAATAAAACATACTTCAATTAGGGTTAGTGAACCAGCTGCAAGGAATTATTTTAATCATACAAAATATAGCGATATTGAGAAAAGATGGGAGACGATTCTCGCCGACTTAAACGTTTGTGCAAAAAAAGGACTGGTAGAAAGATTTGATAATTGCGTTGGAGCAGCGACTGTAAATTATCCTTACGGCGGTAAATACCAGCTAACCCCAACAGAAAGTATGATTGCAAAAATTCCAACTCTAAATGAAAAGACAACTACCGGGACAATAATGAGCTATGGATATGATCCTTATTTATCGAGTTGGTCACCTTTTCATGGTGCGGTTTATGCAGTTGTTGAGTCAGTCGCTAAAATTGTAGCCGGCGGCGGAGATTACAAATCGACCTGGTTTAGTTTCCAAGAATATTTTGAAAAATTAAATGATAATCCAAAAAAATGGGGTAAACCCTTTAGTGCACTTCTTGGAGCATATTATGCACAACAAGAGTTTGGCAGAGCAGCTATTGGGGGGAAAGACAGTATGTCCGGTTCATTTAGAAATTTGGATGTCCCTCCTACCCTTGTTTCATTTGCGGTTGATGTGTTAAATTTGAAAAATACAACCAGTCCAGAATTTAAAAAGGTTGGTTCTGAAGTGATATATTTTCCGATAGAACTGGATAATAATTTGTTACCAAATTTTGATAAACTGAAATTAATATATAGCAAAATAAACGAAGAAGAAAAAAACGGAAATATTATTTCAATGCACACGGTTAGAGTAAATGGTTTAGCCGAATCAATCAGTAAAATGTGCTTTGGCAATAAGATAGGTTTTGAGTTTGACTCAAAATTTGATCAATCAATGTTATTTTCTCCAGGATTTGGAGGAATTGTTGCAGAAGTAGAATTGAACAATTTTAATGAAGACGAATTCGTGCAAGTTGGAAGAACAACTGAGGAAAATAAAATAAAAATTGACGAAGTAACTATTGACCTGGATTCTGCAATTTCTACATGGATGAATCAATTGGAAGATATTTTTCCAACTAATGTAAAAATTGAAAGAACTGTCGCAGACGATTATAAATTTGAAACTCCCAATGTTGTTATACCAAATGGCAAATTTGCTAAGCCTAGAATAATTATCCCGGCTTTTCCAGGTACAAATAGTGAGTATGATTCAGCCAAGGCTTTTAACAAAGCCGGTGGAGCAGCAACAATATTACCGATAAGAAACTTAACTCCAAAAATGATTGATGAAACTATTCATGAGTTGGCCAACGAAATTAAGAATTCGCAAATAGTAATGATTCCAGGTGGTTTTAGCGCCGGTGATGAACCTGAAGGTTCAGGTAAATTTATTGCTGCAATTTTTAGAAACCCATTAATCAAAGATGCTGTAACGGATCTATTAAATAACAGGGACGGATTAGTTCTTGGAGTTTGTAATGGTTTCCAAGCACTAATAAAATTGGGACTCCTACCTTATGGTGAAATAAAAGATATCGATGAAACAACCCCAACTTTAACATTTAACAAAATTGGTCGTCATGTTTCTAAAATTGTTTATACAAAAGTTGTCTCAAATTTATCACCATGGCTAAATAATGTTGATTTAGGAAAAATTCAAGCAGTTCCAATATCTCATGGTGAAGGACGTTTTGTAGCTAATGATGAATGGATCACCAAATTAAAATCAAATGGACAGCTTGCAACTCAATATGTTGATTTTGATGGAAAGCCGACAATGGATATTTTCTTTAATCCAAATAGCTCGTATGAAGCTATTGAAGGAATTACAAGTCCGGATGGAAGAGTATTTGGCAAAATGGGACACAACGAAAGATTAGGTAATTTTGTTGGAAAAAATATTCCTGGAGATAAGGAAATTAGATTGTTTAAAGCGGGTATAAATTACTTTAGATAATTTTGTTAATTAGTTATTTTATAATAGCTTATCGCATTTTATATAAATAACAAAAGGGATTCAAATTGAATCCCTTTTTTAATTTTTCATTAGTCATTCCAAAGAATCAATGCAAATGAATGAAGAAGCAATCTCTCATTGCCTAATATAAGTTAAAAACATTCAATTTGTCATTTCGAACCGAACCTGACTGCCGATAGGCCGGTAAAGTGAGTATGAGAAATCTTATTCAAAGATTCTCACATCGCTCCGCTCCTCAGAATGACAGTTTATTCTTTTTAAAATTTAATTACATACTATCTATAATAGAATTAAGCGTTGCGCTTGGCCTCATCATCTTTTTAGCAATTTCATCATTTGGCATAAAATATCCGTCAAAATCAACAGAAACTCCTTGAACAGATATTAACTCATTTGCTATTTTTTCTTCATTAGCCGAAAGCTCTTGAGCTACTTTAGCAAAACGCTCTTTTAACTCAGAATCTTTATTTTGATCAGCAAGCGCTTGTGCCCAATATAATCCCAAGTAGAAAGAACTTCCCCTGTTATCTAATTCATTCACTTTACGTGATGGCATTTTTCCATTTTCAAGATATTTTCCAATTGCAACATCAAGAGTTTCTGCTAAAACCAAAGCTTTTTCATTACCGGATTTTTCGGCAATTAACTCAAAAGAAGGTACTAAAGCACAATATTCCCCTAATGAGTCCCATCTTAAATGATTTTCCTTCAGCAATTGTTGAACATGTTTTGGGGCTGAGCCTCCGGCACCGGTTTCAAATAATCCGCCACCATTTAGGAGAGGAACAATTGAAAGCATTCTTGCGCTCGTACCTAGTTCAAGAATTGGGAAAAGATCTGTTAAATAGTCTCTTAATACATTTCCTGTTACGGAAATAGTATTTAATCCTTTACGGATTCTTTCCAAAGAAAACCTCATAGCATCAACGGGTTTTAGAATTCTAATGTCTAAACCGGTTGTATCGTGCTCAGGTAAATATTGATTTACTTTTTTAATTATTTCAGTATCATGTCCTCTGTTTTCATCCAACCAAAATACTGCCGGCGAACTAGAAACTTTGGCTCTTCTAACTGCAAGTTTGACCCAATCTTTAATAGCTTCATCTTTAACCTGACACATTCTGAAAATATCACCGGTTTCTACAGATTGTTCAAGAACCGTTTCGTTATCGTTATTTTTTACTCTTATTGTTCCGTTTGCCGGAGCTTCAAAAGTTTTATCATGCGAACCATATTCTTCAGCTTTTTTTGCCATTAATCCAACATTAGAAACCGATCCCATTGTAGATGGATCAAACTGTCCATTTGCTTTGGCATCATCTAATATTTCCTTGTACATTGTTGAATAACATCTATCCGGAACCATTGCTATACAATCTTGAAGTTCATCATTATTGTTCCACATTTTACCGCCATCACGAATAACATTAGGCATTGACGCATCAACAATTACATCGTTAGGAACATGCAAATTTGTTTTACCTATTCTTGAATCAACCATTGCAAGATCAGGCTGAGTTTCATAAACTTTCGCAATATCGGCTTCTATCTCTTCCTTTTTATCATCGGGCAGTTTTTTCAACTTGTCATATACATCAGCTAAACCATTATTTAAATTTGCTCCAATCTCTTTTAGTGCTTCAGCATGTTTATCTAAAGCTTCTTTGTAGTAAACCGATACTGCATGCCCGAACATAATCGGATCGGAAACCTTCATCATTGTGGCTTTTAAGTGAAGTGAAAGTAATACGTTTTCCTTTTTCGCTTCTTCAATTTGTTCTCCGTAAAACTTTTTTAATGCTGCTATATTCATGACTGAAGTATCGATCACTTCATCTTTAAGAAGAGGGATTTTTTCTTTAAGAACTTTTATATCACCATTTTCACTCACATATTCGATTCTAACATCAGCAGCTTTTGATATAGTTGTTGATTTTTCACTCTCATAAAAATCTTTCTCAGTCATATGGGCAACGCGGGCTTTTGATCCGGATTCCGGCCAAGGTTTCATCATTCTATGAGGAAATTTTTGTGCAAACTTTTTTACTGATGCTGCGGCTCGTCTATCGGAATTTCCCTCACGTAAAACCGGATTTACAGCAGATCCAAGCACTTTCGAAAATCTTTCTCTAAGCGCTTTTTCTTCATCAGTTTTAGGTTCTTCCGGAAAATCGGGAATATCATAACCTTTTTCTTGAAGTTCTTTTATGGCATTTTGAAGTTGTGGAATGGAAGCACTTATATTTGGCAATTTAATAATATTCCCTTCCGGAGCTTTTGCCAGTTCTCCTAGTTGAGTTAAGTAATCGGGAATCTTTTGTTCTTCTGTCAATTTATCCGGAAAATTTGCAATAATTCTTCCCGCAAGTGAAATATCTCTTGTCTGAACATCAACTCCTGTTCCCTTAGTAAATGCTTTCACTATCGGAAGCAAAGAATACGTTGCAAGTGCTGGAGCTTCATCAATTTTTGTCCATATAATTTTATTCGGCATATTTATCCTATTATTTTAATTTTTATAAAAGCGAAAAAGAAATAAACTGTGAAAAATACTTTAGCTTATAAAATTAAGCATCTTTCATTATAATTAAAAGTAGGTTCTCTCGAAATAGAATATCGAAATGAAATGATCAATATATTTATTAACCTCAGGTTAAAGCCTGAGGTTATACGTATGATTTATGATTATAGTAAAGCTATGATTTTAATGTTCAATTTCCCTAGTAATCATTAAACAATAATTCCTCCATCGATTAATGGTTTGGCTTCACTTAACCCACATCTTTTTAAAAAATCATTTGTAAACATATAAAGTTGAAGTGAATCTGTTAATAAAAGATTACGTTGTTTAACCCATTCATTAACAGACTTACCATACATTGATGATAATCGTTTAGGAGAATAATCACCTTCTTGTCCCCAATGTAATGTAAATGGTATCTTAGCATTGTCCATTTTTGTATAAACCTGATTATAAAATTGTTGTGTGATTTCAGAATTTAGTCCCGGAAGTTCAATTGTACAAGTTAGTGGACTGAAACGAGTAAAAGCAAGTGTAGCTTTAGAGTTTTTAACGAATCGTATTCCAATTAGTCCCATAAATTTTTCTTTTCTGGCTAAATTAATAATGAAATTTACAGCTTCAGCTGCTTTGTTAATTGGAACACCTAGCTCTGTACTCGCACTTCCGTTTTTTGGTTTATAGATTGTTGAATCATTAAATATATTCTTAGGTGTTTGAGTATATCCTGATTGGACTTTAGATGCTTGACTAAAAAGTTCACTTACTATTGTAGGAGCAAGACTTGGAACAGCATTAGCTATTGAACCGATAATTGAAAGAATATCATTACCAACTCTAGTTTTTGCTCTTCCAGGCTTACGATTACATTTAGATTTATCGTACGGAAGACTATACATAACTCTTAAAAACGTATTTTTTTTTTCTGAATATGGATTAACTATTAAATCAATATGGTGTGGATCCTGTTTGGTAGGTAAGCTAAATTCGTTTAAATACTTTTTTAAATTAACAGATGAATTGTGATTAAATTTATTGAGATATTTATAAATGCCTTGTGCTTGAGAATAATCAACTCTAATGCTATATGTTTCCAGCATATATAATGAAACACTTTCTAGTATTACTCCTAAAATAACCCCAAAACTCCCAAAACTTACAAGTGCGCTATTAAAAAGTTTATCATTGCTAATAAGTTTTGATCCAAAAACATTACTAAAATTTTTGTTTACTATTGGATTACTTTTAGATTGTAAAATTACATGTTCGTCTTCACTAGTAACTATATGTAAACCTCTCACATAATCTTGCATAGAACCATATTTAAGTGCTGAACCATGTGTCCCTGTAGATATGGCTCCTGCTATAGTTTGTCCATTACTAGCTCCCGTTGTTGGTAAACTAAGTCCCCTATCTTCAAGTACATTGTTAATTTGGTTTATCTGTGAACCGGATTGAAAATAATAAAGTCTCTCTATTAAAGGTTTTGGATCATTTTTATATAAAGCATTTCCCGCAATTGATGTTTTTTTTATAGTTCCAAAAAAAGTCAACGGTTTCGAATCATGAATTGAATCATTACAAATAGCAACATCTGAAAGAGACCATTTTCCACCATATGATCTTAACCTTTCCTTATTATTATAAACTTCTTTTAACATTTCTTGAACTCCAGATAATCCTTCTTTCCAACCAGTCTTTGAATCATTAAAAATCTGGTATCTATGCATAACCTGTTTAGATAAATTATTATGTTCATTCTTCCACATATATGAATCGGTAATTATAATATTTTTACTCATGGCTTCATCTCCTCTAAACTACCTATTACTCCTCCATCCAGCATATGAACCGAAGTACATCTATATTCTATATCCATAGGCACAACTGCCCCTAGAGTAATAAAAGAACAAACCGAATAAAACCAGTTTGTTTTTACACTAACATATTTTAAACCTTCGCCACGACATTGTGCGGGCAGCTCTGGATCAGATATCCCCCACCAAAGCGAAAACGTTGTTTCTGTACAAATGTCATCAGCCAATGATGCTTGCTCCGCAACAACATGAACTGAAGAGCATCCTTCTAAAGAAAACAAGGCAAATGATATAGTAATAATTAATATTATTGTTTTAATTTGTTTATCAGTACATGTTTTCATTTTTTTCCCTAGTTTATTTATTTGATTATCAATCTAGCTGGCTGTAAAATAACCCAAAGTTATTCCTGGAGCCACAGAGGCTAACACATCTTCGCTTGCACTTTTTTGGCTAACCTTACTTTGAGGTTCAACCAGAACTGCTTCGGTTATTGACAATGGAGATTGGGACGGCAGATTCATATTCATGTATGCAAGCGCTGATTCCATTGGTGACATACTTGGATTATAGGCTGCGTTTTCTGCATAACGTCCTGGATAAATTATTCCATTAGCTCCAAGCAAAGCTATACCGGAATAATCCTTAGTATAAGGCGAATAACTTGAGTTTGCAGCAACAAGCGCGGTTTGCGCTGCCTGGTCGCCTCCGCTAATTGTTAATCCATGTGCTTCCGGCTCCATTAATCCGCCTTGTACACCAAGATCATGCGGACCAAATGCATCAGGCAAATAATACGTGAGCGGATTCATTGTGTATGAATAATCACCAGGATTTTTATTGGCTTTTAATAATATATTAAATCCTTTTGTTGCCGTTGTTAATTCATAAAGAAATTGACGGCAATATCCGCATGGCGCCGCATTTATCGCCAAAGCTTGTAAACCGGTTTCGCCGTGTAGCCAGGCGTTATTTGTTGCAGATTGCTCACCATGAATACAAAAACTTAATGCTTCGCCAGGAAATTCCATATTTGATCCCAAATATAGGCTGCCCGGACCTACAATTGGCGGAGCGGGCGGCATTCCCAATGAAACTGCTCCAACATGAAAACCGGAAATTGGAACCCGGGCAAACGCTGCAGCTGTTGGCAGCAGTTGAATCATTAGATGTCCAATTTCAATTGCCATAGTATCTAAACATTTCTGAACAATTTGGGAATTAATAAATCCGTTAGTTATTAGAGAAGTATGAATTTCTGATTGCAGTTCAGAAGGAAATATTGTTAGTGTTTGTTCTACCGAAATTTGTTGAGACGTCATTTTGAGCTCCCTATTTTAATTTGGAAAGAGAAAATCATTTAAAGGTATATTTTTGCGCGGGCTGATTTGGAAAACTACTTATTTTGAAATTTGATTAATCTGAATATGTAGTATAAGATTTTTGAATTATTTAAATAATACAATAATTTTTTCAGTATAACAAGTTATGAGGTCTTATTTCTGAAATACTAGGAAATTATGGTTAAAGTGATTTGAAATAGAAATTTTCGAATCGAACTATATCAATTAATAATATTAGAAAGTAGGTAAGGTTTATAGTTCTAACTACAAAAAACTTGTCAATTATAAATAAGTGACAAAGTAATTTAGCAATATTAAATTTTACACAGGTTCCAAATAAAAAACTCCAAAATACTTTTGTTTATCAGTCCAGTATCTTGAAATTGAAAACAATCCATCGCAAAGTTTTTTTATTGATTCGAGAGAATATTTATGAGAATATTCGGTGAGTAGTAACTCATTTTCCCTAAAGAATATTTCGGTACTCCCGATCTTCACTTGCTGATTAACCAAACTTCTTAAGTGCATCTCTATCCTGTTTTCTTCTTCATTATAGATAGCATCGTGTTTATAATTATTAAGATTGAAATTCGAACCAAATCTATTATTTATATTCTGCAAAATATTTAGATTAAATTCTGCAGTAACATTTTGAGAATCATTATAAGCTGCTTCTAAAACATTTTTATTTTTCACTAAATCCGCACCAAGAATAAATCCATCTCCAATTTCTATTTCATTTCTTATAGTTTCAAAAAATTCCCTGCTTTCTTTAAGTGTAAAATTTCCAATTGATGAACCGGGGAAAAATATAATACGCTGCTCAGCTTCATTATGAACTTGGGGCAATGTAAGAGGTTTTGAATAATCTGCAGCCAAAGGGTGAATATCCAAACTTGGGAATTCTCTTTCTAATTTTTCGACTTCCTGTTCTAAATGTTTTTTCGAAATATCAATTGGAACATATCCTCCAAGGTTATCAATATTTTCCAGCAGTAGTCTTGTTTTCGTACTACTGCCACTTCCAAATTCAACTAATAGAGAATCATCTGTAAAACACTCTGCAATGCAAGATAGGTTTTCTTTCAAAATCTTAAATTCTGTTCTAGTTAGATAATATTCATCAAGATCACAAATTTTGTCAAATAATTCCGATCCTTTTTTATCATAAAAATATTTGCTTGATATTCTTTTCTTATTTTTTTGAAGACCTTTTATTAATTCTTTTGGTACAAAAGTTGTCATATATTAAATACCATCCTTTGCTAATCTAATTCCCATAAATTGCCATCTTGAATGTGGAGGGAAAAAATTTCTGTATGTGTTTCTAATATGAGAATATGATGTCGCACAAGATCCGCCTCTTAAAACCATTTGTCCGGACATAAATTTACCGTTATATTCGCCAATTGCTCCTTCAGGTACTTTGTACCCTGGGTATGGAAGATAATTACTCTGAGTCCATTCCCAAACATTCCCATACATTTGTTTTATTTTATTATCATCTAAACTTGGGGAGGGGTGAAATATTTCCGACTCGACAAAATTTCCATTAATTTTTATTTCTCTTGATGCAACTTCCCACTCGGCTTCAGTTGCTAATCTAGCATCGGCCCATCTTGCATATGTATCTGCCTCATAATGGGAAACATGTGATACTGGCTCATCCAGTTCAACCTCTCTAAAACCGTTTAGTGTAAAATACATCCACTCCCCTTCTACTTTCCGCCAATATAATGGGGCGACCCATTTTTCCCTTTCGACAGCGGCAAAACCATCGGACAACCAAATTTCAGCACGGCTATATCCGTCATCCTCAATAAATTCTATATATTCCCTATTTGTCACTAACCGATCTGCTATTTTAAAATTATTTAGATAAATTTTGTGCACAGGTTTTTCGTTATCATAGAAAAAATTATTGCCGTTATACCCGATTTTATATATTCCTTCATTGAATTCACACCAGTTTATTTTTCCAAAATCGGTTTTTGAAGAATTATTTATTGGTCTATATATCGGGTACAATGGATTCATCGAAAATAGATGTTTGATATCTGTCAGCATTAATTCTTGATGCTGCTGTTCATGGTTTAAGCCAATTTCAACAACAATTTTAATTTTATCATAAGTTTCATCTGTAGAAGTTTCCAATAATTCCAACATATTCTGATCAACATAAGCCCTGTAATCAAAAACTTCTTTAACCGTAGGCCGCGAAACAAGACCGCGGTGGGGCCGAAAGAAACGTTCTCCTGCTTGTACATAATAAGAATTAAATAAAAATGCATAATGCTCATTTATTGAACGGTATTTTTTTTCTACCTCTTTTAGAACAAAAGTTTCAAAAAACCAGCTTGTATGGGCCAAATGCCATTTTGTTGGGCTCATATCCGGCATTGACTGAATTACAAAATCCTCGGTTTCTAATGGCTCGCATAATTTTTCTGTAAAACTTCTTATTTCTTTATAAGATTTTAGGGTGGTTTCCCTATTCATTTAACTCTCCACTTTCATAATCTTTTTTATGTTTCAAGATAAAAATAAAAATACAGAATATCTTTTTACACAAAAAATTTATTCTTAAAAAAAATCAAAATGTCAGCTACTATACCTAAATCATAAAAAAAATCTTAAAGTATTAAAAATTTTTAGTTATTAATCTTCAATTTGGTATTACGATTCTTCATTAGTAATTTTCATATATTATTGTAATTCACAATGATGAAATTAGTATTAGCCTAGTGAGATAAATAAGTTATTAATTTTATGGAGAACCGGATGCCTTCAACAAAAATATTTTATTTAGCATTTTATTTATTACTCTCTTCTTTCTTTTTTGCTCAACCAAATTTAAATTCCATTTCAATTAAAAACCCGAGCTTTGAAATTACTACTGATAACAATATTCCATTGAATTGGAATTATACAAATAAGGATTTTGTGTCTATTGATAACAACATTTCAGTTGACGAAACTAATTCAATATCTATAATTCATGAAGATTGGGAAAAATCTATTATTACTTCAGAGCCGGTAGAATTAATAATAGGAGAATTATACATGTTAAGTGCTTGGATTAAAACAAAAGATGTTACTAGTAATCCTTTAGATAGATACCCCACTTCCGTCGCAGGCTGTGTAACGATGCAATCATTTCCATTCACAAATCATTCAACAACCATAGGTGCAACAAAGGACTGGACGATCATTAACATTGAATTTATTGCTACGGAAAAAAGCGACAGAATAAGATTACATCTAGGTTACAACGGAACAGCCAAAGGGGAAATTTGGTTTGATAATGTTGAGTTAAAAAAGGTAAATGATATAAGTAATTACATACCTTTTGAAACTGTGCAATGGTTCGGTGAAGGATTTAGATATGATGATAGAGGGTGGATCAATGTTCACATCGAAGGCAAACCTTACGAAAGAGGTTATCAATATGGTTATTTAGTTGCGGAAGAAATTGTAGAATATATAAATAAACTTGGAATTCAGGTATTCAAAGAGAATCCGGAAGATGGATGGGATAATAAAAGATTTGTAGCCGACGCATTTATGTTAAGGAAATATGAAAAGGAATATCTAACTGAAATGAAAGGAATTGCCGATGGTGTAAACAAGGCAGAAGTAAAATTATTTGATAGAGAACTGGATCTTATAGACATTGTTACTATGAATTCTGCAATAGACATAGACTATGCCGGATATGCAATGAGAACTACTCCAAACCCTCTAAGCGGTGAAAACTTTTTAAGAAGTGAAGATGAATTAAATATTCCGGAGAGACTACATAAATGTTCTTCATTTCTAGCAAATAATTCCTCCACAACAGATGGAAGAATTGTTTTTGGACAAATATTTATGTGGGGTGGTTATACCGGACCACATTGGAATGTGATATGTGATGTTAAACCGGAAAAAGGAAATCGATTAGTATATCAAACATTTCCGGGAGGAATCCATTCCGGTGCGGATTTTTATATTAATGAATCGGGAATAATGATTGGCGAAACTACTGTTTCCCAAACGCCGCTGAATCCAGATGGATCACCACAATCCAATAGAATTAGAAAAGCTGCACAGTATGCGAACAGTATTGATGACGTTGTTAATATTCTTACAAAAAATAACAACGGTATGTATGCAAATGATTGGTTAATTGGTGATACTAAAACAGATGAAATTGCAGTCTTATTGTTGGGCACAAAAAAACATAAACTCTGGAGAAGCGGGAATAACGAGTTTTATGGAAATACAAATGACTTTTACTGGTGTAATAATAATAATAAAGATCCTGAAGTAAGAAAGGAGTACATCTCAAATAAAGATAATGCACCTCACGATCTAATATTCACACCGTGGAATAGAGATATTGCGTTTAATCAATTTTATAAAGAACAAAAAGGTAACATAAATGCTACGGTAGGAGTGAACGCCTGGAATACTTCCCCAATTAATAGACCTCATGCATGTGATGGAAAAGTAACAACATCGGATATGGCAGAAAAATTAGTGTTTTTTGCAAATTCAGGGAAAGTCACTTTAAGGGAAAAATTCATTAATGAAAATGGAAGAATTCCTGATTTACCGGGAGCAACGCCAAGATTATCTTTAGGATATGCAGTTTCAAGTCCGATCTTTATTGAAGAACAATTAAAAAAACAAAGAGTCGAAAAAACAGCAGATTTTGAAAAAAAAGAGACCAAACTAAATTTTGATAGTGTTGAAGGTATTTACTCATACAATAAAAGAAGTTTATGGTTTAACACTGTATTTCCATCCTCGGATAAAGAGAATTGGTTTATCAGTGCAACTGCTGCATATTGGAAAATTTTAAAAAAAGCGCCGGAAGAAATTGAAAAAAGTATAAATTATTATTCCAATCAATTTGCAGAATTGACTTCACGATATAACTATGTTACAAATCGTGAAGGATCAATTGCTCCTATAAATGCTGAAAGAATTTATACAAGATATAATAATTATCAGATTCCTAGAATAAAAGGAACATTTTTATTGCATCAGCTTAGACTATTATTAGGAGATGATACATTTTCACTAATCATGAATACAATTCATGACGAGTTCAAAGAAAAAGAGATAACTACTTCAAATTTTATAGAAATTGCTGAAAACGCTAGCAAAAAATCCCTCTCAAAATTTATTATGCAATGGTTAGAGAGAGATGATTTACCAAATCCTGAAATAAATGCTAATATTGTTGAGAAGAACGGCTCTTGGATTTTAACCTTGGTAGTTAATCAAGGCCCTAACGAATATCATTATTTAACCACAGTTGAAATTGAAACGGAAGAAGGAAATACTTTAGAATTTGTTGAAATAAAAAACGAAAAATCTTCTTATGAATTTGTTTTAAAAGAAAAACCAAAACGTATAATATTCAATAAAAATAACGACGTTTTACTTAAGCATAATAAATATTTTACCTGGTCAAACTTTTTTGATGATTATTCAAATACCATTATTGTTTATGGTACTAAACGGCAAATTGAAGCTAACCATACTTTAGCTCTTAGATTTTCTAAAACTTTAGCTGATAAATTTACTGAAACTCTCATCCCTGTTAAAAAGGATAGTGAAGTTTCAGAAGAAGATTTAGCACAAAAAGATTTTATAATAGTAGGAAATGTTGCTGATAATAATCTAACAGACGCAATTAATAATAAATTAAGTTTATCTATTAACAAGAATTCATTTGAATGGTTAGGTAAGAGTTATTCTAATTCAGATCATGGATTATTTATTTCATCCCCAAATCCATTTAATAAGAAAAAAGCTATTTATTTGTTTACTTCCAATAGTGCATTGCAGCTGTACAATATGACAAATAAAAGGCACCGTTTACCTTCATGGGGCATCTTCCATAAAGATAAAGTGGTAAAGAAAGGTTATCACATAAATGAAGATTACGTAATTAATCTATAAAACAAATTTTAATTGAGAAATAATAAAAGTAGGAATAACCTACTTTTATTATTTTTTCTATTCGACCACTCTCATTATCGGATAAACATTATGTTTCTGATCATAATATGGAGAGTTCTCATAAAAATAATTTAATCTGGCATGAGCATCTTTTGCAAAGGCTGTATCCGACTTAACAAGTGAATTAAATTCTTCTCTAAGATTAGCCGACTTGTTGTACATTTCTGCAGCTATTGGCTCCATTGAATATTCTTCAAAATATTCTTTTCGCTCGAAAATAATATTCATGAAACCCCACCTAACAAAAGAATCATTTGCTTTAGGCTCTAAAAGATGAATAATCATTCCCAAGCTCCGTTGGCTTGTAGGAATATAATAATCACCTGAAGTAACAAACATAGAATCAGCAATTACGTCATAATCAAACATCGGTATAAATCTGCCTTCATATGGGAGATCAGCAAATGAAACATTCTTAAACTCATATTTTTCTACTTTATAGAAGGTTGATTTACGAATTGTATCCACCCGGATCCCATGTAATTTAATAATTGGGATTAATTCAGACCATTCCTTTGGCAATAAATATGCAGTTGGAATATTAACAGAATCAGAAATTTTAAATTCATTAAAATACGGGACCGTGTTTACAGTTTCTTCATTAGTATATTTTATTATTTTTCTTCCTGCTACTCTACTGTTTATTAACTGTTTAACATATCCTTTAAAATCGTATGAAATAGATTCCTTAGTAAGATCATACTTTAACGGAAAAGTATTTGTATCAATCGTGTAATGCTCAAGTATATATTCATCCGCTTTTATTGAAGCATTTTTAATTTTAATGCTATTTGAGTTACAGAAATTTATTACAGATTCCAATAAAACTTTAGTTGAAAACACTCTATCTTTATACGGTTTCAACATATGAGTTTCTATCAATAAACCAATTCTATTTTGCAACGCTGCATAGCCATTTGAAAATCGAGGCGTTGGGAACCAATCTTTAATTCCGTTAACATAATCACCATCAACAAAGCTCACAAATGGAGATGCTAAATAACCTGCAGAAGCCACATCCGAGTTAATCACGGGAATTAATTCTTCAATTACAATTTCTCTTGTAATCGGAGGGATATCCTGATGCTTAGAAATACCATATGTGATTGTATATTGGTAATCGGCTCCATTTGTCGTATGGGTATCAATAAAAATATCCGGAAGCCATTCTTTGAATAATTTTAGAAAGGCTTTCATTTCCGGAGAATCTGCCTTTGTAAAATCTCTGTTAAGATTTAGATTTTGTGCCGTTGTTCTCCAGCCCATTTCACTTGGGCCATTCTGATTTATCCTCCCATATTTCGAACTTCTTTCATGACCGTCAACATTAAAAACCGGAATAATTAAAAGTGTCACATTTTCCAATAAACTATTTTGCTCCCCTGTTATTAGCATCTCTCGCAACATCAACATGCAAGCATCCTTTCCTTCAACTTCCCCCGCATGGATACCATTATTGATTAGAATAGTAGCATTATTGCTTTCTTTTGCTTTTTTGGGATCGAATAGTTTGTCCTTAGAAACTATTAGACATTTTAATTTTCTACCTTTTGGAGAAATGCCAATTGTTTTTAGCTCTGCGAATTCTGAAGATTCAGCAATTTTTTCAAAGTATTTTATTGTGTTTTCATAATTATCAGTTGATAAATAACTGCTTTTTTCGAATTTAGTTTCCCACTCTTCATTATTTTGTGCTAATATTGGAAAAAAGAATAAAAAAGCATAAGCTACTAAAAGATGATAAACAAATTTTTTAAGAGCATTTGTGAGCATTTTAAATCTTCCAATCTTTTTCAGGTGTTGGTTTATTTTGTAAAACATTTTCTATTTTTTCCATGATTTCATCTGTGAGTAATTCAACATAATTAATAGATTTCATATTTTTCTTAACTTGCTCCGCCCGTGAAGCTCCGGTAATTACAGTACTGACATTGGTATTTTTAAGTGCCCAGGCTAAAGCTAAACCGGACATACTAATTCCCAGTTCATCTGCAATAGAGGTCAATTTTTTAACCTTTTCGATATTTTGTAATCCTTCATCCGATAAAATAGAATTTTTAAGCCATTCATAAGATTCAAGTGATAACCTGCTTTTTTCCGGAATTCCATTATTATACTTACCTGTTAACACTCCACTTTTTAACGGACTCCAAATTGTTGTTCCTAATCCGATTTTTTTATATAAAGGTAAATATTCTTTCTCAACTTTTTCTCTGTGAAGCATACTATATTCAGGTTGCTCCATTAATGGTGGGATAAGATGTTCTCTCCTTGCTATTTGATACGCTTCCATAATTTGAGCTGCGTTCCATTCACTTGTACCCCAATAAAAAGCTTTCCCCTGGTCGATAACATGATTCATTGCTCTAACTGTTTCTTCAATTGGTGTGTGTAGATCCGGTCGATGGCAGAATATTAAATCAACATAATCGGTTTGTAATCTTTGCAGAGCTGTGTTAGTACCTTCAATAATATGTTTTCGTGAAAGCCCTCTATCATTTGGGCCTTTCCCACCCCAATATATTTTTGTGGAGAGTACTAAATCTGATCTCTTCCAATTTGCTTTTTTTATTACCTTTCCCATCATTATTTCTGCCTCACCAGCCGAATAAGCTTCCGCATTATCAAAAAAGTTAACCCCGGCATCATAAGCTTCTTTCATACAGTTATAAGCAATATCTTCACCGATCTGATCACCAAAAGTAACCCATGCACCAAAAGATAAAGCTGAAACTTTTAACCCTGATTTACCTAAATATCTATATTCCATTTTAATTCTCCCGAATTTTTAATTAATTTCTTAATGATAACTTAATAAATTGTATTAAAATTTCAGATTATTTTCTATTCGATTTTTGCAGTAATTGTTTCATTTTATTAATTATAGTTTTATTTTGAAACCAACATTTTAACAATTGAATCTTCTCTATGGAACATTTCAGTTTTTGGTCTCTTTTTCCACCCCTATTAGCAATTATTTTAGCAATTAAGACAAGGCAAGTATTCGTTTCCCTCCTTTTTGGAATTTGGCTTGGCTGGATAATATTAGTCGGGGGCAATCCCCTTAGTGGAACACTTGCAACAATTCAGGCATTAGTAGATGTTTTTAAAGATGCGGGGAATACGAAAACTATTATGTTTAGTTCACTGGTAGGAGCATTAATAGCTTTTATACAAAAATCCGGTGGGGTTGAGGGATTTATTAATTTCGTTAATAATAAACTAGATAAAGTTAAAAGTAAAGACCCAAATAGTAAAAAGAAAATAATTCAATCTCTTGCTTGGATTACGGGTGTATCGATTTTTGTTGAATCCAGTATAAATGTACTCACCGTAGGTTCAATATTCCGACCATTATTTGATAAACTAAAAATCCCTCGAGAAAAATTGGCTTATATAGCAGATTCAATCTCCGCACCGACCTGCATATTAATTCCATTAAATGCTTGGGGTGCTTACATTATGGGACTGATAGCAGCACAAGGATTTGAAAATCCATTAGGTGTTTTAATAGCCGCCTTCCCTCTTAATTTTTACCCGATGTTAGCATTGGTATTGGTTTTGTTAATTATTATGACTCAAAAAGATTTTGGACCAATGAAAGAAGCAGAGAGAAGAGCAAAAGAAGAAGGGAAATTATTAAGTGATGGAGCTACACCAATGATTTCATCCGATATTATTGCGCTAGAAAAAAAGGATGATGTTATTCCCAAAGCTCATAACATGATTATTCCAATTTTCACAATGGTGTTAATGATGCCTCTTATGTTAGTATTTACCGGTTGGGAAAATGTTGAGAATATAAATAGTTACCCTTGGTATGAGCAAATATTTTACGCTCTTGGTAAAGGATCAGGATCTTCATCGGTATTGTATTCAGTTCTAACGGCAATTACTGTTGGGATTATTTTATATACTTCACAAAAGGTCTTTTCATTCAAAGAAACTATTGATCTAATATTCAAAGGCATCAGCGGTTTAATTCCTTTAGCTTTGCTAATGATGCTGGCTTTTGCAATAGGCACGGTTTGTAAAGAATTAGGAACCGGAATTTATATTGCGGAAATTACTAAAGGTTGGTTATCGCCATCATTCGTCCCATTCACAATTTTTATCGTGGCTTGTATAATTGCCTTTTCCACCGGAACTTCTTGGGGGACCTTTGCAATTATGATTGCTATTGGAGTACCAATGGCTCAGACATTGGATGCTAATTTATATTTAACAATAGCTGCCGCTTTAGGTGGAGGAGTTTTTGGTGATCATTGCTCTCCTATTTCCGATACAACTATAATATCATCAATGGCTTCAGCATGCGATCATATTGACCATGTAAAAACACAACTGCCTTATGCATTAACTGCCGGAAGTATAACTGCAGTTGTTTATCTTGCTTTAGGAATAATTTTATAAAATTTTCAGAGACGCAAAACTTTACGCCTCTAGGAAAAATTTATTTTAATAGAAGCATTTTTTTCGTTTGAACAAAATCACTAGCTACAATTTTATAAAAATATATTCCATTAGGTAGACCATTTGCATAAAAGTCTACTTCATGGAAACCAGCATTTACTTCCTCTGATATTAGTGTTTTTATTTCTTCACCAATAGAATTATATATTTCTAGACTAACAAAAGATTTTTGCGGTAAAGAGAATCTAATTCTAGTAGAAGGATTAAACGGATTGGGATAGTTCTGGAGTAATACAAAATTTCCCGGTAAAGTATTACCAGAATTAATGGAGGTAATAGTTTCAGTTACAAAAGTAATTACTTTAGTTTTACCAAAAGTATAATTTTCTGTAGAAGATATATTTTCTTTTAGTTCTACAAAATACGTACTGTTTTCATCAAGCAGCGAAGATGGCGAAAATCTTAATATTCCATCATTATAACCACTTAAATCAACATTTAAATTAACATTAGTAAAATTGGCATCCAGGAATAAAATATTTCCTCCAAGAGAACTTCCTTCAAGTGGTCCATCAAATATTAATTCAATTGTTAAATCTCTTGCCACATCAACAGCGCCATCAATTGGGAAATTCGAAACCAATGAAAGATTATCGCTTGATTTTGTTACAAAACTGATTTCAACATTATTTTCTAAAGGAACATCCCACTTACTTTTCCCATTTTGGGAAATTGTAAGAATATAATTGGTTTTGCTGAGTAAATCTAAAGACGATTTAAATTTCAAAATAGTTCCATCATCATTCCAACTGATTTCACCACTTACCTCCGGAACAATAGTAAAAGCTGACTCAACAGAGTTTGTATCCATTGGATGACTGAACTCAACAACAATGTCTTTAGATAGATATACACTATCATATTCAGTGCTTGGATATGAACTAATAATACCGGGAGCAGCAGTAATATCATAGTTTTTATTTTTTGTCATTTCTCTAAGTGTCTGCATCCTATTTATTAGTTGTGTTCCCGGACATGCAGTTCCGCCACCGCTTTGTCCATGACCGGTAATATTATCATTAACTTTTTCAATAGAAGCATGATATGACTTACCCAAGGGATCAATATCATATTTACTACACAAAAATGCACAAATTGAAGCGAGCTTATCTAAACCTTTTTCACTTGGTGTACTTGAAACATAATTCCCTATTAAACAAATTCCAGATGTATTACCATTTTTAGCAGAATTATGCGCACCTTGAATATTTTCTTCAGTTTCACTTTTCCAAGCTCTTCCTTTGTATAAAACACCATTTGGATCTACCAACCAATTATATCCAATATCATCCCAACCATGACCGTTTACATGATAATCCCAATAAGCAAGTACGACCGCAGCAAAATCATTTGAGGTAGTATTTCCGGCACTATGATGAATAATCAAATGTGTAACATCAGTTAAAGTACGCGAACTGATATGTTCATCTTGCGGACTGTTCCATTCTTTTCTACTTACATATGCTGGTCTATCTATATTACTGTCAAAGTTTTCTTTAGTTAATTGAATTTTATTTTGTACTTGTGAAGAAGAGCCTGGACTGATAAAATTGAAAACTATTGATTCGATTTTAGTATCTGAAGAAATTTTAAATTGAATATACTTTGTATCTTTTTCAAAAAAAGAAAGCTCTGCTAAATAGTTTGCTTCACTATTTTCACCATGAAATTCATTATGAACTAATTGCCAATCTGTCCATTCTTTTTTGTCCACAGAAACTCTTAAAAATATTTCAGCATTGTTTAAGTTTGACCTTAAATTCGCCTGAAAACCAACAGCTAAAAATGGGTCAGGTTTAACGATTGGAACATCTATAAAATTTGATAGAAATTCAGATTGATTTGCTTTTTCTAAAATTGAAAAATTTGAATATTCAACTTTCTTATGAATAAGATTACTTTTTCCATATGAGCTTAAAAATGAACAAAATATAAGACTAACTAAGAATATTTTTTTTAATAAACTTTCCATTACTTTTCCAATTAATTACACTTTTTATCAGGCTGAATATTTAATAATTTATTTATGATAATTTTTTTTCGATTTCCTTCTTCATTGGGATTTTTATCGCGTATCTTACCGGTAAATGAAATAAAAACCTTGTCTCCGGCATTTTCCACAATTCTTAAATATTCTTTTTCAATACTAAGATATTCACCTTCATTGGAAACCGAAAAACGTTCATCGGTCTTGCAATCGATAAACATTGCTGCATCTGCCATATAAGAAAAGTAGCCCTCAAATGTATTTTTGTCTTTCTTTTGTAAAGCGCTACAGCTAACAATTAAAAGAGATATAACTAAGTAAAATAATTTTTTCATTTTTCCTATTCTTATGCTATTTCTATTGTTACTAACAAAATTATTTAATAATTATTAAGATCGGATATTTTTCGATTTTAACTTCACTCATTTGGGCAGATCATTTTCCTATTTCAGGTAAATTAAACTTTATTTAATGAGTAACATTTTCTTGGTTTCATCAAAATCTCCCGCTCTCAACTGATAATAATAAACACCGCTCGGTAAATTAGAAGCATCAAAACTCACTTTATAGTTACCAGCCGTTTGATTCTTATTAATAAGGGTAACTACCTCCCTTCCTAATAAATCGAACACCTTTAAAGTTACCTTTCGATTAAAATCATTATTGATCCTAGGAATTGAATAACTGATTGTTGTAGCAGGATTAAACGGATTCGGATAATTTTGTTCCAAATTGAATTTTGTTGGCACCGAATAGTCAGTTATATCAGCATCTGTTAAAATATCGGTTAAAATTTCATCGAATTTAATTATTCCGGATTTTTTCCCCGCTTTGTTTTGAGTAATAACTATGCTGTGAAATTTCAAATTAGTATAAGCGCTTAAATCAACCTCTTTAAACTTCCACCCGGTCCAATCAAGAGTATCAATTGTAAGAGATATGTTGGTTTCGCTACCATCTCTAAACCAGTACTCTAAAATATTATAACTAAGATCACCAAATACCCACATACCGAACATGCTATTTGCTGAGGAGTTGAGAGATGGCTCACCTTCATTATAAACTCTGCAAACTCCGGAACTATCTTTGGTAAATTCATAATTCAATTTACCTGACTTTTCACCACTATATGGCCTAATTGAAGTAATATTAAAAGACGTACTATTTGTATTGATGTCTTTAGTAGAGCCACTTTGAGATGGCTGCCACCAATCACCGATTTCCTCAAAATCAATAATTGTTAGTCCTTCTTTTATTATGTTGCTTTCAGTCCTGAAAATAATACTAGTATCAGCACTTAATACGGATCCTTCAACGTCAGTAATTCCCTTTCCTAATTTTATTTGATAATTCGTATTATATTGTAAACTCTCATCCGGTCCAAAAATTATATATCCATTTTCATAATCAATTTCTTCATCTAAATAAGGAGCTAAATCATTTCCATCCATATCGGCTACTGCAACATTGCCGCCTAAACTTGAATTATCAATTGGTGCATCAAACTTCACTTTTATTTTTACACTTGTGCTTATGTCCGTTGAATTTTGATCAGGATAAGTACTTAATAAAGTCAATGCAGAGCGAGTTGTAAATGTATGCGAAAACGGTTGCTCAATAAAAGTATCATAAGCTGTTTTAGCACCGGTAGTAAGAGAAATTTCATATGTTGTACCGCCCTCTAAAAAATCGTCAGGAGAAAAAATCATTTTTCTGTCATTAGATTCCCAGGTAAAAGAGCCTGTAACATTCGGAGACAATGAAAAAGATTGTTCAACCGAGGTTGTATTCATCTTAATATCAAATTCCAAAATAATATCCGAATCCAACCGTACGTTTTCAGTTCCGCTTGGACTATAGATGGTTATTACCGGTGGAGAATAATTTGGTTTTTTGATTAAAAACCGATCAACAAACGTGGTTTTATTCGCAGTTACAACCACTGAAGCAACAGTATCTCTCTCATAGTCCTCAGCTTCAAGTATTAGTTCATAAGTACCTGGTTGTACCTCATCAAACATAAAAAATCCATTATTCAAGGCATCCCCAGAAGCGATGATATTATCGGGCATTAAAATTGCTTTCCCATAATTTAATGGCTTTTTACTGTCATTGGAAGTAATGTAACTATAGCTCACAAGGTCAAACGGATCTCTAAGTATTCCAGCTACTTCTCCATATGGAAGAGAAGTTAAGTTATAATAATCAATAAATGCTTTGGTGATTGCCCAAGCTTCATGCTTTAAGTAGGAATTATTCCTCAATCTCCAAGATTCAGGTATATAATCATGAAATGAACCTTCAGACAGAGTACCCGGCATTGTTAATCCCCTCAATACTCCAAGGTTAAATCCCAAGAACGACATATCACCGCGCGTATATTTTGTGGTAGTTCTGTGAGCCTGATATATGGTATTTGACATAATATCCGACATTGTTTTAGCTTCCGAAAAAGCCGGTGATCCATTTGTCTCTTTATATAACAAAAGTGTATAATTTGCGTTCCCCTGAAAACCATTACTGTGAATTGAATGAAAAAAATCCGCATCAAAATTATTAGCATCTGCAGATATTACCGATAGTCCCAGATCATCAGCAGTAGTATTAGTAGTTCTGGATATCTTTGTAGTCGCATTCAGAGAATTAAGAATGTCCCTTAAATATAAACCCTTTGTAAGATTTCCTTCACTTTCCCAGAATCCAGTAGCAGCTATATATCTATCATCAGAATCATTTCCACCATGTCCCGGATTAATATAAATTTTAATGTCTGTAAAATCTTGAGCAAATAAAAGTGAAAGATTTATCAGAATGAATCCTAGTATTCTTTTTAACATTTTTAGTTCCTAATTTTCAGTTAACAAAGTTGATATGTAAAGCTCTCCTTCAGTTGTATGATAAATTAATTTATCTCCTGAATTAGACCACTCGGCATACATCTCAATTTTATCATTTGTATTTGTAATCTTAAATGATTGTTCTAAATCGATAGAATAAACATAAATATCAGATGAGATGTAGTTGTACCTATCATCTATATCAACCATATAAGATATGAACTTTCCGTTAGGTGAAAATCTCGGGTAATGTGCATCTTTTATATTGGTAATAATATTACCTTCCAGATCAGTTATAAAAGCTCCCTTATTTTCAAAAGTAAACAATAACTTGCTTCCATCTCTAGAAATCGATTCCCATACATATATACCTTTTCCTAATGGATTAATAGTATTAACAGTTTCATCAACCAGTAATAGATTATCATTCTCAACATATACGGCTTTATTCGGTAAATTACTTTTTTTCAAAGTAATACTATTTATTTCTTTATAGAGAGGCTTTGATTTTTCAATGAATAAAATTTCTTCATTGTATAATTGAGAAGGTAGTTTTAAATGTCTTTTGTTGGAAACTAAAACTTCTTTTTCTCCCGAAATAATATTGGCAGAACTAATTGAATGATTTTTTTTCCCGGTTTCAATAACGAATGATCTGTAAATCACATTATCTGATAAAATTATAGGATTATATCCAGCCCCTTTTTTTTCAGTAATAGTTTTTGATGTACCGGAAACAAGGTTGTAGGAGAAAAGCCCAATATAATTGGATGAAGTGTAAAGAATATTATCATCATTATTTGCAAATCTTGGATAAAATGCCTCCTTATCCTTCTCCAATTGAACTAATTTTGTCTCTATTACTTCAACGTTTTGGGCATTGATGTTGCCCAGGACAATAAATACAAATATCAAAATTGTTTTTTTAATCATGCAGATGTCTTCTCTATGTTAAATAAAATAATTTTTACTAAACCATTTTTTGTGATGTAAACAATCCTATTATCAACTGGCGACCAATCCGGATTAAATCTTAATTCATTAACAGAATTATCCATTTTTATTTTTTTAGATGAGTTCAAAAAGCCAATATATAAATCCGAACCAATAATTTTTTGACCATCATCACTCTCTTCTGTAAACACAACTAAATTGCTGTTAAGTGCATTACTAATAGAAATTGCATCTGGATAAGAATTAATAATTTTACCGTTACCAGTAATAACTTGAACACCGTTATTAGCAGTTAACGCAAAAATATGGTCACCAGTTTTGGAGGCAATACAGTTAATAAACTTGTAGTTCTTTTTATTGAATGAAATTGTATCTTTTTTCCCTGTATCCTTTATCAACAAGTTATTTTCCACATAAAAGAATGAGTCGTTATTAAATTCAGAGAATTTATTATCAGAAATGTTAATTTTTTTAGATATACCTTTTTCTAAAAAATACAGAGCTCGCTTTTTTAGAATTGGTGTCGAAATGCGGTTTTCAGTTTTGTAAACAACATCAATATTGCCATCTAAAATACTATACTTCAGAATTGAATAAATACCACCTCGTTTTCCATTTTTTGCTTTATTACGGAAAAATATAGACTTTCCATCACCAGATAATTGAAAGTTGTTTCCACAATTAGGTAAGCTCACAATTTTTTCAACTAATTCATTTTCAAAGTCATATAACCAGATTTCACTGTAATTTTCATTTGTAAATACTAAATTTTTACCGTCATTAGTAAATTTTGGATGCTGAAAAAAACCAAGGTCCTTGTTGGTAATATCTTTTATTTCCTCAAAAACTATTTGATAATCGAGATCAAAATCGTTTTCTAAATTCGCACCATATTTTTCCAAATCTTCTTGATGAATGGATTTTTGACCAGAAACACCATTTTCGGTAGGATCTGATTTTAGTTTTTCCTCTTTTTGATTTGACTGGCATCCAAAAACAAAAGCAAATATTAAAATGAGTTGAATTATTTTTATCATTTTTCTTCTATTTAATTAAAATCATCTTTTTTGTTTCAAAAAAAGCATCTACTCTTAAATTATAGTAGTAAACTCCACTAGGTAACTCAGATGCATTAAATTCAACATTATAATTTCCCGTTGGTTGAAATATATTGACTAATGTTTTTATTTCACTACCCAAAAGGTTATATATTTTTAATTCCACATATTGAGAAGAATTCGATTTATTCGGTTTTATTGAGTAACTAATGGTTGTAGTTGGATTAAATGGATTCGGATAATTCTGACTTAGTGTGTAATTAATAGGCGAGATTATTTCTTTTTCCACATTCACAATTGTTGTAAATTTTTCTTCAATAAGATTCCATAACTCGTCTCGTGAACCATCATAACCTAAGGCCCACATACCAATTCCTTTTAGATTTTCACTTATTGCTAAATCATATTTTAACCCTAAGCTGGCAGCATCATCAAACCAAACTTGGTGATGAACAGAACTCTCTACATAATGATACCAGGAATTTTTAAAAGTATTTGACCAATTCCTTCCATGCGAACTTGATTCTCCACCTGATTGTCTAAATCTAACTGCATTTATATAATCGATTGTTGCGGATCCCTCATCACTACTTAATGCGGTCCAGTGAGGTCCATAGTAAGGAACACCAAGTATAATTTTTTCCGGGTAGAAAGATGTTACGGTTCCATACTCAACGTTAATTGTATTTGTTATATTATGAAGGGAAGTACTTATAAGTGGTGCTGTTGGTCCGGTTGTACTACTCCAGCTACCATAAAAAGCGTACCCCATAATGAACAAATAATCGCAAGCTTCCGCTAATCCTGTTAATTTCCATCCTCCCCAATCAACTGCCGGTGCAGCAAAAGATACCTCTAACTCAGGGTCTATAGAATGAACAGAATCGGATAATTCTTGCATAAAACCGTTAATTAAATCACCTCTATCCGCTACATCTAAGCCTTCAAAATCAATATTTACGCCATCTAGACTAAACTCTTTTATTTTGTTTTGAACCCCAAGCATAAATCCCCATCTATTAAAAGAATTTGTAAGTAAATTATGAATATCATCTGCATTAAAATTCACGATAACCATAATCACCTTAACTCCATTTTGATGTGCTTCGTTTATCACATTAGTCCACGGCCATCCCCAGGGTTCTGAAATTTGACCGGTCGATGAAACGGAAAAATCGAATGCTGCAATATGAGATAACAGATCGTAATTAAAATAATTATGAGCATTATTCTGATACTCCCAATCGGGATAATACCCAAATACGGCTTTGTTTAACTTTTTTACCATATTTTTGTTCAATGGAATTATTTGGCCACTACTTTGGGGTGGAACTTTATTTAATTTATTTTCTTTAAATAAATTCCGTTCCACTTGATGAATGCTTGGTCCTTGTTGCCCTATTATTTGAACGTATAAAAATGATATTACAAGAGAGCAGAAGACAATTATTTTCATATTTACAACCTCGATAGTAAAAAATTAGATTTGCAAAATAATCAATAAGGTTCATTAAGCAATATTTATTAAATTATTTTGCTATTTTTAAGATTAAACTCGTAATAATATTGAATAATTGAAAGGCGAAAAAATGATCTCACAAAAAATTGTAGATGCATTAACTGGTCAATTAAATAAGGAAATTTTCTCATCTTATCTTTATTTATCAATGTCAGCGTATTTTGATAGCAAGAACTTAACCGGAATGTCTCAATGGATGAAATTACAATCTCAGGAAGAATATGAACATGCAATGAAATTTTATGATTTTATCCTAAGAATTGGTGGGGAAGTTAAGTTAGGCTCTATTGATGCTCCGCAGACTACATGGGATTCTCCGTTAGTTGTTTTTGAAGATTCCCTAAATCATGAACGTTTTATTTCAAAAAGTATACATGAAATTATGGATTTGGCCATTGAAGAAAGTGATCATCCGACTAAAAGCTTTTTACAATGGTTTGTAGATGAACAAGTTGAGGAGGAAGATACAGTTCAGCAAATAGTTGAAAACTTCAAATTAATTGGGGAAAGTAAAGGCGGACTATTTATGCTGGATAGAGAATTAGGAGCTAGATCTGCTGCTGGCGGAACGGAATAATATTTTTATTTTTTCCTAATCTTTCTTTTTTATAAGAAAAAAGCTATATTAAAAGTCTGTAATTTTTAAGATTTGGAGTAAAAAATGTCAAGAAAATGTCAAGTTACCGGAGTTGGGCCAAGAAGTGGGAGTAGTATTTCGCATGCGCACAACAAGACAAAGAGAAGATTTTTGCCAAATCTTCATAAAAAAAGAATTTGGGTTAAAGAATTAAATAGATTTGTTACAGTTAAACTTAGTTCAAAAGCTTTAAAAACTTTAGCTAAAAACGGTACAAGTGAATTAGCAAAATTAGTGCAAGAGAAAAAAATCAAAGTTTCTTAATATTTGATTCATCAAAAAAAAGTCCGGTATTTCCGGACTTTTTTGTTTTAAAGACTTTGTAAGAAAATTTACGATTAAAATATATCTTCATAACAGTTATTATTTTGTAGAAATTTTATTTTCTACTCTTTTTCCTTCCCTCTGCTCTTCCTCTATTATTCTTTGCAAATCTCTTATTGCTTTTTTCTGAATAACCGTTTTTCGCAATTTTCTTTCTCTCATTATTTTTTGTTATACTTTTTTTCTTTACACTTTTATTTTTATCAGCTTTTTTGCTAATTCTCGTTGATTTAGTTTTCTTTTCAATTTTTTTTTTGTCTATATCTTTTCTATTAGTAATTTTTGCTTCTCTTTTAGCCATTCGTTTCGAATCAATTTTACTTCTATTTTGTTTTTGAACTTTTCTATCGGTTTTTATCGATTTTTTTGAAATATCTTTCCTATTAGCCGTTCTTTTATTTATAGCTACTTTATCTTTTCTGAAAGATTTTAACGATTTCCCTTTTATTACACTTTTCCTATCAAATTTAGAACTTTTTACACTTCTTTCAGTTGGTCTAAAATCAACTATATTATTTCTTGATTTATTTCCTCGTTTCTTATATTCATTATAATTAGATGTTCTTGTAATTTTTCTGGTATTAAACTTTTTCCCAATTTTTCGTTCAACAAATTTTCTGCTAACTCCACCATTTACTATCCTATTGTTATTGGCAAAATAGTTTGTTCTGTATTTTGTTTTTCTATAAACATTTTTCACATAATGTCTATCAACAAAATGATTATGAATATTGTGTGAAGCAAAATGATTATACTTTACAAAACTCCAGTAATGGTGACCGGAATGCCAGCTGATTGAAAAGTGTATTCCATGTCCATGATTAAATTTTGCGTAAGGTGGTAATGGAGCCCAACCAATATGAAAATCATTATACCTCCACTCTACCCAGGCAGGAGCCCAAACATTGTCAGGCATCCAAACCCAGCCATAATAATCATCATGATACCATCTTCCATAGTGAAAGGTTGCCCAGCCAAATGGTTCATATGATACCCAATACCAACCATGTTTTGTCCATTCCCATCTTCCTTCTGAATACGGACGCCAATTATGATCTGATTTATACGGCCTCCAGACATAATCATCATAACCTACTTCAACCCATTCTCCGTAAGAATCTAAAGCGCTATAAAAGTATTCTACTTCGATATTATTATTATAAAATCTTGATGCAGTTAAAGAACTAAAAAACAATCCGAAAACTGCTAACGATAAAATTATTGTCCTTTTCATGATTTACCTCGCTGTTAAATTCTACAACTAAATGCGCATGAATAGTGCCAATATAAAAAAGTTGAATTTTATTCTAAAAACGTAATATTCGCATTTTATGTGTATAATTTATTATACACCAATAACTCAATTTGTCCAATGAATTATTACTCTTTTATAAGTAATTTTATACATAATTTTTAAATAACTAAGTTCAGGGGTAGCAATGAAAATTACTTTGTGGATTTTAACCATAACACTGCTAATGGGATTATCATCCTGTTCTAATCAGAATGAAATGAAGGATACAAATATGTTGGAATCGAAAATAGCTCAATATGTAAAAACAGAAATTAAGTACGACAAAAACCTTTTAGATGAAAATCAAAAAATTGTTGTGCAGAAATTATTTGAAGCAGCTAAAATAATGGATGCAATTTTTTTGGAGCAAGTTTACTCGAAAAACCTGGATATTAAAAATGAATTACAAAAATCAAAAAGTGAAGATGATAAATATAAACTAGAGTATTTTACAATTAATTTTGGACCGTTTGATAGACTGGATCATGATAAGCCATTTATAAATAATGCTGATAAACCACTTGGTGCAAATTTTTACCCGGAAGATATGACGAAAGAAGAATTTACGAAATGGATTACAGATCATCCTGAAGATGAGAAAGCTTTTACAAGTGAATTCACGGTAATTAGAAGAGATGGTAATAAATTAAAAGCAATACCTTATTCAGAATATTACAAAGATAAACTTACAAAAGCTGCTGCACTATTAAGAGAAGCAGCAGATTATGCAGATAATAAATCCTTAAAAAACTACTTAACTCTGAGAGCAAAAGCTTTTGAAACAAACGATTATTATGAAAGTGATATGGCTTGGATGGATCTAAAAGATCATGCAATTGAAGTTGTTATTGGACCATATGAAGTTTATGAAGATGCCTTATTTAACTATAAAGCCTCTTTTGAATGCTTCTTAACTTTGGTTGATCCGGAAGAAACTAAAAAAATAGAAACATTTGCTAATTACTTAACAGAAATGGAAGAGAATCTTCCAATTCCTGATGAACACAAAAACTTTGAAAGAGGAAGTGATTCTCCATTAATGGTAGTTCAAGAAGTTTTTGGTGCCGGAGATACAAAAGCAGGAGTTCAAACATTAGCATTTAACTTACCAAATGATGAACGTGTTAGAAAAGCAAAAGGTTCTAAAAAGGTAATGCTAAAAAACCTTCATGAAGCTAAATATGAAAAATTACTAAAACCAATAGCAAATATTGTATTAGACAAAGAACAGTTAAAATTTGTATCCTTTGATGGATTTTTTACACATACCTTAATGCATGAAATGTCCCATGGAATTGGACCAGGATTCATAAAAGTTGATGGAAGAGAAACAGAAGTAAAGAAAGAACTTAAAGAAACATACTCAAAAATTGAGGAATGTAAAGCAGACATTCTTGGAATGTTCAATAACATGTATATGATTGATCAAGGAGTCTTACCAAAATCATTTGAAAATGAAATGTGGGTAACATTCTTAGCTGGGACTTTCAGAAGCGTAAGATTTGGGATTAATGAAGCTCATGGTGGTGGAAATGCTATAATTTATAATTACCTTTTAGAAAGTGGAGCATATGATTTTGATAAAACTACAGAAAAAGTAAAAGTTAATTTTGAAAAAATATATCCATCTCTAAAAGAGCTTGCAACAAAATTATTAATGATTCAAGCAACTGGTGATTATCAAGGATCGCTAGATTTAATAGCAAAATATGGAATTGAAACAGAAAGTATGAAAATACTTGTTGATAAATTATCTGTATTACCTGTGGATATTAAACCTGAATTTGAGATTGAGAAAGGATAAATAATTAAGTCGTCATATTGAGCAGAGCGAAATATCTAATTTAATAGATTTTTCGCTCTGCTCAGAATAACCGGTTTTTTAATTCAAATTATCTTCGCACTCATATAACCAATCCTGAACACCCTGAACAATTTGATTAACAATTTTATTTTTAAACTCTTCATCCATTAATTTCATTTCATCATTTGGATTTGACATAAAAGCTGTTTCTACCAAAACATTAGGTATTTCCGTTGGAGAGTTTAATGTAAAATTAAAATTCCCGATATTCCCAAAGGGTTTCAACTCTAATTCCAACATTCTTTTATAAATAGCTACAGAAAGCGGCCTGTAGCAAATATGTTTGTAATATGTGCTGGTTCCGCTAACTTTTTTAGGGTCCGTAGAATAACCTATTGAATTTGCATGTATGCTAATAAGGATATCAGCATTAGAACTATTGATTTTTTTAAGTCTATCATTATTAGTAGAAAAGGAATCATCTTCCCTTGTTTTTATTACTTTTGCTCCCTTTTTTATTAAAGCCTTTTCCAATTTGTTCACAATATCTAAAGTCACATCTTTTTCAAGTAAACCTGTTGCACCTAACGATCCTTCATTTTCACCACCATGACCGGCATCCAAAACAAATTTTAATTTTGAAAAATTGAGAATTTCAGGCTGTTTTTTTAACTTGATCTCAAGTGAGTTTCCATTATAACCGATACTGTAACCCCAAATTTGTTTATGAGCTGGTTCAATAATAATTCTGAATAAATCTTTTTCTACTTGTTCATAATAGAGATTTTTTACCTCCTCAGTAGATAGATGCTGTGTAATCCAATTGCTATTAGAAGTAGCACCATAAATATCTACAATAATCCTGGTAGGATTTATTTCTTGTCGGGTTGAATAAGGTAATTTTTCTCTTAATCGAACTATAATTTTATCTTCTTTTCTGCCACCATAAACAGCCCAAGAATCGGTTAAAGATTTTGGAATAAAAGTGCCAACGGGAAGTAAATCAACTTGATTTTCCGGAATCCATGCTATATGGTTTTCGGTAAGTTTTACGCGGTATTGATCCCCTACTTTTCCATCTATTGACAATCTAATACCCGGTTCGAGAAAGGATAATTTTGCACCTCCGAGTCTATCAGAGCCCAATCCGTAATTTAGGTAAGGCCTCACTCCTTTAGTAATTGCCACCCTGGGTAAAGTATTTGGGATAATGGAAATTTTTGAAGCGGAATTTTTCTCAATAACCTCCCCATCTTTTTCCATTCTGAATTTTATTGGCATATTTTCAATATTTAATTCTGTCTTTATCTTATAAATACCTGTGTAAATTCCTTCAACACCTTTAGTTTGAGAAGTTGGGAGTTCGCTCATTTGTATTCCATCCATAAAGGTTACATTAGCTTCCGGCGTCCCTTTAATTCTAACTTCCAATATATCTCCAATATCAAGCCATAAATCTTTTTCAGGTAACATCATATCATCTTCAATAACTAAAATATCATCCGGCGAAGATATCAAATCATCATCTTCTCTAATAATTTTTAATTTTTCAGTGACTGTAACACCTTTATTTGTTGATTCAATCTCAAAATTATTTTCACCAATTTCTAATTTCATTAAATCAACAAAAGCTCCTGATGGGTATACTCTCAACTTTTTACCGTTAATTTTTACCGTGCTATTTGGGAGTGTATTGGCAGCCAATCTATACTTTGACAGCTTTGTAATTGTTTCCCTTTCTTCAGGAATTACAATCTGAATATAATTTTTCTGAGCAAATAAGTTTGCAATTGAAAAAAATAGGATACAGAAAACGATTATTGGAATATTTTTCACAGGAATGTCCACTATTTTACCTTTCTAAAAGTCAATTAAATCTAAAATATACTAAATTGTACTTCAAATTTTATACAGTAATTATAATCAATCTACGGAATGAACAAATGGATAAAGTAATTAATAATTTTTTTAAGAATCACGAAATGACAAAAATATATACTTATTCCGAATTTATGGAATTATCAGAAAGTAATATTAACAATGCAATTGTTGAAGATCTTGACGAACAAGGTAAAATATATCATGAATATAGAAAACTCAACATGCACAGAATTAACCGAATTCAAAAAGTTTTTAAGCCAAACGAACAAATTGTTTCGAAAATAAAACAAATTAAAAATCCTCAAACCTGGCTAGTTGTAACCGAAGATTGGTGTGGAGATTCAGCACAGAATTTACCATACTTTGTAAAGTATCTCGAATATAATCCTAAAATATCGCTTAGAATTATTTTGAGAGATCAAAATTTGGATGTAATTGATGCTTACATAAAAGATGGCAATCCGAGAAGTATTCCAAAAATTATTGGCTTTGACGAAAATGGGAATCAATTATTTATTTGGGGACCTAGACCTAAATTTGCTCAAGATTTGGTCCAACAATTAAAATCGGAAGGTTATTCGAAAAAAGAGTTTAATGAAAAACTACATTTATGGTATGGTAGAAACAGAGGAAAAGAGTTAGAAATTGAATTACTGAAATTGTTTAGCAATCTAGTTTCTGAGTAACCATGATGATATAATATTTCCTACTCATCAAGGATGAATGGAACAATTATTTCAATTGATGATTCTACTGCTTGATCTGCAATTTTACCTGGTTCAAATTCTGTTTTAATAATTGCAGATTTAGCAGCTTCATCGCAGCCAAATCCTAAACCTTTAATAACTTCTGCCGATATTACAAAACCAACATCATTTACTTTTGCACTTACAATAACTTCACCACTAATTTTACTTCTTTTAGCTTGCGGCGGGTAACGTAAAATATTCAAAAGAGAAACTATTCCCCCAATTGGTTTTGGGCATTCATCCAGTTCACATTTAATAAATTTTTTTTCACTTATTGAGGTCATAGTTTCGTGATCTATTTTTTTAGATTTTGGTGAAGTCTCTTCTGAAATAATATTTTCCGCATTATTAATTACAAAATTAAGTCTAAAGGTAACATCAGTTCCAAATTCTATATCATTTTTTCTACCCGGGATAAAAACCGTTTTTCTAATTGCATCAATTGCAGCTTCATCACAACCAAGACCTAAACCCTGCAATATCTTTATATTTTCTGCTTTGCCTTTTGAATTAATAAAGGTTGATACTAAAACCGAGCCCTCAAGATTATACTGTTTAGCTAATTCAGGATAGACAATGTTTTTCTCTATTTCCTCTATACCTCCAACAGGTTCCGGACAAATCTCTAATTCACATATAAAATCATTGTTTTCTAAATTTTTCTTTCTTTTTCCCGCATTATATGCAGTAAGCGGAGCTATATATTCTGTATCATATTCCACTAGATTAACTTTTACTAATTCACCGTTTTCATAATTTTTTACAGCTTTTAAACCACCGTTATCGTAAAAACTTCTGTGTACCCCGTGCAGTACTCCATTTACTATATGAGTTTCATCTTTTATCAAACCATTTGGATAAAAATTCCGAACCAAACCATTTAATTTTCCACCAGAATAATTTTTTTCGGTTTCAGTATTTCCATTTTCAAAATACCAATAAGAAATTCCTTCCATTATGTCATCTACAAAAGATAATCTGGAAGCTACTTTGCCGGAGGCATAATATGTTTTCATTATCCCGTTTTGTGCAGCTAAAGATGAGCATATTATTAATGCAAATAGTACTGAAAGTATTTTGATCATTTCTTAACTTTTACTTATGTAAATTGAGAACCGTTTTTATAACTTAAAATTTTCGAGTTAAATGAAAAGATTATTCTTAATAGTTTTCACTTTTCTAGCAAGCACTTTCCTAACAGTAAATGCTCAGAAACAAATTAATATTAATAACCTTAAAAGTAATTTTGCAAAAAGTGAAAATAAGCAAAAATACTATGCTAATCTTATTAAAAATTGTGAAGATATATTTAGTAATGGAGTTGGTGATATAAAAAAATGGAATAAGGCTTTACGGGACGCACAAACAATTTTGCTTAAAAATAAATTTGTGTTTACCGGGATAAAAAAAATATTAGATATTAATACTGACGAGCAAAAAAAAATTCAACAAACAGCCCTGGAAGTCGCATATACCTTGTATCCGAAAGAATTTGAAGAAAATGTGAAGGATATTTTCTATAAAACCAATGATCCTATTTCTTATGCAATTGCAACAAATTATTTATTGAGGCTTAACTCTAATCCAAAGATAGAATTATATAAAAACGAATTAATACAAAGATTTGATAATTTTAGAAATTCAACAATTCTAAACAGTTTATATAATGATTTAGAAGGTCAAAATAAATTACAATATGATAATCGTCCGGATCTTAATTCTCTTTTAATACATTCTTTTCAAGACAAAAAAAACATTATTTATTCTTTTTTTAGAAAAAATAGAAATTATCCGGGTATTTCGATTATAAAAGGTCCGGACGGAAAGTTTATCAGAAATGATGATAACTCACTATTCTTCATTCCTCAGCTGGCAATATCATTCTCAAACTTACCATCATATATCCCAAATGGGAATACACCTCAAGGTATTTATTCCATTGTTGGAACTTACATTTCTCCAACAGAAACTATTGGTCCTACACCAAACATATTGGTTAGAAGTCCATTTGAAGTTTCGCCAAGTATATTTTATCATAGGAAAAATCAAAAAAACAACTGGAATATTGAAGATTATATAAACTTAATACCAAAAGATTGGAAAAATTATGAACCAATTTTTGAATCTTTTTACACTGGCAAATCAGGAAGAAAACTAATAATTATTCATGGTTCCACTGATGAAACGAAATATTTTAAAAATGAAAAATACTTCCCCCTTACACCTACAAGAGGATGCTTAAGCTCTTATGAAGAATGGGATATAAATGGGAAATGTAAAAAAAGTGACCAATTAAAATTGATTAATGCGTTCAGAAGAACTGGAACTTCTAAAGGATTTTTGGTAGTTGTTGAAATCGATAATCAAGAAAAACCGGTTGAAATAAAGGAAATTGAATCATTGATTAGAGATAGAAACGATCAATAATAGTTTTGACCATTTTTTGGAAAAATATACTCCTAATTATTCTCAACAATTTGTTTAATTCTATCTACAGCTATTTCACAACTATTTTCATTTTGAATCTTTTTCTTAATTATTTCAGAATTGTTAGATACAACAGAAGAGTTCAAAACATATTTAATTGAGTTCAAAGTTTCATTCGGTTTCAGCTTTGTAATAGTTAGTGGTTTTGCCCCTAAAACTTCTGCATATAAAATTCTCCCCCAATAGAACTGGGCACCAAATAATGATATTGGAACAATTGGAACACCATACTTCATAGCCGCATGAATAGCCCCGACACCACCATGTGTAATAAATAGTTTTACGTGATCAAGTATAGCAGAATGAGGAATATCTGATTCTAAAAAGAATGTTTCTGATGGAAAATCATATTTTTCCAGATCAATTTTACCTGGATAAATTAGCAATCTTTGGTTTAATGTTTTAATCTCACTAATTATCATTTTTAATTTAGGTTGCAGTTTTTCATGACTGAAGCTTCCCATATCTAATAAAATGGGTTTTTCATCGTTACCCAAAAATTCTTTCAACTCATCTGATAATCGAAATAGTGAATCATTTTCTAAAAACCAATATCCTGATATAAAAATATTTTCTCCCCAATCCGGAGGTTTTTTAGAAAGATGTCTACTATAAGCGCATAAATATTGTGAATTTTTATTTTGATCTTTATATGGTCCCCAGAAAGGAAATGGTGGTAATTGAAGAAGTTCATTCCTTAATCTATTTATTCTTTTTCTCATTGATAACCAAAATGATTGGTTTCCAACAAAATGAGTGATTTTATTATAAAACGGTATAAATCCTAATTCTGCCTTCGTATAAGGACTAGCAAAATATTTTGTTGAAATATGAGGTTCGAAAGCAACAATTAAATAGGGTATTTTAAATTTTTCAGCTATAGATGATCCGAAAAAACAAAGAGGTGTAAATAGAATTACATTACTATCTTTACAAATTTTTATACTTTTTTCTATCCATTTTCTGGAGTAATTTTCTAATTCTTCCCAGATGTTTATTTTTTCTCCCTCTTTCCTTTCGTCCCATTTATTTGCAGGATTTCCAGGTAATTCATGAAAAGTAATGCCATTTTCTTCTACTAACTTTTGGTACTCCAGGTGTGTGGCAATTTCAACATTAATTGAATTTTTTAACATTTCTTTTGCTAAAGCAACGCACGGTTGTACATCACCTCTTGTACCAATTGAAAGCATGGTAATTTTCATAAAAAAATCTATTAAATTATTTTAGTTTCTTCAACAAATTATGTTTTATTAGTATTTCCGTGGCTTTTATCATTACTTTAAAATCAATTTTAGATTTTTTCGCGATCGAAATTAAATCATTGGTTCCATCTGAATAATTTAATACCCATAACATTGCTAATTCAATTTCCTTAATATCTCCGGCAACCGAGTTATAGATGCCTCTCTTACCTAATTGAGGTTCGCATTTGGGATTTAGATTTTCATAAATTCTATTGTTTTCAATAATTTGAATAATTTCCTTTAACATACTATAGGATTCGTAAAGATTTTTAGCTGAAATAAAGTCAAGATTATCTGCTGATGTATGATATTCCAGAAATTCTTGATTAGGAGTTCTTGTAAATCTACCCATTGGTAAATTAATCCCTGGAGAACAAAACTGTCTCTCATCATATCCATAAGGAGTAAATTCTCTCAATTCATTTTCATATTCGGAATTTGAAAATGTATAATCAAAAATTCTATCTATTTCGCTATTTCCATTTCTGGATTTTTTATAAATAAATTTTCCGTTATCACCTAATAGAGCAGTAACAATTCCATACTTAATGTTTTTAAGAATTGATTCATTTTGAGATAACCACGTTATAGCTCCTATTGTAGCAGGGATAAATAAGAATCTGTAAGAATATTTATGCTGAATTTTATTTAAATATTGCGCAAGGAATGTGTTGACCGAAATTCCGGATAAATTATCATTACACATCGATGGATGACAGATATGAGTAGAAATAAGTACTTCATCTTCTACTTCACCTCTTAAGTACAATTCTCCGAAACTTAAAGCTCCATTTGTCAATTCAGAATTAATGACAACTTCGTAAATATCTTCTTTTAAACTTTCCAGAGTTTTATGCGATAAACAAAATCCCCAATCTTTTTTATAATAAGAAGTTTTATACGGAATCCAATTTGGCTTTTCTGGTAAAGAATATAAATGTGGTTTTAATTCTGTTAGACTGATTTTTTTGTGTATTGGTATACTATAATTAACGAGATGTAAATTAGAGTTTTTAAAATCTACAACTTTTTCTCCTAAAGAAGTTTTTATATATGCTTCTTTTACATTCCACTCTTTAGGAATTTCCCAATCAAATACTTTTGTACCGGACAGTACTTCTTTAATTTGAATAGGAATTATTTGCTGTATCTTCCGTAAGGTTTCTCTTGTACCGTTTCCGGTAATGCTTCTGCAAATAGGAAATAGTTCTTCAATAAAACTATAAATTTCATTTTGAACTTGATCATCGATCATATTGATTTAATTGATCCACTCCAAGTTATTGTTCAATCTATTATTTTTTTGCAAATTTGTCAATTTTTGGAGTCGAATTAGATTAGAATTTCTGAAATCGTTGTCATTAAATTTCATTTCTATTAAACCGTCTTTAATATCATCAATAGTTTGTTCAAGGGAATAATTGGGAGCATGTTTGGGAGCAAGGTCATTAAATAAATTGAAGTTAACTTTATACGATCTTTTATCAGGTAAAGCATCTTCATTAATATCTACATCAATATCTGAAAACCTTGATTTTACCGCTAAAGCTAAATCTTTAATTTGATAATTTGCTTCATTTCTGCCGACATTAACCTTTAAATAATCTCCACCTTCAGATTCATTTCTAAATGAAGCCCATTCAATGGCTCTTGACATATCTTTTACATGAATTAGTGGTCTCCACGGTGATCCATCACTTAAAATCTGTATTTTTTTATTAATAATAGCACTGGCTATAAAATCATTTAGCACAAGATCCAATCTAAGTCTATCACTCATTCCACATGCTGTGGCAAATCTTAAACTTGTAACACAAAAATTATTATCTGCCAATTTTTCAAGTTCTTTTTCAGTTTCAACTTTTGATTTTGCATATTCCGTAAGCGGATTGATCTCGGATGTTTCTGTTCTGTTTTTATTTGTGCCATTTCCATAAATACTGCAGCTTGAAGCAAAAACAAACGATTTCACATTATTTTCCTTTGCTAATTTTGCAATTGCAATAGATGAATTACAATTTACATCTTTAGTTATTTCAGAATATTTTTTCCCCATCGGATCATTAGATATTGCGGCTAGGTTTATAACAACATCAATATTCTGCAAAATATTCTTATCAATTTTCCTTACATCTCCAAAAAATTGGTGATCAATATTACTTTCGGGAAGTACGGAGGTATTTGTTAAACAATTTTTAAAATATCCCATATCAAAGCCAAAAAGCTTATAATTCGGATATGTAGTTTTCAGATGCTTAATTAAAGTCGATCCAACATATCCTGAATTTCCGGTTATTAAAATATTCATAATACTTTACCCAAATTTTGTTCCCCTAAATTCCATAAAGCTTCATTTTTGGACCATAAATCTTCAAGAATTAATTTATCCTTATACGTTTCTATTGATTTCCAAAATCCGTTATGTTTATAAGCAGCTAATTTATTTTGCTTTACAATTTTTTCAAACGGTTCTAACTCAAACGACGTATAATCTCCCTCAATGTAGTTAAGAAATTCCGGCTCAACAACGTAGAATCCCCCGTTAATCCATTGGTTACTTTCAATGGGTTTTTCCTTAAAATTTTTCACCGTTTTTTTATTAGTATTAAAATGGATTACTCCATAATTAGACCTTGGTTGAACGGCTGAAAGCGTAACAATTACGTTATTTTCTTTATGAAAATTAATAGTCTCTCTTATATTTATATTACCTAGCGTATCGCCATAACTTAATAAAAAAGTATCATTTCCTATCAAACTGGATATTTTTTTAACCCTGCCACCTGTAAGAGTTTCAATTCCCGTATCCACTAAAGTTATTTTCCAATCATCAACTTTATTGTAAAATGTCTGTTTATTATTTTCACCACCATATTTATTTTTTTCTTTCACATATGCAAAGTTGTTTCGAAAATACTCAATTATTACTTCTTGCTTATATCCCATACAAATAATAAACTCCCTAAATCCGTATGCAGAATATATTTTCATAATATGCCAAAGTATTGGCATTCCCCCAATTTCTACCATTGGTTTAGGTTTCGAAATTGTTTCTTCAAAAAGTCTGTTACCGTATCCACCGGCTAAAATAACTACTTTCATTTGCTTCCTAAATTATTTCCACTTTTGGTATTGGAATTATAAATTTTGCATCCCATTTTCTTACATACTTCAGTTCATTCATTATTTCTTCTTTAAGATTCCAAGGTAATATGAATATATAGTCCGGTTGTTCATCCTTAATTTTGGTAACATCATAAACCGGAATTCTAGAACCGGGTAAAAATGTATTTTGTTTAATAGGATTTTTATCAACAGTAAATTCTACTAAATCCTGTTTAATGCCGCAATAATTTAATAATGTATTACCTTTACCAGGAGCCCCATAACCAATTACTTTTTTACCTTTTTCTTTAATATCCAATATTGTTTTTATCAGGCTAAATTTTAAACATTCTACACTGTTCGAAAAATCATTATAGTAAGCAAAATCATTCATCCCAAGTTTATCTTCATCAGTTATTTTTTCCATAACTTTTGGATTAATCTGAATTAAACTATTTTTTTCATGTTTTGCAAAAACTCTTAATGATCCTCCATGAGTATTTAATTCTTCAACATCATAAATCACTAAATCATGATACATTAATATTTTATTTATAGAAGATAATGAGTAATAAAAAATATGTTCATGATATATGGTATCAAATTGATTGAAATTTATTAAATTTTTCAAATATGGAACTTCAATTGTCAAAACTCCGGTATCGGAAAGTAATTCTTTAATACCTAAAACAAAGTCATTAATATCCGGAACATGAGCAAATACATTATTTGCAATTATTAAATCGGCTTTTTTATAATCATTGATAATATTTATTGCTAATCCGGAATTAAAAAAAGCGTTTATCGTATTAATACCTTTATTCTGTGCTATTTTTGACACATTTTCAGCGGGCTCTACACCAACGCAAGAAATTTCATAATTCTTAAAATTCTGAAGTAAATATCCATCATTGCTAGCTAATTCAACTACAAATGAATCTTTGGCCAAGTTTAAGTCACTAATAATATTTTCACAATACTTTCTGGCATGCTCAAGCCATGTTGATGAATAAGATGATAAATATGTATACTCAGAAAAAATTTCTTCAGGAAAAATCTCATGTTTAAGCTGAACTAAAAAACATTTTGAACATACAAAAACATCAAGTGGGTAAAACTTTTCGGATTGGTCAACACAGCTAAATTTCACATTATTATTACATAATGGCTGCATCCCTAAGTCCAAAAAACTATTTCCCAGCTTATTTCCACAAAACTTACATTCCGCCATATACACTATTCTTATAATTTGAATATATGATAATAATAAAACCAAATAGCGTAACAATGATAGAAATCACAATTCTGAGAAGTTAAATAATATACTCTGTCTTTTTATTTTAAGCTACTAATATTTTTTCATTTAATCTAGGCGTTCATCAAAATATTTCTATAAAATCAAATAGTTTTAAAGATATTTTGACATTGTTTAATAAATATATAATATAAATAGTCGATAATTATACACTTGCTAAGAATTACTGTATTCTACTATATAATAGTAAAAATTGAGGGAAGTTTTTGAAAAATAATTATTACTATAGCTGTATTACTTTTTTTCTCATTTTAGTTTTAAATTCCTCTTTATTTTCTCAACAAAATAGTGAAATTTCAGGGGAAATAATTAATGGACAAAATTTAGAGCCGCTCGCTTTTGCCAATATTGCGTATTTAAACACCAGTATTGGAACTACTTCTGATGAAAATGGTTATTTTATTCTTCCTTACTCAAAAGACAATAACGAAATTGTTATAAGCTACGTTGGGTATAAAAGCCTAATTTTAAATAAGGAAGAGCTGAAAAGACCAACTAATAATCTTTTAGCTCTCTTCCCTATTGAAATATTCCTTCAAGAAGTTACAGTATATTCAAGTCAAAGACAAAAAACCGATTTAAAGGAAGCGAACAGCCTTTCACTACAAAGTGAAAAAATTAGAGAAATTTCTGTAGGAATGCCCGATATATTGAGATCTGTTCAAGCTCTCCCCGGAATAGCGGTTAATAATGAGTTTAAGGCCGATTTTAACGTTCGCGGTGGTAATCAGGATGAAAATCTAGTACTTGTTAATGGAGCTCAAGTATATGAACCATATCACATAAAAGAGGCTTCCAATGCGAGTGTGGGTATTTTTAATGTTGATCTTATAAAAAAAGTTGATCTTATAACAGGTGGTTTTAGCGCCCGTTACGGCGATAAAATGAGTTCCGTATTAAATATTAAATATAGAGAAGGTAATAGGGAAGAATACACCGGTGCTGCATCTATAAGTTTAGCTTATGTTGATGCATATTTTGAAGGTCCAATAAGCGATAATAGTTCGTTTATTATTGGAGTAAGAAAAAGTTATCTGGAATACGTATTATCAATGATTGACTATGAAGACATAAACACTGCTCAGCCTTCATTTTATGATATTCAAGGAGTGTTGTCTTATCATCTTTCACCATCAAGTAAATTACTTTTTGAATTTATTCATGCGGGTGATCAGTTTTCTTATAATCCGAAAAAAAACAATTTAAATGTACCAATTGTGAGTACACATAAAGGAGAAAGCGCAGTATTTCAAACATCCAGAATTGAAGATGACGATAATAATTCAAGTTACTATACCAATCTATTTGATCTTCAGAGTATTAATATTCTTTCGAATAGATCAATATTAAATCTGGAATTATCCTACTATCGTCAAACCGATGATGAATACAGATTATTTAATCGCATAACTTCTCAAAATATTGAAACTGTTTCTACCAATAATCAATTTTATGATAGTTTATATACAACCCGTTATACCTATGATAGTCTAAAAATTGAAACCTTAGAATTTAAGTCCAATCTTCAATATCAATTTAGTCCTTTTTACGAAATAAATACCGGTTTTGGATATCAAAAATTGTTTTATAACCAGAATGCAGACGATACTTTTACATATTTAAAGCATAATAATCTTGATAATATCAACGTTGTTGAAAAAGATACATTAATTAAGAAAGGAGAATTTGCAGATGATGTTCTGGTAAATACAGATTCCTACAAATATAATGTTTACATAGAAAATATTTTCCAATTTACTGATGATTTCACTGCAAATGTTGGTGGAAGAATTAATTATTTCGATATTAATAAGGATATTAATTTTAGTCCCAGGATAAATATTTCATACAATTTGGGTAATCAGTTTATACTGCGCGGTGCTTGGGGTCATTTTTATCAATCACCAAGCTATAGTCAGCTCCTTTATTCTCAAGCATCCGATTCAAATACTCAGTCCCAAAAATCAATTCACTACATTCTAGGTTTAGAAAAAAGCTCTTATTTCTCTGATAAATCCGGCAGTTTTTTTAAATTTAAGTTAGAGGGCTATTATAAAGATTATTCTGATGTGATATCCTCTTACTTTGGAACTTTCGAGAGATTAACTTACTCCAGAGTAAATGATGCTATAGGGAGTTCAATGGGATTGGATATTTATTTAGTTCTAAGTATACCGAGGGTTTATTCGTGGATTAGTTACGGTTTACTTTTTTCAAACGAAGATAATCTTAATGATAATATAGGCGAATATCCCAGATATACAGACCAAAGACATTCCGTTTCATTTGTATCAAATGTAAATTTTGGAAATAATTGGGAAACTACTATAAAAGCATATTTTGGAAGTGGGTTTCCTTATACTCCGAAAAAAGCTGTTAAGAACGGAAACAATGAATGGTTTTGGGAAAGTGGCGAAATCCATTCTGCTCACCTTCCTTCTTATAAAAGAATTGATTTCAGATTAAGTAAAACATTTTTATTTGCAAGTTCAAAGCTAAATGTATTTTTAGATATTAGTAATATCTTTAATTTTAAAAATATTCAAAACTACGAATATGAAACCCCCGGATATTCTAAACCGGAAGTAGAAGAAATCCTATTATGGCCAATAATCCCCTCTTTTGGCATTCGATGGCAATATTAATCACCAGTTGTACACTATTCTCATTTTAAAAATCTGATTTTGTCCTAAATCACAGACATCACATTTTGCTTCAATAAATTGCCTTCCACATCAAGAAGATTTGGTGAAAAGTTTACAAAGAATATACATCGAAATTATTTTTTTTCACAACATAATAGGAGAAAGTATATGAAATCTGCATCTTTCAAATACTTGTTTGGTCTAATTTTAATATTAGGCATTTTCGTAACGTCGTGTACAAATTCGACAGAACCAGTTGATTCAGTAAAAAAAGTTGAGTATTCTCCAAAAATTTCTGAAGCGGAAGATTTAGCACAAGAATTAGTAACTGAAGCTTTTAAAACTTCAGCAGAATCTTTTGTTGGCAGCTCAATGATGAATCAATCAGCAGCACTAAATAAAACAAATGATGAAAATTCATATTTCTACTTTGACAACTGGCATACATGGAGAGGAGATATTGAAGAAGATCTATTCGAAATTGAAGATTCTTATAATGCGGAATATTTAGCAAAAATTCAATTTCAAAATAACAGAATACCACAACAATCAGCTGAAAATGCACAAATGATGCTTATGTATCTCAAGGCACATGTAGCATTCGGTTTTGTAAATGAAGAACCATACGGTGATGAAGCATGGTTTAATTTTGAAGGTGCGGCAACTCCATTAAACGGATGGCCAACAGTTATAAATGCTGGTGGCGAATATGAAAGAAGATGGATTGGTATATTAAATGATGTTGATACAGAATTACATTATAAAGTTTATTTAGGTATCAATAATGTACAATTTTTCTACGACTGGCAAGCTGATGATTTTTACTTAAATGGTATTGTAACAGTTTACGGAAATGGATTTAAAATATTAGTTAGATTTACTAATTCTAGAACAGCAATGGTTGAAACATATCAAGGTGAACAATTAGTTGGAACTTCTCAATTTACACTACCTAACTATTATGCAATGATTAATATTCCTTCATTAACTGATTGGGACTTCGGATCCGGATTTATATTCCCAACACCTATTCTTTTCTAAACAGTTAATAAAATTATTAATAAAAAAGCTTCCGAAATCGGAAGCTTTTTTTATTTTAAAGATATTTAAAAGACTTAATTGCTATTCTAATCAAGCTGAATTGCTCCCCCTGTTCCATAATATTTATCACTTCCCGTTGTAAAATCGTAAACAGATGCATTAGGTAATGTCACTTTGTTTGCGCTCATAATTGGTAAGTGATTTCTATGTTTTACAACAATATAATAGTCGCCAGATGTTATTGTTAAATTAATTTTTTCAGTTTCATCTCTATCAATTATTTTACCATCATTTCTCAAAAAGACACTTTTTGCCACTAAAGTTTCACCATTAGATGCACTCCTTAATTCAACCAAAATCCAATCTACAATGTCATTTGGAATCGATGTAACATAACAAAGGTCATTTTCGTATGGAGACAATAATGGTAGAATATTATTTATAGATGTTGTCATAGTAGATGAGCCATCAAAACTACCCTGGAGCATGACTTTTACATCTACTAAAGTTCCACTTAATGGTGTAGTGTCACCACTAATAACTATTGAAAAAGCTTGATCACTTGATAATGATCCTGTATGACTTACTTCAACAACATATGTTCCAGCACTAGGATTTTGAATTTCAATTTTTTCAACATTGTCTATGTGATTAGAAGTTGTATTCGTAGCAGCATTGCTTGGATTATCTTTATCTAATTTCCATGGATAAAAAGCTGTACCATTATTAGTAATTTTAAGATCTAAGTCATGCACTAACATAGAATTTGATGGATCTAAGCTTTCTGTAACCGGAGTACCTGGAATATCCGTCCAAACAATCGTTACAACTAAAGGTTCCGTTCCATCCACATGAACATAGCGGGTATGTTTAGATCCATTAATAAGTACTTGTTCGTCAATCGTATTTATAGTAGAAATGTCTTCTTGGATAATTTCAGCGGCTCTTTCTCCGTTTATCAATCCCCAGCCAAACATGTAATCAGGTCCATCCGCGTTACCTGCCTCATCAGTACTATGAATGACCAATGCCTTTAAGGTAGAGGATTTCATAATTTCAGAATTATGTGTACTTTGGTACAGCTCTTGTAATAATGCTAATGTACCAGCAGTATTAGGAGAAGCCATAGAAGTTCCGTCATATGTTGCATAATCATCGTCAGAATCTCCTTCAGAAGAATACACGCCTACTCCTTTTGCAACGACATCTGGTTTAATTCTACCATCATCCGCAGGTCCCCAACCACTAAAAGAACTCATTACTACATCACCAGGACCAGTATAGTTTGCAACTTCCTCAACTGCGCCAACAGTTAAAATATTTTTTGCAATACCTTTTACGCCAACACAATCATAACCTGATGTTCCACCATCATTTTCCGGCAATGTTCCAGGAATTGATACCCAATCATCTGTTGTACTATCCCACCAATAACTAGGAACAATTCCAGGAAGAAAAGGACCTTCACCTCGATCATTTCCAGCTGATTTTATAATAAGATAGTTTGGAGCATCGTAGGCAACTTGATCAATTGATTTAGTTTCTTCATCATAAAATCCAAACCAAAAATCTTCCGTTGCTGATACTTCATTATCACCAAACCAATAATTTCCAGTTCCAGCTCCATAATCAGCCAATTGTACCCATCCTCTAATAAAACCGTAAGAATGATTTGATATTTCCAATCCACCTGCTGCCGCTGTTGCCATTTCAGCTTCATCATCTGTCCACTCCCAAGCTTTTAATGTTCCGGCAAAAGCCATTCCTTTTGCATCAGCATCAACACCTGATGCTATTAATGTTCCAGCTACATGTGTTGAATGGTTACTTATTACAGTAGCAGTGTCCATTTGAGTAACACGCCCACCAAATTCTTGATGAGAGGTTCTTACTGCGCCACCATCCCATTCACCTAATTTAGAATAACCGGAACCATTAACATTAAATGGTGCAATCCAAAGTTTATCAGCGCGTGTGGTTTTTGCGGCTCCTAAATTGTTAGTCCTATAATATTGAGGAATTCCATTTTTCAAATATTGTAAATCAATGATTCCGCCATTTTCATCTTCGCGACGTACGATTAATCCCTTCAGATTAGCTAATTCTTTTGCAGCATCCCTTTTTATTTTCAGTTCAGCTTTTCGTTGTTTAGCGAACTCAATTAATTCGTTCACATTTGTTTTCGTCTGTGAGAATAGAGAGCTTGAAGACAATATCAGAGAAAAACATATAAAAAATGTATAATATTTTATCATTATAACACTCCTAGTTGGTTATAAGGTATATCAGATTCATTTAATTTGTAAAATCGTAAAGTGTTGATGTTGCTGTACTTAAAGTAACTAAATTCATACTCATTACAGCCAGATGATTTCTGCGTTTATTAACAATATAATAATCCCCAGCTACAGCATCAACCTCAATAACACCCGATGAAGTACCATCATTTATTATCCTTTCGTCTTTATGTAGAAATGCACTCTTTGAAGCTACGGCAGAACCATTTTTCGTTGATCATAATTCAACGAGCACCCAATCAACTATATTGTTGGTAACTGAAGCCACAGTTCTTGAATCTTCGCAATAAGGAGAAGTTGTAGAAATGTTATTAGACAAATCAATTTTCATTTCGTTAGTTCCAACATCATGAGCTCTTTGCAAAAAGCCCAACACCAATTCTTTTCCAAACAATTAATAAAATCGTTAATAAAAAAAGATTTCGGAGTAGGAACTTCTATATTTTAAATATATATAAAAGACTTATTTACTATTCTAATCAAGTTGAACTGCCCCCCCTGTTCCATAGTATTTATCGCTTCCTGTCGTAAAATCATACGTTGCAGTTGTAGAATTAGTCATGGAAACTGTAGTCGCACTCATTATAGGCAAATGATTTCTGTGATGCACAACTATATAATAGTCCCCTGATGGTACACCAAAAAGTAGGGGTGAACTTCCATCTAACCCCACAACATCACCATTATTTTTCACGAAACCTGCTTTTTTTAATACAGAAGTTGAAGAAGAAGTTCCTGTTCTTAATTCAACTAATACCCAGTCAACAATATCCGGATTATTTTCAAAAAAATCCGGAATATTTGAGGAGTTCGAGTCCACAAGAGAAATCCTATCTGCACCACTAAAATTAAAGGGAGAATTGCTATAAGGATGTGAAAATGGTAATAATCCGTCTGAATTCAATTGTGTACTCATAGAACCTGCAACGAAACTCCCCTGAAGAAAAACTTTGAGATTCAGAACAGAGCCAAATGTAAACGATGCAATTCTAGTCTGCCATGGTGCGCCACCTGTGGTTTGCACATATTCGGTAGTATACCAAAAAGTAGAATTATCAGCCGGATCTACAGACATCATACTATAGTCACCCCATCTTGAACCAGCTCCCGTTTGAGATCCGGTCCCGGCAATAATTTCTTGTTCAGTAATAGTCATTGTTCCCAGCGGGTCATCTTTCATTCTACCTGAATAACGAATGGATGGATAAGTAGAACTGCTAGAAACAGAATAACCAAGAGCTATATTCCCTCCTTCATCCATAGCTAAACTTCCCATCCACCTGCTGTCTGTATCAGGTGCATATGTCCCTTGTTGATAAATAAACCATCCAGAACCTGTATTTCTAAGCTCATACCACCTTACCCCGGCATTATTTAAACCATCAACATCTACTGTGTGATTGGTTACCATAGCTTGATAGTCGCCAAAATTTCTATATTGTAACCTAAACATCACTCTTGAAGAAAGAGCATCTAATCCTATGTCCCAAGAGTTAGTAAAATTGAATCCAAGAAATGTTACAGTATGGCTAGTAACGGCATTAGGTTGTCTAATGTTGCTCCTATTCCCATATACTTGATCAAATGGAAACGGAACATTAGAATCAAATTGATAATCAAAACTTGCTGTCTCAAGACTATCAATTTCAGATATATATGAATTATTTGTATTATTCCAATCAATTGAACATTCCCATAGCCTTAAATGATCCTCCGAGTAATTAGCTGAAAATGCGTCGTCATTAACATATACTAAATAATTTGGTGTTCCGGAAGAAGGTGGTGTCCCATCAAAATCCGCAGGTAACATGCTGAACGGGTCATCATCTGGTCCAAAGTCAAAAAATTGCATCGAAGCACTTGGATCCCCAACTAACATTTTATCTCTCTCAAAAATAGCCACACCTACACCGTCATAATCTAAATTATCTGAACTCGGATCCGGTTTGAAGGAATTAACAGTCATATAATAACCGTCATTCCAAACCCCGAACTTTGGATAATCCGGCATATCATCAAATTCAAATCCATATCTATACCAAGAACCAGTTGGATCACCGGTTTCAGTTATTGCTATTAAAATATAAAAAGGACCGTCTGGATAATTAGGTAATGCAAATTGGCTTAATAACCATTGATCAGCTTGCTCATCATATAAAACAATTGGATCTCCATCATTGGTTCCGTCCCAGGGATCGCCAAATCCATCCCACAATGTACCGCTATCGGCTGGACCATAAAGCGAATTTCCTTCTTTATCCCAAATTTGAAATGATAAATTCACCATTTGGATATAGTGATTAAGCCCTACATCACCTTGTGTATCGGGAGGATAAACACCCGCGATATTATTTATACCTTCCCAATTATTACCTGGCGAAACGGAAGTAATTGAACCGGCATAACTTTGTAATACTTCATCCGGACCAATTCTTAATGGATTTATTTCGTTTTTTGATAACTTTCTAATAGATTCTTTATTTGGAACCCCTTTTTCCTTCCATTTCCTAATTATTTGACCAGGGAGAATTCTTTTAATATTCTTTAGGGCCTGCGATTTATTAAATTTGAAAGAATTAACAACTTGGGGATTAGTATACGTTTTTTTTTGTGCTAATAAAATTGAAAAACTTAAAAGCAGTAAAAGTAAAATTCTATTCATTATAAACCTCTTCCCTAATAAAAATGAATACTAATTTGTAAAATCGTAAAGTGTGGATGTAGCTGTACTTAAAGTAACTAAATTCATACTCATTACAGCTAGATGATTTCTGTGTTTAATTACAATATAATAATCTCCAGCTACAGCATCAACCTCAATAACACCAGATGAAGCATCATCATTGACTATCCTTCCGTCTTTATGTAGAAATGCACTCTTTGAAGCCACAGCAGAACCGGTATCTGTTGATCGTAATTCAACAAGAATCCAATCAACTATATTACTTGGTACCGAAGCCACAGTTCTGGAATCTTCGCTATAAGGAGAAGTAGTAGGAATATTATTTAACAAATCGATTTTCATCTCATCAGTACTCACATCATATGCTCCTTGTAAAAAGATTTTTGTTTCAACTAGGACGTTAGATTCTACATATCCAATTGCAAATTCTGAAAAACTTGTAATACCTGAGGAATATAATGTATTTCCAATTCTGGATGTATTAAGCGGTGTCCAGTCAGATCCTGAGTTTGCTCTCTTTAATATAACAACATCGTCTAAATCCGGTGTACCGGTAAGACCGGATGCATCTAGATATACAGAAGCGGTAAAGCCGGTTAAATCAGTTTGAGATATTGTCCAATATTTATCGGCATATACTGCATTTGGGGTAATGCTTGGACCAGACGGTGTTGTAGATGACGTCCCATCAAAAGTGCCGGCAGGATCTGAATCGGTTCGCAGCACATTTAGACTACCACCATCTGTGTCTGCAGAAGTAAATTCTACTGAACCACCAGTGCTACCAAACAAATAAGTTAAACTTTTTGCCGGGTAAACATCAGATGATACATTAGTAGCCCCTTCCTTAAGGACAAAAAGCTTATCAACGGGCAAATCATAAAATTTATTTTCAACCCCACTTGGGAATTTTGCTTTTAAAGTATCAATTTTTGAGGCATCTCTAAGACCAAAATGTGCTCGCATATCATTCTGACTTCCTCTGCCGGTTTGAGATGAAATATCTCTTACTTGTATTACATTCGTCGAATTTAGATTAGCATATAATTTTAATATTGTACCAATTGCACTTCTATTAGATGAAGGTGAGTTTCCAACACATTTAATATTTGTAAATTTAGTTGTTGCTCCACTTGAACCGGTTGATATAGTATTGTTTTCAAAATATAGATTCTCTCCGTCCCTTCCAAAAATTAAGTCCATATCTCCATCATTATCAACATCTGAAAATACAACCGTATTACAGAAATTGGCAGTATTAATGATATTAAGAGCATTAGTATTTTCACTCAACACACCATTTACATTAGTATATAAACGTGAATGATGACCATCTGATCCTGTACCGAAAATAGATTGAGCCAAATCTAAATCACCATCATTATCATAATCACCCCATGCTGAACCCGTTGTTAAATTAACATCAGTAGTCAAATCTCCATTCGAAGTAGAAGTAAGTGTACCGCCACTATTATTAAATAACATATTTGCCTCAGGTGAAGTCTCTGTATCACCTGAATTAGCTACAAATAGATCGAAATCTCCATCGTTATCATAATCGCCCCAACTTAATGATTCCGTTGTTTTTGCTCCACCACCTGTATTAATCAATATGGTTTCAGAAAAATTTGTCCCATTATAAGTCCATAAAGAAGTTTTACTACCCAGTGATCCGGATGCAATAACCGCATCCATATCACCATCTTGATCGTAATCAATCCAAGAACATCCTGCTCTTGCAGAAGAGCTACTAGACAAATTACTTGAGTTATCAATAGAAAACGTACCGCTAGAATTCATATATAGTTTATTATCAGCGGTACCACCTTGTAATGCTGAATTCACAATTAGGAGATCCAAAAGCCCGTCTTTGTTTACATCTGCGAATGCTGGAACTGCACCATATCTCTGATGTTCAGATTCAAAACCGATTTCCGTAAATGTACCATCACCATCATTTGAGAAAAGATGATTTTCATTATAATAAGTGAAGAAACCTTGCTGTCTTGTATAAACATTAACAACCATCAAATCTTCGTCACCATCATTATCATAATCAACTGAAGACGAAGCGCCGGAGATATACTCATCATTTGTAATATCTCCTAAGGAGGTTGATTGTTTGGTGAAAGAACCATCTCCATTTCCAATATATAAAAAATTCTTATTTGCCGGTGCTCCGGATGCACCATTTGTGAGAAATACATCTTGGTTGCCGTCGTTGTTATAATCAAACATAACAATACCATTTGTCGCACCAAGGCTTAAAGAACTATCAGGTATATTAAACGGATCTTGTGCATAAGAAAATCCCGAAAGTATAACTAAAACTAAAAAAACATATAAAGTATATTTTTTTTTCATAAAGCTTCCCTATTATTTTCCATCAAAAAAAAAAATTTAAATCATAATCATGCCATAATATTTTAACTAATTGGTTAGGAAATATTAACTATTGAACTTAAATATTAGAAGAGAAGCAAAGCGTGTTATAAATCACAAAACAATTGTTAATTGTATTAAAAATATACACTTAACCAAATTTTCTTAAGTTTTTTAGTGAGATCAAAAAATCAAATGACAGATTGTATTATTTTTTTAGGTTGGCCGCTATAAATTAGTGAGGCACAGTAATCGTTGTTAATAGACAAGTTGTTAATATGCCAATCTGATATGTTAATTTTATTTCCAATTTTGATAATTATTGGGCTTGTCTCATCTAATGAAATATCGAAACTGTTTAATGGAATTGATAATCCCATACCTTTTGCTTTAATATAGGCTTCCTTTCTTGTCCACAAATTAAAAAAAGATTTAACTTTTTTATGTTCACTTAATGAAAAATATTTGTCAATTTCGTATTTCGAAAAATAATTTTTTGCAATTTCGTCTGTTATAAATTTTTCATTCACAAATTCAATATCGACTCCAATTTCACTGTCCAAATTAATTCCAATAATAGCATAATTTTTACTATGGGAAACATTAAAAAAAATATTAGAATTATGACTTCCATCCAAGTATGGCTTACCATAATCATTTTTTTTTAATTTTATTTCGCTTGGTTTAATTTTAAGTAATTGAGAAAACATTAATCGGAGTATGGCCCTTGTAATTGCGAATACATGCCTATCTTTTTCAAAATGAAATTTATCTGCCCTTTGTTTTTCTTTTTTCGAAAGTAATTTATAATACTGATTAAATTGATTGGTAAACTTAGAAAATTCAATTATTAGAATATGAATTTCATCATTATTAAGAGAAGTTAGTTTACTAATGGAGTTTAAATCAATAGACATTATTCTTCTTTTTTGGATAAACGAATTATATCTTCATTAAGTAAATTTATCAGTTTACCGGTCACTTTTTCTTTTCGTTTTAAAATAAAAAAATGATCCCCATCAAAAAGAAACGAAGAAAAATTAGAGTTTGTTAATTCCGACCATTGAAGTAAATGTTCCTCTTCAATGTCTTTATCAAATTTGCCACCAAATACTGTAATTGGAATATCTATTTTGTTGTGCGGTTTATACGAATATGTTTCACAAAGTTTATAATCATTCCTAATAATTGGTAAAACAAGGTTAAGTAATTCTGAATGATCCAAAATTTCTTGTGCCACACCTTTCATAGAAATCAATTCCTTTATAAACTCTTGATTATTTAATTTATGCATTATTGGACCATCTTTTTCTGCAAATGGTGCGCGATGGGCCGATAAATAAAGTTTGAGTGGCAATGGCAGAGACTTTTTAATAAACAAATTGGTCAGTTCATAACTAATCAAAGCACCCATGCTATGACCAAAAAAAATGTAGGGCTCATGAATCGATTGTCCAATTGTCTCCAAAATATCTAGAAGAATATCATTCATATTATCAACTAATTTTTCAGACATTCTTGAACCTCTTCCAGGAAGTTCTACCGGACAAACTTCAACATATTTTGGTAATACATCAGAAAAATATTTATAGGTAACAACAGCAGAACTTCCAGCATATGGGAAACAAAATAATCTCAATTTCTTTTGAACATTTTGAAAATTTATTGCTTCATTTATCATTCTGCTTCATTCGTTTCAGAATCTGCAGATTTTTGTTCCATTTCTTCCATTTTCTTTCTCAAGCTTAGTGGACGCATATCAGTCCATACATTTTTTATATGATCCAGACATTCTTGTTTAGTCCCAGATTTACCTTCATCTTTCCAACCTAAAGCATTTTCTCTATCTGCAGGCCAAATTGAATATTGTTCTTCATGATTAAGGACTACTTTCCAAACAGTTTTATCATCATTATCATCCCAACTCATTATTCCTCCTATATTATTTATTTTTATTTTTTTTTATTTGCGAAATATATTGATCAATTTTTTCATCTGTTAAAGCAATTTCCCCATTTGCTATTGCTCCAACTTTTTTTAATTCTACATCGCTTACTTCTTCAGGCAACTTTTCTTCTTCATTTACAGATTCATTAAGCTTTTCCTTTGAATCCTCATATTCAATTGATAAAAAAGATTTTACGTCAGAGCTCATTACTAAATAAAATGAAAGTACTACAATAATTGCACCGCAAGCAATATAAATAACAGGAATATTTTTGTTTGTTAAATCTGCAATAATACCTGCCAAACCTAATCCCAAAGGGATTAACGACCCTGAAATAGTTCCAAGGAAACCAAAAACTCTTCCCCTCTTATCACTAGGAGTACTGGTTTGTAAAATTGTTGATATATGTACTTGAATAAAACCAGTAACAAATCCACCCAAAAACATCAAAACAATAACTGAAACTAGTGAATGAAATATTCCAATAAGAATATTAAAAAAACCTCCGACAAATATAAAACTAAGTATTAATAAAACTCTTCTCTTAACTGATACTTTATACATTCCGGCGAACACCAAACCAAGTAAAGTACCTACTGCACTTATAGCAAGTAAATAACCTAACCAACTATCATCTAAATTTAAAAAGATATCAATAAAAAAAGGTAAAAGTAAAATAATTGGCGCACTAAAAAAATTAATGAGGACTGAAATTAGAACCAATTTCTTGAGGCCGGAATTACTAAAAATGTACTTATACCCTTCGGCAGTTTCAGCAAAAAATGACTTATATCTTTCTTTCCACGATTCCAATTTGTCAGGAATTTTTTGAGGGATAATAATAAACATTTCGCTAATTGCTGAAAAGATAAACGTAACACCATTTATTAGTATCAATATTGGTGCTCCGAGCAAAGTAAATAGTACTCCCCCCATGGCCATTCCAAATATAGCAACAAACTGATGCGAAGATTGTGACCAAGAATTAGCACTAGCTAGCTGTTTTTTTGGAACTATATCGGGAATGGCCGCAGAAATAGCCGGGGTAAAATATGATCCAACAATACTTGTAGCAACGGATGTAAAAAGTAGAAAGCCAATTACTAAATTAAGTGATGAGCCAGGAGAATAGTAAAATAGAAAAGCAAGAACTAGCATCAAAAACCCGTTTATAAGATCACAGAAGACAATAATATTTTTTCTTGAATGTCTATCGGCAAATGTTCCGCCAATTACTGAAAAGATTACAGCCGGAATCCCGGTTATAAACCCAATTGTCCCCAGTAAACTAGCAGAATCCGTAGCCTCCTTAATCCACAGCACCATTGCAATAAAATAGATCTGTGAACCAATACGACTAATAAACTGGCCTTGCCAGAGCAATAAGTAATTTTTATTAAATAGCTTAATTTTGATTTACCTTAAGTAACTGAATAATATTTATATAACCCTTCTATTTTTTCCTTAATATTACCCCATTCCAAATCTAGTCTATTTTTTAGTTTGGTATCTATTTGAGGCAAAATGTTGGGCTTATAATTTTTTTGAGAATTAATATAATTTATTAAATTGTTTTCAAAATTATCGGAGAAATTCAGATTTAAATGATTATATATGTGTTTAATTGTTTGCAGGTTGTCTTTTACTAGATCCGAATAGGTTACATCTACTATATTTCCTTCTTTAATCAATTTCCTATCCGATAAATATTTGTTATATAATTCTTTGTAATAATCTATTATTATCTTCTCAATTTCTTGTTCATTTGATCCATGGAGACAAGTTAATCCAATCATTTTTTTATACAAATTAAATGTTGACTTGAAAACGGCTTCATGATCACGATAAATATGTATAAATTTGGCGTTAGGAAATAATTTAATTATGTTAGAAATCTTACCGGTATGAGTGGGAGATTTTAATAAAAGTTTTTTCCGATACCTAAAATTCAATTTTTTCAAAAAATATATAAATGATGCTTCCCACTCTTTTATTTCTTCTGCCGAAGAGTTTTCTAATGTTAAGTATTGCTTATATTTATTAGCATTTTGCGGAAATACCCACGAAAACAATGGAGAAATTAATGAGTGCGCAGATATTGCAAATTCATCTTCACCTGGACTTGTTTGAGTAATTTTAATATTGTCCATTGGGCGTTTTCGTTCTCCAAAATTTTCAAATTTCTTTAAATATTTATCTTCTCTGTAGAGAAAATTTGTTGGATTACTAATTTCGAAAATATTGGGTGAAGCAAATTGTTCATCATTTATAATTAAATTATGGAGAAATGTTGTTCCGGATCTCCAATGTCCAATAATGAATACAGGATCTTCAATATTGCTTCCGTTGATCTCATTAATATTCCTTTTTAAATATTTTCTTTCAAATATATTTTGATAAGAATTAATGCTGCTACTAATTAACATTACTAAGAGACGTGGAAAATATTTAGCTTCAACTTCAAAATGATTTTGCTTTAATAACTTGAAAATATTTTTTGTTGATAAACCTAAAAGTAAATCCATAATTTTAACTTTCTATCGTTTTTTGTATTGCCGTTACTAAATATTCAGCATTATTTTTACTAAGCATACTTATATGATCCCCTTTAACATTACTTATCTTAATTTCTCCATCTATAAAATTATCCCACCCTAATTTCTTATTTTCATTTTCTTCCGATAAAATTAAATTTATGCCTCCATTATATTTTTTAGGGACATAATCCTGCCAAGCTTTATTCTGAAGCCACAATAATTTTATATATTTTTCAAAATCTTTTAATCTTATCCAAATTGGTACAAGTTTATGTTTTTTTGCTTTTTTCAAAATGAACTTCATTTTATCTGAATATTCCATTTGTTTTAATTCATCAATATCCAGATGAAACGATTTCTTAAAAGTATTTACTATCATTAAATCTTCATCATTTTCAACGCGAGTTGGTATTTTAGGACCTTGATCGAGCATAAAAATATGTTGGGGTTTTCTTCCTATAGCATCCAGTTGATTAGCTATTTCAATCGTTATAGCTACGCCTAATGACCAACCGCCTATTATGATATGCTCTTCACCAACCTCTTCTAATATTATTTTCACATATTTGTTTGCAATTAAAGGTAAAGAATAATTTTTGTCGGAGATGTGATACTCATCTCCTTGTATTCCAAAAACCTGATATTCGGTTTTTAGCATCTCAGCCAAATTTGTGTACCAATGTATGCTTCCCCCCGAAGGATGAATTAAAAACATTTTTTTCCCGGAATTACTCTTATTAAGCGGCACTAGATTATCAAATTCTATCTCATTGGAATCAATAATTTCAGCAATTTTTCGGATTGTAGGGTTCTTAAATATTGAAACTATTGGAATATCAATACTGTACCGCTCACTTATTTTATAAATCAATTTCATAACTAATAGTGAATGGCCGCCCAAATCAAAGAAACTCTCATCGATACTAATTTTATTTAAACCCAATAAATCTTCAAAAAATGATGAAATTATTTTCTCATCCGTCGTTTCAGCCTTCACAAAATTCTTTTCGATATTTTCATGTTCTTTGTAAAAACTGTTAAGAAGTGCAGCACTATCAATTTTACCATTAACAGTTAGAGGGAATGAACTAATATATTCATAACTATTAAGTATCATATACTCAGGAAGTATTTTTTTAAGATGATTATTTATTTTTTCCTCATCCAATAATTCATTACTAGTGACAATAAATGCCCTCAGCATTTTATTTTTATTTACTTCACTAACAAGAACAACACATTTTTGAACCTCAGCCATTTCATTAATTCTGGACTCAATTTCACCAAGTTCAATTCTATAACCTCTTATTTTAACTTGGTTATCAATTCGTTCAATAAATTCAATTTTTCCATTTTCTAACAATCTGCCATAGTCGCCGGTTTTATACATTCTTTCCCCGGCAATTTTTGAGTATACATCTGGAATAAACTTTTCCGCAGTTTGAATAGGATTACCCACATATCCCCTTCCTAATCCCGTGCCACTAATAAATATTTCTCCTTTTATTCCATTAGGCAAGTGATTAAGATTTTCATCCAAAATGTATATTCTAGAATTATAAATAGGTTTACCAATAGGAATAGGTTTGTTTTCAATGTTAATAATATTTTCACTTGTAGCACCAATGGATGTTTCACTTGGACCATAAGCATTTATAAGATTAACTTTTTCCGCCCATTTTTTGGCCGCATCAATTGTAATTTTTTCACCTGCCGAGATGATCGTATTTAATTCCTTAACATCTTCCGGTTTTATAATTGATAAAACAGAAGGCGGAAGTGTTATAACCGATATTTTTTCAATCTTAATAATATTTCTTAGATCAATTGGGGAGATTAGATTTTCACGTTTTTCGAGTACTAATGTAGCTCCAGATAACATTGCCATAAATATTTCAGAAACTGAGGCATCAAAACTTCCCGACGCATATTGCAAAATCTTATCCTTAGGTGTAATTCCAAAATCTTTAATCTGTGATTTTACTAGATTACTAATGCCTTTTTGGGTAATCATAACACCTTTAGGTTTTCCGGTAGAGCCAGAAGTATAAATTATATAAGCTAGGTTTTCTTCCAATACTGTTTTTTTCGATTCATGCAGATGATCATTGTCATTTTCGGAAAGTACTTCTTCAATTATTACCGAATTGGAAAGCTTTGTATCTACCAAACTATTGTTCGATTGAATTAAGCATTCTACAGAAGAGTCCTTTAACATATACTCGATTCTTCCCGGAGGAGTATTTATATCAATTGGTAAAAATGCTCCCCCGGATTTTAATATCCCAAGAATACTAATTATATATTCAACTGATTTATCCACATATACTGCAACAATACTCTCATTACTAATCCTTAATTTCTTAAGATGCCTGGCTAGTTTGTCGGATAAATTATCCAACTCTTTATAAGTTACATCTCGATTATGATATCGAAGAGCAACCTGATCAGGATAATTTTTTACTGTTTCTGCAAAATAAATATGAAGCGGTTTAATTGATTTTGCCTTTTCATAATTATCATCCCATCTGTTTTCGAGTTCTACTAACTCTTCTGAAGATAATAAGGATATTTCATTAATTTTCGATTCAAATATTTTTGGCAGAAGCAAAAGAAGTTTTTCGAATCTCAATAAAAATGTTTTAATAAATTCTTCCGAAAACAAATCCGTATTATATTCAAGAGTAACGAATGATTCCGCTTCACCTTCTTCAATAGATAATGTCATATCAAATTGAGTAGTTTTACTTTCAATTGGGTAAGACTCTAATTCAATGTCAGATTTCGAATTAAAACCTTTTTGCTTATTCTGTAATACAATCATAACCTGAAATAATGGAGTATAACTCATATCTCGTTCAGGCTGAAGTTCCTCTACTAAACGTTCGAATGGAAGGTCCTGATTTGAATATGCCTCTATTATATTTGTTTTAATATTTTCTAAATATTCTCTAAGGGAATCAGAGGCAGAAATGTCATTTCGAATTACAATTGTATTAGCAAAAAATCCTATTAATTTTTCTGTTTGAATATTATTTCTATTTGCAATCGGGGTGCCGATAAGAATATTATCCTGACCGGAGTACTTCGCTAATAGCAAAGCCAATAAAGCTTCAACTACCATAAAATATGTTCCGTCGATTAACAAAGCATATTTTTGTATAGCTTCGTTTATTTCACGATCCAAAACAATACTCACGTGATCCCCATCAAAAGACTTTATAGCCGGTCGTGTAAAAGTGGTTGGAAGATCCAAAATAAAATTTGCTCCGGTTAGCTTTTGTTTCCAGTATAACATTTGGTGTTCTGTAATACTTGCCCACTCAGCATTGTTTTGCCAAATAGCAAAATCACTAAATTGTATAGCCAGACTATTATTTTTTTGGGAAATACCGCTAATTAAATTCTGATAATCAGTAAGGATCTCTTCTACCATAAGAGTAATAGACCAACCATCGGAAATAATATGATGTTGAACAAACGAAAGGATAAATTCATTACTTTCTATTCCAATTATCTTAATGTTAAAAAGAGGTCCTAATTCAAAATCGAATATTGTATTAGATTCTTCAGTTAATATACTTTTTATAAACTCACCACTATCATTACCAGCTTCTAATTTAATGTGGTCTATAGGTAACTCAATTGAATCTAATATTTTTTGGAATGGAACTCCGGCAGTTTCATAAAAGGTTGTTCGTAATATGCTATGCCGGTTTATTAAATTTTCTACCGACCTGGCAAAAATATCAATATTGAATTGACCTTTTATTTTAATAGCTAACGGAATATTTGCAATAGCTATTTCAGGATTTAGTTTTTCTAAAAACCATAATCTTTTTTGCGAATGTGTTAATGGAATTTTGTTTGTTAAATTTGAAATCGGAATATTAAAATCTAACGTTGATTTTCTTGTACCACTATCTATTATTTTAGCTTGTTCTTGGATTGTTGAATATTCAAATATATCTTTAATACTAAGGCGAACATTAAACTCTTTATTTATCCTTGAAACAAGTTGTGTAACCAGAAGCGAATGACCTCCCAATAAGAAAAAGTTAGAATTAACTCCAATTTTTTCCAAGTTTAAAAGCTTGGACCAAATACCTGCTATGGCATTTTCTGTTAAGGAAGAAGGTGCAACAATTTCGCCTTCAATAGATTTATTAATTGAGTTAATTTCCGGCAAAAGTTTCTTGTTTACTTTGCCATTAACAGTTAACGGGATTTCATCAATTTGAACAAAAATAGAGGGAATCATATAATTCGGCAGTTGTTTCCCTAATTGATTTTTCAATTCATTTTCATCCAAATCGAAACCATTCCTTAAAGTAACATAAGCTACAAGCCACTGATTATTATTAAAATCTGTTTTAATATCGACTACTGTTTCCCGAACTGAATTATGTTTATTTAACTCTGATTCTATTTCGGATAATTCAATTCTGTAACCTCTTAATTTAACTTGATCATCTTTCCTTCCAATGAATAATAGATTTCCATCTTCCAATATCCTAACAATATCGCCTGTTTTGTAGACCCTTTCCCCATTATTTTTTGAATATAAATCAGGTAAAAATTTCTCAGCAGTAATTTCAGGTTTATTTACATATCCTCTTGCAACTCCTCTGCCACCAATAAATAATTCACCATCAATACCAACCGGAATTTGACATAAGTTATTATTCAGAACGTAAATTCTCATTCCAGAAATAACCTTACCAATTGGGACTGAATAATTCCCGTTCCATTTACTAGCTTCAAAAACTACACAACCTACAACCGTTTCTGTTGGACCATACTCATTATATATTTTAACTTCTTCCGACTCACTAAAATATTTAATCTGCTTTGCAGTTAAATTTTCACCACCTACAACCAAAGATTCCGGAACAGCTTTGTTCCCTTTACTTTCCATTTCGAATGAAAGTAATTCTAAATGAGCCGGTGTAATTTTTAAGGCACCCACATTCTCTTTAGCAATTAATTCAGCCATTTCATTAATTTCATTTGTAGAATCAATTATGTGAATTGGAGCTCCACAAATCAGTGAAGGAAAAATAGATGTTATCGTTGCGTCGAAAGCTATTGTGGAATGCAAAACAGAACCTGAATTTGCAGAAATAGGATACTCATGTTTACACCATTCCAAATAATTTCTTAGACCTTTATGATCTATCATTACCCCTTTGGGTTGTCCGGTTGATCCGGAAGTATAAATTATATAGGCTAGACTTTCATCAAAAAGAGTTTTGTTTTTGAAACCACACTTTCTTTCATCAAGAGTATTATTAATTTCATCTAAATTTATTTTATCAAGTAAAATTTCATTGAAAAGAGTTTTATATTTTTCAGAAAAAATAATCGACTTGGCCCCGGAATCTTCCAACATATACTTGATTCTGTTTATCGGGTATTGGGGATCAATTGGGATATAAGTAGCGCCCATTTTTAGAGCAGCAACTAATGAAATTACCTGGTTAAAAGATCTATCAACACAAATGCCAATTCGATCTTCAGTTTTAATATTTTTATCGACGAGATAGTTGGCTAACTGATTTGCTTTGCTAATCATACTACTGTACGATAGTTCCTTGCCATTCAATTTCAATGCAGCATTATTAGGGTACTTTCGTGCAATATCATCAATTTCTTCATGAACATTCTTTATAGAACTTAGTTTATTTTCATCATTAGTCAACTTATTAAGAATTTTATATTCATTGTGTTGATCAAAAAGATTTAGTGAGCCAATTTTTTGATTAAGATTCTTACCAATCGATTCAAAAAGAAAAGAAAAATGTTGAATCATCGAAGTAATTTTATTTTCAGAAAATAAATCTGTATTGTATTCTATTGCACCAGAAATCAGATTCCCTTGTTCATTGAGAAATAAAGTAATATCAAATTTTGATGATTTAGTTGGCGGATTGATAGGTTCAACATGAATTTCAGGATTTTCATAATTATTTAAATTTTGATTTACTTCGCTTTGGAAAACAAACATGACTTGAAATATTGGTGATATACTTAAATTGCGGCCACTCTCAACAGCATCTACAATTTTTTCAAATGGCACATCTTGATTTTCCAGATCGTCAAGGATATGGTTGTTTAATTGATTTACGTAATCAACAAATGATAATTCATCTTGGATGTGAGATTTGATAGCAATAGTATTTACAAAAAATCCGATTAGATTTTCTGTTTGCGTCATTGTTCTATTTGCTACTGGAGTTCCTACTATTATTTCATCTTGTGAACTATACTTCTTTAATAGGATATTGAAAATTGCCAGATAAATTACAAAGTGCGAAATCGAGTTTTTTGTGCTCAAATTACTAAACGAATTATTCAGTTCATTATTAATGCTAAAGGTTTTATAATTTCCATTAAAAGTTTTTTCAGAAGGCCGGGGATAATCTGTAGGTAGATTTAATAAAGGTATAGAACCGGAAAGTTTATTTTTCCAATATGCTAATTTCTTTTCTAATAATTCTTTATTCAGATACGATTTTTGCCAAGCCGAGTAATCACCATACTGAATTTCTAATGAATCATTATTTATATCCAATTCATTTAGCTGAACATTATAATAATTTACGAATTCATTTGCTAAGACCTTCAACGACCATTCATCAGCTAATATATGATGTATCACAAACGAAATAACTATTTCATTGTGTCCCATTCGAATTATCAACACTCTAAAAAGCGGTAATTGACTTAAAGTAAATTTATGATTTACCTCTTCAAAAATAAGCCGGTCACTTTTTTCTTTCTTTTCTATATCAGATAAATTTGATAAGTCGGAATAAAAAAACGGTAATTCGTAATCATCATTTACAACTTGATACGGCAACCCGTCTTCATCAATAAAATGAGTTCTTAAAATTTCGTGTTTAGAAATAATTTTATTAATGGCATTTTTAAAATATTCTATACTTATTCTGCCTGTTATTCTTAAAACTTGTGGCAGATTATAGTGAATACTGTTTTCAGAAAGTTGATCTAAAAACCACAATCTTTCTTGAGCATATGATAAAGGAATTTTCGTCTTATTCTTATAACGAGGTATTACTACCTCTTCGGATTTTGATAAAGATTTTAGTTCAACTGCCAAATTTTTAATTGTTGGAGCTAAGAAAAACTTTTTAAGAGATAATTCCTTATCAAAACTATCTTTTATCCGAGATAAGATCTGGATAGCAAGAAGTGAATGCCCGCCTAAATTAAAGAAGTTTTGGTTTACGCCTACCTTATCTATATTAAGTACTTCTTTCCAGATTTCCACCAATTTATTTTCAATATCATCTGAGGCTTCAATTAATTTCTGATCTTCTACTTTCGAATTATCTTTTTCATTATAAAATTTGGCAAGTGTTCTTTTATCAACTTTTCCATTTTTAGTCAAAGGAATTTTTTCGATAAAAGAAAAGGAGTTAGGAATCATGTAGGAAGGGAGTTTTGTAATTATGAATTCCATTAAGTCATTCAGATTTATATCTTTTTCACACACTAAAAAGGAATGGAGGACTTTACTCTTATTCCATTCAATAAATATTACCGTCGTACTTTTTATGCCCTCAAACCCGAGAATAACATTTTCAATTTCGCCGGTTTCTATTCTAAAACCTCTAAATTTAACCTGGTTATCAGCTCTGCCAATATATTTTATTGTTCCATCAGAAGAAAATTTACATAAGTCTCCAGTTCTGTATAACCTGCTTCCAGGAATATTTGAAAAAGGATCCGGTATAAATTTTTCAGCTGTTAATTCAGCTCTATTGTTATATCCATTAGCAACAGAGTCCCCCCCAATTAATAATTCACCGGTAATACCAGCACCAACTAAATTTACTTTCCGATCAACTATATATGCAGAAATAAAATCAAGCGGCTTCCCAATCGGGACTTCCGATAATAATTTACTTTCACCCCAATTTTTATTCATCTCCCATGAAGTAGCAACAATTGTAGTTTCAGTAGGACCATAGGTATTAATTATTTTCGGGAATAGACCAAATCTTTTATACCATTCTTTCAACTTAGAGTGAACGGCCTTTTCGCCTCCTAATATTATTAATTTTAATTCATCATATAACGGCAGGTTGTTATTGCTAATCTCGTCAATAAGTTGATGCCAGAAAGCTGTAGGAAAGTTTAATATAGTAATCTTGTGTTTTTTGCAATGATTAATAAATCCTTCAATCGTACTAATCCAGTCATGTGTACGTATTATTAGTGTCGCTCCGGCACACAATGTTGTAAATATTTCTTCAATAGCAGTATCAAAACTTATGGAAGCAAATTGTAATGCTCTATCTGAAGGTAAAACATTGTAAATATTTTGCGCAGAGCTCACATAATTGTATAAATTCTTATGAGTTACTTCAACACTCTTCGGCAATCCAGTTGAACCCGAGGTATATATTTTATATGCACTTTGTTCATGAAAATAAATTTTGTGGCTGTTGGGAGTTACAGGTGTAAAATCAAAATCATCAATTAAAATAATATTCAGGTTTTTCTCTTCGAATAAATATGATTGACTTTTCGAAGTAATAACAGTTTGAGTATTAGAATCATTTATAAAATAGTCAATCCTTTCTTTCGGATATTCAGGATCAATGGGCAAGTAATTTTTTCCGGATTTTAAGATTGCTAGAATTGCTATAACCGAATAAGCTGATCTATCAAATGAAATTGCAACAGTATCACAGGAATATTCTGAACTATTTACTAAAAACTCCGCTAGCGAATCTATTTTCTGGGATAAATCCGAGTAAGTAATAAAATGGGATTCATTATTTTCACAAAAATATTCTATGGCATTATTATTAGGATATTTATTTGCTGTCTTTTCAAATAATGAAATTATATTCTCATCACTTTTAGCGGTCTCCTTGCTATTATTCCATTCATTTAAAATTTTTGTTTCTTCAAAATCATTTAATAATGATATGTCATCTATATTGATTTTATAATTATCTACAACCTGTAATAAGAGTAACTCATAATGTTCAAATACAGATTTAATACTTTCTTTCTTATACAAGTCGGAATTAAATTCAACTTCTAATGAATATCTATCATCTGTAATCGAAACTGAAATACTTAGATCGAAAGTAGAGGTCCCCATATTCGAATCAATCATTGATATTTCAAGATCATCTAGCTTCTGATTTCCCCCTGAAATATTTTGAAAGATGAACATAATTTGAAATAATGGTGAATATTTTGTGTCGCGATCCGGTTGAACTTGATCTACAACCATTTCAAAGGGAACTTCTTGATTCTCATATGCTGCAATAGTATTTAGTTTTAGTACTTTGAGTATATTTTCAAAAGTCTGATTTTCTGATAGATCAGTTCTCAATACAAGAGTATTAATAAAAAGGCCAATTATTTTCTCAGATGCTTTATTCAGCCTATTAGCAATGGGAGTGCCAATACATATATCAGATTCGCCGGTATATTTATGCAATAAAACCTTGAAGGCACATAAGAGAAACATAAATTCAGTTACGCCATTCTTAGCAGCAATTCTTTTTATCCCCCCGGTTAACTCTTTAGAGAAATCTTTTGTAACTGAACTTCCTTTATTACTGTAAACATTTGGTCTAATAAAATCGGGCGGTATAGTTACAATAGGAGGTAAATTTTCAAAATTATTTTTCCAGTAACTAAGCTGACTAACTAATTCACCGGATTCAAAACGCTCTCTTTGCCATTCAGAATAATCTACATATTGAATTTCAAGTTCATCTAGGGGAGATTCTAATTCTTTTACATAAGATTTATAAATTGTAATTATCTCGTTAAATAAGATTCCCACAGACCATCCATCACTGATTATATGATGCATAGTGATGTATACGGCAATTTCGTTTTCCGAAACTACAATAATATTAATTCTTAATAACGGACCCGTTGTAAGATTGAAAGGTTTCTTTGCTTCTTTATCGGCATAATTTTTTAAATATTCATCAACATTTTCTGAGTTACCAAGTACTAATTTCTGAACATTAATGTCTACATTACCAATTGAAGAAACAATTTGTATGCATTCACCATTTTCCATTCCAAAGGTAGTTCTTAAAGATTCATGCCTTCTAATTATTTCATAAAAAGACATTTTAAGCTTCTCTAAATTAATTCTACCTCTTAATATAAATGACAGCGGTATATTATAATATGGACTGTTTGGTTCAAACTGATCAAGAAACCACATTCGTTTTTGAGCATAAGATGCCGGAAATACATACTCCTCATCATGCACTTCATTTTTCTCGCTTCCATATTTTGATTCGTTTGATACAGTCATTTTTCTTTTATTATATTACTTTGATGATCTTGCAGTTCTACTAACTCTTTTTATTTCAATAGTTGATTTTGAAGTAAGAGAATCGGAAGAATCATTAATTGCAGAAACAACACCTTCTATTGTAGGATTTTCAAATATTTTCCTTAGAGAAATTTCTTTGCCAAAATCATCTTTAATTCTAGATAAGAATTGCGTTGCCAATAGTGAATGACCACCTAATTCGAAAAAATTATCTTTTATGCCGACTTTTTCAATATTTAATAAATCTTCAACAATTTTTACTATTTTTTCTTCACTTTCGTTTCGCGGAGCAACGTACTCATTATCTAAATCTTCTCTACTAATTTGAGGAACGGGAAGTAAGAGTTTATTTATTTTCCCACTTGTGGTTAAAGGCATCTCTTCTAATTTAACTAAGGTGTAAGGCAGCATATATTCAGGAAGTTTATTCCTAATTTCAGTCAATATATCTTCACGAACAAATTTTTCATTTTCTGTAACAACATATCCTACAATCCTTTCGTTATTTTGGCTGAGTGACTTAATATCAACAGCAGCATCAATTATACCGTCCACTTGTTTAAGGACATTTTCGATTTCACCTAATTCAATCCTAAAACCTCTAAGTTTTACCTGACTATCGATTCTTCCAATAAATTCGATTTCTCCATTTGGTAAAAATTTCGCTAAATCTCCTGTTCTATATAATCTGGAGCCATTCACTCTACTAAACATATTTGGGATAAACATTTCTGCAGATAGTTCCGGATTGTTAATATAACCTCTTGCTAATCCAATACCGCCAATCACAAGCTCACCCGGGATTCCAACTCCAACCGGCTGAAGTCCATGATCCAAAATGTACATCTCAAAATTATTAATTGGCTTACCAATTGAAGGACCCTTTTCATATACTTTTTGAGGATTGAGCATACTTGAACAAACAGTTGTTTCAGTTGGACCATATGCATTAAAATAAGTTCTATCCTTGCTCCATTTATTTACCAATTCACTCGAGATTGATTCACCAGCGGAGATAAGTGTTTTTAAATTTGGCATTGAATTTTCCGGAATAACCGCAAGTACGGAAGGCGGTAAGGTAGCTACGCTAATTTGATTGTGTTCAATAAATTTAGATAGCGAATGACCGTCTGAGATTACATCTTGAGTCGTTAAGTATAGCGATGCACCATTTAACAAAGCCATAACAATCTCCCAAACTGATGCATCGAAACTTGCTGATGAAAACTGGAGAATTCTATCACTACTGCTAATTTTGAATTTGTCCTTTTGCTCGTTAGCCAAATTTACTAAACCACCGTGATGAAGCATTACGCCTTTTGGAATGCCTGTTGAACCTGAAGTAAATATTAGGTATGCTAATTGCTCTGAGTGAATATTTATACCAGGATTATTACTGCTCAAAGATTCAAATTGTACATTCTGTTCAATATTAATTTCGTTTATTTCCGATTCTTTAAATTTATCAGATGAACTGTTTCTAACAATTACATATTTACATTCCGACTGCTCAATCATATAATTGATTCTGTCTTGAGGAAGGTTCGGATCAATTGGTAGAAAAGTGCAACCGGTTTTTAATATTCCAAATACGGAAATTATTATATCCGAATGCCGTTCCATACAAATAGCTATTCTATCTTCTGCTTTAACTCCCATACTAAGAATTATGTTTGCTAAATTATTTGAGCGAGAATTTAATTCGGAATACGAATAAGATATTTTCTTTTCTTTAGTATCATCAAAAACTACTGCCGGTAATTCTGAGTGATGCGATACTGATTCTTCAAATTTTTTTGCAACATTTAGCCCATTATTTAATGTAATATCATTATTCCAATCATTATATATTTTATTCTTCTCATCTTCACTTATCAACATAATTTCTCTAATCTCATCATCAGGGCTTGAACATACTGAAGATATAATTAATAGAAAGTGTTCAACTATTCTTTGAATTGTTGAATTATAAAACAAATCCGAATTATAATCAAAAATACCTTCAACATATTCATCATTTTCAACCATTGTAAGAGTCAAATCATAATTGGTTAAATTTGATGCTAAATTTAGTGGTGAGACTTCAACCTCTGTTAAATTACCTTTTATTTCCGGTAAATTCTGAAAAACAAACATGACTTGAAATATTGGCTGGTGACTCATATCTCTTGCTGGTTTTATTTCATCAACTAACTTATCAAAAGGCAATAATTGATGTTCATAGGCTTTTAATGTTGTTTCCCTTACGTTTTCAAGTATATCCGAAAATGTAGAATGATCATTTATGTCTGTCCGTATAGCAAGATTATTTATGAAAAATCCAACTAATTTTTCAATTTGCTGATTTATCCTTCCTGCAATTGGAGTCCCAACAACAATATCATTCATATTCGAATATTTTGATAGCAATACTTGAAACACGGATAGCAAGGTCATGAACAATGTTGCATTTGATTTTCTACTTAACTCGTTCAAACCTTGAACTAATTCTTTTTCAATTTTAAATTTTTGCTGCTTCCCATTATTACTTTGTACGGCAGGTTTAATTTTATCATAAGGCAACTCTAATAAAGGAGAGATGCCGTCAAGCTGAGCTTTCCAATATGATATCATTTCCGAAAATCTATCCGATTCAAAAATCTCTTTTTCCCAATGAGCATAGTCGGAAAACTGAATATCTAATTCCTTAACTTGCGGTATTTTTCCATTGAGTAAGCTTAAATAGATGTTTATAAATTCATTAAGAATTACAGAAATTGACCAACCATCAGAAATAATATGATGCATTAAAACAAATAAAATATAATCCTCATCGGCTATCTTGTATAAACTGCATCTCAGCAGTGGAAGCTCAGTAAGTTTAAATGGAATCAGAGTATTTTTATCAATCTCATTTCTAATTTGATCAACAGATGTTTCAATACTATCATTGCTATAATCATAGTAATTAATTGTAAACTTATAGCTATTCGAAATATCTTGATATGGCTTTCCTCCAATTTCCTTAAAAGAGGCTCTGAGTATTTCATGTTTCTTAATTATGTGATTTATACTTTCTTCAATAAGATCAATGTTAACATTACCCTTTAATCTCAGTGCAGTTGGGATGTTATATGCAGGATCATTTGGCTTTAGTTTATCAAGGAACCACAATCTTTTTTGAGAATAAGAAAGTGGCGGTTTTGATTTATCTTTAACTCTTTTGGTAATTACTAAATCACTATTGTAGGAAAACTCCCCTTCATCAATAAGTTTAGCTAATTCAGCTAAATTTTTTGTATTGAAAACAATATTAATCGGGAATTCATTTTTAAAACTTTCTCTTAATCTTGATACTAATTGGGTAGCTAATAAAGAATGTCCGCCAAGTTCAAAAAAATTATCAAACCTACCGACTCTTTCTAGTTGCAAAATATCAGCCCAAATATTAGCTATCAATTCCTCTGTTGGGTTAGCAGGCGAAACAAACTTTTTGTATTGATTATTAAAATCCGGTTTTGGCAAATTATTTCTATCAACTTTTCTATTTGGTGTGGTAGGCAGTTTATCAAGTATATTAATACTTCTCGGCAGCATGTATTCCGGTAAATGTTCACGTAAGTATTTGTACAATTCATCCTGATCACACTTTCCATTTTTCGCAACAATAAACGCAGCTAAATATTCGTTCCCCTCATTTTCCTTAAAAACTGTAACGGCAGAATCTTTTATGGATTCAAATTTATTAAGCAATGATTCAATTTCACTTAATTCAATCCTATAACCACGAAGTTTAACTTGGAAGTCTTTTCGTCCTATGAAAAATATATTCCCATCTGGTAAATAAGTAGCAATATCACCGGTTTTATACATTCTTTGTCCGAAAGTCTCAGAATAAGGATCAGGTAAATATTTTTGAGCTGTTAAATCCGGATTGTTTAAATATCCCCTTCCAACACCACTACCTGAAATATAAATTTCACCTTTAGCACCAATAGCAACATGATTTAATTTCTTATCAAGCAAGTAAACCTTAACATCACCAAAACCTTTTCCAATTGGTGCCGTATGTAAATTTAATTTACTATCACACTTATATAACGTTGCACCTATTGTAGTTTCAGTGGGGCCATACCCATTATAAAGAATATTTGTACTCCCCCATCTTTCCACTATTGCATCTGTACATTTATCACCTACGGAAACAATTTTAACTTTTCCCGATATATCTTCTGGATTAAGAAGGGTTAAAAATGAAGGAGGAAAAAAACCAAGGCTAATTTCATTACTGTTGATGTAATTTGATAAATGTTCTCTTGAGAGAGTTATTGATCTATCCGGAATATATAAAGTACCAACGGACATTAAACTTACAAATATTTCACTTAGAGCCCCATCAAAACCAAATGTAGAAAACTGTATTACTTTTTCATGGTCATTAAGATTAAAATCTTCAATCGAATTTTTTACAAATTTGCATATCGAATGGTGCTCAATTCCAACTCCTTTTGGTTTGCCTGTGGAACCTGAAGTATAAATAATGTAACTCAGAGAATTTTCAGCAATTTTAGTTCCCGGATTGGAGTTATTATAATCATCAGAGGTGCTATCAAATTCATCAATATTAATTATTTTACTTTTATCGACATTTAGATTCAGCAATGAACTATCGTCAACAATGACATAGGAAAGATTTGAATCAGATATAATATGATTAATACGTTCTTCCGGATAAGTAATGTCAATTGGTAGTAAACACGCACCTACTTTGTTAATCGCAAGTAAAGATATTACCATATTGATTGATCTATCTAAACAAACACCCACAATATTTTCAACCGATATTTCTTTACTTATTAAGTGGGACGCCAACCTATTTGCAGAATTATTTAATTCTGAAAATGAAATTGTTCCTACATCAGAGACTATGGCAGCTTGATTCGGAAAATTAATAGATATATCCTCAAACCACTCAATTATATTCGAATAGTTGCTGGAATCTTTACTAGTTCCCGATGCAAAGTTTAATAGTGATTTTGATTCGTCTTCCGTGATGAAATCGATAGCTGAAATTTGATTTTTAACGTTTTCAAGAATGCTTTTAAGAATTATTTCAAAACGTTGCAGAAATTGTTTAACTATTTCACTTGAAAACAATTTTGTATCGTATGCTATTTCAAGACCTATTTGTTTTCCGGGAGATAAAACAACAGTAAGCGGATAGTTAGTTTTCTCGACAGATTTAACATTTTTAATTTCTATTAGAGCTTTAGATTCTTCAAGTGCTTCACCAACCGGGTAATTTTCAAAAACCATAATAGAATTAAAAAGAGCCTGCCCATTATCTACACTACTCCAATTCTGAATTTTAAATAAAGGGGTAAATTCATACTCCTGAAGTTCGGCCTGACTAATTTGAAATTCTTTCAGCCAATCTATTACTATTTTATTCTCATTAATTGTTGCTCTTACAGGAAGAGTATTTATAAAAAGGCCCAGCATTCTTTCTATGCCAGGGAGATCAACATTCCGACCAGACACGGTGGAACCGAATGCTACATTATCATCATTAGTATAGTATGCTAATAATAAGGCCCATGAAGCTTGAGCCAATGTATTTAATGTAATTTGCTCCTTTTTTGCAATATCTATTAATCTGTCAGAAAATGATTTAGTGAATAAATGATACTCACTTTCATATCCATCAATAAGTTTTTCATTAGTATGAATTTTTAGAATGGTTGGTGAGTTAATGCCATTTAATCTATCCTTCCAAAATATTTCTGCTTTACGCTCATCTTGTCCTTTTAACCATTCTATATAACTTTTATATGGGTAAACAGGGGGTAGAATCCATTTTTCATTCCGGCAAAGTGACTCATAAATAGTCATCAACTCTTCTAACAGAACAGGCAGCCCCCATCCATCAAATAAAATATGATGGTGATCCCAAATTAGATAATACTTGCACCCACCTATTTTTGATAATGATATTCTCATCAGGGGCGGAGATAAGAAATCGAAGCTATTAGCTTGATTTTTTTTCCTTTTATTGCTGAGCATCAATTCTTTTTCATCATCTGATAATTCTGAAATATCATCATATTCAAATGGTAGCTCTACAGATTCATAAACAATTTGGAGTGGTTCTTCAACATCTTCCCATAAAAATGCGGTTCTTAGAATATCATGTCTTTGTACAGTTTCTGCCCAAGCGTTTTTAAAATTATTTACATTTACATCCCCATTTAATTCACAGGCAAACTGTTCCTTATATACTTCCGAATCAGGAGAAAGAATAGAATGAAAAAGCATTCCTTCTTGCATTGGGGTAAGTGGATATATGTCTTGAATATTTTCCATAAGTTTATTTTTTCTTCAATTTCGATAATACTTTATTCAATTTTTTATCGTCAAGTTTCGATAAATTAAAGTCCGAGGAAGTGTAAGTCACCTCTTTTTGGTTTGTACACTCATTAATAATTTCGTTCAAATAATTTATATAATAGCCGCACCATTCTTTTATATTTTTATCGGTAAATAAATTAGAACTATAGCCAAAAGCTATTGTTAAAATACCAGATGATATTGAACCAGTTATATCAATTATACTATCTCTTAAATTTTCCGGTGCTCTATCCGGGCCTCTTTTTTCTATAGCAGGTTCGAATATAGAATCGTTATCTACTAAATTGTCAAATTGTCCCAAATAGTTGAAAGTTATTCCGATATCGTCTAGAGGATATAATTTATCTGCGTTTTTATCCTTTACTCCAATATGCCTTAATACTCCATATCCAAAACCATCATTTGGTATTTCTCTAATTTGTTCTTTTATAAGTCTTATGTTTTCACCTATCGTTACAGACCGTTTCAGATCTAAATGAACTGGATAAACAGTAGTAAACCATCCTACTGTTCTAGATAAATCAATATCATCAAAGAAATTTTTTCTTCCATGACTTTCCATATTAATAAACAATGACCGTTTGCCTGACCATCTAGAGTAACTCAATATTAGTGCGGTCAATAGAATATCATTAATATTAGTATTATACTTAGAATTTACTTCTTTAAGTAAACGGTTCGTTGAATCTTTATTAAGAGATAGAGACGTTGTTGAATTTGAACTTTCCTTATTATCACCACTTAATATATTAGGGAAATATGTGCTTTGATAATTTTGCGATAATTTTAGCCAATAACTATAATCAGTTACTAATTTTTCCTGAAGTCTCTCACTATATATTTCGTTTGCCCATTCTTTGAATGAGGTGGTTTTATCAGGAAGATTTATAGACTTGTCTCTTTCAAATGCAAGATAGATATTTTGGAAATCTTCAATTAATATCCGCCATGATATCCCGTCAATAACAAAATGATGAAAAACCAATAATACTCGCCCTTTAGTTTCCCCGAGGGCAAAATAAATAATTTTAAAGATTGGTCCATCCGATAAGTTCAACGAATTTTGAACCTCCTTACATTTGTCTTCGATTAAATCTTTAAGATTGCCTTCAATACTTGAATAGTCAATATATTCAAATGATTGTGATGAATGTTCTTCTGTAACAGTTTGCTTGTTCAATTCTGACAATCTAATCCTCAATGCATCATGGTGAGAAGAAATTATTTTTACAGTTTCTTCAAGATATTCTTTTCTTAAATTTTTATTTACCTTTAACAATAATGCTTGATTCCAATGATTGCGGTTCTCATAATTTTTATTAATAAATTCTTTTTGTATAGGAATAAGTGGTAATGTGCCGGAAACCAGCCCCTGCTCAGCTTTAATTTCCTTTGCTTTTGTAGCGACCGCGGCCAATTGTTGTATAGTTTGATGCTGAAATAGCTGTATTGGAGTTATACTAAAACCGGCTTGTTTAAATTTTGAGATAATTTGAATTCCCAGAATTGAATCTCCACCCATTTCAAAAAAGTTATCAGTAATCCCAATATTTGGTTCGGCCAAAATATCTTTCCAAATTTCATAAAGAATCTTTTCCTTGTCACTATTTGGCAATACATCTTCGATATTTCTTTTTATCGTTTGGTCTTTTTTTTCGGCTAATAATTTTCTATCAACTTTACCATTAGAATTGTGAGGGATTTTATTTATCAAAATAAAATTTGCCGGGATCATATAATCAGGCAACTTGCTTTGTAAAGCTTTTTGAAAATCATTATTAGAGATTTCTTTTCCAGTTTCCGAAGTATAATATGCTAATAAAGAATTTCTATTCGTTTGTTTTGATTTAATTACAACAACCTCATTAACAATATTTGTATTACTAATTGCAGCTTCAATTTCGGAAAGCTCTATTCTAAATCCTCTTATTTTAACTTGCTGATCAACCCGGCCAATAAATTCTATTGAGTCATTTCTGAGTAATCTAACTAGATCTCCGGTTTTGTATATACGTTCACCAGGAATTGCGGAAAAAGGATTAGGTAAAAATACTTCCGAAGTCATTGCTGGCCTATTTAAATAACCATCTGCAACACCTTGGCCTCCAATATACAATTCTCCTATGATGCCATTAGGGACAGGTAATAATTGTTTATCCAGAATAAATACGGAACTATTTTTTATTGCTTTACCAATTGGCACCTCCCCGCTAAATTGCAAATCTTTAGTGGTGGGCATTGTCCACGCAGTAGCAACAACTGTTCCTTCAGTTGGACCGTAGCCATTTATGAATTTTACAGCGTTTCCATATTGCTTATGCCATCTTTCAATTATGTTCGGCAGAGCACGTTCACCACCAATAATGACTGTTCTTAAACTTTTCGGCAAAGTACTTTTTAGTTCAATTAATTCTGAAGCTAATTGATGCCAGAAAGCTGTTGGGAAATCTAATATAGTAATATTTTCCTTATCAACTGCTTCAATAAAGTCCCTATTCGAATTTAGCATTTCTTCAGTTCTTAAAACCATTCGACCGCCAATGGACAATATCGGAAATATTTCTTCAATACAAGTATCAAATGTTAAAGATGCAAATTGAAGAATGGTATCTTGCTCATCTAATTCATAATTATAAATCGCTGAATCAATAAAAGATGACATATTGTTATAATTTACAATTACACCTTTCGGTTTTCCACTTGAACCTGAGGTATAAATAATATATGCACAGCTCTCCGGACGAATATTTGCATAATGCTTGTAAATATAATTAGCGTTATATTCATTAAGCCAATTGTCCACATATAACGGCTTACAATTTAAACTATCTAATTGATTTTCATATTTTGAAAAAGTCAAAACATTTGTTAAACCGGAATCGTTAACTATTTGTTCTATTCTTTCTATAGGATCATTTATATTTAACGGTATAAAACCTATCCCGCTCTTCAATGCAGCAAGCATACATACAACAGTATTGATGTTTCTATCCATGTAAATTCCAACAAGTGAGTCTTGCTTGGAAATTTTTAATAGTCTGCTTGCATAGTAATTAGATCTGTTGCTTAACTCTTTATAAGTAATGACTTCTTCTTTATACTTTACTGCAATAGCCGTAGGTTTCTCTTTAGCCTGAGCTTCAATTCTATTAATTAGCGGCTCAACAGGTGAAAACTCTTTTTGCCATTTTAATGGTTTCAGGTTTCTATTTAGATTAACTTCAAGAAGTTTGGTGGTATTTTCTTCTAATACCTCATTTACAATTTGTTTATAATATTTTAACCATTGCTCAACAGTTTCATGCTCAAATAAATCTGTGTTATATTCAAATGAACAATTATATGATCTGTCTTCAATTTCCTGTACTGTTAAACTTAAATCAAATTTTGATATTGTTGATTTAAATGTAAACTCCTGGAATTGTGCATCATTTATAACTTCGTTACTTTTTTCATAATGATTAAACGAATACATAACCTGAAATAACGGTGAGTAACTCACGTCTCTAGGAATATTTAATGAATCCAATATCTTTTCAAATGGTAAGTCCTTATTGTCAAAAGCATCAATTGATGATTTTTTAATAGATTCTAAAAAATCAAAAAATAATGGATTACCAGAAAGGTTTTGTCTAATTACAATTGTATTAACAAAAAATCCGATCAAATCTTGAGTATCCTTTTGATCTCTATTAGCTATCGGCGTTCCCAATACTATATCATGTTGATCAGTCAGTCTGTAAAGCAGGACATAGAATATTGCAAGAAAAAACATAAACGGGGTAGAATTTAATTCTGTACTTATCGCTTTAAGTTTATCGTTAATATCATGATCTATTTTTAAATCAATAATATCACCGTTATATGACTGTACATGAGGGCGTTTTTTATCAAACGGAAGATTTAAAACTGCAGGTGCCGATTCCAAATACTTTTTCCAAAATGAAATTCTTTTCTTTAGTTCTTCACCTGTTAACCAATTTCTTTGCCATACAGAATAGTCGGAATATTGGATTGGTAACTTTGGCAGATTAGTTTCTATATTATTAATTCTGGAGTTATATTCTTTAATACATTCACCGAACAAGATTCCAGCCGACCAGCCATCCGAAATGATATGATGAATATTTGTAAATAGAATGAAATCGTTCTTATCTAGAATTAAACAGGAGATATCAAATAAAGGTAATTTGGTTAAAGAGAATCCTACCTGAGATTCACTAACACAATAATCTCTCGCTTTTTCTATTTTTTTATCGGACTCACCACAGGATAATTCGATAACTTTAATTTCAATATCAACATTTTCATGGATTTTCTGAATTGGTTTCCCATCTATATTTGGGAATGTTGTCCTCAAGATTTCATGACGATTCGTAACTTTCTGAATGCTTTCCTTTAGAACTATTAAATCTAACTTTCCATTGACCCTAACAGCAAATGGAATATTATAGAAAGAACTATTGGGTTCCATTTGGTCAAGAAACCACAAACGTTGTTGTTGAAATGATAGTGGGGTATTTTCTTTTGAACTTAATTTAGCAATTTCCGGAAATATTCCTTTCCCATTTTTTTTGATATCACTTTCTACTGATTTTGAAAAGTCTCTAAGAATTGGCTTTTCGAATAAAAGTTTTAGCGGAATTTGAACTTCAAGAGCATTACTTATTCTTGTTAATAATTTCACCGCTAAAAGAGAATGTCCACCAAGCGTGAAAAAGTTGTCCATAATACTAATTTTATTAATCTCCAAAACTTCTTGCCATTCTTTAACAATAAGAGCCTCAATTTTTGTTGTTGGAGCTATATACTCCGCACTTGAAAAGGCATTTTCCAAATTAAATTTAGATAAAGCAACCTTATCTATTTTTCCAGAGGATGTTAAAGGAAATTCAGTTAGAGGAATAAAAATTGCAGGTACCATATAGTCAGGAAGAATTTTTTGTAATCTAGTCCTTAGTTCCAAGCTATCTATTTCACTATTATTTTTGGTTAATATATATGCAACCAACTTATCTTCCATAAGTAAAACTGCTGCATTATCAATATCTTCAATTTGGATCAATGAACTCTCTATTTCACCAAGTTCAATTCTATTTCCTCTGAGTTTAACTTGATTATCAATACGTCCTATATACTCTATGTTTCCGTCATCCAAATATCTAACTAAATCACCTGTTGCATACATTCTACTGCCATTCAATTCAGAATAAGGATCAGGTAAAAACTTTTCAGATGTTAATTCAGGTCTGTTAAAATATCCTCTTGAAAGGCAATTCCCACCGATATACAATTGACCTGGAACTCCAATAGGTGCTTCTTGTAAATCAATATCAAGAATATAGTGATAAACATTATTTATAGGTTTTCCAATACTTGGGGCAGGAAGAGTGTTATTGATTTCACAAATTGTACTATCAACTGTGCATTCTGTTGGCCCATACATATTATAAAATTTAGTATTATCTATTGCCGCTAAAGACTGCCATGTATTCTGATCAATAGCTTCTCCACCGGGAAGAATTTTTAGTGGCAGTGGATCTTCATTTTTTAAAAAATTATTTTCAATTAATAATTTTAATTGAGTAGGAACGCAATCAAGTACATCAATTCGTTCTTTCTTAATAAAATTTAATAGTTTGCTTCCATCTAATCTTGTTTCTTCTGGTATTATATAAATTGTATGCCCAAAACATAATTGAACTAATTGTTGAACCGATGCATCAAATATTAAAGAGGCATTACAACTGATTTTTAGATTCTTATCATTAATATCAGCATAAATTTTTTCTTTTAATCCATAAACTAAATTTAAGACAGAGTTATGCTGAATCATTACGCCTTTTGGTTTTCCAGTAGATCCGGAAGTGTAAATTATATATGCCAGATTGGATGGACTAATTTTACCACTTAAATTTTGATCCGAGTAATTATCTAGCTCCTCTTTTATCTCATCAATTAATATAATTTCTGATTCAATAAATTCATTCTTATTATATGTATTAGAATTGGAAATAATAAATTCCGGCTTTGATTCATTTAATATTTGATTAATTCTTTCAGAAGGATGCATATGAGATAATGGTAAATACGCTGCTCCAGTTTTTAATATGGAAAGAATAGCAATAATCGAATCTATAGATCTTTCAAAGAATATTCCAACAATTGATTCATTTTTGCATCCCTTACTGATTAAAAATCTTGCTAACTGATTTGCTCTAACATTAAGATTATTATAGGTGATTTCATTATTCTCAAATACAATTGCAGGTAATTGAATATGTTTTTGTAAATTCTGTTCAAACAAAGCTACAAGGTTTTTATGGTCGGGTATTTTTTTGTTTGTGCTATTTAACTTAGTAAGAAATTCTTTTTCACTTGGTAAAAGGGTGTGCACGGACTTAATTCTTTTACCAGGATTAGTCAATAATGCTTGGCACAAATATTCGTAAGACTTAGCAAACTTTTCAATCGATGATTCTTTAAATAAATCGACGTCATATTCAATTGAAAGGAGTAAATTTTTGTCATGTTTTTCAACAATAGTAAAAGATAAATCAAATTTAGATTTCGTGTTTTCAATATCGTAGGACTCAATGTCTATATTAGCTAACGAAAATTTAGTTCCCATTTCTGCTTGATACGTAAACATGACCTGAAATAATGGAGTCTGTGACATGTCTCTATCAGGGTGTAATTTTTCCACTAATTCTTCAAAGGGAATATCCTGATTATCAAAAGCACCGAGTATTTTATCTCTTACGGTTTGTAAATATTCCATGAAAGAATTATTACTATTTATTTCAGTTCTAATTACCAATGTATTTACAAAAAATCCAATTAGATTTTCTATCTGACTTTTTTGTCTATTGGCGATTGGAGTTCCAACAGTAATATCATTATTGCCCGTATACTTATATAGTAAAATTTCTAATGTTGCCATAAACAACATGAACATAGAAATTCCTTCTTGTATAGAGAATGTTTTTGCATTTTTATATAGCTCGGTTGAAAATTGGTATGAGAAATTCGCACCATTATATTTTTTTTCTTTTGGTCTTGGATAATCAATAGGTATCTTCAGCGATTCGGGTAATGATTTAAATTCGTTTAACCAATAATTAAGTTGATTTATATAATCACTACTTTTTGACCATTTTTCCTGCCATTGAGCAAAATCAGCATATTGTATTTTTAGTTCCGGAAGTATAGGTTCATTTTTTTCATTATACGATCTATAGCATTCCGTAAATTCTTTAATAAATATTCCTAATGACCATCCATCGGAAATTATGTGGTGCATTACAATGTGCAAAACAAATTTTGTATCTTCTAGTTTAAATACGGTTATCTTAAAAAGGTTACTTTCCGACAAATGAAAAACATTTTCATTCAGACTAATTATTTTTTCTTTTAATACTAATTCTCTTTCCTCGAGTAAATAATTTGATAAATCAATTCTATTAATTTTATAGTTCTCATGTTTACCAACCACCTGCATTGGTTTATCGTCTATAGATATTATTTTACTTCTTAATATTTCATGCCTATTAATAATTTCATTTATACTTTTCTCAGCAATATCAATATCGAAATTACCATTAATTCTTATTGCTATAGGAATGTTGTAAGCAGTACTATTCGGATCAAGTTGATTTAAAAACCATAGTCTTTTTT
>Ga0209633_10000092_pt1 | contig 104030 bp, 103 predicted proteins | sample Cruoilmetagenom1_FD_187290 | JGI IMG/M metagenome (GOLD analysis project Ga0209633, IMG submission 187290) | Oil polluted marine microbial communities from Coal Oil Point, Santa Barbara, California, USA - Sample 1 (SPAdes) (version 2) | ecosystem: Environmental > Aquatic > Marine > Oil seeps ... | reverse complement strand
TAATTGCAAAATTTGCAAAGTTAGCAAATGAAATTTTTATAAACGGAACGAATGAAATCAAAAAAGAAGTCGTTTCACTCATAGCTTCGAACATTGTTATTGAAGATCAAAAAATCACTAACTTTAGCCTAAAAGAGCCTTTCGTTTGGCTTTTAAAAAACGACTCTGTCCCGACTCCTCTAAAAACAACCTTCGAACCTTCTTCTATCGGTTATAATAAAGCAAAAACAACAACCGAAGGGGTTGCTGTTTGCGAAATGCGGAGAGGCAGGGATTCGAACCCTGGGATCCCGTAAAGGATCAACACCTTAGCAGGGTGCTGCTTTCGACCGCTCAGCCACCTCTCCTTATTACTCGGCATAAAATTGCCAAGAAAAATAATTATCAATAAAATTAATTTTATAATAAATTATATTTATTGAAAATATTTAATTGTAATGTTTAAGGCTACAAATAATAAATTAGCTCATTTTGGTTGAAATGTAAAGAATAGTTTCTCTTAATTAATCAAATTTTATTTTCAATTATTATTTCTGTCAGCATTTTAAATTTAAAAATTTAAAATCTAACAACGAAACAATAATTAAAAATAAAATTTGATTAATTTAAAGCCTAAGGAGTATATTTTAGATTAGATGTAAATTATGTGATAAATGTATCTAAATTTGAGTTTATTTATTTAAAAATAACTTAAAAAAGTCGAAAAATATGTGATAGGTAGGTAATAGAAACTCTAAATATAGAATGCTAGAAGCTTAATACTGTATACTAAATACTATTTTTGGCGGGAAATGACTAGAGCGTGGATGGATTTTGGTTTTAGCTTCCTGAGTTGTCGACTACATTCTAAGAGAGTGTTGCTAGTAGTGCAAATGTCGTCGATTAATAAAATTCGGCGATTTTTTATTTTATTGATTTGAGATAAATCAACTTGAAAGGCATTCTGAACATTTTTTTGACGATCTTGGGATTTTTTAAGGTTGGCTTGAGTTGAAGTGAATTTGGAGCGAGTTAAGATTTGGATGTTTATCTTGATAGGGAAGCCCGGGAGTAAATTTTCGGCTAAATTTTTAGCTAATAAATTGGCTTGATTGAAACCTCGCCAGCGTAGGCGAAGGGGGTGAAGCGGAACGGGAATAATCAAATCAGGCAGGGTTAATTTATTTTTTTGGAAAGTTTGAATTAAAATTTGGGCTAAAGGAATCGAGAGTTCGTCAATGAATTTGTATTTAAAACTGTGAACTAATTTTGCAATTAGAGGGTTTTGAAAATCAATGGCGGTGGTGAGAGCGTCGAGGGGTGGTTTTTCTAGCTGGCAATAACGACAAACTTCTCCATATTCGGTGAGTGATTTTTGACAAATTGGACAAACTTGCCAAGAATTGAGTTTGATTAATTTTAAGCAATCGGGACATAAAAAAGTGCCTTCTTTTTGGCAACCAAAACATTTTTTGGGAAGGACAATATCGAGTATTTCTTCTTCAAGTTTGTTGATAACTTTTTTTATTTTTAACATTTTTAGAGTGATTCAAAAAATAAACGATAGTCAACATCCAACATTTTCGACTTGGATTGTCTCGGTGAGACGGTCATTCAATATTTAATAAATAAATGTTTAATGATTATTGATTGAAATTATTTATTGAATGGATATTAAAAATTAAATTCTTTGAATTTTGAATTTTGAATTTTGAATTTCGATTCAATTTAAAATGATTTAATTTTCAAACTATTTTATTATTTTTTTAAAAACCTCCACCTCGGCAAGCTTTGGCGAGACGGGCCCTTAATTCCCCTTTAGAGAAGGGGGAGTTTGCATGTAAAAACTATTTAATAACAATTTTTTTATTTTTAACATCTAAATCGATTTTTTTAGGTTTGTTTTCAAGAATTTTTTTAGCGACTAGAGGTTCAATATTTTTTTCAATTTCTTTTTTGACTAATCGTGCTCCTTGTTGCGGATTGATACTTTTGCTAGCGATTAAATCTGGAACAGATTTACTGAAATTCAATTTAATTTTCAACTCCTGTAGCCTTTTAGCTAATATCTGAAGTTCATTTTTGGCAATTTTTTGAAGATCGTTTTTTGCTAAATAATTAAATATTAAAACGCTATCAATTCGATTCAGAAGTTCTTTAGAAATATCCTCAGAGAGTTCTTTTCGAATCGATTGTTTGGTCAATTTTTCTTGTTTTTTGAAGGAGTTGTTTTCGGCTTCAAATCCAATTTTTGATAATTGATTTAATTCAGAGGTTCCGATGTTGGAAGTGAGAATAATAATAGTGTTTTTGAAATTAATCATTCGTCCTTTAGCATCAGTAATATCTCCTTCATCTAAAATTTGTAGTAAAATGTTAAGAATGTTTCGATCAGCTTTTTCGATTTCATCAAATAAGACTACGCTGTAAGGATTTTGGCGAACTTTTTCTAGTAAACTTTTGTCTTCTTCGTAGCCGATATAGCCAGCTGGTGCCCCAAGAAGTTTGGAGATGCTATGTTTTTCCATAAACTCACTCATATTGATTTGAATTAAATTGTCGGCTTGAATCGGGGTTAAAGAGTTAGCTAGAATTTTAGCGGTGAAAGTTTTCCCGACTCCAGATGCACCAATAAAAAGAAATGATCCAAGCGGTTGATTGGGATTGGAAACTCCGCTGGAATGTCTCAATAAGGTATAATAAATTTCTTTAATTGCTTCGTTTTGACCAATAATTTTTTTCTTTAGGGTTGTGTTGACTTTGGTTGGAATGTTGTGATTTTTTTCGGTTAAAAGTTCAACTGGAATTTTGGCTGATTCAGCAATGGTTTCGATTATGTCTTGGGCTTCTAATTTTACTGGATTATTTTTTTCGGTTTTTGTGATTTCGACTTTTAGTTTCGAAATTTCTTTTTTAAGGGCTTGTTCTTTGTCTCTGAATAAAATAGCGTCTTCATAGTGATCGGAAATTACTAAGGCTTCTTTTTCAGCGATAATTTTCTCTAAAGCCCCTTTTCTTTGATTAAGTTTTTTATAAAGAGTTAGATTAGCAGATGTGGTTCTTTTTTTAGCAGAACTTTCATCTATCAAATCAATAGCACTATCTGGTAAGAACTTATTGGGAAAATATCGTTTGGCTAAAGTTGAAGCCAATTTAATGGTTTCTGTCGAAATAGCGATGTTGTGATATTTTTCGTAAAGTGATTTAATGCCAGTTAAAATTTTTTCTGTTTCTTGAACATTGGGTTCATTGACGAAAATGGTTTGAAATCTTCTTTCTAAGGCGGGGTCTTTCTCGATGTGTTTTCGATATTCATCTAAAGTAGTAGCGCCAATTATTTGGATATCTCCTCTGGATAAAGCGGGTTTTAAAAGATTGGCAGCGTCCATTCCGCCCATAGCATTGCCGGCTCCGACTAGAGTGTGAATTTCGTCAATAAAAAGAATAATACTTTCATTGCTTGAGGCTTCTTTAATAATTTGTTTTAATCGAGCCTCAAATTCTCCTCGAAAATTGGTTCCAGCAATCATTAGACCGAGATCAAGGTCGATTATTTTTTTATTATTTAAATAGTAAGGGGCTTGGCCCTCGTTGATTTTTTGAGCTAATCCTTCGACAATGGCGGTTTTTCCAACGCCTGGTTCTCCGATTAAAACCGGATTATTTTTATTTTTTCTGCCAAGAATATTGGAAATTCTTTTAAGCTCATTGTCTCGACCAATTAGAATGTGATTTTTTTTAAAAGAAATTTGATTTAAATCAGTTCCAAATTCTTTTAGAGAAGATTTGTGATGAGGGGATTGTTGAGAAGAAAAAAAATTTTCAATAATAGCTTGAATTTCATTTACGAATCTAGGATCATTTTTGTTTAATGAGTCATGGTGAAAGTCTTTATTGTTATCTAGGACCGCGTCTTTAATGAAATGTTTATCAAGAAATAAAGGTTCTTTTTGGATTAAGAAAGACAAGAGAGAATGAAAAATATGTTCTGTGCCAACATAAGGGGTTTTAGACATCGAGGCAATTTTGAAGGCTTTAATTAAAACATCTTCAACTGAGAAATTAAGGGGTAATTTTTTTAGTGCTTGATTGGTCGGAATTAAAGTATTTTTTTTGAAAAGATTGAACATAATAAATTCTCCTAGGCTACCCTTCTTTTGAGTTAAGGCACTAATTAGAAAGAGACCATTTATTTTTGCAAGGTTTTTTAGTTTAGAAATTGTTTTAGTTCGATTTAGAACGAAGCGAGCATTTTTTGAAAGTTTGTCCTGTTTGAAATTTTTCATAAGATTTTTTAAGATAGACTGTTAATTTAAGCGTGATGTTAAAAATTCATTTGCATAATTTCTATAAAATGATATAATTATTTTATAATTAAGTTTCTCGTATAGAAAGGGTCGATTATTTGTTTATTTTAACAAATTATACATAATTTAAAAGAAAAGAAAAGAAAAGAAAATAAAAATTAATTTAAAACAAAAGTGGAATTGGAGCAGAAGATTCAGTCCTATCTAAATAATGTTGCCAGTTATTTTAAAAAAAGCAAGAGTCATTCAATCGGAATAGACTTTGGGAACAATAGTTTGAAGATAGTTGAGCTAGAAAAAAAGGACGGAAAAATAAAATTAAAAAATTATGCTTTAGTTGAAATGAGGGATGATTTATCTGAGAAAGATTTAAGGCTTTTTTCGGGGCAAATAGTTTTAAATATTTTAAAAGGGGTTTCAATGAAGAAGAAGGATTTTAACATTGCTATTCCTTCTCATTCTTCTTTTATTACCTTGATAGAAGTCTCGGGACAAACAGAAGCAGAGATAAAGGGCGAAGTTGAATATGCAGCTTCAAAGTATATTCCAGTTGATTTAAGTGAGGTAATTTTTGACTGGCAAATCGTTGAAGCGTCTTCTATTCTTTCGGCGGAAACAGAGAAGAAGAATGAAAGAAAGATTTCTTCTAAAACAAAAACAGATGAAATTTCTAAAAAGAGTAAGGTTTTGTTGGTTTCGATTATGAAAAATGTTAGTAGTGAATTTCAAAAAGCTTTTAATGATAATAATTTGTCAATTGATTCGATTGAAGTAGGCTGTTTTTCCTTGCAACGTTCCTTGCTTTGTAAGGACGATAAGAATTATTTGATAGTCGATATTGGGAAAAGGATAACTAATATTATTGGAATCTATAAAGGGCAGTTATTATTTAATCGGAATATCGACTTAGCAGGGGATCAAATAACAAAATTAATGGCGAAGAGTCTTAATGTCAGTTTTGACAGAGCGGAAAAATTAAAAAAAGAAAAAGGTTTTGAGTCAGATTCAAAAATTGTAGTTAAAAATATCTTAGAACCTGTGTTTGATTCTATTATGAAAGAAGCCTTAGACGATTTGGAAAAATTTGAAGAATTCAAATCGAATTCTATCGATCAAATAATTCTTTCAGGAGGAACATCTGCGATGATAGGTGTCAAAGCCTATGTTGAGAAAAAAATGAAAAAAGAAGTTATTCTTGGTAATCCCTGGTCTAAGATTGAATATTCCAAAGAAATTGGTAAAAATATAACAGCGATGAGGCCCTTTTTTGCTGTAGCGACTGGTTTGGCTTTGGTAAATTTGTTAGATGATTAATTAATTAATTAATTTTATTAAGAATTAAACTTTAATTTAAAGTCGATGAAAAATATCAATTTGAAAAATAATGATTTATTAAAGAGAAGATCTGATGGAAGAAGATTGTCACTAATTTTAAGTATTATATTGATAGTGATTTCTTTATTTTTGTATGGGGTGAGTTTTGGGCTAGCCTTTTTCACTAAAAGCAACAACGAGCAAATAGAAACTGAAATAAATTCTATTGAAAAATATTTAGAAAATGAAAAGTTTGCTGAATTGTTCGATTTTAGTATGAGATTGAGCGACTTAAAAGTTCAAGTTAGTCAACAGGGGTTATTAGCTCAAACTGAAAATATAATTAATTTTTCTAATAATACACTTTCTCTTGTGCGTTTTGTTGATTTTAAATTTGAGGAGGGTGCTAATTCTTGTAAATACGAAATAACAGCAGAATTCCCTGATTATATTACATTGATTAAGCAAATTAAAGCTTATCGGCAAATGGATAATTTAAATGATTTTTTATTAAATTCAGTCAAAACAGTTGAGTCAGAAGACGGTAGTGAGGTTTTGATTGTTGATTTTGAAATTGATATGGGAGCTATTAATAAAATAATAACGACCTCAAACAACCAAGAAGAGAATTTTTAATTTTTTTTAAAAAACTAATAAGTATTCAAAACAAAATGAAATCAAAATTACCATTATTGCCTTTGACTATAATTATTTCCTTAATTTGTTTTTTCTTTTTAACTAAGCCGGCTTGGAATGATTATAATAAAACCAAAGAGCTTCTCAAGGAGAATCAATTGAGAGTTGAAAAAGTTAGGAAGGTTAAAAGCGAACTAGATAAAAAATTAGCTGATTATGATGAAGTTGACATCAATAAGAAATTTTTGATTAAAAATTCTTTTCCCGAAAGTTTGCAAGAAGAAAATTTTTTGAAAGAGCTAAGCGATGCGGTATCTTTGTCCGGGGTTAAACTTTCAGATGTTAAAATTGCTTTAAATAAAAAACAAAAGAAAGTTTCAGAAGAAAAAACCGAAGTTGATATTGCTATTGCGTCGATGGTTTTAAGGGGGGATTATTTTGAAATTAAAAAAATAATTTATTTATTGGAGAATATGAATCGTTTCGCTAGATTCAATAATTTTTCAATTGTAAAGAGTGCAGGATTAGATGATTTGAGTTTAAAGTTGGATTTATCGTTTTTTTATAAAAAAAATAATTTAATTTTTGATTTTAATAATAATCATTTTGCTAATTTACTAGAAAGTGAATTAGATAAAGAATTTATCGATGAATACAAGGACTATCGAGAGAGTGTCGTTAATTTTTCTTTAATTGAAGTTGGAGAAAAAGGAACTGCTAACCTTTTTGATTTTTCAGCAAATATTTTGGATGTTAATGAAGAAACGGAATCTGTGGATGAATAATTTTTTAAGTTGAAGTTAGACCGTTTTGAAAAATTTATTTTATAATTTATTTTAAAAAATTGGATAATATTATTTTGAAAAAAGGCGTTGAAGATAAAATAGACTGGGATAATATTGAAATCCCTAAAGAGTTAATAGAGTCTATATCTTTCGATTCAATAATTGAGTATCAGCTAATTCCGTTTGAAGAGGATGAAAAAATATTAAAAGTGGCGATGGTTGATTTTGATGATAATGATGCTCGAAATGCACTACGTTTTTATGCTAACAAAAAAAATAAGCAAATTGAAGTTTGGGTTGTTTCAAAAGAAATTTTTGAATTAATTTTAAATAAATTTAAAAATTCAGAAATAGAGATAGATAAGGCTGTCAAAAATTTTGAAAAGGAAAGTGAGGCGCGTAAGAAAAAAAAGAAAGCCAAAACTTTTAAAGCTGGAGCTGAAAAATTGGAAGTAATTCAAGATGCACCGGTGGCTAAAATGGTGGAAGTGATAATTAAAAATGCGATAGCAGGAGGATCTAGTGATATTCATATTGAACCGCTTGAAGAAAAAATTAGGGTTAGATATCGAGTTGATGGAGTTTTGCACAGTAGCTTATTTTTGCCTAAAAATATTGGGCCAGCTATTGTTTCAAGAATAAAAATTTTATCTAATTTAAAAATTGATGAAAAAAGGAAACCTCAGGATGGTCGGTTTCGAATAAAAGAAAAAGGCAAATTTATTGATTTTCGAGTTTCGACTTTTCCTGTTTCACAAGGGGAAAAGGTCGTAATGCGAATTTTAGAAAAGGATGATGAATTAATTAATTTGAAATTGCTTGGTTTTAGAGGCAGAGATTTGGCAAAAATCAATAAAGTTATTACTGAGCCTTATGGAATTATTTTAATTACTGGACCAACTGGTTCGGGAAAATCGACTACCCTGTATTCTTTGCTGAAAATGTTAAATAAGGAGGGGACCAATATTGTGACGTTAGAAGATCCAATCGAATATGTTTTAGAAGGAATTAGTCAATCTCAAGTTAAACCGGAAATTGATTATACGTTTGCAGTCGGGTTGAGAAGTATTTTGCGTCAAGATCCAGATATTGTCATGGTAGGAGAAATTCGAGATTCGGAAACGGCTGAGTTGGCGGTTCACGCCGCTTTAACTGGTCATCTAGTTCTTTCTACTTTGCATACTAATACTGCCGTTGGAGCTGTTTCTCGGTTGGTTGATATGGGAATAAAATCGTTTTTATTATCATCTGCTTTAAAGATTGTTGTTGGTCAAAGGTTAGTTCGACGAATCTGTAGTAAATGTCGAGTTAAAAGAGAAAAAATTGCATCTAATGTAATAAAAATGTTTCAGGAAGAATTGAGAGATTTGCCGAAGAGTGTTTTTGAGGAGCTGGGGTATGATCCAGTAAATGAGCCCGAGAAGATTAATTTTTATAAAGGAACAGGCTGTAGAGAATGTGGAAATCAGGGGATGAAGGGTCGGATTTTAATTTCAGAGATTTTTGATGTTAATAAAAAAATAGATCAAATGATTGGTGATAATGCTGATGAGCATGAGTTGCTAGCTGTTGCTAAAGAAGACGGTTTTACTACAATGAAACAAGATGGTATAATAAAAGTGCTCATGGGAGAAACCACGGTAGAAGAGCTTCAAAGAGTGACTGATGATGAAAGTGGAAAGGAAGTTATTTCGGCTAAAGGAGAATGACATTTTGTTTTTAGTGATTGCTATTATTTTAATTTTTAGGCTATTGTTTAAACTAAAAATTTATAAATTAAAGATTTAAGATGAAGAGAGGCTTAATTAAAATATTGCTTATCGAAGACGACTTCTTCGTTTCAGAAATTTATTATCGTAAATTAACCGATGCTGGTTTCAGAGTTAAGCTTGCTAAAGATGGACTAGAAGGATTAGTATTTTTTGAGGAATTTCAACCAGATTTAGTTTTACTGGATATTATGTTGCCTAAAAAAGATGGGTGGGAAGTTTTAAAAGAAATCAGAGTGATTGAGAACAGAGATACGAGAAGAGATACGGATGATGATGCTAAGATAATTATTTTCACTAATTTAGGCGGAAAAGCTAATATTAAAAAAGCTTTAGAATTAGGAGCTAACGATTATTTGGTTAAAGCTTCTTTGACGCCGACTGAATTAGTAGAAGAAATAAAAGATCGAATAGAATAGTCTCCTAAAAGTTTTAAAATAAAAAATATTAAAATAAAAAATGAGCGAAACTTCTTTCAAACAAAAACTTTATGGATTTTTAGGCTTTTTAGTCGATCAGGGGGGTTCTGACCTTCATTTGTCGACTGGAAATTATCCTATTATTAGAGTCGATAGTGTTTTGATTAAAATTGAAAATGAAAAAATTGTAGCTCACTCTAATTTAGAGGGACTTGTTAAAGATTTACTAACTAGATATCAACAAGAAAAACTTAAAATTAGAAAGCAAATTGATTTTTCTTTAGAGACTGAAGGAGGTTTTCGTTTTCGGGGAAATTTTTTCTATAGTCGAGGGGTTTTGAATCTTTGCCTACGAGCTATTTCTAAGGAGATTAAGAATTTAACTGATTTGAATTTACCAGAAGAATTGTATGATTTTGTTAAAAAAAATCAAGGATTATTTTTAGTTGTCGGACCTACTGGTCATGGAAAGAGTACAACTCTAGCTTCTTTAATTCAGTATGTTAATGAGAATAATTCAAGGCATATAGTTACTATTGAAGATCCGATTGAATATGTTTATGTTAATAAAAAAAGTTTAATCGAGCAAAGAGAACTTTATGAAGATACTCCTACTTTTGTTGGAGCACTAGAGTCTTGTTTTCGGGAAGATGTTGATATAATTTTGGTAGGTGAATTGAGAAATATGGAAACAATTTCAATGGCGATTACAGCGGCTGAAACTGGGCATGTTGTTTTAGGCACTTTACATACTAATGATTCAATTCAGACTGTTGATCGAATTATTGATGTTTTTCCGCCTTATCAACAAAATCAAATTAGACAACAATTGGCGAATGTTTTAACTGGAGTTGTTTCGCAACGTTTAATAAAAAAAATTGGTGGAGGACGAATACCAGCTATAGAAGTTTTGAAAAATACGACTGCTGTTAGCAATCTGATTCGACAAAATCAAACTCATCAAATAAAATCTTTTTTGGAGACATCGAGAGACATTGGAATGCTTACTTTGGAATATTCTTTAGCGGAATTAATTAAAAAAGGAATGATTGATTGGGAAGAGGCTGCAAAATTTGTCCCAAATATTGAAAATTTGAAAGCTTTAATAAAAAATAATTAACATTTTAAAAAAATGAAATTTAAATATATCGCAATTGATTCTCACAACAAGAAGCAAGAAGGTTATGTTCAGGCTGATAATAGAGAAAAGGCTGTTAAGATGTTAAAGGAAACTGAATTGAAAATTATTTCGTTGAAATTAGAAAAGCCTAATTTTTTTAAAGAAAAAGTTTTTGGTGGTTTAAAAAGAGTTTCAGCCAAAGATTTTGTTATTTTTTCTAGACAATTATCAATTTTAGTTGATGCCAATGTCCCTTTATTGCAAGCCTTGAGAACTTTAAGATTGCAGGTGGGTAGCGAATTTTTAGCATTAAAAATTCAACAAGTTATTGCTGATATCGAAGGTGGATCATCTTTGGGGGAGGCTTTTGAAAAGCATCCCGAAGTTTTTTCTAGGTTTTATGTAAATATGGTTAAGGCAGGGGAGATGTCGGGTAGTTTACAAAAATCTTTAAATGATTTAGCTGACAATATTGAAAAAAATTATGATTTAAGCAAGAATCTTAAAAGTGCTATGTATTATCCTGGGTTTATTCTTTCAGCAATGATCATAGTAGGCTTTTCTATGATGGCTTTTGTAATGCCAAAATTATTAGCAATTTTATCAGAAAGTAACGTGGTTCTACCGCTTCAAACTAGGCTTCTTATTTGGCTTAGTGATTTTTGCGCGGCTTATTGGTGGGGGATTATTATTGTAGTGGTTGGAATTATAACAATTCTTGTTTATTATATTAGAACTGAAGATGGACGAAGAGACTATGATAGTTTTATTCTTAAAATTCCAATATTTAATAATATTTTAAGGGATATTTATATTGCTCGGTTTTCGGGAAATTTAACTAGTTTGTTGCAGAGCGGGCTGACTATCAACGTTGCTTTAATTATAACATCTGATATAATTGGAAATGAAGTTTATCGAGAAGCTTTGATGGAAACTGTTGGAGAAATTAAAAAAGGGGAAAAAATTGGAGAAGTTTTTGATCGATATGATATTTTCCCTCCATTGGTAATTCAAATGATTCAAGTTGGTGAAATTACAGGAAGGATAGACCATAGTTTATCGAAAATTACTGAGTTTTACACTAAAGAAGCTGATAATTTAGTGAAAAATTTTTCAACCTTGATTGAACCAATTATTATGGTAATATTAGCGATAGGAGTCGGAATTTTAGTTTCAGCGGTGTTGTTACCAATCTATCAAGTGGCAACTTCGATGAGTTAGGATAATATAAATAATAATTAAAATAAAAAAAATACTTTCAAATCTATTTCAAAATTTGAAATTAATTGAAAGTAATTTAATAAAAATATGAAAAAAACAGAAAGCGAGGTGAAAATATGAAAAAAATAAATAAAAAGGGTTTCACCTTGGTTGAACTTCTTTTGGTAATCGCAATTATTGGTATTTTGGCAGCGGTATTATTTATTTCTTTGGGTAAGCAACGAGAAAGAGCTCGAATGACTGCTTTTAAGGAAACTACTCGAGGATTAGCAGTGGCGGCTTCTACTTGTCGTGATTCAGGTGGAACGCTTGCTAATGTACCAGCGGCAGCTTTGTGTAGTGTGGCTGGTTATGGGAATGTTCCTTCGATTCCTGAATGTGATGGTGATGGAACAATTGCGGTCGGAGGTGTTGCTTTAACTAATCCATCTGCTGACTCTTGGAAATATGTCATTACTTGTGATCGTGAGACAAATACAGACGGAGCTAATGGTGCTGATGTTGATTGTGTCGCTACTTGTAATGTTGAAGGATGTCGTTATGTCAATTGTGAATAAAGTTTTTATTGCTGGATTCTTGGAAAATTTTTTCAGGAGTCTAGTATTGAAATTTTATTAAAAATATTTACAATGAAAAAGAATATTAAAAATATTAGAAGAGGGTTTACTCTAGTTGAAATGTTGACGGTAATTGCTATTATTGGGATTTTAGCGGGGATTTTGTTTGTTGGTTTGGGCAAACAGCGAGAACGAGCGCGAATTGCTTCAGCGACGACAACGGCTAAATCTGTGATGCCTTATGCTCAAGAATGTTTGTTTAGGGGGGGGGATTTGAATACCGCTCCGACTACTGTCGATGGCGCGATTTGTCCTAATTCAAAAACGAATTGGCCAACTATTAGTCCAACTGAATGCGTTTATATTGATGGTACGGCAACTACTTGGAAAGTCAAATGTACTTTTTCAGCTACTTCTACAACGATTACTTGTGATGCTGAAATTGGTGATTGTATTTAATTAATTTATTTTTATGATAGAAAACAAAAAAGCTATGCCTACTGGCAAGCAGGGATTTACTTTAGTTGAGTTATTATTGGCGATTGCAATTTTAGTGATGTTAAGTGGGGCAATTTTAGTTTCAATTTCTTCCCAACGAGAAAAAGCACGAACGACGAGAATGTTGAGTGAAGTTTCAGCGGTTATGCAACCAATCTATATGTGTTTAGCCGATGGTGGCAATATTATTTCTCCCAATGCAACTAGCGGAGGTCCTGCTGTCAGTATCTGCTCTCTTTCTGTCGCTTATGGAACTTGGCCAAAAACAAGTGATATCGGTTTTGGTGTTTATTCGGCTAGTAATGCAACTGGTTTTGGCGGTAATGGATGGTATATTAAAACGGATAGTGCTAGTGCTCGGATTTGTTGCAATTCTCACACTCTTAGTTGCCACAGCTTGGCATCCGCGGCCACTTGTGATAAAGATACTCCCTAAGATTATTTTATGAATTTTTTATTTTATAGTTTCTTGTTCATTTTTGGAATTTGTTGGGGGAGTTTTGCTAATGTTTTAATTGACCGGATTCAAGCGGGAAAATCGATTCAAGGTCGTTCCAAATGTGATTATTGTGGTTATGTTTTAAATTGGTTTGACAATATTCCGATTATTAGTTTTTTGGCAATCAAGGGGCGTTGCAGGAAATGTAATAAAAAGCTTTCTTGGCAATATCCCTGGGTTGAATTTTTGACCGGTTTGATTTTCGTTTTAACTTTTTGGCTAATTCAAAAAAATCAGATATTTCAAGCGAATAGTTTTAGTTTTGAAACATTCTTGGTTTTAATTTATTATTTTTTGATTATTTATATTTTGTGGGTGATTTTTGTTTGGGATTTGAAATATATGATAATTCCTGATTTTCTAATTTTGATTGGATTAATTGGAACTTTTATTTTTAAAATTTATTTAACTTTCAATTCGGGTTTTATTTTAAATTTAGAAAATCCTTTAATTTCAGCTTTACTGGGGGGTATAATTATTAGTGGATTTTTCGGATTTTTATTTTATGTTTCTAGGGGGAAATGGATTGGTGGAGGGGATGTTAAAATCGGTTTTTGGTTAGGAGTAATTGTAGGTTTTCAAATGACATATTTTTTTATTTTATTTTCTTATGTTTTGGGAGCAATTGTGGCAATTATTTTACTTTTATTTTTCAAACAAAAAATGAAATCCCAAATACCTTTTGGACCATTTCTAATAATCAGCGCTTATGTTATTATATTCAATAAGGAGATAATTTTAAAAATTTGGAATAATCTGTTGGTTTGAAAATTTTTCTAAAAACAAAAAATAATGTTTCTAAAAAAAATAAATAAAAGTAAAAAAATACTTTTCAATAAAAATGGGTTCACTTTGATTGAAATATTAATTACAATGAGCATTATTGCTTTTTTATCAGCGACTATGTTTCAGATTATTAGCGTTGCTGAAACTAATCAGGGCTTAATAATGGCGAGAGATAAATTGAAATCTAGTATTAGATTGGCTCAATCTTATGCTTTGTCCGTTCCTCAGGGAGCGACGCAAAGAGTTGTTTGTGGGTATGGCCTTCACGTTGATGGAACCTCTGTTGTTAAGCTTTATTATTTATATAACAATGCTTTTGGAACGAACCCAGATGCTTGCAATACTTCTTCTGATTTGGATTATGGCGGAAGTGCTTTGTTGTCCAAGGTTGATGAGACTGCTATCGATTTAGGTCCGGATTATTTGGTGACTGGTCCTGAGATTTTTTTGAAAACTCCTTATGGAGAAGTTTATTCAAATAATATTAAATTAACAGGGTCTTCTGTCGGAACTTTAACGATAAAAAAGGGTTCACGAACTATGAATGTTGATATCAATGGAAGTGGTCAAGTTAGTTTTTAATATAAAAAAATAAAGATTATGTTGTCTCAGATAAACAAAAAAAATAATTTAGCTCAAGGATTTACTCTAATCGAGATTGTTCTGGTGATGTTTTTGGTATCTTTCGTTTTTACCGGAATTTATACTTTGTTGACTAAGACAGCTCAAAATGAAAAAGATAATCGATATACAGTTATTGCTTCTAATTTAGCCCAAGAAGGAGTAGAAATAGTTCGAAATAAAAGGGATGAAAATTTATTAAAAGAAAATCCTATAAATGATGGTTTGTTAACTGGAGTTTGTCAACCTTATTGGGATGGAGCGACAGCTCATTGTGATAATACAAAAAGTTCTAAGATTGGGCTTGATGGTGCTGATATTTATCGGAATGATGATACTTTGCCTTTGACAGTTTTTAAACGTTCTTGCGAAATTAGTATGGAAGATCTTCCTGGTTATTTAAACAAGGTTTTGTTGGCAAAATGCACAGTTACTTGGAAGAGTCCTTCTTTAGGAACTAACAAGAAAGTTGAAGTAGAAAGTTATTTAACCGATTGGCAAGAAAATTAAAATTAGTTTTTAAAAATAAGAATGAAAAATTTTAAAAAACCAAAAAATAAAGGGTTCACTTTAATTGAACTAACGATCTCTAGCTCTATTTTAGCCATAATCTTTGCTGGGATAATTATTTTTGGGATTAATACAATTCGGTCTTATCAACGATCTCAAGCACTTAAAAATACTATCGAAGATGCTCGTTATGCGATTGAAATTCTTAATAAAACTATTCGGACTAGTCATAAAATTAATGATGGTGGAACGGAAATCTTTGTTTTAGATAATGTTGATAACCAAGGTCATTGCTATCGGTTTGAAAATGATAAATTGAAAAGAAAAATTGGGCCTGCTAATAGTGTTTCCAGCTGTCTTGATATAAATGATGCTGCATTTATTGATATCGTCGGAAACAATGAAATAAAAGTGACTGGAACATTCAAGCTCAAGGAAACTGATTTGGCTTCGGATAAAAGAGGTTTTGTTCGAACTAATTTTAAATTGAGCTATGCTACTACCGACCAAGATAATTTTCAAGATGACGAGGTGATAATTCAATCCTCGGTTTCCTTGCGGGACTATGGTCTAGAGCTTTGATTGTTCGTGACTAATCAACCGCTTGAATAAAAATTTATTTTAAAAATGTGTTTAAGAAAATAATAAAAAATCAAAAAGGAAGTGCGTTGATTTTTACTACGGTTTTGATTGTTAATGCTGTTTTAATCGTTTCCTCAATAGTATTAATTGCGGTTCTTCAAGAAAAGGCTGGTGGTAATAGGAAACTTGCTCCAGTGGCTTATCAAAAAGCTGATAGTGGAATAGAATGTGTTCTGAAATTGATTAATGATAGTTCCGATCCTGCATCGGATAAAATAAAAGATGAATTATGTAGTAATTTTAGCAATGGTAAGTGTTCGATTCTAGGTTTGTCGGGAGTAGATGCTTATTTTTTTAAGGATGACGGAAGTATTCTAGATAATGACAACGATGTTCTTGCGGATATTGCGGAAATGAAAACTATTGGTCAAGCTAGTGACGGTAGTAACAAAGTTTCTCGTTCACTCCGGATTATTTTGTTTGTAAATTCTTGATTTCTTTTTTTTAAAAAAGAGTGTATAATAAAATATATTAATATCATCTCCAAGAAATTACTCATCTTTCTTATCCAAAATTTCGTTTGCGATTTTGTAAAAAATTCTCAATATATCCTGACATACTTCATATTTTTTACGTCATTTCGGCTAAAATTATGAAGAATAAAGACGCCTAGTTTCTTAGAAATGGTATAAATACAGAATTTAAATATAAAAAAATAAAAATGGAAAGAGAGGTGAAAATATGAAAAAAATAAATAAAAAAGGTTTTACCTTGATTGAACTTCTAGTGGTGGTAGCGATTATCGCTGTTTTAGCTGGAATTGTTTTAGTAAGTTTGGGTAGTGCTCGAGAACGATCACGAAAAGCTTCTTTGCAATCTACGGTAGCTTCTGTAATACCAGTGGCTTCAATGTGCGTAAATGATGGATATTATGTAGGCATACCGACTAGTTCGACCGCTGGAGGAGGGTATATTTGTACTCCCAATTCAGATGGAACACAGCCAGCAGTGGGATCTGAAACTGATATTTTGGAAGAATGGCCGGCTCTAACTCACATCACAGGAGCAAGTTATGCTTATGGTACAACTGATACGACTAGTATTATTGCTACCGATGGAGCTGCTACTCCTAGTGCTGTTGTCACATGTACTGTGGCAACTGGAAGTTGTGTAAGAAATTAATTTTTGGTTGAGTTTATCAAAGAACCTTTTTCGGAAGGTTTTTTGATTTGAATTTTATTGATTTGAATGGTTATTACTTGACGGTTGAATTCTTTTTGATAGAATGTTTTAAAGGTTAAAAAAATTGATAATAATTTTGTCTAAAATTGAAAAGAGCGTAATACCATTTTCAACTAACCACGCCCCACCAAGTCTTGATAATTTTGACTACGACTTTGAAAAAAATACTCAATGTATCTACGGATACACTTTCATATTTTTTTCTTCGTCTCGTCTAAAATTCTCTGCGACTTTTGAGTAGTGGTTAGTTGAAAATGGTATAAGAACCTTAAAAATAATTAATTAGAGAAACTTTCTTGAAATTTTTTGATGAATAACATTCATGATTAATATTAAGGATGGTTTCGTTAAAGCTAGAAAGGCAGGTGAAATAGATGACTAACGAAGATTTTGAAAGCCAAGAGGAACTTGGTTTAGGGGGGAAAGTTAAAAACTGGATTCAAGATAATATTCGAATTATAATTTCAGTTTTGATTGTTGTAGCAATTGCTGGTGTAATTTATTCTTATTCTAATCGAAGTCAAGATTCGATTTCTGAAGATGACTTCGCGATAGAAGATGAATTCGCGATAGAAGATTTGGATTCAGAAGAAGAAATGAATATGCCAGAGGTTCAAGATATTGATTCAAAAGAAGAAATGGAAGCAGTTCAAATTAATGAAGAACCAGCTCAAGCAGAAATACAAATCATTAGTCAAGAAACAGAGGAAGCTTTTGTTGAAACAGCAGTGGCTGGAGATGGACAAACGACTTTGGCTAGAAAAGCGTTGGCTAGTTATTTAGAAAAAAATAATGATTCTGAATTAACAGCTGAGCACAAAATTTACATTGAAGATTATTTAAGAAAAAATGTAAATCATATTGGAGGAATTGATGTTGGAGATCAAATGAGTTTTTCTAAAAATTTAATTAAGAACTCAATTGAAAAGTCCAAAACACTTAGTGATAGTCAACTTAATAATTTGAAGAAATATTCAGCCAGAGTTTCTGGTTTAAGATGAATTTAAGTTAAAATTAAAATAATAATTTTGTTCTTTCAAGTTTAATTTTATATAAAATAAGATGCGAAGCCCTGATAATATTCAGGGTTTTGTGTTTGGAAGTTAGAAAGTTTAGACAGTTTATAAAGTTGAAAAATTTGTAAAGTTCATAAAGTTTGGAAAGTCCTTAAAGTTTGTAAGGTTTGCACTGTTAAATAATTTAATCCTGGATTAAATTAAGCTAAAGCTTATTTAACTGGGTAAATAAAGTTGGCAATCCTTCGCTAAAGCCCTGCTTACTGGTGGTCAGGTATAGCGGGTAAAAAAAGTTAAAAGGTTTTTAAACTTTCTAACTTTTGACTTTTTGACTAGTTTGATGCTTTGCATCGGTCTGCTTTACATTTGTTTAGATTGGAGTATAATGAGGAGCAATTCAATAAGACAATGACGGAGTGTTTTTAAATAAATTTAAATAAATTTTCAATGAAAAAAATTTCTATTAAAGGGGCTCGTGAAAATAATTTGAAAAATATTAATGTTGATATTCCTAAAGATAAAATTGTCGTAGTTTCAGGAGTTTCTGGAAGTGGTAAAAGTTCTTTTGCTTTTGATACGGTTTATTCGGAAGGGTATCGGCGTTATATGGAGAATTTATCTAGTCATGCTCATTATTTTCTTAATACTGTTAAAAAACCAGCGGTTGATTCTATCGAAAATCTTTGTCCAGCTATTTCAATTAGTCAAAAATCAAATGTTCAAAATTCTCGATCAACAATGGGAACGGTGACGGGAATTTATGATTTATTAAGGGCTTTTTATGCTGAATATGGAAAACCATATTGCACTAATTGCAAACAAGAAATAAAAAGAAATAATCCAGATAAAATCATTGAAAAAATTAGTCAATTGGAAAATAAAAGTCAGGTGCTGGTTTCTTTCCCCTTTTTTGTCACAACCGATGAGGCTGAAAAAGATTTTAAAAATATTAAAAATGCTGGTTATTCAAAATTTGTTTTAGAAAAGAAAGTTGTTAATATCAAAGATTTAAATTTTCAAGAAATAGCTGGAAAAAATATTGAAATATTGGTAGATAAAATTTTTATTGAAAAAGTTAAATTGGACAAAGAGCGAATTTTAGATTCAATTTACATGGCTTTGAAAAAATCTAGTAATGAGACGGCAATTATTTATTTAAATCAAGAAAGAATTATTTTTTGTCGAAAATTTAGATGTCCTCTTTGTGGTTATTCGTTAGAAGATTTTAATAAGAAAAATTTTTCTTTTAATCTTGTTGAAGGAGCTTGCGAGTGTTGTCAAGGATTGGGAAAAGTTTTGCAAGTTGATTTAGATAAGATTATTCCAAGTAAAAAAATATCTATCGCTGAAGGAGCAATTGAACCTTGGGTGCGATTAGGGGGGCGATTAGGAAATGATAATAAAAACAGTAATCATAGTCAAAAAATTAAATTTATTGAAGATAAATTAAAAGTCTCCTTAACTAAACCAATTGGAGAAATTCCAGTGGATAAAATAGAAAAAATTGTTTGGGGAGTTAAAAATAAAAAAGGAGAGGTTGTTTTTAAAGGAGTTGCCAATGAATTACTAGAAAAATTAGAAAAGATTGATGCGGGAGTTTTTACTAGAAATGAAATAGAAAAATATTTTACGCTTGAGCAATGTCCTGAATGTAAAGGGAAAAGGCTGAAGAAAGAATTTTTAAACGTTAAAATAGAAAGTTACGGGATTGATCATTTAGTTGAAATGGAAATTACTGACCTAATAGTATTTTTAGAAAAACTATCAGAAAAATATCAACAACACGGAGATGCTTTTTTGAAAGAATTTTTTCGAGAAGTTATCAATCGTTTGCGACCTTTAGAAAAAGTCGGAGTGGGTTATCTTAATTTAGATCGATCTTGTAAAACTTTGTCTGGAGGAGAATATCAGCGGATTAGAATTGCCAATCAGCTTTTTAGTGGTTTAAGCAGTGTTCTTTATGTTTTAGATGAGCCGACGGTTGGGTTACATAGTCGAGACACAAAAAAACTAGTTGATACTTTTAGAAGCTTGAAAGAGAAAGGAAATACTTTGTTGGTGGTAGAGCATGACAAGGATGTGATTGAATCAGCCGATTATATAATTGATTTTGGTTCTAAAGCTGGAGATGAAGGGGGTCGAATAGTTTTTAAAGGGACTTATCCCGAGTTGCTAAATTCAAAATGTGAAACGGCTAATTTTATTAATAAAATAAATAAATTTGAAGCTAACAGCAATAAAGTAAATCTTGAGAATAGCTTGATTATCAAGAATGCTCAATATAATAATTTAAAAAATATTGATTTAAAAATTCCATTGAATTGCGTCACTGTTTTTGCTGGAGTTTCTGGAAGTGGTAAAAGTTCCTTGGTAAATGATGTAATTTCAGTGGGAATGAAGAAAGGCGAAATCAAAGGCAAATGTGATGAAATTGGAAATCAAGATAAAATTTCAAAAGTCGTCACAGTAAGCCAATTGCCGATTGGTAGATCTCCGAGATCTAATCCAGCTACTTATACTGGAATTTTTATGCATATTAGAAAATTATTTGCTGAAACTAAAATGGCAGTAGAAAAAGGTTATAAATCTAACCATTTTTCTTTCAATACTAGAGGTGGACGATGTGAACATTGTCAAGGTGATGGAGCTGTTAAAATTGATATGCCATTTTTAGATAATACTTATTCAGTTTGTCCTAAATGCAATGGAAAACGTTATAAAGATGATATCTTGAAAATTGAGTATCATGGAGTAAATATTGCAGATGTTTTAGATATGACAGTTGAATATGCTTATCATTTTTTTAATTCTGTTCCAACAATTAAAAATAAGTTGAAACTTTTGAAAAGTGTTGGATTGGGATATTTAAAGCTTGGACAAAATTCTAACAGTTTATCAGGAGGAGAAGCACAAAGAATTAAATTAGCTTCCGAATTAGTTCGAAAGTCTCGAGGAAATTGTTTGTATATTTTGGATGAACCGACGGTTGGTTTGCATTTTAGCGATATTAAAAAACTTTTTGAGGTTTTGAATAGTTTGGTTAAAAAAGGTAATTCAGTTTTTGTGATTGAACACAATATGGATGTAATTAAAATTGCTGATTGGGTAATTGAGCTTGGTCCTGGTGGTGGTAAGAGTGGGGGGGATGTGATTTTCGAAGGAACGCCTGAAGAACTGAAACGAGCTGATACGGAGACAGGGGAAATTTTGAAAAATAATTGAGATTTTGTAAGAAAAGATACAAGATACAAGGACGCAAGAAACAAACAAATTAAAATAATTAAATTAAAATAATCAAATTTAAAAACCCTCGGTTTTTTGTTTGGTTATTGAGTTTTTTAATTTGAGATTTGTTTGTATCTTGTGTCTTGTATCTCGTGTTCTCAATTTTCAATCTTAAATATAAAGATGAAAAATAAAAAATTAATTAAGCAAACCTATTTTACAGTGTTATATTTAAATTGCCTCAATTGTCCCCCAACTACTTTTGAAGTTTGGCGACATCTTTTAGAAGTTTCTCGAAAATCGAAACAGACATCTTTTTGTGAAATTTTTCAATCATTGAAAATTCTTAGTGCAAAAAATCAAATAGTTAATAAAGTTGGTTTTTGGGTAATAAAAAAGAAAGAGTTTTTGGCTGAGCAACGAATTGTTCGACAAAAAACTTCTTTAAGTAAAATAAAAAATCTTCAAAGATGGGTGAATTTAATTAAATGTTTACCTTTTATTCGAGGAGTTTTTGTGGCAGGAACTTTGGCTTTTCAGACTTCTTCTAAAAACAGCGATTGGGATGTTTTGATTATTATGAAAAAAAATCGGATTTGGTTAGGGCGACTTATTTTAACCGCCTTTTTATTTATTTTTAATAAAAAAAGAACTCAATTCAAAATTAAAGATAAAGTTTGTTTAAATCATTTTTTAACAGAAAATAATTTAATTCCTCAAATTAGAAATGAATATACCGCTTCTGAATATGGATTTATTTTTCCGATTTTAGGTAAAAAATTATTTAATGATTTTATTCGTTTGAATTGGAATTGGTTGCGACGATTTTCAGCTAATTTTGAAGTGGGTAATGATTTTGAAGGAGGCTTTTTGGTTGAAGAACGAAAAGCGGGGGAAATTAGAAATTTGTTGGAAATGTTTTTAGAATTTTTAGGAATAGCTAAAATTTTAAATCAAATTTGCAAAAAATGGATGATTAAAAGAATTGAAAAAAATCCAGAGACTTTTAAAGACGGAGCAGTAGTGATTTATAATGATGGAGAGTTGGCTTTTTGGCCAGATTTTAAAGGTAAAGATATTTTAAAAAAGGCGGTAAATTTTTCTAATTAATGTTTACTAATTCAAAAATATTTCAAGGTTTCCTTTATTGTTTTTTAGGTTCGATTTTTTTAGAATTAATTTTAGAGTTAGAAGTTTGGTGGAGTTATTTATTTTTAGTGAGCGGATTGATTATATTTTTAGTAGGTTATAAAAAAAGAGAATTCCTCTTTTTGTTTTTTTGTTTTTTGGGCGTGTTTTTCGGTTGGTGGCGGACCAGTTGGGAATTAAATCAAATTTATGAGCGACCAATTCAAGAATTTTCTAGTTATGGTTATCTTTTTGCAGAGCCGAAATTTAAAGCCGATTATCAGCAATTAATAATTTGTCCACTTGAGATAATTAGTAAAAATGAAAAAGATAATCAAATTTTATTCAAGCCAAATTGCCGAGAAAAACTAGTTGTTTTCGATAATTTGGATTTCAATTATTCCTTTGGCGAGGTAATCAAACTTGATTGTCAATTAAAAAATCCAGAAAATAAACATCTCAAATTTGATTATATTAAATTTTAGCCAAAGATAATATTTATCAAATTTGTCAGAGCGCCAAAATTAGTAAAATCAGTGAGAATAAATATCAATTAACTGGGCTGTATCGAACTAAAACCTTTGTTTATCGTTTTATCTTTAAATTAAAGAAAAATTTAGAAGAAAAAATTAATAGTAGTTTTGCTTTCCCTGAATCAGCTTATTTAACTGGTTTGTTGCTAGGCGGAGAGGATCGTTTGCCAGAAAATATTCAAGAAAATTTTCGTCGAACTGGAACTACTCACACTATTGCGGTGTCGGGTTTTAATATTACTATTTTAGCTAGTTTCTTTATGGGATTGGGAATTTTTATTGGCTTTTATCGACAAAAGGCTTTTTGGTTGGCGGCGGTGGGAATAATTTGTTTTGTTTTGATGATTGGTTCACCGAGCTCGGCGGTGCGAGCGGCGATTATGGGAATTTTGATTTTGTGGGCGACCAAAAAAGGACGATTAGCGGACTCAATTCAGCTGATTATTCTAGCGGGAGCTTTGATGATTGCAGTGTCGCCGTTGATAATGTTCTATGACGTGGGTTTTCAGTTGTCATTTTTGGCGTCATTGTCAATTGTTTTAATTTATGGTCCACTTTCAGAGCGATTTAATGTTAAAAATGATTTTTTGGAATTAAAATCAATTTTATTGGTCACCATTTCAGCTCAAGTGGGAGTGCTGGGAATTTTGCTTTATACTTTTGAAACTTTTTCTCCAATTTCGTTATTGGCTAATTTGATAATTTTACCGTTGGTTCCGTTGATAATGTTAACTGGCTTCATTACAACCTCAGTGGCTTTTTTTAGTCCACTATTGGCAAGTTTCATCGCCTTACCGACTCAATTAGCCTTAAGTACTGAAATTGCTGTTATTGAGCAATTATCACAAATTTCTTGGGCCAGCTTAGAAATTGGAAATATTGGAATTTTGGGATTGATTATTTATTATTTATTGCTTTTTATTTTTATTAAAATTTTACGAAAAAAGATTTAGTTTTTTATGATTTTTTGGGATTGTGCTATTATTAAAATATATAAATATTATTAGATATTAAATGACAAAAGTTGGGGCGCATGTTTCGATTGCGGGAGGGGTGGCGAATGCTCCTGGGAACGCTTATGATTTGAAGTGCGAGTGTTTTCAATTATTCACTCGATCACCTCGAGGAGGTCAACGAAAAGAGATTGATTTAGAAAAATTTTTTGAAGATTGTCAGAAATACAATTTTGAAATTGGCAAAGACTATATTGTTCATTCTCCTTATTATATAAATTTGGCTAGTGCTGATGAAAAAATTTATCAAAATTCAATTCGGATTCTTCAAGATGAGTTAAAAGTTGCTAGCGAGATAAAGTGTCCTTATGTTATTACTCACTTGGGGAGTGCTAAAGATCAAGATAAAAAGGTGGCTCAAAAAAGAGTTTTGGCGGGCTTGGTTGCTATTTACAAAGATTACCAAAATTCAGCGATGCTAACTTTGGAAATTGCGGCTGGAAGTGGCAATGTAATGGGAGTTGATTTAGATGAATTTAAATTTTATTTTGATGAATTAAAAAAAATAGGGATTGAGGTTGGTTTTTGTTTTGATACCTGTCACGCTTTTGCGGGAGGGTATGATCTTCGAACATCGGAAAAAGTTCAAGAAGTTTTTCGAGAAATTGATCAAAAAATTGGTTTAAAAAATTTAAAATGTATTCATTTTAATGATTCAAAAACCGAATTTAATTCTAAAAAAGACAGACACGAACATATTGGGAAAGGTTCAATTGGAGAAATTGGACTAAAAAGTGTTGCTCAAGAAGCTCAAAAATTAGGGATCAATATTTATTTAGAGACTAATCACGATCAGATTAAGGAAGATTTAATTTTAACTAAAAGTTTTAATGAAGCTAAAAGAACTAGATAAAAAAATGAAAGAATGCCAAGATTGTGAGTTGGCTAAAACTAGAACAACGGTCGTTCCAGGGGCGGGAAGTGAGCAGGCTGAGATTATGTTTATTGGTGAGGGTCCAGGAAAAAATGAAGATTTACAAGGTGAACCTTTTGTGGGAGCGGCGGGGAAATTTTTAGACGAGTTGCTAAATAGAATTAATTTAAAAAGAGAAGATATCTATATTGCTAACGTGGTGAAGTGTCGACCGCCTGGCAATCGTGATCCAAAACCGGAAGAAGCCAAAGCTTGCTGGCCATGGCTCGAGCAACAAATCAAAATCATTAAACCTAAGGTTATTATTCCTTTAGGAAGACACAGTTTGCAACGATTTATTCCGGAAGCTGGAATTAGTCAATATCATGGAAGGGCTTTGAGAAAAGAATTTAAACCTTTAGGAAAGTTAATCTTTTTCCCTTGCTATCATCCAGCGGCGGCCTTGTATAATGGAAGTTTGCGAGGGGTTTTGGAAGATGATTTTGAAAAAATACCTAAGATTTTGAAAAAAATAAAAGAAATTAGTTAGAAACAAAAACCCACCCAGTCTCCTTTTAAAAAGGGAGGGAAGCGAAGAAAAAGTTTTGAAAATTAAAAAAGAGCGGTTAGCTCTTTTTTTGTGTGCCTAGGGCGGGACTTGAACCCGCACGAGATAAATCTCAAGGGATTTTAAGTCCCTCGTGTCTACCAGTTCCACCACCCAGGCCTCTATGTCAAAAATTCTATTTTTGACACATTTCTTCGTCAAATCTTCCGCTGTTCACTCAAAGCACTTCTGAAGTGCATTTCGTTCACTGCTCAGATTTTTCTCGAACTGTATTCAAAAATAAAATTTTTGGTTTGCATGGAAAGTCTTATTTCTTGTTTTAAGGTGCTTAATTTTTTAAAATTAGGAGGTCCGGAGCGGAATTGAACCGCTGTACAAGGTTTTGCAGACCTTTGCCTAACCCCTCGGCCACCGGACCGATACAATATTAGGGGATTGTTTCCAATCACCCTTTTTACTGCAATTTTCCACTTTTGGTTAAATTCTTTAAAAATTTTATTGCCTTAACTAACGCTAAAGCTTCAAAAATTTTAAAATAATTTACCTCAAAATTAATAAATTTCGTTTAAAAAGCTTAATTGGAAACAGTCCCATAATAACAACTAAAAGAGTTTTGGTCAATAATTTAAATAATCTTAATATTTATTACTAAAAATACTCCCATACTCCAGTGTATGGGAGTGAAAATTGAAAAATATTTATTTTTGAATTGACAATTTCGTTAGTAGGAGTATAATTTAAACGGTTTTAAAAGTTAAGTTTTTTATGAGAATATTTTTGGACACAATTAATAAATTTATTTTTATTGGGATGTCTCAATAATATTTTTAGCTGGAAATTTTTAAATTAAGTAAGTAAATAAAAAATTCCAGCCAAGACTGGAATGTTTTTATATAAGTGGATTTTTTATTTTTTCGATTAATCATGCATGGGAGGTGCAGATGAAAAAAAGAAGAAAAGAGTACAAAAGAAAAAATCCAATTTATTTAAAGAGTGTTATTAAAAATGCTCAAAAAGAAATTGAGGTTTTAATGAATAAGTTGGAATGTGACTGTCAGAATGTAAACAGTCTGGAATGCAGAATCTGCATTCTGATGAATCAAACAATTCCCAAGGCGGAAACGTTATTGGAAGAAAGATTTTTCTAATAGGAATTGTTTATTTAGAAGGGATTATAAATATTTTATCCCTTCTAACTTTTAAAATTACTACTTTATATAAATGCGAGAATTTAATCGAAAAATTCAAATTATTAAGGAAATCATTATCCGACGAAGGTCGAGCTAGTTTTATTTTTATTAAAAAAGTAAATCCAGCTCGGCGGAAACGTCGGGTTTTTATTTTGGTTCAAAACTAATTTTTAAATAAAGTTCTTTAAAAAAGGAGAATAAAATGAAAGAAGAAATTAAATTTACGGAAGCGGAATTTTATTGGATCGGATTAATGCAATTTTATCAAAATCCTGATAATATTGAACAAGTTTTTAGCAATAAAGATTTAATTAAATTTTATCGAAAGAGTCAAACTGCAGAAGTGAATTGGAATTTTTTTCTTCAGATGATTGGTTTGGGGAGGGAAATCATTCAAAAAAAACTTGAGGCAAAAAAATGTAAAAGTAAATTAGAAGTTGTTGCTGATTAAAGTGAAATTATTATTTTAAAATCCCGTTGGTATAAAATATCAGTGGGATTTTGTTTAAATTCAAAGTTGAGGTAGAATAAAATTAATAATTCTAATGGGACTGTTTCTAATCACTCTTTTTACTGCAATTTTCTACTTTTGGTTAAATTAATTAAAAATTGTTTTGGTTTAGCTATCGCTAATACCTCAAAAATTTTTAAATAATTTATCTCAAAATTGATAAATTTCGTCACAAAACGGTGATTGAAAATAGTCCTCTAAAATAAAAATATGTTTAAAAAATATTTAGTGGGATTGTTTTTGATATTTGGAATATTTTATTTTAGTCAACAATTACAAGCTCTTGAAAATCGAGGAGGCTTTGTGGCTAATAATTTTGAAGTTGATATTTTGGTTAAAAAAGATGCAACTTTGGAAGTTGAAGAGATGATTGAGGTGAATTTTTCTGAAAAACGACATGGAATTTTTCGAGAAATTCCAGTTGAATATAAAAACGATCAAGGATTTGCCTATAATATGAAATTAGAAGTTTTGGCAGTTGAGGATAAACAAGGCAACAAAATCGAATATGAAAAAAGCACCTCAAATGGCAATCTAATTTTAAAAATTGGTGATCCAAATTTGGAGATAATTGGAGACAAGACTTATGTTATTAAATATCAAATTGAGAAAGGAATTCGCTATTTTGATGATCACGATGAAATTTATTGGAATCCGATTGGAACGGGTTGGCCAATTGAAATTTATCAGGCCTCTAGTACAGTCCGATTTGAAGCAGGAGCAGATTATCTTTCGGAGAGCGGAGTTTGTTTCACGGGAATTTTTGGTTCTAAAACAAATGATTGTCGGATAGTTGAAAAAAATTCAAATGAAGTAGTTTTTACTTCGACAAAAACTTTGCAACAATTTGAAGGTTTGACAGTGGCGGTTCATTTGCCGAAAGGGGCGGTTTATGAACCGACTCGAGCGGAATACATTGGGATGTTTTTGAAAGATAATTGGGGTTTCGGTTTACCAGTTGTTGTGTTTTTTGGAATGTTTTTTTTGTGGCGGAATAAAGGGCGAGAAATCAAATTTAATAAAACAATTATTGCTCAATATGAAGCTCCTGATAATTTAACGCCGGGTGAAGTGGGCTTCTTGATGAAAGAAAAATATTCAGCTAAATTTGTGGCGGCCGATATAATTAATTTGGCGGTTAAGGGGTATTTGGATATAAGCGAAGTGGAAAATGAAAAACCAAAAATTTTCGAATTGGTATGTTGGTTTTTTGATGTTATTTTTTGGAGTATTTTAGCTATTATATTTTTTAATTTATTAAACATGATAACTCTTTTTTCTATTAAAAGAACTATTCTACTAGGAATACTTCCTTTGGTTATAGTTTTTCTTTGGAAAATTAATAAAATTATAAATAAGCAAAAAAATAATTTTGATTATGAACTAGAAAACAAGAAAGATTGGAAAGATGTTGATGTATTAACAGAACATGAAAAAGAACTATTAAAAGGATTGTTTGGTTTTAAAAAATTAGGGAAAGTTAAATTATCTGATAAAAAAAATAGTTTTTATATAAACATTCAAGCGTCTAATGACAAATTGACAAAACAGCTTGATAGTAAGGGCTATTTTGAAAAATCAAATTATAATAAAAAATGGATATATATTGTTTTTTCAGTTATAGGAGGAATAATAATGTTTATTGTTAGCTTAACTCTTAAGCGATTAGATTTAGTCTTTGGGACTATCTTGATGGTCGCTATATTTATTTTTTTTGGGTTGTATATGTCTAAAAAAACTAAAAAAGGGGCGGAGACTTATTGGAAAGTTAAAGGTTATAAAAATTATATTGATGTGGCCGAAAAACATCGAGCTGAGTTTAATGCGCAGGAAAATGTTTTTGAAAAAACTTTGCCTTATGCAATGGTGTTCGGAAATATTGATAAATGGGCCAAGGCTTTTGAGGGAGTTTCCGACGAATGGCCTGATTGGTATCGTTCTGATTCGTTGAGTTCTTTTAGTCCAACTGTTTTTGCTAATTCTGTCGGTAGGGATTTTGTTTCGGCCTCTCGGGCTGCTTCGGTTTCGCCTAACTCATCTTCATCGGGTGGTTCTTCTGGAGGCGGAGGAGGCGGAGGAGGAGGCGGAGGCGGAAGCTGGTGATACAATCAGCGATTAGTAATTAATAAACAATAATCAATTAATAATTAAAAATGGTTGGTAGAGATGATCAAAATATTTTGTTGGACAAATCTTTTGCTTTTGCAATCAGAGTTGTTAATTTATATAAATTTCTTTGCACAGAAAAAAGGTAACTCGTTTTGTCTAAGTAAATTTTACGCAATGGAAATTTAATTGGTGCTAATGTAGAGGAGGCTAATGGGGCTATCTCTAAATCAGCTTTTTAATCAAAAATTTCTATTGTTTACAAAGAATTCAGAGAAACCAATCATTGGTTGAAATTGTTATTTAGAACAGATTACTTAAATAGAAAATCTTTTGAGTCTTTAGCGGTAGATTGTAATGAGATTTCCAAATTAACTTTTTTTATTTTAAAAACAACTGGGAGAATTAAAAAGAGAAAGGACAATACTGATGAAAAATAAGATCACTAATTATTAATCATTTATTGTTAATTGACATTAATTGATTTAAGTTTGACAAGATTGGGAAAATAAATTAGAATATTTTTGTTATGAAAAATATTGAGCAAGTTAAAACCAACTGGATTATTAAATTGTTGTTGGTCCTTCGGATAAGGATCGGTTTTGATTTGTGTGAATTTGTAAGATAAAAAATTCCTATAAATGAAAATCGATCCAGTTGGGTCGGTTTTTTGTTTTTTGACAATTAGGGAGCAGGATTATTTAATTATTTTTATGGGAGGAAAGGTGATGGATAATAAATCTTTTCAAGTCAGATTTTGTTGTGGCTGTGGCAAAAAATTAAAAATAGGAGAAAAATGTAAGTGTAAAACACGAACATTTTTTGTGGCTGAGGCTGGTTGGAAAAATAATAAAAAGCAAGAAGCAAAAGGGAGAAGACAATAATGAACATTTGGGAGGCCATGAGAAAAGCTCAACACGAAGATAGTGTTTTGGAATATGATTTAACGGCTATTGTTGTTGTTAAAAAAGATGATTTTGAATTAGAAGAAGAAGGCTTGGAAGACGATTAAGCTGGTCTTTTAAGAACAAAGGTTTGTTTTAAAAAAACAAAAAAAGCAGGGTGATGAGAAATTTCTTATCAGCCTGCTTTTGTTTTGGTCCCCACTGGTTTCCACCGGTTGGTTTCCACTGGTTGAACCAGTGCACTGGTTCAACCAGTGGGAACCAGTGGGGGACCAGTGGGGGAATTTTGTTTTGTTTTGACAAAATTAAAAAAGATGTTAGAATGAATTTGTTATGAAAAATATATCACAAAATTTTAAGCTATTTTTTAGTTTCTGGTATTTCTTTAGAAAGACCAGTTTTTGTGTTGTTGAATTAGATCGATAGAAAAAAATTCAACAAATGACGACTGGTATTTTCTAGCGAAAGACCAGTTTTTTTATTGTTAAAAATTTAAATTTTGGTCAACTTCTTCGTTAAAATCTCCGCTTTTCTCTTGATGTATCAATTTAATACATCTCGTTCAATGCTCAATTTTGCCTCGAATTTAACTCAAAATTTTAATTTTTTAAAAATTTATAAAAATTTATGAATAATTATTTTAAAAATCTATATTTCTATTTTTGGTTTTTCTTTTTTAGAAAGCCGATTTTTGTTGTGAATTGATTTGATTGATATTTACTACAAAAATCGGCCCTCTAAAAAGGTCGATTTTTTTGTTCTTTTAAAAACGAATGTTTCCTAAAATTTTTCAAAATTTTGAGAAATATTTATATAAAATTTATTGAAAATTTACAATAACTAAAACAATTGGGAGGATTGTATTATGAGTATGACAAAGAGTCTATTTTCACCGTTTGATTTGGAAGATACTTTTCCTATTAGCGAAAATGCAAAAAAAACTGTAGAAAAAGGGGTTCAAGAAATCGAGGATATTCTTGAAGGTCGAGATGATCGACTGTTAGTGATTTGTGGGCCGTGTTCAATTCATGATGAAGGATCGGCCTTGGAATATGCTCAAAAAATAGTGAAGTTGCAAGCAGAGGTGGTTGACAAGTTTTTGTTGGTAATGCGAGTCTATTTTGAAAAGCCACGGACTACTATTGGCTGGAAAGGTTTTGCTGATGATCCGGAGGTCAGTGGTGAATCTGATTTTGAACAAGGTCTTGAAAGAGCCTGGAAATTGTTGATAGCTATTAACGAAATGGGAGTTCCGGCGGCAACTGAATTTTTGAATCCATTGACGGTTAGTTATCTAAGCAGATTAGTTAGCTGGACAGCGATTGGAGCTCGAACATCGGAATCGCAAACTCATCGAGAGATGGCTAGTCATTTGTCAATGCCGGTGGGGTTCAAAAATGCAGTTAGTGGTGATTTTAAAGGAGCTATTAATGGAGTGATGTCAGCTAGTTGTGCTCACAGTTTTTTGGGAACAGATTATTTTGGTAAAAATTGTGAAATTAATTCTGCAGGAAATCCGAATTGTCATTTGGTTCTGAGAGGAGGAAAAGATTGCCCTAATTATGACCCAATTACTATTGAAGAAATTGCCGAGGCTTTAAGAGAAAAAGGCTCAAATGATGCAATTGTAATTGATTGTTCTCATGACAATTCTGGCCAAAAGGCAGAAAATCAAGCTTTTGTTTTTGAACAAGTTTTGAAACAAAAAGAGCGGGGAAGTTCAATTGTGGGCGTGATGTTGGAGAGTCATCTTGAGGCCGGGAATCAGCCAGCTTTTGGTGAAAATGGGGAAAAAATTGATTTAAATCCGAATGTTTCCATCACTGATGAATGTATTAGTTGGAAGCAGACTAAAAAACTATTGTGGGATGGTTATTGTAACTGGAAAAAGGAAGAGTTGTCGAAGGAAAGAAAAGTAGTTCTTGCTTAATTTTTTTAATAAATTTTATAAACCTCGGGATGAACGTTCAATGAACGTTCATCCCAAAATTGAAATTTAGATATTTTTAAGATATAGTTATGATAATTAATTAAAAAAATTATGAAAAAAATAATCATTGGAGTGGCGGGGAATAGGGGAAGTTTTTCCGAGGAAGCGGGCAAATATTATTGTCAGAAAAACGAAATTAAAGACTACAGGTTAGAATATTTATTGAATGTGGATAATGTTTTGAAGGCTTTAAATGAAGATAAAATAGAAAGGGCGATTTTCCCGATTGAGAATTCTAACGGGGGAATTGTTTATGAAGCGGTTTATGCAATGAGTCGGAGAAATTTTGAAATTGAAAATATTTTTGAAATAGATATTAAAATGAATTTGTTGACGAAAAAAGGAGTTGGCAAAAATGAAATTAAAAAAATAGTTTCTCATCCGCAAGCCTTGAAACAGTGTCGAATGTATTTGAAGAGAAATTGGGTGGAAGCGGAATTGGAGGAATATAGTGATACTGCTAGTGCGGCTAAGGATTTGAGTGATGGCGTTTTGGCGGAAAATTGTGGGGTTATTTCTCCTCGAGTTTGTGCCAAACTTTATGATTTGAATTTGCTAGAAGAGGGAATTCAAGATTTGAAATTTAATTTCACCACTTTTATTGCAGGAATTAAGAGAATTAAATAGTTTAGAAGATTAAAATGAAAAGCAAGATTGAAATTGGAATTATTGGTTTGGGTCGATTTGGGACGTTGACCGCTACCATTCTGAGTAATTTTTTTGAAGTTAAAATTCATCACTATCGTTATAAAAAAGAAAACGAGCAAATAGTGAAAAAGATTGGAGCATCTCTAGTGAGTTTAGAGGAAGTTACTAGTTGCGATTATTTGATTTTAGCGGTGCCGATTTCAAAAACTAAAGAATTGATTCAAAAAATAGCGCCTTTGTTGAAATCTGAAACAATAATTATTGACACTTGTTCTGTTAAGGAACTGCCTTGTCGGTGGCTTAAAAAATATTTACCAGTCGAAAATCCAATCCTTGGAACTCATCCAATGTTTGGTCCGGTGACAACCAACTTTAATTTAGACCAGAAACATTTTGAACTTTCAGACAAACAAATTGTTTTATGTCCAATTAGAATTTCTTCAAAAAAATTGAATATCATAAAGGATTTTTTAAATAAATTAAAGTTGGAAGTTACCGTGACAACCCCAAAAGAGCACGACCGGCAAAATGCTAAAACTTTGAGTTTGGTTCATTTTCTAGGAAGGTCTTTGACGAAAGCTGGAATCAGAGAGCAGAAAATTTTTACTCCGGGTTATTCTGATTTATTGAAAATTTTACCGCATACTAATAATGATGATTGGCAACTTTTTTATGATATGAATAATTTTAATCTTTATTCAGAAAAAATTCGAAATAATTTTTTGAAAGCTTGTAATTTGATTGAATTGAAAATCCTAAAAGCTGGAGCTGAAAATGATTTTGATTTTAATCGTAAAAAAATTAACTTGATCGATCAAAAGATTTTTGGTTTGTTGGAAGATCGAATGGTTTGTGCAGAAAACATTGGAAAAATTAAGAAAGAAAAAGGTTTGAAAATTGTTGATTCTGAAAGAGAACAAATAATAATTAAGCGAAGAATTACCGAGACTAAATTAAAAAAGAGGTTTGTCGAAAATTTTTATCAATTGCTTTTCAAGGAAAGCTATAAAAAACAACAATAAATATATTTTTATGAATTTATCAAATCGAATTGAAAGAATCGAAGAATCAGGAATTAGGAAAGTTTTTGAGTTAGCAGTTAAAAACAAAGGGGAGTTGATTAATTTATCAATTGGTCAGCCTCATTTTCCAGCTCCAAAAATTTTGAAGCAGAAAGCGCAAGAGGCGATTGAGAATAATTTCAATGCCTATTTGCCAACAATGGGTTTGCCAGCTTTGCGAGAAAAAATTGTTGAAAAACTTAAAATCCAGAATGAAATCGAGGCCGAGTTGGAGCAAGTAATTATCACAACCGGGGTGGCTGGGGGCGTTTTTTTGGCACTAAGTGCTGTTATTAATCCAGGGGATGAAGTGATTTTGCCTGATCCATATTTTGTTTTGTATAAACAAGTTTTAAATTATCTGGGCGCTAAAATTGTTTATTTGGACACTTATCCTGATTTTGATTTAAGCCCTGAAAAACTAGCTCAATTGGTGACAAAAAAAACTAAATTAATTATTATTAATTCACCTAATAATCCAACTGGTAAGGTTTATTCTAAGGAAACCTTGGAGAAAGTGGTCAAAATAGCTAGGAAAAATAAGCTAATTATTTTGTCCGATGAAATCTATGAAATCTTTGATTATGAAAATAAATTTTTTAGTGTGGGAAGTATTTATGAGAAAACAATTACTTTGAATGGATTTTCGAAAAGTCATTCTGTGACAGGTTGGCGAGTAGGTTTTGCTCAGGGCCCTTGTGAAATCATTGAAGCGATGAACAAATTGCAACAACACACTTTTGTTTGCGCTCCTTCTTTTGCTCAGCAAGCTTTGGCGGATGGGTTTGATATTGATTTGAATGAAGCACCAGAATATTATAAAAAAAATCGAGATTATCTTTGCAAAAATTTGGAAAAATATTATGATTTTGAAAAAAGTGAGGGAGCATTTTATTTATTTCTAAAAAAACCATTAGGCGTTGAAAATTTTAATCAAAAATTAATTGATAATGGACTTTTGACAATTTCAGGAGAAGTTTTTTCTGAAAGAGCGGATTATTTTAGACTTTCTTTTGCGGTAGAATTTGATAAAATAAAAAAAGGTGTGGAAATTTTAAAAAATAAAAATATTTCAAAAAATGAAAATTAAACTATTTGGATTGGCAGGATTGATTTTGGCGGTGAGTTTCTTCTCAGGGTGTTCGAAAAAAACAATTGAGATGGAAGCTCAAAAGCAAGAAATAATGATTGAGAATCAAGAAAGTATTGATGACAGTCTGAATGTTGATAGCGATGAAATAATTGAATTAGAACAACCTGTTTTTGAGGAAGGAACTGGAACTGAAACTGGAACAATTCAAATGTTATTAGCTAGAAAAGAAAATCTTAAATGTAGTTGGCGAGTGGAAAAAGCAGAAACGATTGAAGATGCTGATATTGACAATGAAGATGAAGATGCGGGTGGAGGAGTTGAAGATGGATTTATCTATATCGGCGATGGAAAATTTAAACAAGAAATAAAAATTAATGAAAGTTCTCGTGAAATTGCGGTAAATATTTTGAATGACGGAAAATTTGTTTATCAATGGAGTTCAATTTCAGAGCAAGGAACAAAAACGGAAATCAATAGTGCCCAAGAAATAGGAGTACTGGATGAAGAAAGAAACTATTTTTGGAATTGTGAAAATTGGGAATTGGATGAAAATATTTTTCAAATCCCGACTGATATTAGTTTCGTGGCTTTAGAATTAGAATAAAAAATTTAAATTTTTTAAAATATGAATATTATTTGGGTTATCATAGCAGGAATGGTTGGTTTTTTGGTCGGTAGAAAATCAGCTAGAGGATTTTTTGCTAAATCTCCAGAGGTTTTGGAAAAAATGAGAGAAGAAGTTCAAGCGTCTTTTGATGAGCGGACGGAAAAAAGAAAGGAACAGATTGTGGAGATGATGAAGGATTTTGAAGTTCAGCAAAAAATAGTGGAAAAATGCGATATTAAAAACAGAAAAAAGGGGATTGAACGAGTGGACGTGGAAAAGCGATTGGGGGTTTCTCGAAAAACTGCTTTAAAGTATTTGGATTTACTGGAAGACGAGAAAAAGATTAGACAGGTTGGAAAGGTTGGGAAGGATGTTTATTATGAGCTGGGAGTCAGGGAATAGGGAATAGGGAGTAGGTAATAGTTAATTAGGGGTTGTCGATTGAAGTTCTTAGCGGTTACTTTCGATTATTAGCTCGTTGTTAGATTTTAGAATTTTTTAATTTAATTATTTAAATAATTGAATTAAAAAATTTTAAATTCTGACAGAGATAATAGTTGAAAATAAACGCGGGCTTTGGGACGGATAATTAGTGATTGGATAATTAGGAACTAGGAACTAGTTGATTGGGGTCGTTGGAGAGGGGTGTGGTTGAAAATAGAGTTAAATAGTTTGAATTAGGTAAAATGGAGGGTTTTTTGGACTGTTGGCAGAAAAAATGATTTTATTTTACTGAATAAGGAGATTGTGTTATTATGAGAGTGTAAATAATTTTAAAGATATGAAAGCAGTAAGAACTAAAACAAAAACTGGTCAATTCAAGTTGAAACGTTTTGATACTAAAATAAGAACCATCGAAAAGGAGTATGGGGTTGATTTGGGAGTGCGAGGTGATATGAAATTGGGAAATTATCTAAAGAAAAAGGGATATAGTTCGCTTTCTCGAATGCTAAAGAGATAAAATGAGTCATTTTAGTTTTATTGATAATAAAATTTTGCAGAAGAATTTAGATATGACTTTCGATCATGTTCTGGAGTTGTTTCTTGTTTTAGATAAGCAAGAAGATGATTTAGTTAAAAGTAGTTTTAGAAAAACAATTATTGTTCATATGGCTTCGATTATCGAGGCTCTTTTGTTATGGAAATTAAAAAAAGAAATAAAAGCAGTAAAATTGAATTGAGCGAGGATTGGAAATATTGTGGAATAAAGGTTTTGTATAAAGTTTCTAAATCTAGATATATAATCGCTGGAGAAAAAATATTAGAAAAAAAGAATTTGAATCGACTAGATTTTAACAAAATTATATCTTTATGTTCTAAATATCGAGTTATTCAAAAAACAATGTTTGATGAACTTGATAAGGTTAGAATATTGAGAAATAATTTGCATATTAGTAATATGAAAGAAGTTGAAAAACAATATAATAACAAGGACTTAAAATTTGTTTTTTCTGTAGCGGATAAAGTGGGTAAAATCGTTTCAAAAAAATAATTTAATTTGGTAAAAATAAAAATGAAAAAGATTAACAAAAAATTAAGTAAAGCTAAAACTGGGGCGATTGTAGGAGCAGTGACTTTGTTGATGGCGGTGAGTGGGTTGACTGGGTATAAGTTGGTTGAAGTTGAAGATTCGAAATCGGGAGATTTTGATTGTTCATGTGGAGATTTGGCGGTGGTTGAGAGAGTAGTGGATGGAGATACTCTTTTGATGGAGAGTGGTGATCGGGTGCGGTTGATTGGAGTGGATGCACCTGATCGAGGGGAATGCTATTTCGAGGAAAGTTTTAAGGCGCTTCAAAAATTGGTGGAGGGCAAAGAGGTGCGATTGGAAAAGGATGTTTCTGGGGTGGATCAGTATGGGAGGTTGTTGAGACACGTTTTTTTGGATAGCGGGGAAGCGAAAAAAGATGGTTTGATTGTTAGCAATTATTTGGTGGAGCGAGGTTTGGTTGAAGCGGTTAATAGTGCGCCAGATTTGCGGTATCGACGGATGATGGTTGGTTTGCAACAAGAAGCGGTGCGAAAAGATTTGGGAATTTGGAAGAACTGTGAAGAAAAGAAGAAAAAAGCTGAGAGTCAATGGCAGGTGAATGTTGAGCCGGAGTCGGAAGATTGTATTATTAAAGGTAATGTTTCTCAGCATGAAGCGGGAATGATTTATATGGTTCCTGGGTGTGATAATTATTTGACGACTAAGATTGATCCTTCTCGGGGAGAGAAATATTTTTGTACAGAAAAAGAAGCCCAGGAGGCTGGGTTTCGGAAGGCAGAGAATTGTCCGTAGGTGATTGTTTTTAATTATAGTTTTTTCTCTAAATTTATTAATTTTAACAGGTCTTGATTTTCTGCATGGAAAGATGAGCTATTTAAATTTTTTTGGTAAAGCTATCGTCATTACCTAAAAAATTCAAATAATTCATCTTTTGCTTGTTGGCACAAACAAGACCAGATAAAATTAACAAATTTTGCTATAAAACTGTGGCTGGAAACTATTGTAGGAATAAATTTTGAAAAACTGTGATTGGAAATTGTTTCTAAAAATAAAAAACCCACCTAGTCTCCCTTTAAAAAGGGAGGGGAGCGAAGAATAAAAAAATTCTTAAACTTTAGTGGTTAAGGATTTTTTTGAATCTAAATATGTTTAAATATCTTTAAAAAAATTTGTGAATTTGAATTTTTTCTTTGTCTAAGGTGATGTAGGTTGAGGGAATATCGGTCCAACAACCGCAATTGTAATAGTTGATTTTTCCAGATTTTTTTTGATTGGCTTTATGGGTGTGGCCACAAAAAATATAGTCGATTCCTTGCAGTTTAGCAAAAAGAATGGCTCTTTTGGCAACTTTTTCCGAAAGTCTTAGCCAGCCTTTGCTTTTGGTTTTGATGGCTCGACTAATTCGACGATCTTTAAAATCGATTAGTTGAATAAAGTTATAAACTTGATTAGCAACGAAACTCAAGAGTGCATTTTCGGTTAAAAAATTGTCAAATTGATGACCGTGAATGGCTAGATATTTTTTGTTGTGGTATTTCCATTTATAGACATTATAAACTCTTGATCCAGTTAAACCAGCAAAAATTTTGGCTAAACCTTTGTCGTGGTTGCCTTCCACCCAAATCACTTTGCTTTTTTTGGAGATTTTTCCGATTAAAGAGAGAAGTTCCCAGTCTGATTCTTTTAGCCGATTAAAATCGAGGTCTTCAAAAATGTCACCTAGTAGGATTAATTTTTTGAACCGAAAGCTTTTTAGAAAGGTTGCAATCTTTTTACTGTGACTGACTTTGGAGCCGAGGTGAAAGTCAGATAGGATTAGGGTGTGAGTTTTGTTTTGCGGTTTTTTATTATTCATAAAATTATTCTAACACAGATAAATTTTTTTTAGCATAGTTTCTAGAATTCAAAATTCTAAACTCTCTTGACAACTTTTTTAAGTTTTGTGATGATTGAATTAATGATGAACTGAAAATCTGATTGATAAATCCGTCACCAGACGATGTCCGAACCGTTGTGGGAGCTTTTGCTTATAACATAAAAGCACATGATTCAGATTATGGATAAAATAAAAACATCTTTTAAGATAAGAACTAATTAGATTTTGAAAACAGAAATTTAGAAAAAATTTTTAAGTATCTTTTGCTACGTTTTGGGTTTCAGTTCAAGTAAATGGTATCTTTTTGTTGTAAAGTTTGACAAAGATTAGATTTTTATGTAGAGTAATGGATTAAAATTATTATAAATATTGGTGTTCTAAATACTATTTAGAATAGTATTTTTTGTCAGTAGAGAAATATAAGTTTTGGTTTAAAGTAATAAAGGAAATAGATTCTATAAAAATTGGTTTAAATTAAACAATAATGAATTGGCTTAAAAAGACAAATTTAAAAAAAAACAAGAGACTATCTTTGTATAAAAGTGATTCTTTAGAAACTAGACATAGAGTGGTTATCCATTTTATAGTATTTGCTATTTTTACAATATTTATTGGAAAATCTTTTTTTGTGCAGTCTGATTATTTTGTTCTGTATGTTTATGGAACATCTGTGACAGTAGTTCTTGCAATTAATTTCTTTGTAGCCATTTTTAGATATGAAGATCCTGCTATAATTGCTAGAAAAATTGAAGATAGTAGTTTAAAAAAAGGGGTATTGCCAGAAAAGCCTTTGGTTAGTTGTATGGTAGCTGTTTTTAATGAAGAAAACGTGATTGAGCAATGTATTTTGTCATTGATTGGACAGACTTATGAAAATAAAGAAGTTATTTTTGTTAATGATGGAAGTACTGATGGAACAGCAAAAGTTCTTGACGCCTATGCTAAGTCTGGAAAAATAAAAGTTATTCATCAAAAAAATGCTGGTAAAAAAAGAGCACTTGGACAGGCCATGAGGGAGGCAAAAGGAAATATATTTGCTTTTTCTGATAGTGATTCCATATGGGCAATTGATGCGATTGAAAAAATTGTACCAATTATGAATGTATTTCCAGAGATTGGGGGAGTTAGTGGGCATTTCAGACTTAAAAATTCTGCTACTAATTTACTTACTCGTGCTCAGGACTCTTGGGCAGAAGGGCAGTTTGCCGTCAGAAAGGCTTTTGAAAGTTATTTTGGAGCTGTTAGTTGTATTTCAGGTCCGTTGGCTATATTTAGAAGAGAGGCTATGTAGTTAAATTCGACGGGGACGGTCAGCACGAACTCAATTTTATTCCTGAGGTTGTAAAGCAACTAGCAAATAACGATATTGTTATTTGTTCTAGGTTCCATTCTTTCTCCGATCAGTCTAACACACCGATCGATAGAATTTTGTTGAATATGATATTCACAGAAATGTTAAAGAAAATAACAGGATGGGAACTTACAGACGTAAGAAGTGGATTTATGGGTCTTAGAGTTGGTGCTATCAAGAATATTGCTTCCAAGATGCTTGTTAGACGTTATGGCGTTCCAATGGAAATAATTCTGAGGATTTGGCATGCTAATCCACAGGCAAATATTCATGAAATACCACATCCTGCTATGTATGGGGGGAATCTCTCTGATAAACTTAAACGAAAGTACAGTTCAGAAAGAGTTAATGAAAAGAGCGATCGCTTGCAAGTAGCTTATGCTGCATTGCTGAGTGTCATAGAAGATCTGAAAATTCCAAGGAAAAGGATTCTGGAAATCAATGGATTTCATCTGGTTGCTTGAAGTGTGTTGGAAAAAGAGGGGTGCGAAATAAATTATTTCGCACCCTTTTGAATTTTAAATTAATCACAAAGATATAAGTAAGTGTCAATCCACTTGGTGAGTTCGGCTTTTGTCGGGACGTAGCCTAGCAGATTGATTTCAGAGCCTTTGTGAAGCCCTAGATGTAAATGTTTTCTTTCGTTGCTAGTTTCGAAGCTTTCATCGGCGCCTAGAATTCTGATTGTTTCTTCTTTGATGATTGTTTCTCCAATTTTTTTAGTAATGCTGGTTAGTTTCAGATGACCATAAATGACGGTTATCAGTTGATTTTCTAAAGTGTAATCTTGAACCATAATTCCGCCATAGCCAGTGGCGATTTTTTTGATTCTTAATTGACCAGAACAAATAGCTTGAACGGAAATTTCTGAATTTAATTCTTCAGGAAATATTTCAAAATCTGTTCCAGTATGATAGCCGTTAAATCTTTCTGGTTGAATGAGAGAGTTTTGTGGGGTAATGAAGATTCCAAAGGGTTTTTTAGTGATTCTTTGAGCGGTTTGGTTTAAAGGCGATTGAAACGGTTGGGCTTTGATTTTAATTGGGTATTTAGTGGCATTTTACAAAACAGTTTTTGCTAAAGAACGAGAAGAAAAACAAAAGACACCTTGGAAATGGCAGGTTGCGATGACGGTTCTAATGATAATATTTTGGTGGTATTTTGATAATTGTCGGGAATATCTTTGGTTTTTGATAATAGCTTTGATCGGCAGTGGTTTGATTTATGGAAGATTTTTTTGGCTCAATAAAAATAAGCCAGAAACTAAATAATTTTTTTAAACTCAATTTTAAATAGACGCTTTTACGGGAGCGTCTATTTTTGACTTTTAGCGATTTTTCATTGACATTTTGGTAGTTATTTGCTATGATACAATATTCTAAAATTAATGAATATATTTATGAAAAAGTTTAGTTTAAAATTTTTAGGAACATTAATAATGATTTTGGTTATTGCTTTTGGTTGGATGACAATCGGGGCTGAGGCAGGAGCTAATTTTATTTATGTTGATGATGATGCGTCTGGAACTGAAGATGGGAGTTCTTCTCATCCATTTGAAAAAATTCAAGATGGAATTGATAAAGCCAAGGATGATGGTAAAGATGTTTATGTTCGAAAAGGAGATTATGAAGAAAATTTAAAACTTTGGAAAGGGGTTGAATTGTATGGAAAAGACCGAGATAAAGTAAAAATCAAAGCTGATGACGATGATGATCCAGTTATTAAAATGTATGATAATACGGAAATTCATCACTTGACTTTAAAAGATGGTCAATATGGAGTTAAAGTTGACGGTGGAGCTAAAGCCTATATTAATGATTGCAAAATTATTGATAATGATGATGATGGGATTTATGCAGAATCAGCTGATACTAGAAATGATGAAAAGCTAGAAGTCTATAATAGTTTTATCGCCTATAATGGTTGGGACGGAATTTATACTGAAATGCGAAAATTTTCGATTAAAGATAACGAAATTTTTGACAATAAAAGAGATGGAGTTGAATTTAAAAAAGGCTCAGAAGGTGTTTTTGAAGGCAATCGAGTCAAGAAAAATAATGGAGTTGGTCTTCGAGTGACTATTGATAGAAGTGAATTATATATTAAGAATAATACTTTTCGTGATAACGATAGAAGCGGATTAGAAGTTCGAGCGGAAGGAGCGGAAGGTTTAGTTAGTTTGAATCGTAAGAACAAATTTTACGAAAATGATAAATATGGGATTGTTCGAGTTGAGAAAAGTCCGTTTAGTGATGATCAATGGAATAGAAATTTAAAAATTGACGGAGGGATAAAATACTGGGATAATGTTTGGGGGAATATTTCTCATATTGTGAACGTGTATTAAAAATATTATTTCACAAACTGTATCGAATTTGAAACCTGTCACTTTGTGGGCAGGTTTTGAGTTTTCGGATAGATGATGATAGAATTGGCTAGCGAATAAGTTCTAATTAAATAAAATGACAACTTACTTTTTTATCTTGGGTAATAATTCGGCTTTATCGGTAGCTGAGATTTTAAATAAATTTCAACCTCAGGAATATTCTTTAGTTAACAAAGAAGTTTTGAGGGTGGAATTTGCTGAAAGAATTGATGAAGGGAAAGCTATTAAAGAGTTGGGAGGGGTGATTAAAATTGTGGAACAATTAGAAATTATTAAGATACAAAATACAAGGATACAAGAAACAAACAAATCAAAAATTAAAAATCAAAAATCTCAAAAAAGAAAAAATCAATTTTTAGAGACGATAAAAAAATATTTGCCAGAGACTTTTAACTCGCCTTCGCAAAGTTCTGATAACTCTATGGTTTTATCTTCGCAAGTTTCGGCGTGGCGAGGAGGTAAATATAAGTTTGGATTTTCTTTTTATGGTGGGCGAGAGCTGGGATTGAAAAAAATAGCGATGGATATTAAGCGAGAGTTGAAAGCTCGAAAAATTTCTTGTCGTTGGATTATTGGGAAAAGTGAAAATCTTTCTAGTGTAATTGTAGCGAAAAATAGATTGATTGATCGGGGGCAAGAATTTGTGGTGGTCTTTGAAGATAAAAGAAAGTATTTGGGAATCACTAAAGCTGTTCAAGATTTTGAAGCGCTTTCTTTCAGAGATTATAATCGACCAGCTCGGGACAGTCATTCGGGGATGATTCCTCCAAAATTGGCGCAAATTATGTTGAATATTGGATTGAGAGGCGAAACTAACAATGTTTTACTAGATCCTTTCTGCGGTTCAGGCACAATTGTAATGGAGGCGATGTTGTTGGGAGTAGGAAAAACAATTGGAATGGATGTTTCGGAAAAAGCGGTTCAAAATGCTCAAAAAAATTCAGAATGGGTTCGAGAAAAATTTGAGTTGGATTCAAATAAATCATTTGAAATAAAAGTGGGAGATGCGACCAAGCTAAGTAATTCTATTGAAAAAAATTTTGTAAGTGTAATAGTGACGGAGCCTTATCTGGGTCCGCAAGAAAAAGTTCAAAATATTGAAAAAGTTAGAAAAGATTTAGAAATTTTGTATACGAAAGTGATTGCTGAATTTGGAAAAATATTAAAAACTGAAGGTCGAGTGGTGATGATTTGGCCATTTTTCAAAGGAATTAAAAATGGGGCAATAAATCCTGAAATTACAGGTTTTAAAATTGTTAATCAAATTCCGGCTGATTTGGGATTGAAGCAAACACAAAGAGGAACAGTTATTTATGGAAGAAAAGGACAGAGGGTTTGGAGGGAGATTGTTACGTTAGAGTGTGTTTAGTATAACAGTAAGCCCCCCTCGGTTCCCCTTTTCAAAGAGGGAGGAGCGAAGGATAATTTTTGCACCCAAAGGGCATAATAAATTTTGAATTTTTCACCCAGTTAAATAGGCTTTGTTTAATTTCAAATAAATTTGAAATTATTTAATGGGGTAAATTTTGATTGAATTTCGAATGATTCAATTTTGAAAAAATAAAAGTGCGTATAGTGTTGATTTCTCTGGATTCCTGCCTGCGCGGGAATGACAGGTAAACTTTGTTAGTTTCAAATCATTTTTTAATTAAAATATTTGCCTAAAAGGGCTGATTGTGGTATTTTTTAAGAAAGACTGAAGTAAAATATTTAGGAAAAATTTGTAAAATAAAAATAAAATGGAAAATAATTTTGAAAAATCGACTGGGTTTAAGGAACAATATTCTGGGAAAGAAAAACTCAAAGAGGGTGTCGAAGTTCCTAATTATAAAAAAAAAGAAGATTTAATAATCAGAGAATCAGTAGAGAAAAACATTGTTTTTTTGAAGAGAATACTCGACAAGGAAGAATATGAAAAATTAATTGCTATTCGAGTGGAAGAAGCTAAAGAGAAATTGAAAGAACTTGAGGAAAAATCGAAAGAACTTGAAGATGTAACGGAGGATTTGGAATATGCTAATTATTTAGCGGAAGATAAGATTGAAGAAAATCGAGAAGCCAAATTTGACAAGATGACTAATCTAAAAATTCGATCGTATTTTTTTACTGAAACCATTCCCAGAGAACTTTCAAAAGCCTTAGGGACGGATGTTGAAAGATTCACAAATGAAGATTGGTTGGAACTTTTGCAGGATGAAGCTAACGATTGGAACGGGATTGATTTGTCGGTAGTGTTGGCCGATGTTTCTTATTTGAATTTAGCTAATCGGGATGGACATGCTTCTGGTGATAATTTAATAAAAAAAATTGGAAAATTTATTATCCAAGACCAAGAAATGAAAAAGAATACTCATCGTTATGCTGGAGGAGATGAATTTGTTTCTATATTTAGAGAGTCGGGTGAGGCGGAATTTAAAATGAAGCATTTACAAGAAAATTTTTCTAAAGCTGAAGGGGTGTCAAATTTAGCAAATTATGATTTGAAACCTAATCTAGATTTTGGAAAAGCTAGTTTTTTTGAAGCGGTAGAAATTTTTCGAGTTTTATTGAAAACTGATATTGGTCGAGAACGGATTGAAAAGGACAATGTTTTTAAAGAATTCAATACAATTTGGTCGATGTTGGCAGATAAGCGAGCGGGTATAAATAAGGCTAAAACAAGAATTCCTCTTTTGATGGAACGATATGAAAAAGGTTTTAATTTGGATAGTGGTGAAGTCATCAATCAAGAAGCAGCCGATCATTATAATTTTTTGACTGGATACTTGATAAAAGGGGCTAATGAAATTAGTAAGGGAAAAATTGCTGAATTAATCAAAGCATCTGGAGGAGATGAAAATAAAAGAGATGAATTAATTTGGGATTTTATTCAAGAAAGCGAGCGAGAAAAATTATCAGATAGTCAAGAATATTCGGTTTTGAAGGACCGAGTGATTGCTCAGAAAGCGGGGATTATTGATGAAATATAAGAATTTAATAATTTTAATAAAAGTTATTTTAATTAATTAAAACTAGAAAAAAATAAGGGAGGGTGTGTAAAATGTTAAAAGTTTTAGATTTTAATCAGCAAGTTAAATTGAGATTTGAGTTGCAGAGAGCGGACTCAAGATGGGAGCTTTATAGATTTATGGCGAGAAATGATGGTTTATGTATGCGGGTTGTTGTTGATAAAAAAAGAAATCGGTTGGTTTTGGTACAACAATTAGATTGTCAAAATGTAGTAGAAATCGATACTCAAGAAATAGAGCTTGACGTTTCTAATGAAAAAAAACTGAATTATTTCTTGGATATTATCAATAAAGAACAACCTTTTTCTTTGGGCAAAGTTAATTTTGAAGGGTCTTTGCGAAAAACTTTGTTGTGTCAGTACAAAATGGCCATTAAGAAATTTGGCACTAAAACCTGGGATTTATTTTTAGGTGGTAATCTGAATAGACCACTTGAAATCTAGGAGCATTTAATGATTATTGAAAAAATAAAAGGCTTTGGAGAATATTATTTTCTGAAGCTTTTTAGCGTGTAAAAAAGTTCTATAAAGTTTTGAAGCCCTGGAAGATGTTTCTTTCAGGGCTTCAAGGAGAGTCGAAGATGGCTTTTCTCAGACTCAAAAGTGTTTTTAGCATAGAGGAAGAAGAAAAATAAATCAAGGGATTTTTCAATTTGGCAGAGGAATATATTTTTTAAATTGAGGCAGTCTTATTCTGCCTAGTGAATTTTTTGGGAAGTAGTATTCTTTGATGATTAGGTTGATCGCTTTTGAGTCTACTTCTTCGGCTCTAACGCTTATCCCTTTTTCATCTTCAGCTAAAACTTCGATGATTTTTAAAATTGAATCATAGGTGGTGACTAACTGGCCACCGGGGCGAACTTTTTCTACTTCTAAATCTTTTCTGGGTGACATAATTCTCCTCCTGTTATTGTAGGTTTAAATTTTCAAGTTACTCCTTGAAAAATTAATAATAACTGATTTTTAAATAAAAAGCAAAAAATTGTGAACAAATATATTTGAAGCTAATTTTTTAATTGATTTTTTAAAGCATTGGAGTAGAATTGTTTTTAGTTCTTTAGATATTTATTTTGAATAATAATCATTTTTTATGGGAGGATGGAATGAATAAAAAATTAGGAAAAAGAAAGATTGTCGTTAATTATGCTCCTCAAGGAAAGGATTTTGGGGATATTAGCCAAGCTTGGAGAGGTTGTAAACTGATTTTTGAAAAGAAAACGGAGAATGGAGATTTTGTTGTTTCTTGGAATAATGCTTTGCGGTCTTTGCTGGCTCAAGGCAAATATAATGCAGTTCATCATTGGGAAAAGAAAAAAGAAAGATCTGATTTTATATTCCTTGCAGAAGTTTGTTCGGAAATTTAATTGAAATGATTTTTTAATTTTCAAGGAGGTTGAAATGTTGATTCAATCATTTTTCCATTTTGTTATTCAAGGACTTGTTGAAACTTCTTTGGATATTTGTCCAATTGGTATTTTTAGTAAAACTGATTTGTCTTTAAGTTACTGTGGTGCTTCTTTGAAAGAGGCTGAGGTAATTGAGATTGTGGCGGATAATACTTTTGGAAAAAAATTGAAACTTATTCAATGCAAGAAATGTGGATCGAAAATATTTTCTTTTGAAGAAAGCTTGAAGTGTATCTTTAAGAATCAATTGTTGAAAAGTTTTAATTTAAGACAAACTTGCCCTTATTGTCAGATTTCTAATGAAAAATTGGTTTATGACTTGAATACCCCTCAAGGTTGGCGAAAAGTTATTTTTTGTCAAAACTGTAGTCAACCCTTCATTCCTTTTGAATAAAAAAAGATTTTAAAAAAGAACCTGAGTCAAAAGCGACGAAAGGTTCTTTTCTCTGTTTGATTGTTTTTATTTTCATGTAATTAGGATATAAGAATAAAAAAATGAATTATTGATGGGGAATTTGGAAAATTTAAAAAAATAATAAATAAAAACCGAAATGTATTGCGGAGAAGGGTAGTAAAATGTTAAAATAAATTAGAGAATATTTTATTTTAATAAGTATTAAATCGTTATGAAGAATACAAAAAAAGTTTTAAGTTTCGTTTTTGTTCTGGGTGCTTGTTTTTTGTTTAGTGGTTGTGGGGAAAAAACACAAGTTGAGCATTTGACGGCTCCAGTTTCAAAAGAACAAGCAAAGGTAGAAAAAAAATTAATGAATTGGATGGAAAGTGGTGAGGCAGTTGAATGTCAAATCGAAATAGAGGCAGATCGAAAAATTACTATGATGGCTAAAGACGGTAAAGTGAGAGTAGAAGGCCTTCCTTATGCTTCGATGAGTAGTTCTAGTTTAGAGGAATTTGATTCAGAGAATACCGATGGGATTTCTTTGACTGTTGGCGATTGGGTTTATACTTGGAGTAAAGAAAGCAGGGAAGGGGTTAAGTTCAGTTTAATTGAAATGGAAAAGATGGGGGAAGGGCTTGAAGAGGATTCTGGCGAAAATTCAGATACTTGGGAAGAACAAGTTCAAGGTTGGGAAGATGGTGGGGCTGAATATGATTGCAAAAAAGCTAATTTGTCGGATGATTTATTTGAAGAGCCATCTGGAGTTGCATTTGTTGATATGGGAGAAAAAATGAAAAATTTGACTGAAATGAGTGAAAAACTTGAAGCGCAACAAAAAGAGGGCGAAATGCCGAATATGGATGATTTGAAAGATATATTGCCAGCAGGAACGGAAATTCCAGGGATGGAATAATTTGTTTTTGAAAATGTTTTTAGTTAAATTAGAATAATTAATAATTTAAAAGAACGAATGAAAAAGAAGAAAAGAAAACAAAGGTCGGGAAACAATTTTAATAATTTTATTGATGGTGATAATTATTATCCAATTTTCTATTTGGAGACATCAGTCAGTGAAATATCTTTTGGGAAGTATTTTTGATGTTAGTGTAAATAGTTCTGTTTTGGATGGGGGGGTGGGGGTGAGAATTAAAGTTCTTTTTTCAAATTATTGGATAAAATTGTTTTTGTGGGGCATTTCAGGAATTTTGGCTATATTTGTTTTGGATTTAATTTTGATCAAAATAGGATTGAATTCGACAAATCTTTTTGTGCATTTAATTCCGCCTTTGATTGTTGGTCTGGCTTTTTGGATTATCGTTTGGTGTGGGTTGCGATATGGAAAAGGGCCGATGAAATTTTTGTCTGAATGATTAAAATGTTTTTTATGAAGGGCTTGGTTTGAATTTGCTGGGTCCTTTTTTGTTTGGAAAAAGTAAAACCCCGGGAACGTTGTTTGTGTTCGACGGGGTTTCATAGAAGGGCAAATTGAAGTTTCAATTTTCTTCGAGGGCAAGAGTTTAAAATCAGGCAATTCAATTCTTGTACGCTTTTAGTAGAGGGTTTTGATTCTAACTTTTATCGTGAGAGATGTGTTTGGAGAAGCCGGTGAGTCGGAATTTACCATTTTTAGTTAGGCAAGCAACGACAAAGATTTCCTCATTTACGTTGTCGACTGATTCGAGCTTCAAGAGTATTAGCGGGTTATCCTGAAAAATTCCTTTGACTTTAAAGGTTTTTGATTTATCGCTAATTAGTAAGTCATTAAATAATAAAAGGGGAAGAGTGAGGATTCCATTTGCATCAGCGAAGGTTTCTTGGTAGGGTTTTTGATCGGTTAACTTTCTAACAAAATTAGATAATTCTTTGTTTAGGCTGGGATTTTGTCTAAGAGCTTCAAGATAAGCTCGACCTTCTTCTTTGGTGATTGACAACCTCGATACTATGCCGGCAACGATATTGCCTGCTTCATCGTCGGCGCCTAGATAGGCTGCTCCAAGGGTTTCGAATTTCATGATTTTCTCCTTTTAGATTTTTGTTCTGGGTTTTCAAATAACTGCTTGGAAAGTTTAGAATAGAGGATGTTGGGGGTTTGGGCAAGGGGAAAATAACTAACAATTAACAATTAGTAAGGAATGGGAAATTTATAATTTATAATTTATAAACAATTCATAATAATTGATTTTTAAAATTAGCGGGGGAGATGTTTTGGGTTATTGGGAGATGTGATAAGATAAATATATGAAAGTTCTAAATTTAAATATTAATTCGTAATTATGGGTTTTGGAGAAATGCCTTCTGGCAAAAATGATTTGAATAAAAAGGAGAAAGCTCTTGAGGAAGATTGGGGTGAGTTGAGGAATGTTCAGGTTGGGGAAAAAGAGTTGGAAGAATTATTAGAGAAAGATGGGAACGAGGAGCAGATGACTCAGCGTATTTTAAAAATGCTTACCACCAGGAGTAGTTTCGCGAAAAAGTATGAAGAAGCAAATGAGGATTCGGTTGAAGTGATGAAGCCATTTGCAAAACATCAAGTTTGGTATAAAGATGTAAGAGATAAAATAGTAGAAAGGATTAATAGCGAGAATAAATTTAAATGGGAAAATAATCCTGGTTGGTTCGGAATTGATGTTAGACCAGAAGCTGGGAAAAGGGAGGGGAATAATACAAAAATTTATGCAACTATTCCTGTTAATGAGTATGCTTTTTTGCAACATATACTTTCTCTTGCGGATGATTTGCGGGAGATTGCCGAAGAGACTGATGATAAGGTTAAGGTCAAAATCTCAAATAGTTTAACGGGTTTTATTTCTCATAATGATTCTATTGTGATTCATTTCAAGAATAAGAATAATGTTGAAAAAATACAGAGCGCTTTGAGTCAGTGGATGGAAGATCATGCAATCACTGAAGCGCCGAGAGAGTTGGGGAGGTCTAAGGTGGGTATTGATTCAGGGTCAAATAGTTTTACTAAGCTTGTCGCTCAAAATATTGCTAGTTGGCTTGTTGAAAATTCTGGGAAGTATGATAATAAAACTCTCGCTAAGTTGGCCGTGAAATATGCGATTGAGCAATCACAGAAATCGCCGGTTAAATGAATTTTTGCTGAAAGTGTGGGTTTAGATAATTGAAAATTTGGGCATTGAAAATTCTTTAATAATACGAATCAAGAGGCAAGTGAAGCTTGCCGGGGTTTGGGGTTTTGGAAATTAGAAATTGAAATTTATTTGGGATTTTGAGCTTGGAATTTATTTAAAAATTATAAAATTAAAAAATTAAAAATTGATTCAAAATTCAAAATTCAAAATTCAAAATTGACTCTATGAAATTTTTAACTTTGCATACTCCAAGCTGAAGTCTTGACAATATTTTTTTCTTTGCTATATTTAATATTGTTGTTTTAAAAGAGATGAGTTTTGAGGGGAATTTTATTTTACCTTTTGAATTTATAGCTTAATTATAAAATCTAAGTCAATTAATGATAACTGCAAACAAAGAGCTACACATAAAGAAAAAATAGGTTTTGCAAATTGAATAGATTTGTGAGATCGCTCCGGCGGTTTTTTTGTTTGAGGAAAGTTAAAATTAATATTTTAATTTAGTATAAAGATTTAAGATTTAGGACTTAAGATTACCTACGGCAAAATATAGATGGGGTTCAATATAGAGAGAATTAGTTTATAAAACTTTTTTATTGGACTCTTGCAGGGATTGGCAATGAATGGAAGTAAGAGGGAACATTGAAAATTAAATAATGTAGATGTAGGTGATATATAGTAAAATATATATAATTGTAATATAAAATTAGAGTATAAGCTTTTGTATTGAGCAAATTATTTTGATCATTTCGATCTTTGTTATTTGCCAGTCAAAAGTGCGGTGCTCAACTAAGGCACATGATGGATGCCTTGACTGAAACAAGCGACGAAGGACGTAGTAATCTGCGATAAGTCTCGGGGAGGTGATAAACAACCTTTGATCCGGGAATTTCCGAATGCGGAAACGCAATAGAGTAGACCTCTATTATTCGTGTCTCACTAATGTTCAACACTGAATTAAGAAACAAGGATACAAGGACACAAGATACAAACAAATCTCAAATTAAAAATTAAAAATCTCAAACTTTAAAAGCCGAAGGCTTTTGTTTGGAATTTATAAGATTGAAATTTTTAATTTGTTTGTTTCTTGCGTCCTTGTCTCTTGAAATTTTTCTGTGGTGAGCGATAGCGAGACACGGAGGCTAACTCGGGGAACTGAAACATCTTAGTACCCGAAGGAAAAAAAATTAAATTATAAGATTATTTTTAATAATCTTTAAGATTCCCTAAGTAGCGGCGAGCGAAAGGGGAACAGCCTAAACCGTATTCTTCACTGACGTTCAGAATAAATTTTTAATTTCCAATTTTTAATTTTTAAACAATTTCTAATGATTAAATTTTTAAATATTAGAAAATTAAAAATTATTTATAAAATTAAAAAATTAAAAATTATAAAATTCGGAACGTGAGTGAAGGGTGCGGGGTTGTGAGGTAATTACGACCATTTATTTGGTGTGAAGTTACAAAATTTATTTTTAGCAGAATATCTTTGGAAAGAGAGACCATAGAGGGTAATAGTCCCGTAAGCGAAAAAAATAAATCTTCATTGTAGTTATTCTCAAGTAGGGCGGGGCCGGTGAAACCCCGTTTGAATCCGGGAGCACTATCTTCCAAGGCTAAATATTGTTTCAGATCGATAGCGAACTAGTACTGTGAAGGAAAGGTGAAAAGAACCCCGAAAGGGGAGTGAAATAGATCCTGAAATCATGTGCTTACAACGAGTCAGAGCTTGTGTCTCACTTTCGTTCAACACAATCAGTTTGAAAGTTTAGAAAGTAAAAGATTTAGAAAGTTTTGGTGTCGCTTCGCGAATTATTTTTAAAATAATTTTGCGTTAGCAAATTACTTTGGCTTTATGAATTGTAGGACTTTTTAACTTGAGTGATGAGCGGTAGCGAGATACGAGTGATGGCGTGCTTTTTGCAGAACGAACCAACGAGTTAATCTATATGGCTGCTTAAGTCATTTTATGAAATAAGCAAAGTGAAAGCGAGGCTTAACCGCCGTAGGGAGTCTGTTTAAAGAGTTTTTTCGTTGTGAAAATTTTATATTTTAGATGAAAAAAATGAAATGCGATGAAGAATAGTTTGTGCTATTTTGAAGAGTAGTGAATTTTTTGTAGTCAAAATATTAAATTTGCAACAGAAAAGGACTTTTTAATCAGACTCCGAAGTCTTATGGATTAGACCCGAATCCGGACGAGCCATGCATGAACAGGGTGAATCTCAAGTAACATTGAGAGGAGGCCCGCACCCACGCGTCGTTTAATGCGCGGGGATGATTTGTGCATAGAGGAGAAATTCCAATCGAGTCCGGCTATAGCTGGTTCTTCCCGAAATAGCTCTTGGGCTAGCGTTGGGTAAATTATTAACAAGGGGTAGAGCTACTGAATGAGTGTATCGGACTATGTCTAGATCGCTCAACCAAACTCCGAATACTTGTTAATGTACCCCAGCAGTCAGAACCTGGGTTCTAAGATCCAGGCTCAAAAGGGAAACAGCCCAGATCGCAATCTAAGGTCCCTAAATCTATGCTAAGTGGAAAAGAAGGTGAAATTACTTTGACAACTAGGAGGTTGGCTTAGAAGCAGCCATCCTTAAAAGAATGCGTAATAGCTCACTAGTTTAGTGATTTTGCGTCGAAGATGTACCGGGGCTAAGCATAGTACCGAAGATGCGAATACTTGTGTCTCACTTTTGTTCGACACGATGAATTTAAAATTTAAAATTTAAAATTTAGATTCAATTATTAGTGTTTTAATTTTTCTGGATTTCTGCCTGCGCAGGAATGACAATCTGAAAATTTTAAAATTAAATCATTGAAAATTGATTGGAAATTAAAAATTGAGAATCGGAAATTCTCGTGGTGAGCGATAGCGAGACACTGGTATGGTAGGGAAGCGTTCTGTTTGCTGTGAAGCCTTAAGCGTGAGCTTAGGTGGAGCGAACAGAAGTGAGAATGTTGGTATGAGTAACCGCAATACGGGTTAAATCCCCGTACACCAAAAGTCTAAGGTTTCCTGGGCTATGACAATCATCCCAGGGTCAGTCGGTCCTAAGGCGAGTCTCGATTAAGGTCGAGGGTAGTCGATGGACAGCAGGTTAATATTCCTGCACTACTGTATTATTCGATGGAGTGACGCATTTTAGTAATCTTTGCCGGTTATTGGATTCCGGTAGGCAATTTGAGGAAGTTAGATAGGTAAATCCGTTTAACAATATTCCAAGAATTGACTCGAATTCTGACTTTGTCAGAAGAAGAAAGGCGAGCAGAGTGCCAGGAAAAGCTTCTAAGATTAGTAATATAGTATCCGTACTAAAACCAACACAGGTAGACAAGGCGAGTAGCCTACGGTGAACGGGAGAACCTTCGTTAAGGAACTCGGCAAAACAGCGACCGTAACTTCGGGATAAGGTCTGCCGGTCCTATTTATAGGATTGGCCGCAGCTAAAGATGTCTGGCGACTGTTTATCAAAAACACAGCTCTCTGCTAACTCGTAAGAGGATGTATAGGGGGTGACGCCTGACCAGTGCTGGAACGTTAACGAGAGCGGTGCAAGCCAATCTCCGAAGCGCCAGTGAACGTCAGCGATAACTATAATCGTTCTAAGGTTGAGATTATCTTTTTATTAAGATAATTTCAAAGACTGGAACGATTGTAGCGAAAGTGTAGTCGAGTATATTTAAATTTAAAATAAAGTTGAAAAGTTGAGAAGGTAAAAGTAGTTGCTTATTATGTAGAATTAACATAATGTCTAAAAAATTCAGCTATATGCTGGAAAATCTGGAGAATCTGGAGCTACTCGATTGTAATTTATTGCAATCAGTAAAAATGCTTCCAGCGTAGTTTGCAAAAACTGCCAGAATATCAGCAGGAAAGGCTAGAAATAGATTTAATTTCTAGAATCCTCAGAGACTAAACGCTGAAGTCACTAGAATTAAGTGATAAGTTATAGTCCGTGCTTTGCGGCGACGTAAAGATAACATTTCAGAGCGAAATTCCTTGTCGGGTAATTTCCGACCCGCATGAAAGGCGTAACGACTGGACAACTGTCTCAACGAAGGACCCGGTGAAATTGCAATGGGGGTAAAGATGCCCTCTACCTACGGCAAGACGAAAAGACCCCGTGGAGCTTTACTACAGCTTGGCATTGCGTTTGATGTTATACTGCTGAGCATAGGTGGGAGACTTTGAAGTCCCGATTTTGGTTGGGATGGAGTCATCAGTGAAATACCACTCTGTGTGATGTTGAATGCTAACCCTGGTCTGTTATTTGTACTTTTCATTTAGAATTAGAAAAGCGGATAATTAGATTAGAAAGTTATTTTAGTAATTTTTCACAGTTTTTAATGAAACCGTTTTTTAACGATGCTTTAAAAACATTTCTAATTGTCTGTTTGATCTAATCTAAAAAAATTGTTTTTATAAACAATTATCGCAAAAGTCCAAATACCAGACCGGGAACAGTGCCTGGTGGGTAGTTTGACTGGGGCGGTCGCCTCCCAAAATGTAACGGAGGCGCTCATAAAGTTTGGCTAGCTCCGGATGGAAATCGGAGTGATAGGACAAAACCATAAGCCAAATTTACTGCAAGACCTATCAGTCGAGCAGTTGCGAAAGCAGGATTTAGTGAACCGACCGTGGCATATAGATGCGCGGAAGATCAGCAGATAAAAGTTACCCCGGGGATAACAGGCTAATAGCGCCCAATAGTTCATATAGACGGCGCTGTTTGGCACCTCGATGTCGGCTCATCTCATCCTGGGACTGAAGAAGGCCCCAAGGGTATGGCTGTTCGCCATTTAAAGAGGTACGCGAGCTGGGTTCAAACCGTACAGTAGTTAGAAAGTAAAAAGTAAAAAGTTTTTAAAGTAAAATTTGTAAGAATTAACTTTGTAAACTTTCTTAACTTTATAAACTTTTGACTCTTGTACTGTTTGAACCCGAGAACAAGACAAGACATCATTATGGCGGCATTTATCAGCAATGATAAATGAGAAGCTAACTAATATCGGTGAAATCCTAACAAGAGATTGTGGACAATACCGAGGGAAGTTTTGTTGTAAATTAGATAAGGGTGAAAGCTCTGGTTTGTTTCTAGAAAAGACGTCGCTAGAATCAAATTAACTTTTTGACCTGCATGGCCGTTCTCCTTCGAGAGAATGAAATACCAAGGTCCAATCAAAATTGTCCGAGTCACAATGAATGTTATTGTGACTCGGACCTCTTATCTAATTTATGACAGACACCCGTAGAGACTAAACGTTAGCCTCCGATTGTTTTTAATCGGAAGGAGTTATAGTCCAATGCACATAGTAATATGTGAATCACAATTAAATTTAGAGACATTTAATTGAGTGTACATGCGTAAGACAGGTTGGTCTCTATCTGCCGTAGGCGTTGTTGTTTGAGGAGATTCTTTCCTAGTACGAGAGGACCGGAAAGAGCTAACCTCTGGTGTACCAGCTGTCACTGCCAAGTGCACTGCTGGGTAGCTATGTTGGTTAGGGATAACTGCTGAAAGCATATAAGCGGGAAGCCCACTCCAAGATAAGACAACCGTTCCGATTTATCGGAACAAAATTTCCTGGTAGACGACCAGGTTGATAGGTTCTAGGTGTAAGTGCAGTAATGCATTGAGCCGAGGAATACTAATAAATTTAGGAGTACCCACTTTTTCTCTTTGATAATCATTTTAAAACGTTCGCGTTTCTAATGTGGTTATTAATGAGATTCCGACTGGCAATTAACAGTGATTGATTTAGGTTTGTAAAAACCTTGATTTAAAAACTGAAAAAGTTTAGACTTTAGTTATATTACAAAATTAGAAAAGATGCGATTTAAAATTTAACCCAATCGACTATTTTCAGTCGTAAAAGGTTTTATTTTGTCAAATAGGGGGTGTTTTTAATTTCGATTTAAATTCCTGAAAATATGATTAAAAATAGCACGTTTCAATTGTTTTTGATGATATTCGGAGTGATGATATTTTGTGCTTTTGTGCTATTATTTTCAGCTCCAGTAATCAAAGCTTTCTAATTGAAAATTAATTTAATATTTTTTTAAAAAAAGATATTTGAAAAATTTCAGTACATTTACATTATTTAATATTTGAATTTATAGTTCTTGGTATTTATAGCGACGGGGTAACACCTGATTCCATCTCGAACTCAGCAGTTAAGACTGTCTGCGCCGATGGTAGCCTTTACCGGTGAGAGTAGGTCGATGCCAAGAACCATGAATTCAAATTTCGATACGATGTAATTTTACAAAAACCGTCCAAGCGGTTTTTTATGTTTGTCTATTTGTTCATATTTAGTTAGAATGAAAATATAATTAATTCAGTGATAAAAATAATGATGGAAAGAATTCCAAGTAAAGACTATGGAAAAAATAAAGCAGAAAAGTTTAAAGATGAAAATGAGGTTTATTTACCGTCAGAATTGTCTCGTTTAGTGAGTGCTGATAGTATTCAAAAAAATGTAAAAAATTATCCCGAGATGATTAGAGATTTAACAGAAATTCAAAAAGAAAGGGTGGATAAAATAAAAAATATTTTAACAAAAATACCCTTGATTCATACTTCATCTAATGAGCAAATTGCGAAAGGGGTTTCGGACATTATTCCTTTGGATGAATTGCCGAATGATCATCGAGGACATTCGTATAAAAGCGATAGAAGCTTGGGTTTAACGAAATACGTTTTTTTAAATTGGGGAATGTCTGACAGGGGTCATTGCTATGGAAAATTTGTTTCTAAATTTTCAACAAATTTATTAGATGATGAACGAACTATTGTAACCCCAATGGATATTGGTCAAATAGTATTGGCAGATGAATATTCATTTGATGAACTTGAATTAGAAAAAAAGCAACGCATAGAAGACTATTATTTTAAATATATAGTAAGCGGAAAGGCGTGGAAAGAAATAATTGCTCGGCGTGTTTTAAAAGAATTGGAGGCTGGAAAACATTTTTTTTTGCTTAATAGTTCTTATTCTTTGGGCGAAATTAAGCATTATGGTTCAGTTGACGCTAAAAATTTCATTGGATCTTTTCCTGTCTCAGATTTAAGAGAAAATTTTCGTTTTTTATATGAGCATGGCTTTGCTTTTGACAATGTAGAGACTGAAGGTGTTGAAAATAGAAAACGTATTTATGAGCAATGTAAAATAGATTACAAAAAAGCTAGTGGTTTTTGGAAAAATAAATTAAAATTATAGATATGAATATAAAAGATTTTCAAAAAAACATCAGCTGAAATTGTTGAAAAAATAGATAAAAAATATCAAATTAAGCGAAATCCTCAGCTCAATTTTACTCAATTAATGGAAGAAATCGGTGAACTAACAAGAGCTCTTAATCGTCCAAAGCTAAGAAACAAAAAATTAGACCAAGAAAATTTAAATGATGGATTTGCAGATGTTTTTATTTTGTTGGCAATTTTAACCAAAATGCATAATATTGATTTTGAAAAAGCCGTCAAAACCAAGATTAAAAAATTAGAATTAAAACACAAACTTTAGCAATTATTTTAATTTGTAATTTTTAATAATTTCTGGTATTGTTTAAATATAAATTAGAAATTTAATAAAAAATGGAAGCAAGAGATATCAAAAGAAATTTGGTGTTGTTAATTTTTGCAGCTTTACTTGGTGCCGTTATTTGTGGTATTTATTTTTTTCTAAAACCGCAGGCTACTTGTGACGATGGGATCAAAAATCAATTAGAAGAAAAAATCGATTGCGGTGGTCCTTGTAGTCCTTGTGAAGAAACTTTTGAGATTCAAGAGCTTAGCGTAAAGAAAATCGAATGGGTTGATACGGCTACTGATAAATTTGATGTAGTAGCGACAATTGAAAATCCTAATAGTTTTTTTGGGGCTTCAATTCTTCGCTATAAGCTAAAATATCTTGATCGAAATAATCAAATTATTGGAGAAACGGCCTGGTTTAAGGACTTTATTTTGCCCAAACAAGAAAAATATCTTTTAGCGCAAGAACTTGAAGCGCCAACTGATCTAGCTAAAGTTGAAGTAGAGTTGGGTGAAGTAATTTGGAAAAAATTTACCGCACAACAACAAAATCCACGATTAGAAACCATTATGACTGAATTTTCTAATTCTTTTCAAAAAGACCCCAGCGGTTTTTATCGGGTGACGGGAACGTTGATCAATGAAAGCCCAATTGATTGTGAAACTATTAAGATTAAAGTGGTCTTGAGAAATGAGCAAAATCGTCTTTTGGCTACTAATTCTCAAGTGCTAAACACAATTCGTTCCAAAGAACAACGAGATTTTAATTTGCCTTTTCCTTCTGACTATAATATGAACGAGGTGACAAAGGTTGAAATCAAACCTGAGACTAACATTTTTCATTCTGATAATTTAGTGAATTTTTATGGAATAATTAGTGATAGATAAGAGTCGGAAAAATAGAATTGAAATTAAGAAATTGGTGTCTGGATTTGACAACTGGTCAATCTAGTTGTATAATAGACTCGATAGTAATTAGCCGAAAGGCTGTTTTTAAATACTGAAAAAATAAAGCATTATTTTAAAATCCAATGAATAAAATTATAAGTTTTGTTAAGGAAGCTCGAGCAGAACTTCAAAAAGTAAGTTGGCCCAGCAAGGACCAGACTATTAAATATACTGGAATTGTGATTGGGGTTAGTTTAGCAACAGCTTTGTTTTTGGGCGTGTTGGATTTGCTTTTTTCAGTGGGAGTAGGGGAACTCATTGTATAGATAAAGTTTTTTACAAAGATACTTTTAATAAATAAATTTGATAATATGGCAAAGCAAGTTCAAAATCGAGGTAGAGCTTGGTATGTTCTTCACACTTATAGCGGTTATGAAGATAATGTAGCGCGAAATTTGGAACAACGGATTGAATCGATGGAAATGCAGGAAAAGATTTTCAAAGTAATGGTTCCCAAGGAAAAGAAAATCAAGATTAAAAATGGAAAACGATGCACTGTTGAAGAAAAGATTTTTCCTGGATATGTTTTAGTTGAAATGGATGTGACTGATGAATCTTGGTATGTTGTTCGGAATACTCCTAATGTTACCGGTTTTATTGGACTAGGAACAACTCCAACTCCTGTTGATCCAAAAGAAATGGGAGTTATTGAAAAACGAGATAAAAAAGATGAAGCAAAATATAATGTTGATGTTGAGATTGGAGAAATTATTAAAGTGGTGGATGGTCCTTTCAAGGGCTATGATAGCAAAATTGAAAGCATGGATATTGATCGAGGGAAGGTGAGTGTTTTGGTGAATATTTTTGGAAGAGAAACGCCCGTGGAGCTTGACTTTCTCCAAATAAAAAAGATCTAGAGAAAGTTCGCTGGTTTGGCACATTTCTTTGTCGACTCCTGCACTACTCGCTCGATGAACCATTAAGTTCATCTCGCTCGGTGCTCGGATTCTCCTCGAACTGCACTCAAACCAACAAACTTTTGATGTATGGATTAATTATAAATAAGATTTATTAAATTAATAATAATAAAATGGCAGAAAAAACAGTGAAAACAGTTATTAAACTTCAAATAAAAGCCGGACAAGCAAATCCAGCGCCTCCGGTTGGTCCTGCTTTAGGGCAACATGGTTTGAATATTCAAGATTTTTGTCTTCAATTTAATAACGCTACTAAGGAAATGCAAGGGGATTTGATCCCAGTGGAAATCAGTGTTTATGAAGATCGAAGTTTTGATTTTAAATTAAAAACTTCACCGGCTTCAGAACTTTTAAAAAAAGCCGCTGGAATTAAAAAAGGAGCTGCCAATCCTTTGACTGATAAAGCGGGAGCTGTTAGTCAAAAACAAATTCAAGAAATCGCTGAAACTAAAATGGCAGACTTGAATGCTAATGATATTGAAGCAGCTAGCAAAATTGTGGCTGGAACAGCAAGATCGATGGGAATTAAAGTAGAGAACTAAAGTTTTTTAAGACACAAGGATACAAGGACACAAGAAACAAACAAATTCCAAATTAGAAATTAAAAATATCAATTTTTTTAAAACCGAAGGTTTTTCGTTTTTAATTTGAGTTTTTCAATTTCTGATTTGTTTGTATCTTGTGTCCTTAAAATTTGTGTTCTTATTTCTAGGAATGTGTTATATTGTTTAAGAAATTGATTCATTGAAAAATTTGACTATGTCATTCCCGCGGAGGCGGGAATCCAGAAGTTCGGTCATTACTAACTGTTAATTGTTTATTGTTAATTGATCATGCGGGTGTCGTATAGTGGTAATACGAAGCTCTCCAAAAGCTTTAACGGGGGTTCGATTCCCTCCACCCGTGCATTTTGAGAATAGAACCAAAAAAGGCCTTTAAAAGGCCTTTTTTTGGTTCTGACTTTTTGTTTGTGTTTGGGTAGTTGGAGCTGCAATTTTTGATGATAGTATTGAAAAATATATTCTAATAATCAGTTTAAGTTCTCTCCCTGTTTCTTTGATTACTGGAATAATTGCTGGGTTTTTAAATGTAAAGAAAAATAAAAATTATATTTTAGTATATCTTCCTTTGTTGTATTTAATTTTATTTTTAATAAGTCTTATTATTGTTTAGTCCTAGCTTGGTTGACTTTGAACTACTTTAAAAAGTTTTATCATTTAAGGTTGGATTAAGAAAACCTGACCAGAAAATTTTTGAGGAAGTTGTTAGAAGATCTGGTTGTTCGATTGAAGAATGTTTGTTTATCGATGATCAAGAAAAAAACTTAAAACCATTTAATTCGTTGGGTGGCAATACTATTCAATATAATTGTCAAAAAAATAGTATTTCAGAATTGAAGAACGCTTTATCAAAATATAATGTTTTTATTTAAATAATCGAGGTATTCAATATTCGGAATCTCGATATCTTCATTTTTTTCCTCAAAAAAAGTTTTAATCCTAGGCTGTCTTTTCCGAACTTGTGTGGTGTAAAATCCAATTTAGGATATTTTTTGGGGTGTGGTATGATAGGGGGGTTGGTTTATCTTGATGTTATTAGGAGACATATTAATATTATAGAAAGGATAATAAAAAGATAGCGGTAAATTGATGACAAAAAATTTTTTCAACTGTTGACTCGTAAATTTCCTAATTGGCAAAAAGTAAAAGAAGAATTAGAATTAAGGTTTATTTGAATTTACGTAATTGATTACTTACCTGAAGATTATGAGTAAAAAAATAAATTTTTATTCAAAATAGGACTGTTTTTAATCACAGTTTTGTGATAAAATAGGATTAAAGTAAAATAAAAAATTAAATTAATCAATTAATATTTTTAAAATTATGAAAATTGCAATTAGTTCTGTTGGCGATAGTTTAGATTCGCAAGTGGCGGATGTTTTTGGTCGTTGTCTTTATTTTATAATCGTAGAAATAGAAGATGGGAAAATTATCAAAACAGGAGTGTTAAAAAATGAAAACGAAAGTCAACAAAGTGGTGCGGGAATTGCTACTTCTCAATTGATGGTGGATGAAAAAATAGAAACAGTTATTGCTAAAAATATTGGACCGAAAGCCGATGATGTTCTTAAGCAATTTAAAATTGAAGTTTATAATGCAGATGGTTCAATTAAGGAGGCTATAGATAGTTTTATTGCTAAAAATAATAAATAATTTATGAAAATTGTTATCCCGACCGATGGTCGTCAAGGATTAGGAGAAAAAATAGCTAAACATTTTGGTCGATGTAATACTTATACTTTTGTTGATGAAAATGGAAAAATATTGGAAATTATTGATAATACCAGTAGACATATGAAGGGGGCTGGACTTCCACCTGAATTAATAAAAAAACATGGAGTGGATATTTTATTATGTCATGAACTTGGTCCACGAGCTTTAACTTTGTGTAAGGAATTAGGAATTGAAATTTATTGTGATGTCGCTCAAACTGTTGGAGGGATTTTTGAAAAGTGGAAAAACGATAAACTTAAAAAAGCAACAGCAGAAGATGTTTGTGAAGAACATAAAAAATGAAAATTAAAATTAAAATAGATAGGTTAATTGTTGAGGGTGGTTTAGTCGGAATGGTTTAAATTATTATGGTCAAAAAATTATTCTGAAAAATAATAATGCTAATCAGAAAAAATGAAAATTGCAATTACAGGAGGCAAAGGGGGAACAGGCAAATCTACGATAGCAGTGGCGTTAGCAACTGTCTTGGCTAAAGATAAAAAAGTTTTGTTAATTGATGCCGATGTTGATTGTCCGGGTGATGATCTTTTATTGGGAATGAAATTGGAAAAATTAGCTGATGTTGAAAGTATGATTCCAGCTTTTGATTTTAAGAAATGTATTCAATGTGGAAAATGTGCACAAAATTGTCCAGAACAGGCTATTGTTTTTACCAAAGGAAGAAATCCGATTTTTATTGCTGATCAATGTATCGGTTGCCGAGCTTGTAAAATTGTTTGTCCGACGAGAGCTATTAGTGAGTCTAAGCAAATTATTGGGGAAATTTTTATTGCTAAAAAAGCCAATTTGACTGTTCTTTCGGGTAGAATGAAACCAGGTGTTGAGGAATCTAGTCTGGTGGTAAATGCGGTGAAAAAAGAAATGGAAAAAGATATAAAGAATTTCGATTATATTATTATTGATACGGCAGCTGGTACGCATTGTCCAGTGATTGCAGCTCTTTCTGGGAGTGACTTGGCTTTGGCAGTTACTGAACCAACTCCACTTGGTGCGCATGATTTGGATCTAATCTTGATGCTTACTGAAAAATTAAAAGTAAAAACAAAAGTAATTCTTAATCGTTTTAATATTGGATTGGAAAATATTGTTCAGAAAGTAGTAAAAGAACATCAAACGGAAATTATTGCTAAAATTCCCTATAGCCAAGAGATTGAGAAAAATTATTGTGCTGGAAATCCGATTGAGCATCAAGCTATTGAAAAAATAATTAAATGGATAAAAAAATGAAAACTATAACTGTTTTATCAGGTAAGGGGGGCGTTGGCAAAAGCACGATTTCTGCTTCGTTGGCGGTTTTGTTATCTCAAAAAAATCGGATAGTGACTGCAGATTGCGATGTAGATGCGTCTAATTTGGCTTTGCTTTTTGGAATGAAAAAATTGAAAAATCTCCAAAAAATTTCTACTAATTTTAAGGCTTTTGTGAATAAAAATGCCAAAGATTGTCAAAAAATTGTTGATAATTGTGCTTTTTCGGCTATTTCTTGGGATGAAAAAAAGCAATTGCCAAGAATAAATAAATTTTTATGTGAAGGGTGTGGTGTTTGTCGGCTTTTGTGTCCAGAAGGAATTACTTTAGAGAAGGTGAAAAATGCTACGATTGGGGAAGGGCAAACAAGATATGGTTTTCCAATTATTTCTGGTCAAGTAGAAATGGGAGAGTCTGGTAGCGGAAAAGTAGTGAGTGTGGTTAAAGAAAGAGCGGAAAAAATAGCCTTTGAAAGAAAAGCTGATTATTTGATTGTGGATGGAGCACCAGGAATAGGTTGTCCGGTGGTTGCTTCGATTAGAGGAAACGATTATATTTTAGCGGTGACTGAACCAACACCAACAGCTTTTCGTGCTTTACAAAGAGTTCTGCAAGTAGTTGAACACTTTGGAATAGATTATGGTATTATTATAAACAAGTGGGATTTGAATAAAAAATTTGTGGCAAAAATTGAAAAATTTGCTCAGAAAAAAAAGGTTAAAGTTATTTCCAAAATTCCTTATAGCCGAGATTTTGTTGATGCGATGATTAAGATGAAGCCAGTAGTTGAAACTAATCTGGAATATAAAATATTATTTCAAAATATTATTAAGCAAATTAATCAAATTAAAAAATAGCAAAATGAAAGAAAAGATTGCAATTTTATCAATAGTTGTAAATGCTTTGCTAGCTGGAGGCAAAATTTTTGTCGGTATTTTTTCTAATTCGGCTGCGATTTTAGCCGCTGGGATTGATTCTTTTGTTGATATATTTTCTTCGTTGATAAGTTACGTGAGTATAAAAATGTCAGGAAAACCAGCTGATAAGAAGCATCCTTACGGACATTATAAATTTGAAGTTTTAGGGGGCGTATTGATTATGTTGATTATTCTGGCGACAGGAATTGGCATTGTCTATGATGCGTTTATTAATTTTTTCAAACCGGCTGAAATTAAAATTGGTTATTTAGCTTTCGGAGTAATGATTGTTTCTAGTGTCGTGAATGAGATAATGGCCAGAGTTAAAACTTATTATGGTAAAAAAGAAAATTCGCTAAGTTTGCTTTCTGACGGAGTGCATTCGAAGTTGGATGTCTATACGTCTTTAGCAATTTTGGGCGGTTTGTTTTTGACCCCTTATTGGATTTATGCTGATTCACTTTTGGCAATTTTGATGGGATTGTATATAACCAAAGAAGCTATTTCAATTGGGAAAGAATCGATGGGCTCTTTGTTGGATGTTTCGGCGGGAGAAGAAATTGAAAATAAAATTAAATCAATTGCTAAAAAGGAAAAAATTGAAGTGATGAGTATTAAGACCCAGAAAAAAGGTTCAGCTGTGACAGCTAATTTGGAAATAAAACTAGCAAGCAATTTAAAAATAAAGGAAGCTACTCAAATTTCTGATACCTTAAGAGAGAAATTGATAGAAGGAATTGAAAGTTTGCAATATGTGGTGATTCAGATTGTTAGCCACGAAATTGAAAGTAGTTTCTATCAGCCTGCTTTCGGAAAAAGTTTTAGTTGGCAAGGTAAGGGACCAGATGGCAAGTGTATTTGTCCTAAATGCGGTTATAAAATTCCCCACCAAACAGGAATTCCTTGTATGGATTTAAAATGTCCTAAATGTAAGGTTAATTTAGAACGAGAGTAATGATAAAATATCAAAAACCAAAACAGTTTATTGCAATTTTTTATTTCGTCAAATTTAAATAGAAAAGTGACTCTTAGGATCACTTTTTTAGTTTTTACTTTTAAAAAATTTAGTGTTTGATAAAAGGTGATTTTTTTGCTATTATTACGAATAATAGATTATTTAAAACTATGAACGAAATAATTATTGCTTTTGGAATTTTGTTCATTCTAATTGTCTTGTTAGTTTTTTTGGCAGTTAGACGATGGCTTTATTCGTGGGAGGGCGTGTTGAAAGAAAAAATTATTAGAGAAAAACGTAGTAGCAATATTGATGATAGTGATTATTCTCCAGAATTTAATCGAAAACTTATTTTAATTTTTGAAACGCCTGAGGGTAAAATAATTAAATTAAAAGTTAATTCAAGACGATTTAATTCTGTTGTCGTTGGTGACCGATGTGTAAAATTAAGAAAATCTTGGAAGTTTAAAAAACGGGGTTAGCAATTAAATTTAATTGGAAAATTTGTTAATATTTTTCAAAAAAGGATTTTGCATTTAGACTAAAATTAAAGGCTTATTTAAGCCTTTTCGAGTTTTAAAAAAGGCTAAATTGATTTTTAAAACAATTCAGCATTGACACAGTCTGAAATTTGTGTTATGGTTGAAAGAGTTAAAAAATAATTAATTTGTATCCAAAGGCCGTTTTTTAAAGGATTTTTTAGTAAAAATTATTTAAAAAATTATTTAAAAAATAGTCTTGTTAATCTGATTTTAAAAATGAATAGTATCAAAAAAGAGTCTATCAATGAGATTTCAGAGTTTTTGTTGAAAAAAGTCAACAAACGATCAGCTGATGTTTTATCAGCTAGGTTTGGTTTGGCTGAAGAAAAAAAGCAATCTTTGAGCAAAATTGGTAAACAACTAAAAATTACTCGAGAACGAGTTCGACAAATTGAAGCCAGTGCTTTGAAACAGCTGAAGAAATCTAAGAAAAATGAGGATTTCGATTTAATGTTGGAAAAAATTGAAAAAATCATTGAAAATAATGGTGGCTTGGCGATAGGAAATGTGATTAGCGAATCTTTGGTTTTTAATTTGGATCAAATTGATAAAAACAAATTGATGTTAATTTTAAATTGCAGTTCAAAATTGGTTTTTAATAAAGCCACTCTTAAAAATCATAGTTTTTGGGTGTTTAAAAATGGAATTGATAAAAAGAGTATTAATGAAGTTGATCAATTTGTGATTAATCAGTTGAATGAAATTAAAAAATCAATTAAACTTAAAGATATAAAGAAGTTAATTTTTGAATCTGAATGGAGCGAATTGTTTTCTGATGAAACGGGCGATAAAAAGTTGACAATGTTCTTGCTAATCGATAAGCAGTTGAAACGAAATTTATTGGGAGAATGGGGTATTAAAAATTGGCGATCAGTTTCCGAAAGAGGCAACAAGGAAAAAGCTTATTTGGTTTTGAAAAAGAAAAATAAACCACTTCATTTTACACACATTACTGATAATATCAATATTTATTGGGCTTATAAAAGATCACTTCCGCAAACTGTTCACAACGAATTAATCAAAGATGATCGTTTTGTTTTGGTGGGTCGGGGCGTTTATGGTTTGAGCGAATGGGGATTGAAAGGCGGAACGGTTCGAGAAATAATTGTTAGTTTGTTTAAAGAAAGGAAGAATCATCTTTCAATTGATGAAATTGTGGAATATGTTTTTAGTCGAAAAGAAGTCAAGCGAACGACAATTTTAGTTAATTTAGCTAATCAAAATTATTTTATTAAAAATGGTGAAGGCAAATATTTGTTAAAATAAATTTTAAAAGGATGCAAGATACGAGGACGCCCGCTTTTTTCAAAACTGTTTGTCGGTAGGCAGGGATACGTCGAGACAAATAGGAAACAAATTTTCGAAGATTATCCTTTTGGGGCAAATTAAAAATTAAAAATTAAAAACAAAAAATTAAAAACAATCGATTAATATGATTGAAGAAAATAAAAAAACATTAACCCTTAAATAAAAATAAAATGGGGGTTTTTAATAAAAATCCAGATAAAGAATATTATTATTTTTTGTATTTTCTAATAGCCTTAGGAATTCTTTTGGCTGTTGCGGTCTATATTTTCATTAGTTCTGGTGATTATGAAGCCTTGAGTGATGCTTGGCGAATTATTAAAAGCGCTTGGTGGTTTATGCTTCCTGTTCCAATTTGGGCTCTTTATGATCGAGTTTGGGGAGAGTATCGCTGGACGACTTTCAGAGGAGGAAAAAGTAGCGATTATGTTTGGCTTCAAATCATTCCGCCGGCGGGGATTGAAAAAAGTCCAAAAAGCATGGAAAGCGTTTTCACTGGGCTACATACTTGGAGTAAACCAAATTTTTTTGAAACTTATTGTGGTTGGCGAGTGGGTCAAGATCGTTTTTCTTGCGACATTGTGGGAGATGGAGAACATGGAGTGCGATTTTTCTTCAAATGCCCCAAAATGGGGAGAGATTTATTTGAATCTTTAATTTACGCTCAATATCCCGAAGCGGAAATTAGAGAAGGAGAGGATTACACTAAAGATGCTCCAAAAAATATTCCTAATAAAGATTGGGATGTTTGGGGTTCTGTTCTGAAACTTTTGAAAGAAGATTGCGTACCAATTAGATCGCATCGGGAGTTCAAAGATGATATCACTGGGGAAGCTATCGATCCTTTAGCCTCGATGGTCGAAGTGATGAACAAACTGGGTAAAGATGAAAGAATTTGGTTTCAGATTATTTTTAGTCCTAAGAATGAACCTGATTGGGTTCCTCAAGCCAATGTGGCAATGAAAAAAATTATTGAAGATTTTTTGGCTGAAAGTGGTGGTGATCCAGAGGAGGGTTTTAATATTAACAAGCTTCCTCCAGGAGAACAAGATGTAGTAAAAGCTATCAAAAACAGTTTGGCTCGAGTGGCCTATAAAACCACTTTGCGGTTTGTCTATATTGGAAAGCGAAATTCTTTCAATAAAGCCACTGGGGTGGGAGGTTTTATGGGTTCATTAAAACAATTTAATGATAATAATTTAAATTCTTTTGTTCCAGATAATCGAACTAAAACTTTTGCTAATTATCATTTTCAAGCTACTCGTTTGCAATATCGACAACGAAAAATCGTTAATGATTATCGAGGAATTGATCGAGCTGGAATTTCCTATATTTTAACTGCTGAAGAACTAGCCACTCTCTATCATTTTCCAACAATGAATGTTGTTTCCGGAGCGCTTAATCGAATTGAGGCTAAAAAAGGTGAAGCTCCGTCTAATCTGCCTTTTGAAGAAAGTTAATTTGAAGGACGTAAGACAAGGACAACCGCTTTCGCTAATGCTATGGCGAGTCAAGCAAGAAACAAATAAATTAAGTCAGAAAGGACACAAGATACAAGGACACAAGAAGCAAGTAAATTAAAAATCTCAAATTAAAAATTCAAAACAGACCGAAAAGGCTTTTACCCATAGATTAAGAATTTCCAGAAAAGAAGCTAAAGAAACTAGATATTGGTTAGAATTAATAACTGAAGTTAATCTGGAAATAAAACCAAAACTCAAAGATCTAAAACAAGAAAATTAAGAATTAATAAGTATTTTATCAGCGATTATTTCTAAAACTGAAAAAATAAGAAATAAAAAGTTTGAAATTTTTAATTTATAATTTGAGATTTGTTTGTTTCTTGTGTGCTTGTATCTTTTATTTCAAACTATTTATTTTTCGATTATACTATATATAATATCTAATTTTAAATATCGTCAAAGTGGTTAATCAAATTAATTTTTTCGCCAAAACTAATTTTAGAAATTCCGAAAAAACCTTTGGAATCAAAATCGATGATCGACGTCGGCATGTTTATGTTGTCGGAAAAACAGGAATGGGAAAAACTAATTTAGTTCAAAATATGGCTATTCAGGATATTCAAAATGGAAGTGGAGTGGCGATTGTTGATCCGCATGGTGAATTTGCTGAAGAATGCTTGAAGGCGGTTCCAGCTGAAAGAATAAATGATGTTATTTATTTTAATCCAGCCGACACGGAATTTCCGATTGCGATGAATGTGATGGAACAAGTGGATTCGTCGTATCGACCTTTAATTGCTTCTGGTTTGGTGGGAGTTTTTAAGAAAATTTGGGCGGATTCTTGGGGTCCTCGATTGGAATATCTTTTGCGAAATGCAATTTTGGCATTACTTGAATATCCAGGCGCGACGTTGTTGGGCGTGACCAGAATTATGATTGACAAAAAATATCGAGAAACCATTATGGACAAGGTGACTGATCCTGTTATAAAATCTTTTTGGGAAGAAGAATTTGCTCAGTATAATCAAAATTTTGCAGTGGAAGCGATTGCACCAATCCAAAACAAGGTCGGGCAATTTTTATCTAGCGCTTTGATTCGAAATATTGTGGGACAAGAAAAATCAGCTTTTTCGATGCGGGACATTATGGATAATCAGAAAATCATTATTATGAATTTGTCTAAAGGTCGGATTGGAGAAGACAATAGTGCTTTATTAGGGGCAATGATGATTACCAAGATTCAGCTTTCAGCGATGGAGCGAGTTGATATTCCAGAAGAAGATCGAAAAGATTTTTATCTTTATGTGGATGAGTTCCAAAATTTTGCTACTGAATCATTCGCTAATATTTTATCAGAAGCTAGAAAATATCGTTTGAGTTTAATTTTAGCTCATCAATATATTGCTCAACTAGAAGAACCAGTTCGAGATGCGGTGATGGGAAATGTTGGAACAATGATGACTTTCCGGGTTGGAGCAGCCGATGCTGAATATTTAGAAAAAGAATTTGATCCAATTTTTTATGCCAATGATTTAGTGAATTTAGCTAAATACAATATTTATTTAAAGCTAATGATTGACGGAGTGGCCACTACTCCTTTTTCGGCTGTCACCCTTCCGCCGATTGAACTTGGCGACAAACAAGTTGATATTAAAAAAATTATTAACACTTCTCGGGAGAAATATGCTTCACCTCGAGAGGAGGTTGAAAAGAAAATCAATGAATGGAGTGGACATATGGATGTGCAGGCCAAAGCGAAGGTGACTCAATTTGCTAGCAAGGTTTTTGAAAATAAAAAGACTACACCAACAGTAGAAAGAAAAATTGAAGTTAAAAAACCAATTGATAATTCAAAAATTTCTGAGAAAAAAGATTTAGTGGTTCCAGAAAATTCCAGCCAAGAGGCAATTGAGAAAAAACCGCCAGTAGAATTATTTAATGCTCAATGTTCAGCTTGTGGAGCGGAAATAAAAGTACCTTTTAAACCTGATGGAAAACGGCCAGTTTTTTGTTCGGATTGTCTCAGAGAATTTAGACGACAACAAAGTAAATTGCAACAAGATATTCAACCAATCTCAAAATCAACGGTTAAAATAGAAACAAAGAAAAAAATAGCAGAAAAAGTTGAAAAAACTGAGAAAGTGGAGAAAATTGAGAAAGTTGAGAAAAAAAATAATAAAATTAAAAAAGATGATTCTTCTAGTTTGAAAAATATGATAGAAAAAGCCTTGGAAGATAAAAAAAATAATTCATAAAATATCAAAAATGAAATTAAAACAAAAAATAATTTTTGGATTATTCGGATTATTTTTTTGGATTTCAAATGTTTCGGCTCAAAGTCTGGAAAATATTCCTGGTCAAACTCCTGTTGGTGAAGGTGACTTAATTGGTTTTTTAAACAATCTTTATAAATTCGGAATTTCGATTACTGGAATTTTGGCGATTTTTATGATTGGCGTCGGGGCTTTTGCTTATATTGTCACTTCGGTTGGAAATTCTTCCAAAATGATTGACGCTAAAGAAAAAATTCAAAATGCTTTAATTGGCCTAGTAATAGTTTTAACGGCGTATCTTTTTCTTTATGTGATTAATCCTGATTTGGTTAATGGAACTTTAACTGCTCCAAAAACTACTATTGATAATATTGTTTTGTCGAATAGTGCTTATGATGGGGTGGAGTGTAACGATACGGAAGGAACTACGAGGGCAGGGACTTGTCCGACTTGTCCTCTTTGCAGCGAAATTTGTCCAGGGAAGAAATATGGTAAAAATGAGCATGTTTATTGTGGTGAAAATCCAGTCGTGACGGCGAAGAAAGCTGCCGCTGCAAAATTAACTCCTGATACGATGGGTTGTTGCGCCTATAGTTTTAGTAAAAAATGTGAACCTTTGATATCATATGCCGATTGTTTAGCAAAAGGAACTGCTAAAAATGTTCATTTTACTCCAGGAACAAACGTCACTTGTGGTGTAGAAAATAATTATAAAGTTTGTGTCAGTCCGCCGACGCTAGTCGATACTACTGTTGATGGAACAGCTTGTGGTGGTTCAGGCCAACCTCTTTGCGCTGATTGTAAAAATGGAAATTATTTCGATGAAGATAAAGTTCAGCATTTTTGTGGTTCGGAATCTTTACCACCTTCGCCCGTAACTCCAGGTGTTCCGAGTAATTAGTCAAATTTTTTGATTTACCCAAGTTAATTTTCTAGCAAGTATTTTAACGAGAAAAGTTGCAGTAGCTATTGTTTTTTGAGAGTTGCTAGGGTATAATTAATTTTTTAAATAATTAAAAATAATTAAAATGTCAATTACAATAAAAACTGAACAAGAAATTAAAGATTTAAGGGAGGGAGGGAAAATTCTACGAGAGGCTTTGAATGTAGCTAAAGAAAAAGCGTTATCATCAACAGGACAAGTTTCAACAATGGATGTCAATTTGGCAGCTGAAAATTTAATTTTAAGTCGAGGTGGAAAACCAGCTTTCAAAGGTTATCCAGAGGGAGATCCTAACCCTTTTCCAGCAACAGCTTGTGTTTCTTTGAATGATGAAATTGTTCATGGAATTCCTTCTAAACATCGGTTAATCAAACCTGGCGATATAGTAAAAATTGACGTAGGAGTTATTTGGAAAGGATTGTTTACTGATGCGGCTATTAGTGTTATTGTTGGCAAAGGAAGTGAGCGAGCTCAAAAAATTGTTAAAGTGACCAGAGAATGTTTGGAAATTGGTTTAAAGGAAATTAAAGCTGGAAAGAATTTAGGAGATTATGGTCAGGCAGTGGAACAATTTGTGACTAAAAAAGGTTTTTATGTGGTAGAAGGGTTGGTTGGACATGGTGTGGGATATGAAGTTCATGAAGATCCTCAAATTCCTAATTATGGAAGAGCTGGAACTGGAATGAAATGGCGAGAGGGTATGGTGATTGCTTTGGAGCCGATGGTTAATGAATTTAGTAGCGGAATTAAATTAGGTTCGGATCAGACTACTTTTTTAACCAGAAAAGGCGGGTTGTCGGCTCATTTTGAAAATACGGTAGCGATAACAAAAAATGGATGTGAGGTTTTAACTAGATAGCTCTTAAAAAGAAACAAGGATGCAAGATACAAGATACAAACAAATCTCAAATTAAAAATTAAAAATCTCAAACTTGAAAAGCCGAAGGCTTTTGTTTGGAATTTATAAAATTGAAATTTTTAATTTGTTTGTTTCTTGCGTCCTTGTTTCTTGTATCTTCACTTTCTATACTTTATTAACAAACTTATGTATTATCTGGGTATCGACTGGGGACAAAGCAAATGCGGAATGGCAATTGCCGATCGAGAAAATCGAATTGCCAGTGCTTATAAACAAGTAGCTGAAGCTGATATCTATCAAGAAGTTTTGAATTTGGTTCAAAGAGAAAAAATTAAAAAAATCATTATTGGTTCTAACGAAAAACTTTTTCAGCGAAAAATTTTTAAATTATTTTTAACAAAAATTAAAGAAATAGGAATTCCAATGGTTTTGGAAAATGAGGATTTTTCTACTCAAGTAGCGCAAAGAAACCTGATAGAAGCAAAACAAAAAAATATTGAGCGAGAAGATGATGTCGAATCGGCTCGAGTTATTTTGCAAAGTTGGTTAGACAATAAAGGCAAGAAGTGATAAAATTGAATTAATAGAAAATAAACAGGTAATTTTTGATAGACAATTAATAAAAAAAGTAAAATTAAAAATATGAAAAATGAAAGTCAGCCTCAATATTCGGTAGTTATTCCGACTTACAATGAAGCTAGCAAAAAGGATGATATGAAAAATCATTTGAATTCAATTAGAAAATACTTTGAAAACAAAAAATTAAGTTATGAAATTGTCATTGCTTTGGATGGTCCAACTGATGAAACAGTAAGTTTAGTTCGAAAACATTCTCGAGACAATAAGAATGTTAGAGTTTTGAATCGTAAAGTCAATCATGGTAAGGGATATACTTTGAGAGAGGGACTTTTAGCGGCCAAAGGAAAAAGAAGAATGTTTACCGATATGGATGGGGCGACTCGAATAGAAATGCTTGATCGATTGATTCCGGAAATGGATAAAGGGGCGGATTTAGCAATTGGGTCAAGAGATATGGATGAATCAGAAATAAAGAAACATCAATTTTTTTTAAAAGAGTGGTTGGGAGATGCTGGAAATCTAATGATTCAATTTGTTGGTGGTCTTTGGGGAATCAAAGACACTCAGTGTGGATTTAAGCTATTTACTGAAGAATTTATCAAGGACGTTATGCCGAGAACTTTAGTTAACCGATGGGGAATTGATTTTGAAATTTTAATTATTGGAAAAAAATTGGGTTACACCATGGCTCAAGCGCCAGTAGAATGGGATGATAAAGGTGAAAGTTTAGTGGGAATAGCTGGGTATTTTATGACTTTAAGAGATTTATTTAAGACTCGTTGGAATGTAATTAGGGGAGCCTATAAGCTCAATAAAAAAATAGAAAATATTAAAAAATAAAGCTACCTGTTAGCAGATAAATAAAAAAAATAAAATGCTTCAATCAAATTTTAAATTCGTAAAATTTGTAAATTCCTAAACTTTTTAGTTTATTCACCTAGTTAAATAGGCTTGCCTAATTTTAAACAAAGTTTAAAATTATTTAACGGGGTAAACTTTATAAACTTTCTAACTAAATTATGGGTTCGACTAAAAAAACAAAAATAAAAATAAAATCCAAGAAAAAAGAAACCAAGAAGGAGAAATTTTCCGAATTAAGACAGGACTTGATTAGTGGTGATTGGGTGGTGATTGCTAATAGTCGAGGCAAACGTCCTGATGATTTTAAGACGGAGACGAAAGTTAGCGAAAAGAGCAGTGTGGAAAGCTGTTTGTTCTGTGATCCGGTTGCTTCAGGTCAGGAAAAAGATGTTTTGATTTATAACACTTCGGATGATGATTGGAGTCTGAGAGTTTTCCCTAATAAATACCCAGCTTTTGCTCGGCCTACTGGAAAAATTCAGCACAAAGAAGAGGGTCCTTATTTTTGGATGGATGGTTTGGGTTATCATGAGGTAGTTGTGACGAAAGATCATTTTGAAAGAATTGGAACGATGGAGAATTTGAAAGTGGCTGAGATTTTTGATGCTTTTCAAACTCGTTATTTGGATTTGATGAATAAAAAATCGGTTCGCTATATTGAAATATTTCATAATCAAGGGAAAAGTGCTGGGGCTTCAATTTTTCATCCCCATTCTCAGCTAGTTGCTATTCCGGTTGTTTCTCCGTATATAAAATTGGAATTAGAGGGAGCGGAGAGATATTATAAAGCTAATAAAAAATGTGTTTTTTGTAATATTATTGAATGGGAACAAGAAAAGAAAGAACGAATTATTTTTGAAAATGATAGATTTATAGCACTTTGTCCGTTTGCTTCTAGGCGAGCTTTTGAAGTTTGGGTTTTGCCCAAGAAACATATGCCCTATTTCGAACGAATGGAAACTGAAGACAAAATTCAAGTGGGGGAAGCTTTGAACGAAGCAGTTCGGAAAATAAATGTTGTTTTGAATGACCCAGACTACAATTTTTATTTACATACTTCTCCTTGTGATGGCAAGGACTATTCTCACTATCATTGGCATATTGAAATATTGCCTAAAACTTCTATTTGGGCTGGGTTTGAGCTGTCGACGGGGATTGAGATTTCAGCGATAGAGCCAGAGAAAGCCGCCAGCGCATTAAAAAAAGTCTGACCTATTTAGAAGATTTTATTGTAATGAGGTTTTGCAAAGTAAAAAAGTTTTGAATATTCAACATTCAATTTTCAATATTCATTCAACAATCAACTTTCAACTTTCAATATTCAATTATTGAGTATTTGGTTATTGGATGTTGAATGAATGGTGATTATTGGTCATTGAATGTTTATGTTTATTTTAAAATTCAAAATTAAACTATGGTAGTGGATATTAACCAAGCAGTGGAATTATTAAAGGGAGTTCCTTCTCAACTTTCAGTAATGATTATTGGAATGACCCCAATTTTTGAATTACGAGGGGCGATTCCGGTCGGAATTGAGTCCTTTAGAATGGGAATTTTAGAGAGTTTTTTTTGGTCAGTTTTAGGTAATATTATTCCAGTAATATTTTTAGTTTTTTTCTTTGAAACCGTGGCTAATTGGTTATCGGCAAAATTCAAATTTTGGAAAAAGTTTTTTGATTGGCTTTTTGAGAGAACTCAAAAAAGAGCTGGAGATAAAATCAAAAAATATGGTGATTGGGGCTTATTTTTTTTAGTAGCTATTCCATTGCCTGTCACGGGCGGTTGGACTGGTGCATTAACTGCTTTTCTTTTCGGTATCAACAAAATCAAAGCGATTGGAATAATTTTTTGTGGCATTTTGACTGCCGGAGTAATTGTCACTTTTTTAACTGTTGGTATTTCTAGTTTTTTCTAATTAGAAACAGTCTCTTTATTCAAGAAAGAAAAATGATTTTTAACTTAATATTATGAAAAAAAACCTAGTAGTGGCTAATTTTAAAATGAAATTGGCCAGCAAAACTGAAATTGAGACTTGGTTGAGAAATTTTGAAAAAGCTTCTAAGAAGTTTTCTTCTCTTAACACAGAAACAGTGTTTTGTCCCCCCAGTCTTTTTTTAGGAAATTTTTCAGAGTTGATACAAAAAGATGAATTTTCCTTGGGAGCTCAAAATTGTTTTTGGGAAGATAGCGGAGCGTACACCGGAGAAGTTAGTCCAAAAATGTTGGCTTCAATGGACGCTAAGTATGTGATTTTAGGTCACAGTGAAAGACGAAAATATTTTAATGAACAAGATTCTGAAATTGCTAAAAAAGTTGAAAAAGTTTTGAAAAGTAGATTAAATCCTATAATTTGTATTGGAGAAAATTTAGAAGAAAAAAGACAAGATTTAACAATGGAAGTGGTTTTGAGGCAACTTAAAAATATTTTAGAAAAAGTTGGAAGAGGCAATATCGAAAAAACAATTTTGTGCTATGAACCAATTTGGGCAATTAGCGCCAATAATCCAGAAAATCCACCAACTTCTAATGAAATTATGGAAGCCCGGCTTTTGATAAAAAAGTTTTTAGTGGATAAATATGGTCGAACCACAGCCGAGCGAGTTAAAATAATTTATGGGGGAAGTGTTGATCAAAATAATGTTAAAGAAATTTGTATAGACACTGGAATGGAAGGTGCCCTTGTCGGTAGTTGCAGTGTTAAGCCTTATGATTTTCTAAAACTTGTAAAAACTTTTACTGATTAATAGTTATTGATAATTAATTAATTTAATTTAATGAAGAGCAAAACATTAGAGATTTTAAAAAAAGCGATGAAAAATAAGACAGCGGTGGGAGCTTTTAACACTTCTAATATGGAAGTGACACAAGCAATTGTTATGGCGTCTAATGAGCTTAAAAAACCTTGTATTATTCAATCGACTTCTTCAACCGTAGAATATACGTTTGAAACCATTGGGGATTTGGTTTGTTCTAATATTGAAAAATTAGGAAAGGACACTAAAATTGGATTTCATTTAGATCATGGTCATAGGCTTCATGATATTGTTAAGGCGATTGATTTAGGAATGGATTCAGTGATGATTGATGCTTCCAGGGCACTTTTGAAAGATAATATTGATATTACTAAAAAAGTAGTTGAATATGCTCATTCTAGAGGAGTTGCAGTTCAAGCGGAATTAGGAAAGGTTCCCTATTTAGGAAAAGAAAAATTGGATATCAATTGGGAAGAAATTATGACTGATCCAGATGAGGCCAAAAGATTGGTGGATGAAACTGGAGTTGATGCACTAGCGATTGGTATTGGCAACGCTCATGGATTTTTTCGAGAAAAAAGCGAACCAGATTGGGCAAGATTAGAAGCAATAAATGCTAAATTGCCAGATACTCCTTTGATTTTGCATGGTGCTTCTGATTGGGAAGGCGAAAAAGTCAAGAAAGCTATTAAACTAGGAATAAATGCTTTTAATATTGATACTGATGTTAGAATTGCTTTTTGTTCAGCTATTTGCAAAGTGTCTAGCGATAAACATTGTGAAGTAACTGATCCTCGAAAAATTCTTGAAATTGCTCGGGAAGACGTCAAAAAAGTAGTTAAACAAAAGATAGAGATGTTTTTGGGAAAATAAATCTTGTTACAAAAAAACAAACTTATTTTTTAAATACTGATTTAAATCAGTATTTAAATCAGAATTAAATTTAAATATTAAAAATAAAAATGCGAAGAAAATTAGAGGATAAAAATATTCGTAAAATTTTAAGAAATGGCGATAGTTACGCAATTACTTTGCCGATTGAAATGGTGCGAAAACTAGGCTGGGCTAAAAAACAAAAAGTGCGAGTTGAACTGGATCGGAAAAGAATCGTTATTGAAGATTGGAAAAAATAAACTTTACGAACTTAATTGTAAATTATCCTAAATTAAATTTAGGAGATTTGGGATTGACTAAAAAACTTTGTTGAGGTAAAATTAAGGTTATTATTAGCTTAATTGTGGGAGGGATTGCTTGTTTAATTTATTTTAAACAAATTAATTTCGTCTTACCACTAAATTATGAAAAAAAGTAAAAATTACAAAAAAGCTATTGAAATTTTTGATTTGCAAAAAGTTTATTTGATTGATGAAGCTTTGGATATTTTAGAAAAATTTCCTAAAGTTAAATTTGATGAAACTGTTGAAGTTCACGTGAAAACCGAGATTGATGCTAAAAAAACTGATCAACAAATTAGAAGCACTGTTAGTTTGCCTCATGGAAATGGAAAAAAAATGAAAGTAGCAGCTTTTACTGAAAGTAGTCAAGCCGAAGCCAAGAAGGCTGGAGCAGACATTGTTGGTGGAGAAGAATTGATTACTAAAATTATTAAAGATAAAGATATTGCCGTAGATGTGATTGTTGCTACTCCCGATATGATGCTGAAACTGGCTAAAATTGCTAAAATCATTGGACCTAAAGGTTTGATGCCAAATGCCAAATCTCAAACTGTTGGACCCAAGATCGGAGAAATGATTGAGGAAATCAAAAAAGGAAAAGCTAGTTTTAAAAATGATAATGGAGGAAATATTCATTTAGCTATCGGAAAAAGATCTTTTGATAAAAAAGCGTTGAAAGAAAATTTTGAAGAATTTAAAAAAGTGCTTCATACTAACAAACCAGAAGCAATTAAAAAAGCTTTTATTAAAAATATTTCGATATCAGCTACTATGACCCCAGGGATAAAGATACAATTATAATTGTATCTGTAAATGTCAAAGTTCAAATTGTTCCAAATTATTTCAAATTAAACTTAAATGTCAAAATTTAAATGATAAAAGTTTTGATTTCGAACATTTGAAATTAGGATTTGATTTGATATTTGAAGTAATTTGGATTTTGGATTTATTGAAATCAATAATCATATCAACAATATTAGCTAGAATCAATTTTAGTTTTAAAATATACAATTAACTTAAAAATATGTCCCAAGATACCCTAATAAAACTTCAATGCAAAGAATGTAAAGAAATTAATTACTATTCTCATAAGAATGTTAAAAAAATTCAAGAGAAACTAGAAATCAAAAAGCATTGTCCACGTTGCAAAAAACATACCATTCACATTGAAAAAAAGAAAAAATAAACAGCTTTAATTTTTTTGGTATAATTTTCTGTTAATTTTCTGCCATTTGTTCGAAGTATTATTTAATGCATCTTAGTGCTCAAATTTGACTCAAACTGCACTCAAAAAATTAAACCTCCCGTGTGATTAGTTTGTTTTTATTTTCACGCTCAAACATAAAATCTTTAAATTATATAAAAATCCGCATCATTTGCGGATTTTTAGTTGATAATCTTTTTAAAATGTGAAATAATAGGAATATAAAAATGAAAGTTTGAGTTGCGTAAAGTGAAAATTTTACGGACTTTTTACTTTCTAGTTTTATAAACTAACTTCAATTTTTTAAACTTTACAAACTTTTAAACTAAAGCCTATGTCTAAAAAAATTTTAGAAAAAATAAAAATTGATTTTGAAAATAGTCTTCAAACGGTGGGAACAGATTTGGGGAAATTGGAAGTTTTGAGAGTCAAATTTTTAAGTCGAAAAAGCGAACTTAACAAAATTCTCAAAGGAATTAAAAATTTAAGTCCAGAAGAAAAAAAGGAAATTGGACCTTTGGCTAATCAAACTAGAAAAAATATTGAAAGTCGATTAACAGATTTAATCGAAGAAATTCAACAAAAAAAAGATTTAGATAAAGACTGGATTGATGTCACGGCTCCTGGGAAAAAAGAACGGATTGGTCATCTTAATTTGTTATCAAAAACTCAAAGAGAAATTGAAAAAATTTTTACTTCAATGAGTTTTGAGATTGCTGATGGGCCAGAAATTGAGAACGAATGGTATAATTTTGATGCTTTAAATATTCCTAAAAATCATCCAGCTCGAGATTTATGGGACACTTTTTGGATGAAAAATAAAAATCAAAAAGGAGAGAAGCTATTATTAAGAACTCACACTTCTAACTCGCAAATCCATTATATGGAAAATAATAAACCGCCTTTTCAAGTGGTTGTTCCAGGAAGAGCTTATCGCTATGAAGCGACTGACGCTAACCACGAACATTCTTTTTGCCAGTTTGAAGCTTTGGTGGTCGGTGATGATGTCAGCGTGGCTAATTTCAAAAGCATTGCTCAGGAATTTTTTAGTGCTTTTTTTCAGGATGAAATAAAAATCAGATTAAGACCGAGTTATTTTCCTTTTACCGAACCAAGTTTTGAATTTGATATTTCTTGCAAAGTTTGTCGGGGAAAGGGTTGTTCAACTTGTAGTAATACTGGTTGGTTGGAAATGGGTGGTTGCGGGATGGTCAATCAAAGAGTTTTTGAATCAGCCGGTTATGAAAAAGATAAATATCAAGGTTTTGCTTGGGGATTTGGAATTGAAAGATTGGCGATGATGAAATACCAGGTGAATGATATTCGACATTTTAGAAGTGGAGATTTGAGGTTTGTACAACAATTCTGATTTAAAATAAGGCACAAGATACAAGGACGCAAGAAACAAACAAATTAAAAATTATAAATTAAAATAACCAAATTGAAAAACCGAAGGTTTTTTGTTTGAGATTTAATTATTTTAATTTGAGATTTGTTTGTAGCTTGTATCTTGTGTTCTTGTTTCTTTTAAAAATTAATATTTAATTTTTTAATATGCAATTTTCATACAACTGGTTGAAAGAAATTTCAAAAACAAAAAAAAGTCCGGCTGAGTTAATTGACTTGGTAATGTTGCGAGGTTTCGAATTGGAGGAGAGCTATAACTTGGCGGATCAATTCAAGAATTTTGTGGTTGGAGAAGTTTTGGGAGTTGAAAAACATCCCGATGCCGATCGATTAAACGTTGTTAGTTTGAACTTGGGAAAATCAAGACAAGAAGTCCAGATTGTTTGTGGAGCGCCGAACGTTGCGAAAGGTCAAAAAGTTCCAGTGGCAATGCCTGGAGCAATTTTACCGAATAGTAAAATCGAAATTAAAAAAGCTGAGATGCGAGGAGTGGAATCAAACGGAATGATTTGTGCTGAAGATGAACTTGGCTTAGGGAAAGATCATGATGGAATTATGGTTTTAAATTCTGGTTTAGAAGTAGGAATTGATTTAGCGGAAGTTTTGAGATTGCAAGATCAAGTTTTGGATTTTGATATTTTGCCTAATCGAGCTCACGATTGTTTGAGCTATCAAGGATTGGCCAGGGAAATTGCGGTGATGGAAAATCGAAATATAGATTTAAATACTGATTTAAATATTGATTATAAAAAAGAGGGAGAACTGTTAAATATCGAAATTGAAGAACCAAGATTATGCTCCAGATATTTGGGAGCAGTTTTGAAAAATATCAAATTGAGAAAATCTCCAGATTGGATGCAAGCTCGTTTGGTGGCCAGTGGAATGGAGCCGATTAATAATGTAGTTGATATTACTAATTATGTAATGTTGGAGACTGGAAGTCCGTTGCACGCTTTTGATTTTGAGCAAGTAGCTGAAAATAATAAAGTTGATATAGTGGTTAGAAAAGCTAAGCTTAAGGAAAAAATGGCTTTATTGAGCGATATTGATTTAGAGTTGAACGAAGAAGATTTAGTAATTGCTAACAAAAAAGAAGCTTTGGCTTTGGCTGGAATCAAAGGTGGAAAAAAATCGGGAATTAACAAAGAAACTAATAAGATAGTCCTAGAAGCTGCCAACTTTGATTTATTGGGCATTAGGAAATCAAGACAATGGCATGCCTTGGCCACTGAGTCTCAATCAAGATTTGAAAAGGGAATTAGTCCAGTTTTGACTCAAATAGCATTAGAGAGAGCGATTGAGCTACTCAAAGAGTATGCAGGAGCTGAGTTGGCTGAAACAGTTGATTGTAATTATCTGAAAAATGAAAATAAAGTTTTTAAACTTGAAATTAAAAATATTAAAAAACTTTTGGGTAGAGAAGTCGATTTAGAGAAAGTTTTTAAAATTTTAGAAAATTTAGGTTTTGTCATTAGCGACAAAGATCAAGCTAAAATTGAAATTGAGATTCCTTTCTGGCGATTAGATATTGAAGATCAAGCTGATTTTATTGAAGAAATTGGTCGAATTACCGGTTATGAAAACATCAAAGAACGATATTTAATGACCGCTTCAAAGCCTAGCAAAAGGAATTTGCAAAGAGAATTGGAATGGAAAATAAAAGATAATTTTTCGGCTTTGGGATTTGACGAAATAATTAGCTATTCTTTTTATGGAAATCTTGACGTTGAAATCGGAAAAATTAAAGGGGAACATTTTGAGCTAGAAAATCCCAACAGTGAGCAACAAAATTTAATGCGAAAAAGTTTATTTCCAGCGATTATTAAAGCCGGAAAATTAAATCAGAAAAATTTTGATGATTTTTCTTTGTTCGAAATTGGAAAAGCCTATTTTCCAGAAAAAGAAACAGTGGAAGCAATAAAAATTGGTGGAGTTTGCTTTAATTCTCAAGCCGAATTAACAGAGGTTTTTTATTTAACTAAAGAAAGAATTAGAACTTTAGTTACTAAAATTTCTGGTCAACAAGTAGAATTCAGATCTTTAGAAAAAGCAGAAAATAATTTTTTACATCTAGCTAGAAGAGCAGAAATTCTAGTGGTTAATAAAAAGATTGGTGAATTGGGGGAGCTAAATCCTGTTGTTGCTAAGAATTATAAAATCAAAAAACAGTTCGTTATTTTTGAATTGGACTTTAAAGCCTTGTTTGATCTTGGGATAAGTAAAAAAATATTTAAAATAATTCAAAAATTTCCATATGTTGAAAGAGATTTAGCAATGTTTGTTGAAGCTAAGACTGAAGTAGCAGAAGTTGAAAAAAATATTAAAAAAGTTGGTGGAGCTATTTTAAAAGAAATTAAACTTTTTGATGTTTTTGAAGACAAAAAAAATAACAAAAAATCTTTTGCTTTTCACCTAAAATTTGGAAAAACTGAATCTACTCTAAAAGGCAAAGAAGTTGATCAAAAAATGGAAGAAATTATGAAAACCTTGGAACAAGTTGGTTATGAAGTTCGAAAATAATTATTAAAAAGAAACAAGATACAAGGACACTCGCCTTCGCTAACGCTATGGCGAGGCGAGCAAGATACAAACAAATTAAAAATTTCAAATTAAAATAATCAAACTTAAAAACCTTCGGTTTTTTTTGGGAATTAAGTTTTTTAATTTGAGATTTGTTTGTTTCTTGTGCCTTGTGTTCTTGTACCTTTCGACGAGATGATCTTACCTTCAACCAAAAAAGAAATCAAACTAGCTTCTGAAGGCGCTGTTATTGTCGGAGTGGATGAAGTTGGGCGAGGACCATTAGCTGGTCCAGTTGTGGCCGCCGCCGCTTGGGTGGACCCAATTTATTTCAAAAAAGATTTCAAATTAAAAAAATGTATTCGAGACAGTAAAACTCTTTCTGAAAAACAACGCAATGAAGTTTTTGAATTTTTAGAAAAAAATAAAGATTTTAAAATGGGGATTGGAGAAGTTCAACCCAAAACAATCGATCGGATTAATATTCTAAATGCTTCTTTGCTAGCAATGCGCTTGGCAGTAGAAGATTTAACTCCAAAAATAAAAAAACAGAAAATTATTCTGTTAATTGATGGAAATAAAATAGTTCCAGGGCTTCAGTATGCTCAAGAATATATTATTAAAGGAGATCAAAAAATATTTTCAATCGCTGTTGCCTCAATCTATGCCAAAGTTTATCGAGACAATTTAATGCTTAATTATCACAAAAAATTTCCAGCCTACGGTTTTGATACTCACAAGGGTTATGGAACCCAAAAACATATGAAAGCCCTCCAAAAAATCGGCGCCTGCGAAATTCATCGCCGATCTTTCCGCCCAGTTAAAGAAGTGATGTTTAAATAATGTCAGGATATGCGATGTTTTGCGGAATGTAGTGGAGCAAAATATGGGAGAGCGAAGTGCAACGAGTGAACCGCATATACCGTGTTAGGCGAGCCAAACGGAGCGATAGCGGAGTGAGAGTGCAACGTGTCTTGCTTATTTTTGAAAAATTTATCTATATTATTCCTTTTTTGGTGGGCTTTTTATTATTGTATTTGATTTTTTTCAAAACTCCTTATTTCTTCACTAAGTTATTCATTAACTCAATAAAACCGTTTGTATTAACAAAATAATTTTGCTTATTGTTTGCGAGATTTTGTATTATACTTTTTCTTTGTTCAAATGGTTTTCCGTTTGTAGTGCTTTCGTCAGCTATCACATTAAAATACACTCCATCTAAAAATGAAACATAATAAACACCGTTATCTTTGTATGAGATAAAATTTATTATTTCAGACATCTGCTTGTCTTGTCCTCCGCCAGATTCCTTCATGTGTTTATGTTCCATGATAAAAATCTTGTTATCAATTTTAAACAAAAAATCAGTTTGTTTATTTTCATGATTTTTTGACCAATCAAAATCTATTTCATATTCATCTAATATTTTTTTGAATAAGGTTTTATCTGTTTTATCTGGATAGATAAAAATTTTATCTTTCTTTTTGAATTCTGATATATCATTTAAATTAAAATGTGAAAATCCGTATTTTTCAAATAATTCTGTTATTTTTATATTTCCAGCACTTCCATTTCCTTTGTGTGCCTTAGAGCCATTGACAACTTGCAGTGTAGAAAAAGAATAACCATGAATTTTATACAAAAGATGTCTATCCTTTATAAATTCAGGAATCATATTTTTTAGAAATTCCATTTTTAAAGATTCTGTTTTTAGTGTGTTTTTGTAAATACTATAAGACATATCTTTTACAGCCCAATAACTTGTAAATTCGCTAAAATTTATTCCCGTTGTTGTTAATGTGGAAATTATATTTTTTAGTGTTGTGTTTTGCATCTCAGCATTATTTGAATCAACAGCTATTTTGTATGCAGAAATATTATCTAAAATATCAGCATTAGCTTTCATTAACTTATTTAATTTTTTACTGTCATCGGTAATAATAGGCTTATTACTTTTGACATAGTATTTATCAACATAAGGTTCTTTATTCTTAATGCTGATTTCAAAAAGTTTTATATTATCAATCATAAGTATTTTTTATAAATTAAAATAAAGATGAACTAGGGCATGTTTTCTCATACGCTTCTTCAAGTATTGATCTTGCTGTTTGATAGTCTAGTCTTCTTCTTCTCTCACCATTTTTTTTATTACCCTTAAATGGTGATAAAAGAATATCATTTGTTTCTTTTCTAAAATCAAACAATATATTATTGCTATATTCAATAATTTGATTTAAAAATTTTTCTTCAATAACCAACTCAATAAGTGTGATAAGCCTTGAACTTACCTTTATCGTTGAAAGGTCGTAATCAATTTCTTCTGGTCTCATAAATTGTATTGGTCTATCTACTTTTGTTGTGTCTACTGCCCTAAGTGCAATTTGTCCTTTTAATGAATTAAATCTAATATCTATATGTTTCCTCGGTATCTTTTTCATTTTTTCCAATTTCCCCAATGTTCTTATATAATTTTCATTTTTATATACTTTTATTTCGTCATAATTTTTATTTCTTTTATCAAAACAAATAACACAAATAGGATTTTCAGTATCATCAAACATTAAGTCTTCAATTATGGTTATGCTTTCAAGTCTATGCTTTGGGAAAGACGAGTTTATAAAAGTTTCTGGAATTATCATTACACCATAATCATTATTTTCCATACATTTTTCAATAGCTAACTGATAAACATCGTCATAATTACAAGTTTCGAAATATTGAGAGACATTTTCATATATACCTTTTCTTTTAGCACTATAATTTGTTAAATATGGAGGATTTGTGATTATTATTGATTTTTCAATTTGTTTTATGTTTTTTAATCCGTCATTTATTTTCCAGTTTAAAGATTTATCAATATCAAAGCCTATTGTTTTTGAAAATCCTATTTCGTTAGCGACTTTTAGTAAATCACCACCACCGGCAAAGGGATCAAAAGCAATTTCTGATTTTGTCTTTTCGATAAAATCTAAGATATGCTCTTTTAACCAAAAGTGATTTTTAGTAAAAAATTGCCCTAAACTTCTTTTTTTATGCTTGCATTCATATGTCAATCTTATCTTAAAATATAAAATTATTCAAAAACATATTATTTAAAACTTCCTATTTTTCAATCAATTAAATTCGTTTTCGGAGCGATAGCGGAGAAAACACCTATTTCCCCCTTTTAAATAATTAAAAAAATCAAACCTCTTATTTCTTAAAGTCCATCAAAAACATTTCAATTAACAAATTTTTCAAAAATATGTCGCCTAACATTTGGGAAAATCGCGAGCTGAGCGATTTTTCTTTTATCCCTTGTTATATGAGGGTGAGAAGCGATAGCGACGAAAGCGCAGCGTCCCCTTGAGTCAAAAGAAGGACCGTTCGTGTTAAGCTCCACCAGCTAGTAAAGCTGATATTATAAACAAAAATTTGTACAGAAATATAAATAATAAAATAAATACTATAGCAGTAAATAAAGTTATTAGAATTTTTGTTGTTTTATTTTTGTTTTGTATTTTATAAAAAATCTTTAATCCTAAATAAATAAAAATTGTTAATAAAAAAAGGCTTATCGTAAATCTTCCAAATTCATGGTGATATATTGCGTTATTACTAAATAAAATTATTATTATGCTTATTGGGACACTTAATAATGGAAGAATTTTTTCAAAACCACTAAATTTATTAAATGAATGCGTTATAAGAACAATGAATATTGCTGATAAGATTATATAGTAAATAAACAGTCCAATGAAATATGAGTGTGATAATGTTAGCGGTAGATTGCGGAAATCTATCAGTAATCCACGTATGAAATTAGGTTCGTCTAATAGGACAATAAATATACTATACGGGATACTTAATAAGGAAAATAATAAATAATAACTTTTTTTAAACATGGATATATTATATTAACAATTCTTTATAATTTTTTTGTGCAATTTTATCTAGGTCTTTCTTTTGATTTCGTATAATGTCAGGATATGCGAAGCCTTTACACAGTGCGGAGGGATAAGCAAAACGAAGTTTTGGTTAGCCCGAAAGCACGAGGAAAGGTTTGGGAGAAGAAACCGATTAACAATATTTTTTTAAAAAACTCTCCGTATATCCGTTGTTGTCTGAAGTAACACTGAGCACCTTTAAAGGTTTCTTCTTCTAAATTATATCCTGACATTGTCCAAAATGCAATTTAACGGGACTTTGCCAAAGCAAAGGGAGGGAAATTGAACGAAGTGTTATTTTGGACAACGTTTCCCGATGAAGCGAAGTTTTGAAAATTCCATATGCAATAATAATCATTTTCAAAATTTGGGCCGGAAGAAAATTTTATACCCATATTTTTATCCTACGAAGCGATAGCGTAGTAGGATATTTAGATATTGAAATTTTCTGTAACCGCATATGCAGGTGTTAGATGATGTAAAAAATAAAACTTTAACTTTGTTCTCTCGGTTTATTTTATGTAAAGATTGGCGTATTATCTTATTTCCAAAACTTGGCCTGTTTCTCTGTCAACTAAAACTAAAATATACCAAGCACCTTCGTACTCTTTTATAAGTGCGTATAAAGAAAAAGGGCCATCAATGTTAATAAAAAGATATTCTGTTGGTTGCCATTTGTTGCCATCTTCGTAGCCAGTATATCTCCAATCACTAATATGAAAACGTTTTTTGTTTGTTTCTAGGTATTTTATTGTTTCTTCAACTGATGTGTCAATTTTCAGCTCTTGAAATAACATATTTCTTCTATTACTGATAGTGCGATAATTAACTATGTCGATAATAATCAATATCAAAAAAATAGCAAAAACGATAAATAGGCCTATTTTATTTTTAGCAATTTTTTGGGTATTCATAAAAGTTAAAGTTTTATTTTTTATTTCATCTAACTGGTTTTTATGCGAACTTTTTATTTTTTAATAGCATAAATTTGTATGTTATCCAAACTTATACTATATTAAAAATATTCCTAAATTTATGTTTTTAATTATAACAAATTTTATTTTTTTATGCAAAATATTTTAGACAAAATTAAAAATTTATTAAAATGAGAAGGGAAATCAACAACAACTTCTTTACAAAAGATTTTTAAAAATTCTTTAAAAAAAGCTCAAATTCAAAAAGATGCTACTTTTCATTCTTTAAGACATAGTTTTGCGACACATCTTTTAGAAAATGGAACTGATGTTCGATATGTGCAAAAACTACTAGGGTATGCTAATATTAGAACAATTCAAATTTATACTCGAGTGACAAACCCGAAATTAAAGAATATTAAAAGTCCGTTATGAAAAAAATAGAACTCCTAGCGCCAGCGGGGAACTTAGAAAAACTCAAAATCGCTTTAATTTACGGAGCTGATGCGGTTTATTTTGGTTTGCCTGGATTTTCTTTGCGAGCACGGGCGAGTGATTTTAGGAAAGAAGAAATTATTGAAGGAGTGAATCTTTGTCGAGAACAAGGGAAGAAATTTTATGTTGCTTTGAATATTTATGCTCATAATGTTCATATTGATAATTTAAAACCCCAACTAGAATTTGTAAAAAAAATAAAACCAGACGGCATTATTTTGTCTGATCCAGGGATTTTGCGGATGGTCAAAAAATATTTGCCTGAAATTGATATTCATATCTCGACTCAAGCCAATGCGACGAATAAAGAAGCGGCGAAATTTTGGGCGGAGCAAGGAGCGAAAAGAATTATTTTGGCTAGAGAAGTTTCTTTAAAAGAAATCAAAGAAATTAAAAAAGCGGTGCCGAAAGTGGAATTAGAGTGCTTTGTTCACGGAGCGATGTGTATGGCTTATAGTGGGCGGTGTATTTTGTCGAAATGGATGTTGAATCGGAGTGCTAATCTTGGTGATTGTGCTCAACCTTGCCGTTGGAAGTATCATGGGAATTCTAATCATAGTTTTAATAAAAGTGACAAAAAACCTCCTCTTACGAGGGATACGGTTTTTTTTACACTTTTATCAAAACTATGGCGAGTTATTAGAAATTTATTTAAACGTCAAATTCCAATTTATCAGGGCAGTCAGTCATATCTAAAATCAAAAATTGTTGATGATAAAAATCGGTTTGAAATTGACCTAGAAGAAGATCAAAATGGAACCTATTTGTTTAATAGTAATGATATTTGTTTAATTGAACACTTAAAAGAATTGCAAGAAGCTGGAATTGATTCATTCAAAATTGAAGGAAGAACCAAAAGTGTTTATTATACAGCGATGGTTGTTCGAGCTTATAAAAAAGTCATAAATAGTCTGCAAGGTGCTGAACCTCAGGCGTCGAAAGAACTGATTAAAAAGCAGAAAGAAGAACTAGAAAATCTTTCTAATCGAGGGTATTGGAAAGGTTTTATGTTCCAAAATGAGCCTCCTCATTTGTTTGATAAAGCTTCAATGGAAGCTAAATTTATGTTTATTGGGATAAGTTTGGAGTATTTTCAGAAAAAGAATTCTTTTATTAGAAAAGTTTTTGTCCATAATTCTTTCAAAAAAGATGACATTGTTGAAGCTGTTACTCCCGAGGAAATTTATGAAACAAAAATTATCAACATTAAAGATGAGTTTGGCGTCGAATTGGAGTCAGCCCATGGTGGGCAGGATAAAATATTTTTGATTGAGTTTGATAAAAAAATTAAAGGGTTCTTTGCTTTAAGAAAAAATCTTTAAAAAGTTGTCTGAAATTTTGTATTTATTTCAATAATGAGTTATTATAAGAATAGGAATAATTGTTGCTTAATAAAAGAATACTACGTCCTATGAGATTGGATAAATTTCAAAAAGCAAAAATGTTTTTGGGATTAGGGTTAATGGGGTTATTTTTAGCAATTTTAGTCATTCCTCGGGTCATTAATAATGGTCTAAATTGGGCATCAGAAACCACTATCGAAACTTTTTGTCTAATTTTGAGTTTTGTTTCTACTATTTTTTTATTTTGGCATTATGATTACGTGGTTCAAAAAAGAGAGGAGGAATCATTTCATTTGTCGTCAAAATTAAAAAACAAGGAGAAAGAATTGTTGGAAACTTTTCAGTATTTAGGCAAAGTTAATGTGCGTTTTTCTGTTATTAGGGATTTGTTAGAAGGAATGAAAAAACCTGCTCCGACTACTCGAAAGGAGCTTAGTGGAGTGTTAATTGAATTGCTTAATATAGCTTGTAGCGCTACTAGTAAGGAACAAGCTTGGTTGAAGATTATTAATACTAAAAATCGGAAAGTATTAATCGAAGAATTTGGTGGTAATGAATTTGAAGAAGATAGTAAAAAAAATAAAGTAAGTGTTAAAAATTTGTTGGATACCTATAATAAGGGAAAGAATTTTAAAATTAAGGAGTTCGAAGTTTTTTATTCAGAGTTAGACAATTTTTATATTAAAGCTTTTTTAATATTGCCAGTTAACGGTGATTTGACGACGGAAACGGAAGATTTTTTGAAAGCTGTTGCCAATCAATGTGAAATTCTTTTTTTGTTATTTGATTCTCAATATTATCGACCTAAAAATATTTGCAATGAAAAAAAATAAAGAAAAAATTACTAAAGGAATAATTTTAGCTGGAGGAACGGCTACTCGTTTATTCCCTTTGACGGCAACTACTAGCAAGCAATTATTGCCAGTTTATGATCGGCAAATGATTTTTTATCCGCTTAATACTTTGATTAAAGCCGGGGTAAAAGAAATTTTAATAATTGTAGCACCAGAACATTCCGGTCAATTTTTGAATTTACTGGGTTCGATTTTTGAAAAATTAGATGTCCATTTAGAATTTATAGTTCAAACAGTGCCAAGAGGTTTGGCCGACGCTTTTATCCTAGGGGAAGAATTTATTGATGATGATAATGTCGCAATGATTTTGGGAGATAATATTTTCGAGGCTAATATCAGTGATTCTATTAAAAATTTTGAAAAAGGGGGGCAAATTTTTGTTAAAGAAGTTCCTGATCCGGAAAGATTTGGCGTGGCTGAATTTGATGAGAATGGAAATGTGATTAGCATTGAAGAGAAACCAGAAAAGCCAAAAAGTAATTATAGTGTTATTGGTGCTTATGTTTATGATTCTCGAGTAGTAGAGATTGCTAAAACTTTGAAAGCTTCTAGCCGAGGTGAAATTGAAATCACCGATATTAATAAAAAATATTTAGAAATGAATGAGTTAAAGGTGAAAAAAATTGAAGGGGCTTGGCTAGATGCTGGTACTTTTGATTCTTTGTTAGAAGCTGGAAGAATTGTCAAGGAGCGAGAAATCTATAAGAATTTTCATTCTGAAACAGAAAAAGCTATTAGCGAATTTAATAAAAATTTAAAGAATATTGCTAAAAAGAAATTATTTTAATAATAATAAATTATTGATGAAAATTAGAAAAGCTATTATCGCGGTGGCTGGATCGGGAACTAGATTATTACCGGCGACCAAGTCAATGCCGAAAGAAATGCTTCCAATCGTTGATAAGCCGATTATTCAGTTGGTGGTGGAGGAATTAGCAGCAGCGGGGATTGAAGATATTATTTTAGTGACAAAATGGGATAAAAAGCCGTTGGAGGATCATTTTGATCATAGTTGGGCCTTGGAAAATGATCTGGAAAAAGCCGGTAAAACTAAATATTTAGAAGAGGTAAAAAGAATTGCTGGAATGGCCAATTACATTTACGTTAGACAGGCTCCGCAATATGGAAATGGAGTACCAGTTTTGTCAGCGGCGAGTCTTGTTCGCAATGAACCGTTTGTTTTTGTGTGGGGAGATGATTTAGTTAAATCAGAAGTTTCTTTTACTAAACAAATGGTTGAAGACTATGAGAAAAACGGAAATTTAATGATTGGCGTTCAAGAAGTGCCTGAGGATCAAGTCGATCGTTATGGGATTGTTAAATTGAAAGAAGGCACAATGCAAATTAAAGATGTTGTTGAAAAGCCTGCTATAGAGGAAGCTCCATCGAGATATGCTCAATTTGGTAGAATGATTTTAAATCAAGACATTATTAATGTTTTGAAAAGAACTCCTCCAGGAAAAGGCGGTGAAGTTTGGATTACCGATGCAATTCAAACTTATATCAAAGAAGGGGGTAAATTTTTTGCCAAGAAAGTTGAAAATGGAGAATGGATGACTACTGGTGATCCGTTGAATTATCTAAAAGCTATTTTGAATTATGCCATGGATCGACCAGATTTGAAGGATTTTTTAGGAAATTATTTGAATAAAATAAAAAAATAAAATATTGTTAGGATAATTGAAAAAAATAAGTTAAAATAAAAAAATAGTTTAAAATAAAAATGAAAAAAACAATTGCTCAAAAAATAAAAGAAGAATCGGTTCAATACGGGGTGCCTTTTTGGAAGTTGCCAGATTTTCTGATTTTGATTATGGCTTTTGTTAATATTATTGGGATGATTTCTACTTATTATTTAGCTTTGAACTTTGTGGATGATCCAAGAAGTGCGGTTATTTTTGTGGCGATTGAGTCGGCCATTATCTTAATTATCGGGAGCGTTGTGGCTGAATCTTCGCGTAAAGTTATTACTAATTATCGATTAAAGGAAGAATTTATCGACCTAATCTCTCATCAGATTAGAAGTCCAATCACTAACGTTAAATGGAATTTAGAACTTTTAAATAAAGAAAAATTAAATTCAAAACAACAAGTTTATGCTAATCGATTGGCTGATTCAGCTAAAAATATAATTAGTTTAGTCAACGATTTTGTTTATTTATCACGATTAGAACAGAGCAAAAAAGAATTAATTCTTCAGAAAATTGATATAAAAGAAATAATCAAAACAATATTGCAAGAAACGAAGATTTTTGCTTCTTCTAAAAATATTAAATTTAAATTTATTGATAATAGTAAGATTAATTGTGTTAGAACTGACGAAAAAAAGATTAGAATAGTTTTGAACAACGTTATTGAAAATGCGTTGAAATACAGTTACGATAATAGTGAAATTAAAATTGAAATTTATAACAAAAGAAATTGTTTGAATATAAAAATAATTGATGAGGGTTGTGGTATTGAAGATGAATCGCAAGATTTTGTTTTTGATAAATTTTATCGAGCCCAAGCTGCTGAAAAATTAGCAGTTGACGGAACAGGAGTAGGACTTTATATTTCAAAAATTATTTTGAAGGAAATGAAAGGAAAGATTTGGTTTGAATCTGAAAAAAATAAAGGAAGCATTTTTTATATTAGTTTACCTGTTTTTAACTAATCATAATTTTAACTATTTTTTAAAAAATATTTATAATAAAAATGAAAAAAAATAAAATACTTTTCGTCGAAGACGAAAAAGCCTTAAGAGATACTCTACGAGAGGTACTTGAATCTAATAAATTTAAAGTTGAGACAGCTGCTGACGGAGAAGCGGCGTTGAGTTTACTAAATAAAAATAAATATAACTTAGTTCTTCTTGATATTATTTTGCCTAAAAAAAATGGATTGGATGTGCTGGAAGAATTAGATGAATTGAATAAAAATACACCAGTGATTTTATTAACTAATTTAAGCGGTTCGAGTAATGTCCAAAAAGCCTTAGACCTTGGAGCAAGAAATTATTTAGTTAAATCTGAATATAGTTTAGATGAAATAGTCGATAGAGTTAAGGAGGTTATCGAATAATTTTAAAAAAATGCACGTTGAGTCAAGCCAATTAAAAAGTTTTTTAGAAGATTCTGATTTTATTGATAATAAAAAATTAGAAACTGTTTTTGCTGAAGCTAAAAAGCAAAAGGTTTATCTTGGAGATTTGTTGATTAAGAAAGAATTGATTTCTGAGATTGATTTAAAAAAAATGCACGCTTATATCTTAGGCATTCCTTTTATTGATTTAGAAAAAAAAGAAATTCCTAAAAAAGTGCTTCAAATTATTTCTGAATCGGTAGCCAAAAAAAGCAAGGTAATTGTCTTTAAGAAAGACGGTGATAAGCTCAGAGTAGCGATGTTGGATCCGGGGAATATTCAAATTATTGATTATCTTAAAAAGAAAACTGGTTTTGAAATTATTCCTTGTTTGACTACTGAAAAAAGTATCAAAGAATCTCTTAAACAATACAAGAAAAGTTTACAAGCAGAATTTGGAGAAATAATAAGTAGTGAAGTTAACGAAGAAACAGATCAGAATGAACTTAAAAAAATAGCGGAAGATTTACCGATTGTTAAAATTGTGGATACTTTGCTGGAGCATGCTATTCTACAATCGGCTTCTGATATTCATATTGAACCAGATGAGAAGGAAGTTCGGGCTCGTTATCGAGTTGATGGTGTTCTACATGATGCAATGACTTTGCCGAAACAAGTGATGTTTGGGATTATTGCTAGAATTAAAGTTCTATCCAATTTGAAACTAGATGAGCATCGAGTTCCTCAAGACGGTCGATTTAAGATAGAGCTTGATGATAAAAAAATTTCTTTTCGAGTCTCGATTATTCCAGTGTTTTCTGGAGAAAAAATAGTTATGAGAGTTTTAGACGATTCAGCTAAAGGGTTAACTTTAGAAAAAATTGGGTTAGTGAATGAATCGTTAAAAAGAGTTAATCAGGCGATTGAACAGCCTAATGGAATTTTTTTAGTGACTGGGCCAACCGGAAGCGGAAAGACGACGACTCTCTACACAATTTTAGGAATGTTGAATACACCTGAAGTAAATGTTTCAACAATTGAAGATCCAATTGAGTATCAAATGTCTAGAGTTAATCAAACTCAAGTTAAGTCAAAAGTTGGGATGACTTTTGCGGCTGGTTTAAGATCTTTACTTCGTCAAGACCCTGATATTATTATGGTGGGTGAAATTAGAGATAACGAAACTATGCAAATATCTTTGAACGCTGCTATGACTGGTCATTTGGTTTTATCGACTTTGCATACTAATTCAGCGGCAGCAGCTATATCAAGAATGGTCGATATGGACGCTGAAGCTTTTCTAATCGCTTCAACAGTGAATACTATTGTAGCTCAACGATTAGTTCGAAAAATTTGTCCAGAATGTCGAGAAGCCTATAAGTTAGAAGAAAAAGAAATTGAAGAATTAGGAAAAAAAATTGATTTTGAATTGATTTTAGGTGCTTTAGAGAAAAACAAAAAAGATTTACCTGAGGATATTAAAAATGTTAAATCAATTAAGGATTTAAAATTTTATAAAGGTCTAGGTTGCAAGGCTTGCAATAGTGAAGGTTATAAAGGACGATTAGGTATTTATGAAGTACTAGAAGTAAGCGATGCTATTCAAAAAATGATCAGTAAAAATACTATAGCCACAGAAATTGAAAATAAAGCAATCGAAGAAGGAATGAATACGATGATAGTGGATGGTTTTATAAAGGCTATTAAAGGTGAAACAAGTTTAGAAGAAATATTAAGAGTGACTAAAGAATAAAATTAAATATGTCAAAGTTTGATTATTTTGCTAAAAATCAAAAAGGGAAGAAAAAAAAAGGAATAATGGAAGCATCTTCTAAAAAAGAAGTGGCGGAAAAAATTAAAGCTGATGGTTTTTGGCCGGTTTATATCGATGAAATAAAAAAGAAGTCTACTAAGAAAAAAATTTTTTCTGGAGCTAGATCTATTCCTTTGAAAGCAAAAATGATTTTTTGTCGTCATTTAGGAGTGATGATTGCATCGGGATTATCAATGTCAAAAGCTTTGGATATTTTGAGTGAACAAGAGGAACATGGTAGTTTCAAAAAAATTATTTTGGAATTAGGATCAGATGTGAAAAAGGGAATTTCTTTGGCTGATGCAATGTTGAAACATCCTCAAGCTTTTAATAAAGTTTTTACTTCGATGATTAAAGTGGGGGAAACAGGAGGATCATTGGAGGAGATATTGAATATTTTATCAGCTCAACTAGAAAAAGATCAAAAATTAATTTCTAAAATTAAAGGAGCTCTGATTTATCCAGCTATTATAATTATCGTTATGATAATTATTGCGATTTTAATGATGATGTTTGTAATTCCTAAAATTACTAAAGTTTTCGAAGAATTTGGAGCGGAATTGCCGATTGCAACTAAGATCGTAATCGCTATCAGTAATTTTATGGCGAATAATGTTATTTTAACTTTCGGATTTATATTTGTGATTGTTGGTGGTATTAGCTTTTTCTATAAAAGTGATGTTGGAAAAAAGGTTTTTCATAAATTTTTTCTTAAAATTCCGATTATAAGCACGCTAGTCATCAAACTAAATAGTGCTCGATTTGCTAGAATTCTAAGCTCTCTTTTGAAAAGTGGGGTATCTTTAGTCGAAGCACTAAAGATAACTTCTGATACTTTGGGTAATTATTATTTTAAAAACAGTGTGGGGAAAGCTGCTTTAGATGTGCAGAAGGGAAAAACTTTGTCTGATATTTTGAGCAACAATAAGACCCCATTTCCTTTTTTAGTTATAAAAATGTTAAAAGTTGGAGAAGATACTGGTAGAACTCCAAATATTTTAAAAAAATTAGCTGATTTTTATGAAGAAGAAGTTGATCAAATTACTCAAAATTTATCAGCCATAATTGAACCAGTGTTAATGGTAGTTATCGGTGTAGCAGTGGCTTTTTTTGCGATTGCCATAATTAAACCAATTTATTCTTTAATGAATTTAGTTTAGTCTTTATTCGAAAATATGAAGTTATTCAAAAATCAAAATCAACGAGGGACAACTTTGATTGAAGTTTTGCTTAGTATAACAATCATTAGTTTTTTGGTGTTAACAATTTACTTAACCTTGACGAGTGCCGTTTCTAATATGGGAGAATCGAAACAACGAATTGGAGCGGTTGCGCTTGCTAACGAAAAAGTTGAAATTATTAGAAATTTAGATTATGAAGAAATCGGAACGGTTGGAGGTATTATTAATGGTCCAATGTTGGCTTCAGAATTGATTACTCGAAATAATTTTGATTATAATGTTTATATTGACATTCGATATGTAGATGATCCTTTTGATGGCACCGGGGTAGATGATTTAATTAATACTGACTATAAACTAGTTCAAGTAAACGTTGAATGGCTTCATTCAGGCGGGATTGAATCAGTAGAATTTGTTTCTAGTTTTGTTCCAAATGGGATTGAAACGAATTTGGGCGGTGGAACTTTAGTTTTAAATACAATGACTTCTGGAGGCGATATTGTTCCTAATGTGAATGTTCATCTTGAAAGCATTGAAGATAATCCGGTTGTTAATTATTCAACTAGCACCGATAATCAAGGAAGTATAGTTTTGCCTGGAGTTCCTAGCCAGACTTATCGGATTAGTTTGTCAAAAACTGATTATGAAAATGTTCGAACTTATCCAAATCCTCCTGATTCTAGTTTCATCCCAGTTAATGCGGATTTTTATGTTGATGAAGGTGATTTGAATTCTAAAAATTTTTTTATTGATTTAGCTTCTGATTTAACTTTCAAGACGATTGACATCGCTGATGATTCGGGAATAGATGAAGTTAATATTGAATTAATAGGTGGAAAAGAAATTGGAAGTGATCCCACTACTTATAATTTGAATGACGTTTCTAGCACTGATTCGAGTGGAGAACTTAAATATGAAAATATTAGTGCTGGATCTTATCATGTAGTTGATCCGGAAAATTTAGGAACTGGCGATTATATCCTTGTTGATTCTGCGGAGGAGACGGTCTTTGACTTGTCGGAAGGAAGTGATTTGGAAATAGAACTATTATTTGGTGATAAGGATACACCTTCTTTATATGTAACAATCTTGGATATTGGAACGGAAGAGCCGATTTCGGGAGCCGGAGTTGGAATGATTAATCTCTCCGGTTTTGATCAAGGCGGTGAGACCGATGAGGATGGTAAATTATTTTTCCCTATAGTAGCTGACCCTCCGATTTTATTGGAAAATGGTGAGTGCTCAATCGAAGTTAAAATCGATGGTTACATTGATTATATAGATACTATAACTATTAATGATTTGACAATTGAAGAAATTAAACTAACTCCTCAATAACTATGAATTTGTTTTTTTTGAAAAAAAGTCGAGGAATGACTTTAATCGAAGTGACGACTGCTTCGACTATTTTAATTTTTATTAGCGGCGTGGCAGTGATAGCTTTGCTTAGAACTTTCTCTATAAACAAGAGCACTGTTGAAAGAGGTTTGAATAATAGCACTTTGCAAATTTCAATTAGCAATTTTACTAAAAATATTAGAGAAGCCCGTCAATCTGATGCAGGCGGTTATTTGATTTTTTCAGGAAATGATTTTGATCTTAGATTTTTTTCTGATATTGATAACGATTTGGTGACTGAAAAGATTCACTATTTTCTTGAGGATGGTTATTTCAAATTGGGAGTTTCTAACCCAACTAGTTTTCCCGTTCAATATCCAACCGAGGACGAAATAGTTCGAATTATTGGAGGAAATATTGTGAATGAAAATGATCAGCCGATTTTTTATTATTATGATGGAGAAAATTTGAGTGATTTAGTTAATAATCCTTTATCAACGCCGATTATTCCGGATGAAGTGAGTTTGATTAAACTTCACTTAATAACTAACGTTAATCCCGATCAAAATCCAACCAATATGGAATTGGAAACTTTGGTCAGGCCAAGAAATGTAGAATACTAAAAATATGATTGACAAAAATAAGCTTTAGTTTTATGCTTTAAGCGTTCTTTACTAAGCGAGAAGATGGCAAATTCTCAATTTAAGTTTAGTTAAATTTAGACGAGTGCCCTGTTTTAGGGAAGTCGGGTGGAACCGCGGAATTTATAAAAATCTCGCTCCGACAGTTCAAGAAGTTGTAAATAACTTTTGAATTGTTAGAGTGGGATTTTTTATTTGCATTTCTTTATCATAATTTCTTTCATTCGCTCTATCTATCTCGATTATTTTTCGAATTGTAATGAATAAAAACTTGCAAACCAATTTTAAATGTAATTTAATAATTAAAATTTTTTATGGAAAAAGATTCAGAGAAATTGATGCAAAATTTAGTAGCTTTATCCAAAAGACGAGGTTTGATTTTTCCTTCGTCTGAAATCTATGGTGGATTTGCTGCGGTTTATGATTATGGATCCTATGGAGTAGAATTGGCCAATAATATTAAAGCCGCTTGGTGGAAAGCGATGGTTCAAAAAAATGAAAATATCGTTGGTTTGGATTCTAGCATTTTTATGCATCCAAAAATTTGGGAAGCTTCTGGCCATGTGAGCGGTTTTTCCGATCCATTGGCTGAATGTAAGGAATGCCATTTCAGGGCTCGAGTTGACCATCTTTTGGAAGATGTCGGGGTATTCGCGGACGAGAAGATGGCTGAAGATGAGATTAATAAGCTTTTGGTTGATAATAAAGACAAGGTTAAATGTCCTAAGTGTGGAAAAAGTAATTTCTCGGAAGCTCGAAATTTTAATTTATTAGTTCAATCTAATCTAGGAAATTTTACCGGAGATTGGAATGAAGAGCCCACTTATCTTCGAGGAGAGACTTGCCAGGGAATCTATGTTAATTTTAAAAATGTTTTAGATTCTACTCGAGTCAAAGTTCCTTTCGGAATTGCTCAAATTGGGAAAGCCTTCCGAAATGAAATCACGGCGCGACAGTTCATTTTTCGGAAAAGAGAATTTGAGCAAATGGAAATGCAAATGTTTGTTCATCCAGACACTGCGATGGAAGTTTATGAAGATTGGCGAGCCAAGCGCTGGCAATATTATTTAGATTTAGGATTAAAGGAAGAAAATCTAAAATGGCATCAGCATGAAAATTTGGTTTTTTATGCCAAGGCGGCTTGGGATATTGAATATAAATTTCCATTTGGCTTTAAGGAATTAGAAGGAATTCATGCTCGAGGAGATTATGATTTGGGACAACACTCAAAATTTTCTGGAAAAGATTTGAGTTACTTGGATCAAAAAACTAACGAGCGTTATCTTCCAAATGTCGTTGAAACTTCAGTTGGAGTTGATCGAACTTTTTTGGCGGTTTTGACTGAAGCCTACACCGAAGAAAAACTTGAAGATGGCAATGAGCGAGTAGTTTTAAAATTTCCTAAAAAATTAGCTCCAATTAAAGTAGCGATTTTTCCATTGTTGAAAAATAAACCAGAATTAGTCAAAAAAGCTCGAGAAATTTTTGAAAATCTTAGTGATAGTTGGATGTGTGAATTTGATGATAACGGCAATATTGGAAAACGTTATCGACGCCAAGATGAAATCGGAACTCCTTATTGTTTAACGGTTGATTTTGATTCGTTAGAAGACGAGAGCGTGACGGTTAGAGATCGAGATACGATGAAGCAAGAGAGGATTGAGATTAAAAATCTGGAGGGGTTTTTGGTTGAAAATCTTAAATAATTTTGATTGTATATTAAAAACCGTTGGTCTAGACTAACGGTTTTTAATTTAAGGACACAAGATACAAGGACACAAGATACAAACAAATTAAAAATCAAAAATTAAAATAATCAAATTAAAAAACCGCAGGTTTTTTGTTTGGAATTTGGATATTTTAATTTGAGATTTGTTTGTTCTTTGTATCCTTGTGTCTTGTTTCTTAATGAAGAGTGTTTGCACTCTTCATTTTTTTCCAATCAAAATTCCACGGATCAGTTTTTCGACTAGGGGAAATATCTTCATGGCCGAGAACGTATTTTATTTCATATTGGCTTTCAAGATAATCAATTAAATCATTTAAGCCAGAGTATTGATTATCAGTGTAATCATCTTTTTCGGTGTTCATTAATTCAATTCCAATTGAAAAATTATTAACCCCAGTTCGGCCATCGGGCATTTTACTCACTCCAGCGTGATAGGCAATATTTTTTTCGCTAACTAGTTGATAAACTTTTCCTTTGCGATTGATCAAAAAATGCGGAGCTACTTCGTATTGTTTATATTCATTGATTAACCCATCTAGGTCATAGGGTTCGTCACCAAGTGCATCATAGGAAGAATGAATAACAATAGTGTCAATTTCACGGTTATTAGCAACGGTAAAACCCCAAGAAACTTTTTTGTTGATAATAAAAGAAATGCTGGGGGTAGATTTTTCCTTTTCTTCTTCGCTAGAATTATTTGAAGTAGAAGGTAAGTTTCCTTTATTATCCTCTAATGTTGTCTCATCAGTTTTTTCATTCGGAATAGATGCGTCTATAGAACGTTCCATAGTATCATCTAAAATTTGAGCATTATTTTCATCTTGATTTTTAGGAATAATCTCAATTGGTTCTTGCGAAAAAGATTTAACAAAAACCCGCCAAACAAAAAAACCGACAACTAAAATTAGAATGAATAAAATTATTGGACGTTTCATATCATTATCTTAGAATATAAAAAGAATTCCGGCAACTTTAACTACAAAGTTACCGGAATTATTGTTGGTTTGGGGAAAGCATTATTTGAGTATTTCTAATTTTACTTTCCCCGTTTTTTGTTTAACCGAATAATATCCTTCAAAAAAATTATTTTTAACGGGATATTCTTTTCTGTTAATATTTTTTTTAATAATTTCAGCTCTGATTTCCCAAGTTCCTTTCTTTCTTAAATCATTATTAATTATTTCAAGTTTAGAAATAATTGCGGTCCAAATTTCTTTTCGAGGAGTTTTTATTCCAATTTCCTCAACAGTAAAAGGAACCTTTTTTTCTCGACCAAAAGAGGCCAAAAGATTTAGTTCAGTTGGTCCAGTAGCAATCTCGAAATTTTTTTGATTAGTCAATTTTTCTCCTTTCAGTTGTAGGGTTAAAGAGCAAAATGTAAATTCAAATTATTATAATCTAAAAAATAAAAAATGTCGAGTGAAAATGAGTTTTTTGTTATTCGAAGAATGGAACACACTTCGAACCAGGATGGTGGAAAATTGGGATAAGATGGAGGAGATTGTTAAGAGAGTTAAAAAATTGGTTAATATTTAAAATAAGTTTTTATATATTTTAAATCTAACCAAAAACTGCTTAAAAACTAATGATTAATTGATTTTTATCGGTTTTTAATTTATACTGAATTAAATTTAATTTATCTAGTTTAATCTTATGTTTAAAAAGTTTTTAGTGATTTTTACAGTTTTGTTCGCGATGGTTTTGGTGAGTGGGTGTGGAGAAAAAAAAGAAGTACAACTTCAAAATTCAGAAAAAGAAAAAGAGGTTTTTCAAAAAGAAGAAATTGAAAATCCAAAAAAGCTAGAAGAAGAAATTGTTGACTTAGGCGATGGATGGGAAATTTATAGAAATTATAAATTTGGTTTTGAAGTAACGCATCCGGTTGATTGGAAATTAGAAATTGAGGATAGCGATCCTAATAAAGCTAGCTTAAATGATAGTTTTTATTTTAAAAAAGAACAAAGAGTTTATTTTGCAGTTTTAGTGAACGGAGGATTTGGTCAGGGGATTCAAACTCCGAGAGTGACTAATCAATTATTCAAAGAAAGAGATTCAAAAATGTTTTGGTATGAAAAAGATGTTATTCCTAGCATTGTTTATCTAAATGACTATGAAGATTTAAATGAATGGGGAGAGGAAAACAGAATAGAAATGTCTGGTATTAGTAAAAATTCAGAAATTCTTGAAAAAATATACAAAGAGTTTAAATTTATTCAATAAATAGTTATCAGGGTTGATGTCTGATCAGGCATTAACTGTGATAATTATTAATTACACAACTAGCAACTTGAAAATTCAAAAAAGGAGGTGATATCAACTTATCGTAATGATTTTTGTGCAAATTAACATTCAATTTTCAAAAGGAGGCATCAAATGTTTACGTTCAAAAAAGGCATTTTCATTTTCTCAATTTTCATGTTTTGTCTAAGTGCATCTTTGGCAATTTCAAGCGACTATACGTCAGAGGAGCAATTGATATATGACAGTCTATATCTTAATCTTCCTTGGGATGCGGGAATGGTGGAACCTTTAACACAAGAAAACAGAAACGACTGCACTGATACGTTTTGTACTCATAAAACAAGTTCTGTCGATGAATACGCTCTTGATTTTGGACTTCCAACAGGAACTCCCGTCAGAGCCGCCACTTCTGGTGTGGCATATTTTTATTCAGAGATAACTTCTGTTTCACCTGGAGAATGGATACCACCAGGATTTTACTATGGAAATCACGTCAAAATCGATCATGGTCATTTTTATACTCTCTATGCTCATCTGGATGTTGTCGAAAATTGGGTGGATGGATGTGAAGTTAAACAAGGAGAAGTAATCGGGTTATCCGGTTCCAGCGGAAACGGCTCAGGTCCGCATCTTCATTTTGGTTTATATAAGGGTTATGCTTGGCTTAATAAATTTGACGATTCAGTAGAAAGTCGAATAGTTATTGGGCATATTGGAGCAGGACCATATAAGCTAAAGAAAAGTACTGATTTTAAAATGGATAACTATATATCTACTAATTTTGAAGATATACGAGGGATGATTGTTTCAGGAGAAGATGGTCTTTGTGTTAATTATGCGGGAGGAGTTTCGATAAATGATCCCAGCGACGAAGACCCCGTCACCATCAACCCCCACACCCACTCCACCGACATCCACATCACTCACTGCAAAATCCGACCTTACAAGGAAGGCTCTTGGCATGAAGATGTTGATGTTGATATGGCCGCTGGACAAACTTTTGACATTGAAATGGAGGTTAGAATTGAAAACAGGTCCAATCATGATCTTGAAGACATCGACGTTGATTATCTGGTAGTCAAAGACAAAAAAGATTTTAACCCAGATAAAAGATATCGATTGGAGGATGAAGACGCTGATATTGATGAAGGAGAGAAAGATAATAAACACTCTGGAAGAATCAGAATCTCTATTAGTGAAGATCTAAAAACCATTACTGTCTCAGGCAAACATTCTTTTACTTTTTTAATAACCGAACAAAATCTTTGGGAGAAAGAAATTACTCTCTATTTTTATACCGACATTGAAACTGAAAACGGAAAAGACCGTGATCTTTCAGATGAATTCGATAGTAGCGAACGAGGAAAACTGGAGATTCATCTCAATCTTCCAGCGCCACCTCCCGCTGTTTTGAATTTAATTATTCCTTCTGAACAAGAGTATACCAAAAAAAATATGAAGAGAATTTTTATCAATCATGATTTTAAAA